>Ga0105347_1000597_pt1 | contig 16929 bp, 17 predicted proteins | sample EasRivMeERMLT890_FD_89677 | JGI IMG/M metagenome (GOLD analysis project Ga0105347, IMG submission 89677) | Soil microbial communities from meander-bound floodplain in the East River, Colorado, USA - East River MetaG ERMLT890 | ecosystem: Environmental > Terrestrial > Soil > Floodplain | place... | reverse complement strand
GGGTCACCTACGGACTTGGCAATCGAGCCGCTCTCATCGCATCCGAACCGGATATTCTTATCGACGACCTCCAGCAGCTTTCCCGCTATTTTTGTTAGCCAGTCGGACTACTACTAGTGACGACGCTAGAGTTGCGAGCCCTCCGGGGTATGGGTCTGTGCTGATCAGAGTTCCATCCGTTCAAATAGTCCAGATCGTTCCAAACGTTTTGAACGGCTTGAACCGCTTGAACGTTGTGAATGTCTCTCTCGGGGATGGTTGAAATCCCTCGCCCCTTCGACGGCGCTCAGGACATGCTTCAGGCGAAGCGAAAGTTTCGTCATGCCCGCCCTTCGACTACTCAGGATAAACTCCGGCGGGCATCCAGATGAAGGACAGCGTCCGTCATACCGTTGGAAAACGGTATCCAGTTTAAGGGGGTGGGAATGGACCCCGGTTTTCACCGGGGTGACGATAATACGGGAATGACGGAGTGGGGAGAAAGTCGACTTCAAGTCGACAGGTTTGGAATCCCTCGGCTTAGAGCCCTGGGATGTTCAATCACTGCGGGTTTGATTCCGCGTAGCTTGCTGCGGGGTAGTTCAATCAATTCCGAATTCGCGTCTTGTGGGAGACTTTCGCGAGCGCTAAGATTTACGCTTGAAGGAGGTTATTTATGGCAGCTTCCATTCCAGACAAGTACAAAGATCTGTTCAACAAGGTTGCCCTTGCCCATCTCGCGACTTTAATGGCGGATGGTCGTCCTCAGGTCACACCGGTGTGGGTTGATCTCGATGGATCGCATATCCGGGTCAACTCGGCCAAGGGGCGGGTCAAAGACAAGAACATGCGGCGAAACAAGCGAGTGGCGCTATCCATCGCCGATCCGGACAATCCCTATCGCTATCTGGCGGTTCAAGGCGAGGTGGTAGACGTCACCGAAGAAGGGGCTGACGACCACATCAATAGTTTGGCGAAAAAATACTTAGGCAAGGATCTGTATCCCTTTCGCCAGCCCGGAGAGGTGCGCGTCATCTATAAAATTAGGCCCGATCGCGTGACGCAATCGGGTTAGAGAACCTATAGACTAGCGCGTTAAAGCGTATCCGGATGGCCGCTGGCGAGAGTCTCCGGGAGATTTCTCTGCGGAAAGCGGTTGAGCGCGGCTAAGGCGGCAACCTTATAGCATTCGGCCAGGGTGGGGTAGTTGAAAACGTTGTCGACAAAGTAATCCAGTTTTCCGCCGTGGGCCATGACCGCTTGGCCGATGTGCACGAGTTCCGTTGCTCCTTCGCCGATCACATGGACGCCGAGAAGCTCTCGAGTCTTGCTGTGAAACAGGAGCTTTAACATGCCCACTGTATCGCCGATGATCTGGCCGCGGGCGATCTCCCGGTAGCGCGCCACGCCGATCTCGTAGGGGATGCCGTCCCGGGTCAGTTCATCCTCGTTGCGTCCTACCATGGAGATTTCCGGGATCGTATAGATGCCATAGGGTAAGAGATGGCTTGACGTCTCGCAGGCGAGACCGAAGGCGTGACAGGAGGCATGCCGCCCTTGCTGCATCGACGTCGAGGCGAGGGCAGGGAAGCCGACGACGTCGCCGACGGCGTAGATGTGCGGCAGGTCGGTCTGAAAATTGTCGTTGACCTGCAACCGGCCCCGTTCGTCAGGCCGAAGACCGATGCGCTCCAGGCCTAAACCCGTGGTGGCGCCGACCCGGCCGATGGAGTACATCAGCAGCGGCGCGCTGATTTTCTTGCCGCTTTTTAGATGGATCGCCACCGAGGTGTCCGGCGATTTTTCAATGCGGACGACTTCCTCGTTGAAGCGAAATGTGACGCCGATGCTGCGCATCTGATACTGCAGGGCTTCGATTATCTCGCTATCGACGAACTCGAGCAGCCGCGGCCGCCGTTCTACTAAGACGACGGGGATGCCGAGAGTGGCGAGAATCGAGGCATACTCGCAGCCGATCACTCCACCGCCCACGATGGTCAAGGAGTTCGGCAGCTGCTTCAAGGTAAGCAGTCCGTCGCTGTCAATGATCGATTCCAGATCGAAAGCGACCTCCGGAGGCCGCGCCGTCTCCGTGCCCACGGCAACCACGACAAAATCCGCGGTATGCTCGTTGGTTTCCGAGTCTTGTTTGATGGAGAGCCGGTGCGGGTCGAGGAAGGTTGCGGTGCCGACGATGAAATCCACGTGGTTTCGCAGCAGTTGGTGCTGGATGACTTCTTGTTCGGCCTTCACCACGTGATCGCACCGCACCGCAAGGTCCTCGAAGGTGATGTCTTTCTTTACGCGATAGCTGGCGCCGTAAAGGTTGCGTTGCCGAAAACCGGATAGGAAAAGCACAGCCTCGCGGAGGGATTTGCTAGGGATTGTCCCGGTGTTGATGCAAATGCCGCCGGCAACTTTCTTGCGTTCCACAATGCCCACTCGCTTGCCGACTTTGGCGGCCTGGATGGCCGCCTTCTGGCCGGCGGGGCCAGAGCCGATCACCAGCATGTCGTAGTGGGCCATCTTTGATTCCTAAGGGTGACGTATCTAGTGTCGAGTCTCACCTTGTTGGTACTTCATGTGAGCGACCGTGGCAGACCTTAGCTGGGGATGCTTGCGATAGGTTTTTAGTTTTGTGCGAATTGAATCACGAAGGTCGTGAAATTCAACGAAACATAAGTTGCCGTATTCAAGCAACCCTACACCAGCTACAGTCGCTCTGCAATGTTGCTATCCTTGATTCTTTCGTAGGCGGCAAAACCGACGGCGACGTCCATGATGCCGATGCCTTGAAGCTTGAAGAGCGTTATCTGGTCGTCGTGGGTTCTGCCGGGAACTTTGCCGAGCAGGAGACTCGATATCTCGTGGACGCTGTCCCATGAAAGAATTCTGTCCCGAACCCCGCGGAAGATATCGCTTTCGTTGACGCAGGCGGTCTCCTTTGAAGTGATAAAAATCCTGTCTGCCCGACGGATCGTGGTTTCGTCGATCTCCTGCCGCGTCCTTGTCCTGTCGCCGTTCGCTATCGAAGTGATTTGAGTTCCCTTCTTCAGCAACGTCCCGTTGAAAACCGGCGTCTGGGAATCAGTCGCTGTAATAACGATATCGGCGTCTGCCAATGCTTCTTCAGGGCTCGATGCCGGGCGGACCGCCATTGCCAATTTCGAGCCCATCTTGGCGGCGAAAGCGCGACGGTGATTTTCACTGGGGCTAAAAACTTTTACCTCCGTCAAAGTCCTGACGGCCGCGACCGCCTTGAGCTGCGTCTCTGCATGAATCGCACTGCCGAACACCGCAACTCGACTGGAGTTTCTCCGGGCCAGGTGTTTGGCGCCAATGCCGCCCGCGGCTCCGGTCCTGAGCTGATTGATGGAACAATCTTGAAACAAGATCAGGGGCTTGCCGGTCTCTACGCTGTAAAGAATAACGCTTTCGTGATGTAAACGGCGATCCAGGTCCGTCTGGAGGTAGGCCCCCATAACGCCATGGACCGAACCGGGCAATAGACCAAAGATCATCCCATTCGGGTGATGGATTCTTCGCCGCGGCAGATCGAAGCCGCGCCCGAGGGCCATTTCTTTCAGGGCTTCCTCGATGGTCACGATCATCTCGTCCATGGAGACGATCTGATCGATGGGAGTGTCTTTGAGAAAGAGCATGTCACCCGAGGGCGAAGGAGGCTTGATTACCTATGGCCGCGCATCAACCGGACGGGCCTTTAAGGTCAAGTTTAACGCAGTCGGTTGAAAGCCGTCAATGGATATTCCCGCGCGTGAAAAATTCCCGCCCGCGGGCCGGATGATCGAAAAACTTGCGAAAGGGCTGGGCACCTAACCTGGATTATTTCATCCACCGAGGAAAACACACGACAGAGTGGTGGACGAGGAGTAAGCTTCGTCGAGAGCGGGCACAGGAGCGTCAAGCTGCATTGACCTATGGGGTGCTTGCATTTTCCCCTCGATGGTCGCGACACCGCCTAAGTTTGCAGGTCTCCGCGAGGTACAGGCCCATTGCCCGCGACCGGAGAGGCCCTGCTCCTCGGGTTCTAACCGTGCGCATAATGCGGGGCTAAGCGGGAATTACGCCAAGCCGCCGCTCAAGATACCGGGCATAGCGGGACATTCCGTAACTGCACAGCCAGTAGATAATCGCGATGAACAGGTAAAGCTCAAAGGGCCGGATCTCGCGGTTGTTGACGATCTGCGCCGCCTTGGTCAAATCTACATAGCCGATGATGGACGCCAGGGAGGTGTCTTTGAGCAGCACGATGGATTGGGTGACTAGTGCAGGGATCATGTTACGGAGCGCTTGGGGCAGAATGACGGTGCGCATCGTCTGTGCCCGGGTGAGCCCGGTTGCAGTGGCCGCTTCCGCCTGGCCACGGGGAACCGATTGGATTCCGGCCCTGACGATCTCGCCAAAATACGCCGCTTCAAAAATGACAAAGGCCGCGAGAGCCACGCTGTACTCCGGCAGAGATTTTCCGACAAGAACCGGAATGACGAGCCAGAACCAAAAAATAACCATCACCAACGGCACACCGCGAAAAAACTCCACATAGAGCGTTGCGGGTACGTGAATCCAGCGCGAACGGGCAAGGCGGCCCATGCCGATAAAAAGACCGAGAAACAACCCGAGCATGATGGCCGGGACCGCCAGGCGCAAAGTGCCCCCGGTAAAATTGCCCAGGCCAAGAAAACCCTGGAAAATCAGAAAACCAAGGTTGTTGGTGATGACCGCGAAATCCATGCTCAGAATTCTCCGGTCTGTCTTTTGGCGATCATCCCCGGGATCGCGAATCTTCTCTCCACCTGCGACATGACGGTAGCGAGGGTCACGCAGAGCATGAGATAGATCAGCGTTCCGGCGGTCAAAGCTTCAAAGGCTTTCGCGGTGTAGGTTTCGATCTGGCGCGTTTGAAAGGTCAACTCGGCCACGCCGATGGTCAACGCCACCGAGGAGTTTTTGATCAGGTTCAGCGACTCGCTGGTGGCCGGGGGAATGATCAGCCTCAAGGCGACGGGGATGATGATCAAACGATAAGCTTGAACCATCGTGAGACCCGTGGAGACCGCGGCTTCGAGTTGGGTTTTCGGAACCGACTGGATTCCCGCGCGGATGACCTCGGAAAAACGCGCGCCATGATAAACTCCGAGCGCGAAAACGCCGGCCCAAAATTCTGCGCTATGTTCGAATAGCCAATCCTGCAGCGGCTGTGGCAGTAAGGGAGGAACGGCGAAATACCAGAAGAACATCCAAACCAGGAGGGGCACATTTCGGAAGAATTCGACATAGAAAGATGCGAGCCAGCGTAGCGGCGCGACGGCCGCGGTCCGGAGCGCGCCGGAAAGTATCCCCAGCGCGACGGCGAGCGTCCACGCAATGACGGAAATCTCGATGGTCGTCACCAGACCTTGAAGCAGCCAAAGACCGGATTGGCCGCTCCAAAGCACGTTCCAATCGAAACTGTAGGTCATCGATCAAGAAAGGTTTCGAGTTGCGGGTCCCGGGTCTCGGCTTGAAATTCGGAACTCGAAACTCCAAACCCGAAACTTCACTTCGGCACGACCTGCATCTGGAGGAAGCGCTTGGTCTCCGGCGCGAGCGGATAGGGCACTTCACCCTTCGGGCCAAACCACTTGTCGTAGATCTCGAAGTAACTGCCGGATCCAATGGCGTCCATAAGACCGATGTTCACCAGGTTGCGAAAATCCGAATCATTTTTTCGCATGGCCATGCCATAGGGCTCATAGGAGTAGAATTCGCCGACGATGACCCACTCCTCCGGCTTGGGTGCTTTGGCTTTCAAGCCCGCGAGTTGAATTCCGTCGTTCGTATAGGCCTGCACTTGCCCCTGGGCCAACGCTTGAAATGCCGCCGGCTGATCGGGGAATTCCAACAGTTTCGCGCTGGCCACGCGCTCGCGGATAATGCGTGCGTTGGTGGAACCTTGTTGGGCCGCGATTCTTCTCCCGGCGACCGTTTGAATGCCTTTGATCGGGCTGCCTTTTTTGACCAGAAATTGAGCGCCGGTAGCGAAGAACGTTAGGCTGAAATCGACGCTGTCCCGGCGCGACTGCGTATCGGTCATGGTTTCAGCGATCAAATCCACGGTGTTTGAGGTGAGCAGCGGTATTCTCGTCTGTGGGGTGGATTCTTTCTTCTCAACTTTAATTTCCTTGCCGATTTTCTTCGCGATGACGGGAACAATCGCCTTCTCCACCAAGTCGATGGAAAAACCGACCCACTCATTACTCTTGTTCACGAACGCAAAGGGTGGCGACCCGGTGCGGGTGCCGATGGTCAAGGCCCCGGTCCGGCTGATTTTTTCCAGTGTGGTTTCCGCGCCGGAAACCGTGAACTTTCCGGTAACGGCCAACAGGGTAACGAGAAAGACTAGCAATCGTTTCATCGGATTCTCCTCAATGGGAAAGAATTTTACTCAGGAACTGCTTGGCCCTGGGTGAATGGGGCGCGCCAAAGAAAACTTCGGGCTTGCCTTCTTCGATGATCTCACCTTCGTCCATGAAAACAACCCGGTGAGCGACACGCCGGGCAAAGCCCATCTCATGAGTCACCACCACCATGGTCATGCCGTCGCGCGCGAGGTCCGTCATGGCTTCCAAGACTTCGTTAATCATTTCGGGGTCCAGAGCCGACGTGGGCTCATCAAAGAGCATGATCTTGGGCTTCATCGCCAGGGCGCGGGCGATGGCCACGCGCTGCTGCTGTCCGCCCGAGAGGTTGGCAGGATAGGCTGCGGCTTTGTCCGGAATCCCCACGCGATCCAGCAGCTCTTTAGCGATTTTTGCGGCCTCGCTGGCAACCAACCCTTTTACCCTAGTCGGGGCGAGGATAATGTTCTGGAGCACGGTCATGTGGGGGTAGAGATTGAAAGATTGAAAGACCATGCCCACATGGGTTCGTAGTTTCGAAGGGTCGAGTTTCGGATCCGAGAGAGACTGACCATCAACGACGATCTCGCCCGATTGAATCGATTCCAGCCGATTAATGCAGCGGATGAGAGTGCTTTTGCCGCTGCCGCTGGGTCCGCATATCACCACGACTTCTCCGGCATTGATCTGCAGATTTATGCTCTTGAGAACGTGGAGCGAGCCAAACCACTTGTTTACATCGCGAAACTCGATCACGGCAAGAAGTTTTTTCCACCGGCTAAGATTGCAAAATATCGGATCGCATACTATATGAACAAAGTCATTTTGCAACAGACACTAACGCGTCCTCTGTAGAATATCTCGCCTGGGCCGGTCGGCAAATCTTCGATCCGAGGTGAACATTCCGCAGAAAAGGATGGGGAATCGAGTCTGGCGTGAACATCTACCTCGTGCGACACGGGGAGGCGGTGTCGGCGCAGCTAGATCCGGAAAGACCACTGACTCGCGTAGGGCGGGAAGAGGTCGAGCGAGTGGCTCAGATGGCGGCGGCCAAAAACGTTCAGGTCTCTGCCATACTTCATTCCGGGATCCTGCGGGCAAAGCAAACGGCGGAGATCCTTGCGGCGTATCTCCAACTCACCGGAAAGGTACAGCAGCTTTCAGGCTTGTTGCCGCAAGACGATCCGGCTATTGCCAAAGCCGAGCTCGAAGCCGCGGAGAAACCGATCCTGCTGGTGGGTCATCTCCCCCATTTCAGCCGGCTAGTGACGTTATTGGTGAGCGGCACCGCGGAGGCGGAAGTTATGGAATTTGCCCCAGCCACCGTGGTGTGCTGCCGCAAGGACGGATCAAAATGGCAAATCGCCTGGACGCTAACGCCGCGTCTTTTGTAACGCGCAGTTGACCAGTAGGTAGGGATGGTCTAAAAAGGAACAGGAGAGTTCGGTATATCGGTATAATCGAAAGGCAGATGCAATGGCTTCAGAGACACTAACAATTATCGACAACCGGACAGGCAAAAAATACGAGGTTCCCATCCGTAACGGCGCGATCAAGGCCACGGACCTGTTCCAAATCAAGGTTGCCGAGGACGATGGCCTGGTCAGTTACGACCCGGGCTTCATGAACACCGCCTCCTGCCAAAGCAAAATCACCTACATCGATGGCGACAAGGGTATTCTGCGCTACCGGGGCTATCCCATCGAGCAGATCGCGGAAAAAAGCAATTATCTGGAAACCGCTTACCTCATACTTCACGGCGAGCTTCCGACCCCGTCTCAATTGGCGGACTGGACACACAACATTACCTTTCACTCGATTATTCACGAAAACATAAAAAAACTCATCGATGGCTTCCATCACGATGCCCACCCCATGGGGATTCTGGTCAGTACCGTGGGCGCTTTGTCGACTTTTTATCCCGAAGCCAAAAAGATCTTCGACGCGCAATCCCGGCGCGATCAAGCCTACCGGCTGATCAGCAAAATGCCGACCTTGGCCGCCTTTGCTTATCGCCATAGTCTGGGCCTGCCTTATTCCTACCCGGACAACGACCTGAGTTATACCGGCAATTTTCTCAACATGCTCTTCAAAATGACGGAGCTCAAGTACAAGCCCAATGCGGTGCTGGAACGAGCCTTGGACGTCCTTTTCATTCTCCATGCCGATCACGAGCAAAATTGCAGCACCAATGCCATGCGCGGCGTCGGCAGTTCCCAGTCGGACCCCTATTCTTCCGTCGCAGCGGCGGCCGCTGCCCTTTACGGCCCGCTCCACGGCGGCGCTAACGAGGCGGTTCTTAGAATGCTGATGGAAATTGGGTCGAAGGACAAAGTTCCGGAATTCATCACTAGGGTCAAAAGCGGCGAAGGACGGCTGATGGGCTTCGGCCATCGGGTGTACAAGAACTACGATCCCCGCGCCAAGATCATCAAGGAAATAGCCGACCAAGTCTTTGAAGTGAAAGGACGCAACCCGCTCTTGGACATTGCCCTGGAGCTTGAGCGCATCGCCTTACAGGATGACTACTTCATGAAGCGCAAGCTCTATCCCAACGTCGATTTTTACTCCGGCCTGATTTATCAGTCGATGGGCTTGCCGATGGATATGTTCCCGGTCTTGTTCGCCATTCCCCGTACGTCGGGTTGGATTGCTCAATGGGCGGAAATGCTCACCGATGCGGATCAAAAGTTGGCGCGCCCCAAGCAGATCTATCTCGGTCCTGAGAAGCGCGACTATGTGCCGATGGAAAAAAGAAAATAGGAAGCAGCCCGGTCCTACCTGATCCCGCCGCGAAGCCCGTCCATTATTACTTTGAGCCTCTGGCCGACCCGCAGAGTCGGGTTCGCCAGGCCGTTGAGTTCCATCAAGGATTTAACCCGTTGACCGTAGCGGCGGGCAATGGAGAAGATGGTTTCGCCGTTTTTAACCTCGTGGGTGACGAGCTGGGCCTGTCTCGTTTCGTACTTTTGATAGGCTTCGGCGAATATCGCCGCGTGTCCGGTTGGAAACTTCACCCGGAAACCGCCTTCGGTTGCGGGAATCTGGCTCCGCAACAACGTGGGGTTGAGTTCTCGGATGGTTTCCGGGTCGGCGCCCGCCATTTCGGCCAAAGCAGCCAAACGTAAATCTCCCAGTACCTCCATTTCTTCGTAGTCCAGCGGCTTTTCGTAGGCCACGCTGTCGAAACCATATTTTTGCGGATCGCTCGCGATCAGCGATGCCGCGACGAACTTGGGAACAAAGTTACGCGTTTCATCTTTCAACTTCGCTTTCACGCTGAGCGTCCAAAAATCCGTGGCTCCGGAACGCTGTATGGCTTTCTCAATGGTTCCCTGCCCCGCGTTGTAGGCCGCCAATGCCAGATACCATCGGCCGAAGTAATCGTGGAGGTCTTTAAGGTAGGCGGCGGCGGCCCGCGTTGATTTTTCCGGGTCCCGGCGCTCATCCACCCAATAATCAATTTTCAAACCGTACTGGCGCGCGGTGCCAGGAACAAATTGCCAAAGTCCCACCGCGCCCGAAGGCGATAAGCTGTTTATGACAAAGCCGCTTTCGATCAGCGCCAGGTAGGCAAGCTCTTCCGGTACCCCTTCCTCATGAAGCACCTTCGCAATCATCGCTATATACTTGCCGGAACGAGCGAGCGCTTTTTCCAGGTCGTTTCTACCGCTCTTGGAAAATTGGTTGATAAAGTAGCGCACCCTGGGGTTTTCGATCACTGCCTTGGAAAACTCCAATCGACGCCGCTCCACGGGGTGGTCAATGGCTTTGTTAAGATCTTTTTCCAACCAGTTCAAGAAAGGATCTTCTGTGGGCGGTCCGGAGACATTTCTCAAGGCCGAAGACTCGTTCTGAACTGATGCGGTCCTTTTTCTCGCCTCTTGCCGATCGGATTTTGGCGCGGTTTGTTTGTCGATTTTTGAAGCACCGTCGACGGAGGCCGGCGCAAACCACTCTTCCTCTTGCACATCGAGCTGCGCGGGGGAGGCTGCGGACACCTCATATTCGAGGAGCGACGGTGGGGGAGACGGGCTATCAGCTTGTGTTTCTTGTGTCGATTCCACAGGAGGTGGCCCACTGCGCACCACAGTCATGGCAATCTGCGCGCAGCCCTGAAAGAGGCCAACCGCCAAGCTGAGGACTAGAATTTGAGTTCGTGTCGACATAGCTTGGTCACTAAGAACTCGCGAAGGGTACTAAAATCGGCACCGCCGTGCAACCCAAAAGTGCTTGACAATCACGCGTCCAAGTCTCTAGATTCTGCAATGGCTCCAAAAAATTGCAAGCAATTGACGCATTGGAGCAAAAAAACATAAGAAAAATGTTCTAAGGAACTCTCGAAGCTCCGACGAGGGAGGATGGAGTACCGGTATATCTGAAAGGAGACGTATCCATATGAAAAAAATTCGTGAGTTTATGACCCATAGAGACCCCAATGAACATATTTGGGTGGAACGAGATGAGAGCGCAGTCATAGGAACCGCCCGCATGGGCCAAAGGTTGGTACAGAAAATTCGCCCCTTCGACTTGCTCCGCAGCGCGCCGCGTTCCGGTAACCGCGCCCGCGTAACGGTTTGGGAAGGCGACAGCTTGCGGATAGCGACTGAACAGATCGACGGAGTCGAGGAGCAGCTCACCCGGGCAGCGGATCATGATCTGGTTTATTTCCAATTCTGCGGCCGCTCCACCATCGAGAGCGAATGCGGTGTTGTAGAGCTCGAGCCCGGCGAATTCGTTTTGATGCCCGCGGCCATCTCGCATCGCTCGACGGGGCAGGAAGAATGCCTCCGGCTCAGGGTCGCGACTCGCGAGCTCGTGAACTTGGGCGTGGATCCGGAAAAGCCCCTAGCGGAGATCCAATTCAAAGTGCGCCCTTCAGAACCCTTCGCGCTGCAAGGCGGCGGCCGGCAAGAATCCCGCAACGGCCACACGCTGGAGCACATTGCCTTTTGGGATGGGCAATCCGACGTCTGGATTGAGCGCGACCCTGCCGGGTTGGTAGGCAAGGTCACCGACGGCTGTCGCCCGGTCAAGAAGATCAGCGGGTTCAACTATTTTACCGGCATGACCGGAAAAGGTGGCGCCAAGGCGCCGGTGCTCTATAACGGCAAGGAGTTCAGAATTGACGTTTACAATCTTGAAGAGGAACAAAGAGGCTTTCATCGCGGCTGCGATGAGGACGAAATTTGGTTTCAGTTCCGGGGGCATTCCCTCAACCATACAGAGTGGGGAGCGCTGGAGTTGGACGCCGGCCAGACGACGATGATTCCCCGCGGCGTTGCCCATCGAATTACCGGAAGTCCGGGATTTCTGCGCATGGTTTTTTACAGCCGATCGTTGGTTCAACCCAAAGCTTTCAATAACGTCTCGGAACGCGAGACACGGTTCGATGTTCAGTAACCGCGCCGGGAGGACGGATGGTCACGGAAAAAACAAGAGCGATTGCGTGCGCGTATCGAATTGGACCTCCCTGGGTTTCGGCGCGCTACTGGCTCTATGGTTGCCATCTTTTCTCCTGGCGGCGGAGTGGCAAGCGGAATGGGAGCGAACTTTGGCCGCGGCCAAGAAAGAGGGCAGCGTAGTGGTGGGTATTCCCGCCAGCAGCGAATTGCGCAAAGCGATCGGTACAAAGTTCAAAGAGAGGTTCGGTTTCGAGCCGGAGCTCTTTCCCAGCCGGGGTCCGGAGAACGTGACTCGAATCATAAAAGAATACACCGCCGGGGTCCGTTACTTCGACATCCTGGTGGCCGGGGGAGCGACGCCGCTCTCTATGGTGGCGGCCGGGGCGGCGGACGATTTTCAGCCTTATCTGATCCTGCCGGAGGTGAAGGAAGCAAAAAACTGGTGGGGTGGACATATCTGGGAGGATAACGTCAGCACGAAACGCTACATCTATGCCTTTCTTTGTTACACCAGCGAGACCTTTTGGTCTAACACGAGCCAAGTCGAAGCGGGCGAGATGCGCTCCTTCGACGACCTGCTGAACGCCAAATGGAAAGGCCGGATCGGTTTTCTCGATCCGCGCAATCCAGGCTCGGGGCAAAACAGCTGGGCCTTTCTCTGGAAGATCAAGGGGGAAGAGTATCTCGCCAAGCTCGCGCAGCAAGATCTCCTGATCACGCAAAACCAGCGGCAGATCGCCGAAGCTTTGGCCAAAGGGAAACTAGCTTTTAGCATTGGGTTGAGCCACTACAGCTACGAACCCTTCATCAAGGCCGGGTTGCCGGTCAAGCCGGTGCCCAATATCAAGGAAGGCGCACATGCCAGCAACGGCAGCGGCGTCGTGACCATCGTGAAAAATCCACCCCATCCAAACGCTACCAAGTTATTTGTCAACTGGCTGCTGGGAAAGGAAGGGCAGGAAGTATACGGTAAGGCGATGGTCCAGGGAACGCGCCGGCTCGATGTCGATACGCAATGGCTGAAAGAGTCGGGTGTCGAGGCCTGCAAGGATATCATGACGGTGGACGACTATTATCGTCTGGAAACCCATCTGGAATCCTCGGTGCTGAAGCTCAGGAAGCCGGCGACGGCTCTTGCAACCAAGCTGTTGCGATAGAAAAATCTACGCTAGGTTATCCGTCGACATGATGACCTCGGAAGAAAATCAATTCCTCACTCAGGTCGGTAGTGGCACACCTGCCGGGGAGTTGCTCCGGCGATACTGGCAACCGGTGGCGCTTGCGGAGGAGCTGCCCCCGGGAGGGGCGCCGCTGCCAGTGACGATCATGGGTGAGAACCTGGTGTTGTTCCGCGACGATCAAGGCCGGGCGGGCCTTTTGGGGATTCATTGTTCCCACCGCGGCACCGATCTCAGCTACGGGCGAGTCGAAGACGGCGGGCTAAGGTGTCTCTATCATGGTTGGCTCTATGACATTAAAGGACGCTGTCTAGAGCAGCCAGGGGAGCCCCACGGCGGGGAGCACAGGGATGCCATTCGTCATCTCGCTTATCCCTGTCAGGAGGCGGGTGGAGTGATCTTCGCTTATATCGGACCGGGGGATGAACCGCTACTTCCCAACTACGAATTCCTGAAGGTGCCGCCCGGCTATTGTCTCGTTTATAAGATCTTTCACGAATGCAATTACCTCCAGGCCAATGAGGGAAACATCGACCCGGTTCACCTCTCCTTTCTCCATCGCTTTCTCGAACGCAAGCAGGAACGGTACGCTGGGGTGCGCGGCACAAATGAATCTCACTACAATCTGGTCTCCAAGGACATTGTCCCGATTTTAGATGTCGAACTGACGGGCTTGGGCGTACGCATCTATTCGGTGCGCAAGATGGGCCCCGACCAGTTTTATCTCCGAGTGTCGTATTTTGTTCTTCCCAATCTGAGCGCTTTTCCCGGACAGACCGGTGGCGAAGGCTATTCGGTCAACTGGCACGTGCCCATCGATGATACCCACCACTGGAAGTACGTGTTTGTGTTCAGCCGCGAAGCTCCGCTGGACAAATCGGTGATCGACCACGACCGGTCCGAGTTGGCGGACGGTTACCGACTGGTTCGAAGTGAAGCAAACCGTTTCATGCAGGATCGGGAGGCGATGAAGACGCAGACCTTTAGCGGCATGGGGGGCGGCTTTCAGGCCCAAGACGCTTTCGCCACCGGCAGCCAGGGCGTGGTGCAAAATCGAGCCGAAGAGCATCTGGTTTTGTCGGACAAAGCCATCATCGCGGCGCGCAAGCGCCTTGAGCAGGCGATCCGGGACGTGCAGGAAGGACGCGAACCGCCCCACGTGATCCGCAAGCCGGAAGATAATCGCTTCCCCAACTTGCTGGTGATATCGGATTTGATCACCGGCACTGCCGATTGGAAAGCATATACGAAAAACCTGGAGGCGGAAGCGAGGGCGAAACTCCAAGGGCTGGATTGAAGTGAAACTCGACAATCGGACTTAGCCACCATCGGCAGCTTGGAAAGTTCTACTCTCAGGTCTTGAAGTTCGGATAGCCCGCCCTGGCGGCTTTTTCTTTATAATCTTTGACCAACTCTTCCCTCGGCTTCTCGTGGATCCAAACCGCTTCGGTGAAGCTCCACAGCGTGAACGGGTGCGCGCCGAGAGCGTAAAGCTTGCCGTAATCTTTGGTCGCCAGCGCTTCGCGCTCCTCCGCCGTGAATTTTAGTTTCTGGCCTTTCTCCCACTTCTCGACAAACCCGCGGGGATTGCTCACGTACTCATCCTCGGCCGACTCGTTCATGTTGACGTGATGGATCAGCTTGTTCATCAGGTATTTGCTCATGATGCCTCCTGCGTCACCCGCGACGGCGCCGGGAACGTCCGTTCAATGGCTTGGCTGAACGAGATGTTCGGGCTGTGAGCCACGTCGCAAATGACGACTGACTTTCACCGGAAGGTTTGCCAGCTAACAGCCCCTCAACGCTAATATCCTCGTCAATGCCTTCCCAATGTATTCCCTGTCCCTTGCCGATTAGCCGCCAGTTTCTACGCTCCTTTTGCGACGCATGCAAGAGTCGCGGATACCAAGATAGCGGCACAGAAATCGTTCGCCCGTCGCTTAGATCAACGGAAAGAGTGTCTTCGCTAACGGTCACATTTTCGGCGTTTGGTACTTCGATTTCAACCGCGGAAGTACGCATTCCAGGCCTCCAGTAATTCTCTTCGATTTCTCGTTAGAACTCTCTGAATTCGACTAATCTCCACCCTAGAAAACCCACCGCTGCTTTGCAAACGGAGGGGGTCAAGCCAATACTTTGCAATCTTGTTTTCCCGTTCAATGTGAATGTGCGCGGGTTCATCGCGATCGCTGGCGTAGAAAAACAAACGGTAAGGTCCTACCCTTGTTACCGTAGGCATCTAATCGCCCATGGTATGGAATTTCTAACCTGCCGTCCAGTGCTCGATCACACCCTAGCACCAGTTGATTCTTTTCACAGACTAAGCTTTGATCAGCGTCCAAACACCAATTGCGATGAATCCAATTCCCGCGACGTACTGCAAAGTCTTTTCGCTGACGTACTGGGATATGGCGGAACCTGCGAGGACGCCGATTGCGGATGTTACGATCAAGGCCAAGGCCGCGCCGGCGAAAACCGTCAACTTGCTGGTGTCTTTGTCCGATGCGAACAGCATCGTGGCGAGTTGCGTTTTGTCGCCGAGCTCGGCGATAAAAACCGAAGTGAACACCGTAGACAGAATTTTCCAGTCCATAGGTTTATTGGATTATCCATTATCCCAGCTAAAAAACGGGATCGCCGGAAACCCCGCATCCAAACCCTCCGCGTAGGACGGCGGCGCGGAGTTGGCGACGCCCATCATCATGAGAAAGTTCAAATAGCCGGTAGTCATGTTTCCGGCCTTCATCATCCGTTCGGGGGTGCAGCCGTCGGAAGCATTCTTGATGTCGCTGTTTTGGATCCAGCCCACGGCGTCGACGTCGAACTCCGGATCCGTCAAATGACGCTCGAACTGCTTCGGGCCGCCTATTTCCAGCGAGAGATGGCCGCTGACGAGGACGCCGATGCGTTTGTTACTCGGCAGGTCATCGATGGCGGCGCGAATGGCCCGGCCCACTTCATAAAAACGCTTGGGCCGCGGCATCGGCGGCGCGATGCAATTAGTCAGAATCGGCACGATGGGAATATCCATCTCCGGCCGGACGAACAGCATGGGCACGATGATCGAATGGTCGATGGTCAATTCGTTTGAATAGGCGAAGTCCACGCCGCGGTCGAAGGCGCCTTCCATGATCGCATCCGAAAGCTCCGGATCGCCCGGCAATCGGCAGATCGGCAAACCGAACTCGCGGGTCTCGTCGTAGAAAGTTCCGTCGTAGGCGTCCATCTTGCCGATCATGAAGGCCGGCATGTTGTCCATGAAAAATTGATGGAGATGATCGTTGCCGATGGTAATGAGCACGTCGGGCTTCGCCTCGGCCAGTTTTTGACGCATCATGGCGATACGTTCCAAGACTTTTTCGCACCCCGGCGGCCGTTGAGGCTGCTTGAACAGGCGCGGCATAAAGGGGTTGTGGGTGATGCCGACGATGGTGACGATCTGGGCCATGTTCTACCTCCTGTTCGTTATCGTGCCTGTGTTTAACATGGAAGAATTATGGCTGTAAATGGCGACGGATTACTCTTGGGGTGCCCCACGACAGAAATGATTTCTCTTCCCCCTCGACGGGGAAAGACTAAGATGGGGGTGTATTCGTCGGATCTAAAATAATCTTCCCCAAAGTCTGATTGCTTTCGAGGATGCAGTGCGCTTCGGCAGCTTCTCTCAGCGGCAGGGTCCGGTCTATGATCGCTCGGATCTTGCCGGCGGCGGCTGCTGCCAAGGCTTTGGCGACATCGGCGGAGTGGGTGCCGGCGGCGCCAATGACGCGCAACCGCTTCATGTAGAGCCGCTTCACGTCCAGGTTGACCGCGCCGCCTCCGTGAGCACCGGCGGTCACGAGCCGCCCCCCCATGGCGAGGCTGTTGAACGCTCCCGGCCAGAGCGTTGGATCGGCGATGTTCTCGCAGACGACAGCGACGCCTCGACCGTCAGTCAACTTCATGACTTCTTCGGCGAGATCCTGCTTG
>Ga0105347_1000596_pt1 | contig 16933 bp, 33 predicted proteins | sample EasRivMeERMLT890_FD_89677 | JGI IMG/M metagenome (GOLD analysis project Ga0105347, IMG submission 89677) | Soil microbial communities from meander-bound floodplain in the East River, Colorado, USA - East River MetaG ERMLT890 | ecosystem: Environmental > Terrestrial > Soil > Floodplain | place... | reverse complement strand
GTGCGAGTTGTCGTTGCGAGTGATCCGAACTTTTGCAGCAGTCATGTGTCCATCCCTAGTGTGTTGTCCGATGCGTGCATCGTAGCACGCACCGGACAACTTGTCAACCCATCGTGTACGGTTCTAGTCCACCACTCCCGCCGCACTTGCGGCAGCGCAGCACGCGGAGTCCGAACACATTACGCGTTCGTATCCACTTGTGGAATCGACCGAGGGTCGGGTCACACGTTGGCTTGCTCACGGCGTCACGTCCTGTGTTGTCCGGATTTCGGGGCCGCGAGGATCGAGTACGTCCCCGCGACTCATGGCCTGATACGATGCCGACGCCGATGATGGTGCCCATATCCGAATGACCTTGCCGCTACGGTAGGTCACGCGGTACAGTTTCCACGACGGGTGTAGGCGTTCATTGACGATGGCATCGCGTCCGGTCATTTCCCGTAAGCCTCTCGTAGTGCCCACTCGGGGCAGTATTCGTTGCTCGACAGGTGCGCCACGACTGTTTGTCCACAGTGGACACACGCTGCCCAATCCTTCGGAGGGGTGAATACGGGGCGGGCTTGCATGCGGGTACGCCTTTCGGCGTACTCCGCTTCTGCCGCCTCAACGTAGGGATCGTTGCTAGGCAACATCGGTCATTCCCTTGTTGTCCGGGTGCTGCTCGATTCCGACCGTCACGGTGAACGTGTCTCCGTATGCAGTCGGGAACCGATACGTTCCGGGGTCCATGTCCTTCGCAATGATCGCCATTGCCGCTGCTGTCGGCGTGTCGTAGTCCCCCATCGCGGAGAAATCAACGCGACCGACGACGGTTTCGACGGTGACGTTGAATCCGCCGCTGTCCGGGGCTACCTTTGAAACTCGCTGTGCCATTGTTCGTGTGTCCTGTAGTGGGTTCCGACTCCGCTACTGTACTACTGTCCGGGGAACTTGTCAACCCCGTCGGCTATGTTGTCGGCGGGAATAGTTCGCTTGTCCCACCCGGCAATCGTGACGTGCCATGCGCGACCAGACGACGGATCAGTTACGGCAGTCCGCCCGCAACGACACTTGTACAACAACAGGACTCCGCGCATGAGGTTCGCGCGGGGTTCATGCCGGGGATGCATTACCAGTCCCCGTACTTATCCCGATGTTTGACCGCGACGGACTCACCGCGTACGGATTGAGCGACGCGCCCACAGAACGGACACCGCATCGCACCATCGCGCGGGCTGAAATGGTGGCGGTAACACGGACGCCCGAAATGTTCGTGCGACGTGCAGTTGTCTCCCCTACTCATGGCAGCACGACGTGTCGTACAGGTGATGGTCCGCGCCCGCGAGTTCGTTGCGAACGTGGAACACGAACGAACACGGATCACGACACACGTTGCACCACACCGAATCATGCTTCTCCGAGTGATGCATGCGCGGATGATTGCAGAACGCGCACGGGTCAATGTCGCGTGTCACGATCCACGACCGGGAACGAGTAGACTCGTCATCCGGGCAGCCTGTTCGGCTTGCATCAGGAACCCGGTCGCGCGCATGTCCGCGAGCAATCGGAGGATGCCCGCCGCGCTGGAAACGTCCCACTTGAACAGTCCGGGTCCGCATCGGAGCATCGGTTCCCCCTCCGCGTCAAACAGGACGGTAAGGGTTCGGCGCGCGTCGAGCGGTGCAAGCGGGATACCCGCAACCGTGCGCGACGAATCGAGTTCGGCGGCGGCGGCGTACAGGTTGTGTACGCCTACCTCCCGCCCGACATGGAATGACTGTTGTCCGTTGTCCGCGAACGTAAACACGATGTTGTCATCAGAACGGGAGTTGTCCCCCGTCGTCGTCTCGTCGGTCATCGTTGGGTTCCTCCCACAAGGACGGTTGTCCGTCCTGTACGTGTTCGACGTGCCATGCTTCTGCTGCTAGTTGTGCACGTCCCTTACTGTCCGAGGTTTCGGTACGCACGGGTGGCGTGTCCGTGTCCTTCCGTACGACTGCCCATCGCCACGACCAACCCCCCTGCCTGTAAACGTACAGGTGGTACGGGGAACCGGGCGGACTCGTTCGGTATGCCCACGCCGTCCGCATAGTCGGCGGGGCTGCCAGTCGGGACCAGTCAAAACGGAGGGGCGGTCGTTGCCGACCGCCCGCCCGTTCGGGGATCACGTCCTGCCACGGCGTGCTATGCCTTGGCTGCGTCCCCATCGTCCGCGCTCGGCACGCGCAGGGAGATCACGAAACCGAATGTCTTTTGCTCGCTCGGGAGCGCAGTCGGCTTGCCCTTCGCGTCGATACCGAACGTGCGGATCGTCGGCTGTCGGTTGTCCTCATCGGGGAGAACGCGCTTGATCGCACGCGAGAATCGGATGCCCGCGTTGCGTGCCTTCTCGGCAGTCTCGTACCCCTTGAGGTCCGATGCCGCGCCCGCCGACTCGATCAGGGCGAGCATGTCGCGCGCGGCCTGTTCGTTGAACGATGACGCCCGGACGCGCTCGGGGAGCGAATCGAGGTCGAACGGCTGGAGAGTGAGTTCCTTTGCCACGGTAGTTACTCCTTGTCTGTTGTGAGGTTGATATAACGAAGTGTACGCGATGCGCGTACGCTTGTCAACCCCCTACTGCGCGGCAACCTGCACGCGGTAGTTCTTGACCGTCCGGGGCTGTCCCGTCTCGGAGTCCTTGAACTGCCGGGTGCCTTGGAACGTCACGCGGAGGAGTCCGCCGATCGACACGGCGTCGTCCGACAGTGCGCGGTCCAGTTGGTACGAACCCCACAGGACGTGCACAACGTCCGGATCGTTCACGTCCGCGAATCGGTGCACGGACTGTTCCCGCTTCTGTCCGGGGTTGTTCGTGTCGGGAAGGTCCATCGCGGACGACCCGAGGTAGTGACCGACAAGCGGTCCGGTGTCGAAGTCCCATTCCTCCCCGCCGAGTCCGACGCGAACATCGGACCACTGAACGTCGGAGGATGCGGGGGCGGTGGCGTCCTTAGCCATGACGCGGGTTCCTCATTGCGTCGAGCCGCGACGCGAACCGGGGCGGTCGCTCGGAAGGCTCGGCCACTGACAGTGTACGCCCGGACGGGGTGACTGTCAACCCCTAGAACGGGGCCGGGTCGGGCCACTCGACGGGCCGTCGTTCGGCTCGGAGTTCGGCGGCGATGCGGAGCATTTCGGACCGGGGCATTTTCCGTCCCCTCTTGTCGGCACGGATCACGTTTCCCGTGTCCGGGCATACAAGCAACTTCGGGGGTGGTAGCCGTCGGTGTCCCTGAATGGTCGTCATCGTTCGTGTCCCTGTCTGAATGTCGCATCGCTTGTCCGCGCTTGCGCCGGACAAGCGTAACAGGGATCGTGTCCGGTGTCAACCCCCTTGTTGCCGCACGTCACCACCGGAACCGGGGGGATGCGTTACGGCTGTGCGCCTTCGGCGCTTACCTGAGTATAACGACGAACTTGTCACTTGTCAACCCCCTTGTTGCGCGATGTCAACACTATACGTCGAGCGCGAACGGGAGCGTAACGAACTCTCCGGGTTGCCAGTACCGCCCGTTGAACTTGCGCGTACTCATGCCAAGGGTCACAACCTGTTGCGCGGTGTAGTCGTATCGACCCGGCGTCAACGGTACGGACGCGAGTTCGACCGGACTCCCCCGGAACCCATGCAACGCCGATTTGTGTTCCTTGCATGCTGCCCCGTCCGGGCAGGACTCTACGCCATGTGATCCGGTGTCGAACAGGTACAGTCGTTCCCGCCATATCCGCAGTCTCCCGATGCTCACGTCTAACTGTCCGAGTTCGGTTCCTATGTCCCCCGCCATCGGTTCCCGCCATGCGAACACGCCGTCGGTGCTCGTCATAATGGCGTCGTACCGATGTTCGAGTCCGTGGATTTTTGCGCGGACATACCCGGTGATAAGGGACGCGATGGGCGGGTGATAGAGTCCCCCGGCGATGTAGTCCGCGTCGGCGTCCGGATCGGATGCAACGTACTCCCCCGTTTCCCATACGTACGTGCCGACGTACCCAATGGGTACCTTCTGGAAAAACTTGCCGTACAGACTGTTGAGGAACAACTTAGCCGTCACGCGTTCTGTCTCGTGCGGCGTTGTCGATTTGAGGGAGTAGAACGTGTCAACGTAGTCGGACAACGGACCACCCGTCGGACCATTGTATATGTGTCCGACTGCACGGATGACGCGGCACTCTCCCCTGTCTAGCATGGCGTCGAGTTCGTAACTGGTAAGGTACACGCTATATCGTCCGGGCACACCGAGCCATGTACCGCCCGCGTTCTGCATGCCGCGATAGACGCACGGTTCGTACTCGATTGTTGCTCGCCACACGGCATGCACGTTCGGCGTGTAGCCGATGACCGGACGCCATGTCGCACGGGTAATGTCGGGGAGTGCTCGCATCGCTTCCGGGTACGCGGATCGTATGTCGTACGCGCGTACGTTGTCGAGGTCGGCGGGACCGTCGCGGTAGTAGCCGTTTTTGCCGCCGTGATACGAGTACAACCCGTGTTGTTCTAGGCGTTCGTTCGGTAACGCTACCTCATCCGTAAGGAACCGACGGCGGAACACGGACGACGCGAAGTGCGGCGCGCTAATGCACGTCCGTACATCGTACTCCCGGTGCATGGACATGATGCGTTCCCCTAGCAGTCTGGTAAGGAACGCGTCCCGTTTCGCGTACGCCTGAAATGCACGCGTACGCCATTGCGACCGCTTGAACAACGGCGCGTCAAGTTTGCCGCCGTAGCCGAGCATCCGTGCTGCCTTGTCAAGCGACGTGCTGAAAAACGCGTGCGCGTCAAGGAACCGGACACGCCGTCGGGTTCGCTTGTTGAGGATAACGGCATAGTGTCGTTTGTTGTTGTACACAGTCCATAGGTACTCGGACCCGTCGGGCATCACATAGTCGAACTGAAAGTCTGCGGCTGACTTCGCGTCGTCCGTGAAATCGTGGAACAACTGTGTGAACTCGTATGCGAGGTTGAACCCGTATACTAGGTACTCCCGTTTGTGCGCCGAACATACGCGGTGGACAACTTCCATGAACGCATGCAAGGCTGCATGTTCCTTGCGCGGGACGTAAACGATGATCGTATCGTGTTCGTCCTTGTCTGGCAATGAGAACTGCAACGTGAACGTACGCGAGTTCTCCGATTCCGAATCAAACCCGATGACGTACGGGATACGCGGTCCGCGTCCGCGTCCGAGGGGAGCGATTCGGAAATGGCGCGGTTTCGTGATCCGTTCCGCGCGGTATACACTCATCCGCCCGGTGCACGGATGGTCCCGACGTGCGGTTTAGTTTGCCGCGTTCGTACGGGTCGGAGTGCGGCGATTCGTCCCCGTCCGCGCCGGTCCCCGCCGAACGGTGCAGAGTCACGGACGCGCCCGCGCTGGATCATTGCCTGTATGTCGCGGTTCGCGTTCGGGTCGTGTTGCATCCTGAACGCGTCGAACGTTGACCATCCGGGCGGCATGAGCCAGTTTGAGTACGACACGTACCCGCGTTCGTTGCGGTACTCGACGTTGGCAACGGGTACGTTGTACGACGCGGCTACCAGTGTACGCGCGTCCGGTTCACCTTCCCCGCGTAGAATCCGTCCGAGTCTGCGTCCCCCTTCCCGCTTCTCGGGTACGTCGGGGAATGTACGGCGCGCGAACTCTCCCATCGTCAATGTCGGATCGTGCCGTTTCGCGTCGTCCCATGCGTCCGCGATGTGACGGGATGCCGGATCGAGCGCGCGTCGAGACGGCATCAGGGGTTGACTCGATCCGCGTTCGGGTGTACGCTGTCCATGACGCCTCACGTCATCGAGCCGCCCGGTGTAAGTGTCCACACCGGGCGGTTCGCTTGCCCGGTGCGTCGCACGGCTCGACCCCCGGAGCGTACACCCCTTCCCCTCCGGGCGTCAAGGTGCTAGACTGGTAGAGGTCGCTCGGGACCGCGCCGGGCGGTACGGATGGTGACATCGTCCGTACCGCCCGCAACATACAAACGAGGGTGTACACCTTGCGAGTCTGGACAGAACGACGCGTCGGCGTGTGGGATCAGTGCACAGAGTGTGCGTATCTCATGGTGCTTGAATGGGCGGGACAGTCGTTCCCACTCGGCGCGTACACGGCAGCCGAACGCGACGCGTTTGACGCGGCACACGAACCGGATTTCGCGGGCGGTGGTGCCACGTTCCCCATTTGCGACAAGGGTTCCGACAAGCGATACGGACTAACACTCCGACGCATTGCGGACGGTACCCGAACCGGACTCACGCGCGAACTTTCGACGGTCGGCAACGCGCTCGCCATTGCGGGCCGACTGTCGCACTTCCCACCCGGTCACTTTCTGCGACGTTGGCAGCCGTCGTTTTCGGGCGGGCACGCCATTGCCGTTGTCAACGACGGGCAACCGAAACTGTTGTGGCTCGACCCACTCGCACCGGACGGACACCCCGGCGACCGCGTGTCCATCAGCGACGTACTTACGTTCGCATGGTATCCGAACGATGCGCGCGTGGCGCGGAAAGAGGAACACGGACCGATGTACATTGACGTACCGCCCGATCATTGGGCAGCGAACGACATAGAGTTCGTGACCGAGGCGGGCATCATGGGCGGATACGATACCGCCGAGGGTCGGGCGTTCAAGCCCAATCATCCCCCGACGCGCGCCGAACTCGCTAAGACAATCCGGGCGCTGGTGGACTACCTGAACGCGGACACGGACCCGAACGCATGAACGACGAACTTGAACCACGGTCGAACAACCCCGCGACGAACCTACTGCTAAGTTCGTTCGATCAGTTCGCGGGCCTGTTGCGTGAGATTCGCAACGCGCTTGTTCGGCGTGAGTCTCCCGCGCCGGGAACGTACACGTTCTGGCCCGGTGGCATCCGCGTTCAACCCCAACTGCGGGTAACGTCGGTGTCCGTGTCCCCAATCGCGGCGTTCACGGCGGCAATCCGGATCGGCTCGCACAATAGATACCGTTTCCTTACGCCCGCAAACGGCGTCGTAAACGTACCGCTTGACATCGTTCTAAACGTTGGCGAGACGGTACAACTGATCGACGTTGCAACCGGACTAGAGGCAACGGCGGTTCAGGTGGCGGATGCATGGATCAGCGGTTACGTTGACGCCCCGCCACGACAGGACGAACGGTAACGAGGGACAACAATCGTGGCAAGCATCAGGGACGACAACGACGAGTACCAGTCGTACAACGTCACACTCGCGGACGGGCGTACCCTGTCCGTTGACTCCACGTCGGAGGAATCAGCGCGACGGCTCGCGCGCGAACAGGGCGGCAACGTCGGCGTTCTGTCCGTCGAACTGAACGAGAGTCCGGACGCCGAACCGGATGACGACGCACCGGACGACGTGACGCCCGTCGAGGGCAACGCGGGCGGCGGTACTGCTCCGCTCCCGACGCCGACCGACGAACGCGCGCCGGGGTTCGTTCCGGAGACGGGCGAGCCGATCAAGGACGACGGCGACACGGACGCACCGACGTTCGTTGACGTGGCCGAGGTCAAGCCTTCCGCGTACGACGATCAGTAAGGCGGGACTCCGATGACGTTCACACCCGCGACTCCCGCCGAACCCGCACAGGGAGCGCAACCCCCCGTAGACATTCCGGAGCAAACTCTTGACGCGGTTGAATCCGTCATCGAGTCCGGACGCACACAGTTGCAGGACGCCCGGTCGGCGGCGCTACGCGATGCGGAATCACAGGCGGAACGCGACGCTATCAACGCGCGTTTTGACACGCTCGCACAACAGTTCGGGGAGGGCGTGTCCCGAATCGAACAGGCAATCGCAACCGGCAACACGCAACTACTCGACGGGATCAACCGGCTCGTTGAACAAGCGGGATCGGCGGGCGCGGGTGCTGGCGCAACGACGGATGACGGGATCGTGTCCGTTGAGGAAATACTTGACGATGCCGCCGAACTCGCGGGCGGTGCCGTTGAGGCGGCGGCGGACATTGCGACCGAGGGCGCGGCGGCGGCAGCAGAGGTTGTCGAGGACACGTTGCCACGTCGTGACCATCCGTTGTTCCGGAAACTGTGGGGCGGTTGACGTGCCGAAGTACCGCGTCAAAATGCGCGACGGTCGTATCGTTGACGTTGACGCTGCCGACGGCGACCATGCGCGCAAGGTTGCCGCGCAACAGGTAGGCACGGCGTATCCGGGCGTTCAAGCCGAACGGCTAGAATCCCCAATCGAGCGCATGCAGCGCGAGGAATCAAGCGGACTGTCGGGCGTGCATGCAACGCACGTATCGTCCGGGCAGTTGAACGCACGCAAGCCCCGTTCGTTCCGCGTGACGTTCAAGGACGGCACGTCCGAAACGGTGACGGCGGACTCGCTGGATGAGGCATGGTCAAAGGCTCGACGGTCGGGCCGTAAGCAAATCAGCGTCGGCCATCAGGGACGCAAGGTCGTCGCTGACGTTCAACGCGAACTGTAACCGAGAGGGAACCCGATGACGTTTGCTCCCGCCGAACCCCGCGCAGCCGAACGCAAGCCGCGCAGTCGGGCCGGATCGTCTAGCCGTGCTAAGACTCCGCTCCCATCGTTGCGTAAGGAACTCGATCAGTTTATCGCGCAACTGAACGAACTACTGCACGCGTTCGACCCGGTTGACGCGCTGGACGACAAGGAACATGCGGCACTCGTTGACGCGCTCGACAAGGAATCCCGCAAAAATCCGCGCGTGCATCGGCTCCTGTCGTCAATCCTGACGTTCGGCGGCGGTGGGGGACTGGCGTTCGTCGTCGGAATCATCGTCGGGCGACGGCTCGCGCGGCGTCGCATGTTCGGCCAGTTCTCGCCACTTGTCGAGACATTGGGCGGTGCGGCAATCGGCGGCATGGACGTTGAACCGTCCGAGGCGGCGGCTGCCATGCGCGATGTACGTGCAGTCGTGTCGGACATTTTCGCGGGTACTCCGTCAATCCCGAACAATGGCGCTGCTCCGACCGGCTGATCCGCGACACCCGGAAGCGGACCCCCGTTTCCCGGTGCCGTGGAATCAGGGCGAACACGTAGCCGTTATCGGTGACACGGGCACGGGCAAAACGACGCTACTGACACACCTTGTCCCGCGTCGTTCCGCCGTCGTCGTGTTCCGTACAAAACTCGATCAACGGATCGAACCGAAGTTCGGACGGTCGTTCAAGCCGATTACCAAGGCGTCCGAAATGGACGACTTGCGCGTTGATCGGTTCGTGTTGACTCCCAAGTTTGAGGCGCAAGGGCGTGAGGGATACGCCATGCTTGAACGCGGGTGGAAGGACGGCGGGTGGTGCATCGTCATTGACGAACTATGGTACGCCGAACGGCTAGGCTTGCGGTCCGCGATTGAACGACTGTTGACACAGGGTCGGTCGCAGGGCGTGACGGTCGTTATGGGCATGCAGCGTCCCGTTCAGGTATCCCGGTTCGCGCTATCACAGGCAACCCACTTGTTCAGTTTCCGCGTTGAGGGTGGAGACGTACCGCGCATGCGTGAGGCGTTCACCATGCAAGTTATCCCGTACATCAACGCGGACAGTTCTACGGTGATACCCGAACATCATTTCGTGTACTGGCATCGCGCGCGCCGACAACTTGCAGTCGGGACGGCACAAAGCATGTCGCGTATCATTTCAGAACAACGTTCCCCTTGACAGACGCGCAATCGGGTGTATGTTCAGGGTAGGGAGCAACCCCCCGGCTCGCGGGCCGGGGGACGCTCCCAAGGGTTCCGATCACGGCTCGACTGCCCTTCCGCAGTCGGAGGGTTGCGACGGACAGTCGAGCCGTTCAACATACGCGGACGAGGAATAGCATGCGACCGCACATTCATTCAGGGTTTGACGCGTTCGTTGTCACAGTGGCGATGGCGTGGCTCGGCCTGTTTCTGTTGCGGCTGGCTGCCGCCGAACTGTCGCAGCACGAAGGCACGCGCACGTTCGGCAAGGCACTCGGCGCGACTCTGTAAACCGGAGGGCATCAGGTGACACACTACATGCGGTCGCTGCTGTCGGCAGTTACGCCGACCAGTCCGACGCACCATCCCGCCGCGTACGGCTCGTACAAGGGCGGCGTTCCGCGTAGCGGCGTGTCCGACGGGCGCGGCGCAACGTCGGTCGAAGTTCCCATCGTCGAGGGCGCGCAGCCCGTACCGTCGGGTGGGGCAATCCCGTTCCGACGCGCAACGACGGAACGTTCGGCGCGACTCGAACGAACGACAATCGCGGCGCTCGCGGCTGCCGAGACACAGGTCAACATTCAGGTCGAAGGCTCCGGCTATATGTACGGAATCGACGTGGAGTTCGACATTGAAACGGCGGCGAACGCGGCGGCGGTGGCGTATCACGAGGACGCCCCGTGGAGTGCGATTTCCTCCGTCGTTCTCGGTGACGTGAACGGCGAACTGTGGAACATGACCGGGTTCCATACCCGCGTTATGAACCTGTACTCCGGACTCACGTCCCGCAACGATCAGGCGTCAACGGACGTGCAAGTGTTTGAACAGGTCGCGGGCGCGGTGGCGCGCGGCGGTTCCGTGCACGGCCATTTGTGGATTCCGGTCGGGATCAACAAGCGCAACCTTCTCGGCATCGTGTCGAATCAGGATCGCGCGCAAAAGTACAGTCTCCGGTCAAACGTGGCGGCTGGCGGCGTCGGGCAAATCTACACGACTGCTCCGACGAACCCCGGTGCCGTGACCATCGACCGGACATACTGGAACTTTGCGGTTCCGGCTGCCACGAACGCACAGGGCATCCCGCAGGAACAGGTGCCGCCGAAGTTCGGTGTACTCGTCTACGGGACACAGACAGTTTCCCCCGCACTCCCCGCCGCGAACACGACGCAGAATCATTTTCTGCCGCGCATCGGCAACACGATTCGGCTTATCGTGCTTGTGTTCCGTGACGGCAACGGCACGGCGGCACGGACGGACTCGGAAGCGAACCCGCCCGCGCTCATCAAGTTCGTACTCGGGGATACGCCACTGTTCGCGGAGACGGCGGGCGCGCGGCGCAAGGTCATGTCGGACCGCTACGGATTCGACGCCCCGGCTGGCGTGTACGTGTACGACTGGATCACGGACATTGTGAACCGTGCAGGGTCGGAGTTCGGGGACGACTACCTGTTCACGTCGGGACTCAACAACGCGCAGTTTGAGGTTTCGTACGGGGCAGGATGGGCGGCGAACTCATCCCTGACAATCCTGACGCACGATATGATCGTGCCGCCGGGCGTGAACCTGTACGACTGACGAAGGGCGGACATGGATCAGCGACTAAACGTCGGGCGGGTGGCAACGGTTGTTGTCGCTCCGCCCGAACCGACTAGCCGTACGGTTGGCGCGCCGTCCGTGTCGGCAATGGGTGGACTCTCGCTCGGACTCCACGGCGCGGAGGTTGAGGGACGCATGTCCCTTGGACTAGCGGCACTCGGCATTGCCGGACTGCTCGGGTTCTACTACTGGACCCGGACGGCACAGGGCGGCGGGTGATGACGCACAATCAGCGGGTGGCGGCGTTCATCGTCGTAATGATCGGGACCGCCGTCATCCTGTTCGGGTGGAAGGGCGTGACACAACTCATGCCCGGACCGAACGCTAAGTAAACCGACAGACTCGGAGGAACAATCGTGTTCGGACTTCCACCCCTTCTGTTCTGGATTCTCGTCGCGCTGCTCGCGTGGCTCGGACTCCGCAAGTTCGGCGTCGTCGGGCGCTAACCCCGTACATCGACCCGTACAGGGGGAGCAAGGAAACAAATGGTGATGAACACGGGCAGTAGTCCGTTCGGCAAGTACGCGGCGTTGGCTGCGCTTATCGGGGCACTCGTTGTCCTTGCGGCGTGGATCGCTACCGTACTCGGATTCGCTCCGAGTAGCGACACGCTCGACGCGGTTGCACTTGTCGTCATCGGCGCACTGTTCGGAACGGGTGCGGGCGCGACGGTCGTAACGAACGGCGCGGCGCACAAGGCAGAGGCGGCGCATGTTCGACTCGACGCCGTGCATGCACCATCGACGCCGGTTGCCGAACAAATCGCGCGGCATGGCGTTGCCGTTGCCGATGCGACGGCGGCGGCGGACGAGGCGGCACGCGAGGCGCAAAAGTGACAGTCGTCGGGGCGGCGGCTGGCGCGTTGGCGGGCCGGGGCGGCGGTAGTCGTCCCCGGCTCGCTGCGCCGGGTGCGTTGCTCATGGCGGGCGGACTCGTTGTCCTGTGGTGGGGACTCGGTATTTTCCGGGGGGAGACGGGAACGGACGGACTGCCACGGCGTATGTGGCGACCATCCGAACCGACACCCGGCAAGGGTGGAGGAGACGAAACGTCGGACGGCGGCGGCGGCGGATCAGCGAGGGCGATGTAATGAGTTCGACACGTTCGGTCGTACTGGCAATGACGGGATCGCTATTCCTGTTCGTTGCCGCGCACGGCCTGTCGTACGTGGCGGACGAGGCAAACGTCAAGCGATTCGACAACCCGCTAGACGGTAGGCTCGGTGGCGTTGAACAGTTCGTGGCATGGGGTTTCGTGTTCGTAACCCTGATCGTGTTCGCGGACTTCGGAGGCGGTAGCGGCGAACTCGCATCGCAGTTCGCATGGCTGATTTTCATTGCCATGCTGTTTTCGTACGGCATCGGCGCGTTCGGTAACTTGCGTGCACTCATGGGCGTTGCCGAGGGTAGCACGCTCGGGGATGGCGACGGACAGACAACGCGGGGCGGCACATTGCCGGGTTCCGGTGGCAGTCGAACCGTATAGGGTCGGAGGACAAACTACGTGAACACATCACAGGTTTTCGGACTGGCGGCGTCAATCGTCACGCTTGCCATGCTGTCTGTCGCTATCTACAACGGCGACAAGACGGCGCGTGTCGTCAAGGCGTTCGGTGACACATTCTCGGGCAGCATCAAGGCTGCGACGGGCAAGGCGTTGCAGTAATGCTAACGTTCCTCCGACGCCATACCGCTATCAGCGGTAACAAGGACGGCAACCGTCGCCAGACAATGACGGACCACTTCCTACGGGAAGGGCCGTTGCCGCGTCGGATCACGCGTCCGTTCGACATGCGGTTCGGCAAGGTGGGGAACACGGTCAACACGTTCCCGCCGACTGCCGGGTTGCAGTACGTCGGCCACGTTCCTACCGTTCACCTTGAACGTGTCCCGATGCGGATTCCGACCGCGAACGTTGACGACCGTTCGCATGTCCCCGCACTCTACGCGGGGGACCCCCGCTAATGCATCCTTCCGCACGCGACGTGGCGCGGGCAGCGTGGGCGGCGCTGCTCGTTGCCACGTACGCGGGATACCTTGCCGCGTCGTACTACGCGGCGAAACGTCGTGACAAGGACATGACGTTATCAAAACTGATCCTTGACGGTGCGGGCGGACGACGCGCGCAAATGATTGCCGAGGAAATGACCGATGGACATTCAGGGCGCACTGACCCGTAAAATCGGACCGCTCCCCGCATGGGGTTGGGGCGTCGCGGTGGGTGGGGGACTGCTTGCCGTTCGCATGCTGCGCGGCGGCGGTGGCGGCGGACGTGAAACGCTCGTCGTACCGACTGGCGCTCCGCAGCCGTCGGGCGACTATCTCGGACAGTTCGCGGATGCACTCGCGGACATTCGCGGTCGGCTTGACGACATGGAACAGGACTCAAACAACAACACGGACGGCGGCAACGTGCCGTCCCCGACGCAACCCGTTCCGCCCACATCGGGCGGCAGCGGGACGGACCCGATGGGCGGGCAGCCCGCCCGTCCTGCTGGTACCGTTCAATGGGGCGTGTCGAACACTCCTGCCGGGTTCGATTTCGGGACGTGGATTCTCGGACTGCGCGAACGGTTCCCCGCCATTGCGTCGCGTGTCGCGCAGCCGTCGGTGTCGGGTGAGACTCCTGCCGAACGGCTTGCCCGGTTGCAGCGCGAACTCCCATACTACGGTACGGCGGGAACGGCGTTCGATCTAGGTACGTACGTTCAGGGGTTGCGTGACTTGTACGGCACGCAATATCAGGGAACACAGGCAGCGGGGGAGACTCCGACCGAACGTGCCGAACGGTTATGGTCGGAGGTCAACGCGTTCGCTCGCAGCGGGTACACGTCGTTGACACAGCCGACGACGATTCCCGCGCCGTCGGTGTCCTGACGTGCCGACGGGCGGCAATCTCCGCAATCAACTCGCGGCAGCCGTTCAGGATTTCGTGCCGTTCCTATCGGACTACTTCCCTGTGACGGGAGACTACGGGAGCGCGACGGCGGCGGGACCGAACGAGGGCGACCCGCATCTAGCCGTTGATTTCGGTACGCCTCTCGGTACACCCCTGTTCAGCATGGGCAGCGGTACCGTTCTCAATCCGAACGACAACCCGGAAGGCGTGACGGGTGGTAAGACGATCACGGTTGACTACGGTGACGGCATCATTGTTTCGTTCAGTCACCTAGACGAGATTTTCGTCAAGCCCGGCGACCGGGTAGCGCCGGGGGACTGGATCGGCAACACGGGCAACACGGGTATTTCGACTGCTCCGCATCTACACGTTGACGCGTGGAAGAACGGCGTCAAGGTTGACGTACGGGAACTGATAGATTGGGCGTCGGACTTCTCCGACTTTGAGGCACGACCCGGAGCGACGGCGGGATCGGTTCCGATTCTCGGACCGTTGACGGGTAGCGCGCTCGCGGGCATGGACTCGCTCGGACAAATCGCGGCGGCAGTTCTGGCGTTCGTTACATCAGTCCTGAACCCGGCGACGTGGGCGCGCGTGTTCGCCATCATCGGCGGCGCGATCCTGTCAATGGTCGGGTTCTGGATGGTATGGCAGTCAACTTGACGTGCAACGGGAATACACGTTCCCGGTTGCGGCAGTCGGGACGCAACATCTAGGACTGACGTTACCAGCAAACCGACAAATACGGGGAGTCTCAATCGACAACCCGTCGGGTTCGTGGCTGCTTGTCACGACGACAGGGGATACGGTCCCCCCGTATACGTTGGGATGGTCGCGGTTCCTGAACCCTCCCGCGTTGACGGTTGGGATTCGGTTTATCAACAGTCCGACAGGGACGCTATCTAATCCGATCCTTGACGGCGGACCCATCGTTGTCACGCTCGACACGAACCCACAACCGAACTCGACCGGATACGCGTCGGGCGCGGCGGCACAGAATCCGAACATCCCCGCGATGGAATGGACGTGGGGTTCATTGACGACTGTCGGCGGACTGGCGCAAGGATTTAGCATCGTGCCGTTGTTAGCGGACCGCCGATCCGTACTCGTTCATGCCGACGTACGCATTTACACGGGTATGGTCCCATCGTACGGGATCGTCAACATCGACTTTGTTACGTCCCCGGTCATCCTTGAACTGCACCGGGTAACGTTGTCTCCGTCGTCTCCCGCGCGGACGGACTATTTCACGCCAGGACTCATTACGTCGGGATATGACAACCGAATCAACATCGGGATCGTACACGAAACGGCGTTACCGCCGATGGAGGTCGGGTGGGTGCTAGGTTACTACCGTGAACGGAGGCCGAACACGTAATGGTATGGGTTCCTCCGTCAAGCATGGGCGGACACATGCTCCACAACGTCGGCGTTGCAGGACTGTCGCAGGTCATCGACGCACACGCCGTCGTCATAACTGCGGTCGCGGGAAACGTGTGCCCCACTGGCAACATGGCATTGCGTCGCACGATGGCATTGTTCAACGTGGACGATACCGAAACAATCTACATCGGTGACGCGGGCGTGACTGCCGCACAGGGATACCCGATCATTCCGGGTGGACAACTACACATCGACGTAAGCGACGATGTTGACGTGTTCGCTATCACGGCGGCGGGCGTAGCCGACGTGCGAATACTGGAGATAGGCTAGACATGCCGCGCACATGGTCAACGCCGGGTACCCATGAACACACGGTCGGTGGACTAGGGATCGAGAAAGAACGAACAACAAATCACGCCATCACAACATCGACATACACGGTTGGGCAAACCTACGGCGCAACAAACTTCGACTTGAGCGGGGGCGTCATTACGTACGATGGCACTAACGAACTCGTATTGAACGCACCGGGCGGTGGTGGCGCTGGACTCTCGTACTTGTGTTGGGCGTGGGCACAAGCACGATTCGCGCATAACGCGACAGGAATACGCCTTGTCTCGTTCGCAATCAACGACACGACGGCGGCTGCGCCATTGGGACGCAATCAAGCGCGCATGCCTGTGACGGCTGACGCCAACGAGGATTTTGTGTGGATTGTCCGACCACTCTTGTTAGTCGATCAGGACAGAGTGTGTATCAAGGTATGGCAGAACTCGGGAGGTAACGTCAACGTACAATACCTGTTCGGTATGGAACTCGCTGGACCCTTGACGGTCTAAGTTCGGAGGTTGACATGCGACGACTATTCCTTGCACTGGTGGCGGCGCTGCTCGCGCTTGCCGTCAACGTGTCGGCAGTCTCGGCGGCTGACCCGTCGGTTACGTTGTACACGTCCGATGGCGGCGTGGCAACAGGGGGCGACAGTGTAGCATGCACTGTCTACCTGTACGACTACAACTTCGGCAGCGGCGGACTCGGAACGAATACCGACGGTCTGTACTGCACGTCGAACGGGTGGGATAACAACGTTGAGTCCATGCGGTTCCACTGGCACTCAACTAGTGTCTGTTGGCTGTTCTACACCGGGGCGAACTACACGGGCACGGCGTACGTGTTCCATGACAATCTCGGCGCGTTCTACGAACTGCCGGGCAATCAGGACAACATATTCTCGTCGTTCCGACGTGGCACACAGGGTGCCGGATCAAACTGTATCCCGCAGTATTGAGGTCAAGACATGCAACTCGTGTTAGTCATCGCGGCCATTCTGTGTTTCCTGCTCGCGGCGTTCGGGACTGACGGACTC
>Ga0105347_1000594_pt1 | contig 17002 bp, 23 predicted proteins | sample EasRivMeERMLT890_FD_89677 | JGI IMG/M metagenome (GOLD analysis project Ga0105347, IMG submission 89677) | Soil microbial communities from meander-bound floodplain in the East River, Colorado, USA - East River MetaG ERMLT890 | ecosystem: Environmental > Terrestrial > Soil > Floodplain | place... | reverse complement strand
GGACCCGACGAAAACGCAGATCCACATACTTCATGAACAGGACCGTCTCCGGCTTGGCAGAAACATCGCCCCATGGCACCAGAATGGGTGGGTGTCCCGGGCGAAAGATAACGAAGACGCTGAAGTGGAGGCCTCGTGGGCCCGCGCCTACCGTGAGACAGTTGCCGTAGTGCGCCCATCCAAACCGACCCGATTGGAACCGCCAGCGACGTCCCTCGAAAGAGTCCATCAGGCCGTACTCCGACGCGATGCGCGCCCATCCGCCCAGATGTCCAATTCCGAGGAGGACTCCACACCAGAACACCGGAAACAGCACGGCCAGGACCCAGGGGTACGTGTCGACTAGCTCCTCCAATGCTCATCCTCCAAGGCGCTGTACTGCGGGGTACATCCTCGGGCAGCGTGAATCCTCGATTCAGCGGCGTCCCTGGCGGCAGGCCGTCCTCTGCGATCGGTCCTGACGGTCGCCCTCCTCATGGCGTAATGGCCACCTTGAGCACGCCATCACGCTGGTTCGCGAACAGGTCGTAGGCTTCCACGATCTTGTCGAGCGGGAACCGGTGGGTCACAAGCGGCCGCAGGTCTGCGCGTCCGGAGGCCAGGGCGTTCATCAGCCGCCGCATCCGCTCCTTCCCTCCCGGGCAAAGCGTCGTCACGACGGTGTGGTCACCGAGTCCAGCAGCGAACGCATCGAGCGGCAGAGTGAGTTTGCCGGAGTAGACCCCCAGGCTGGACAGCACGCCTCCTGGTCGCAGCACCCGCAGGCAGTTCTCAAACGTTACCTGCGTGCCGAGCGCCTCGATCGCCACGTCCACGCCGCGTCCGCCCGTGGCCTCGAGAATCGCCTTCACCGGATCGTGCTCCTTGTAATTGATGGTGACGTCGGCACCCAGCGCGCGTGACATGGCGAGCCGTTCCGGCACCGCATCCACGGTGAAGATCCGGGTGGAGCCCATGAGCTTGGCGCCGACCGTTGCACACAGCCCGATGGGCCCCTGCGCGAACACTGCAACCGTATCACCGATCCGGATGCGCCCGCTTTCAGCGCCGCCAAAACCTGTGCTCATGATATCGGGGCACATGAGCACCTGCTCATCGGTCAGGTGATCCGGGATCGGCGCCAGGTTGGCGGTGGCGTCGGGAATCAGCACGTACTCGGCCTGACAACCATCGATCGAGTTGCCAAGCCGCCAGCCGCCCATCGCCTTGCCACCGCATTGGGCCTGACTTCCACCGAGGCACGAGTGGCACTGCCCGCACGGAGTAATCGCACCGGCAATCACGCGCTGGCCGATCTTGTAGCCCGTCACCGCCTCCCCGAGTTCCTCGATCACACCCACCGGTTCATGTCCCACGGTCAGCCCGCGCGCGACTGGATACTCCCCTTTGAGAATGTGTACATCGGTACCGCAGATGGTGGTGGTCGTTACGCGCACGAGTGCGTCGCGCGGTCCGACCCTGGGAACAGGCTTTTCCTCCAGGACGATGCGGCCGGGTTCTGCAAACACAGCCGCCTTCATCGTACGTTTCCCCTTTGCTGCATGCATCGTATTGAAGCGTCAGGCGACGCCATGCACAAGTGTTCGAAGGACGAATTCTGCACGTTCAGAGACGGATAAACGAGGCACTTCCTGCAGGAGATACCCACACGAACGGTACCACTGCACGAGCTGACCGTGAACTTGCTCGGCCCAGCCAAAGGTGTGGTCGCGTTCAGCATCCGTGGTGTAGATGTCTTTCCAGGGTGGAAGGACGAACACCGGAGAGTAAAACGGATAGGCTCGAAGTGCGGCCACGAGCTCTGGAGCAGGAAGCGGTGACACCTCATGAACCATGCCTAAGGCTTCGACCAGACCTCGATCGAAGAAGACCCAGGCCAACTCACCGGAATGACCGTAGTACTTCTCCGTATCGCGACGCAGAATTTCCTGCGCAAACGCGATGGGTTCGGGGCGAGGGCTCTCTCCGCGAGCTCGACGCTCGGAGATGATTTCTCGAGCCGACTCCGCAACGGTTGCGTAACCCCTTGCGCCCAGCTCGGCGAGCAAGGTGGTCTTGCCTGCACCGGGGCCACCCGTAATGAGGACGCGAGGCATTGCAGGGTGTGGCGACGCCTACCGATTTGGCGATGGCGGCGGGACGGACCTGCCTGGGGAGGGCCATCGCAACAATCGTACCCGGACGGCCCGTGTGCTGCATGCGTTTCCAGGCCAGGCCCCTTGGCGGCTACGATTCATGGTCATGTTCATGGCGGTGATGCAGGTCGGGCCAGTGCGCGTGAGCATGGGCGACGGGTTCATGCACGTGACGATGTGTGTGTCGAGTTGAGCGAGGTAAGCCGGGATGATCATGATCGTGATGCCCGTCATCATGCCGGTGCGCGTGCTCGTGCACCAGTGTCCCGTGACTGTGAAAATGCGTGTGGCGCTCCACAGCCATCAGAATGACGCCGGCGATGAAGAGTACCGCCGAGCCCAGGTGAATCCAATTGAGCGCCTCGCCCAATACGAGTACCGCAAGGGCCACACCAAAAAATGGCGCGCTGGCGAAGGCGATTTGGGCCCGAGTGGCTCCCAGCGCCTGTGCGGAGGAAATGTAGAGTACGATACTCGCTCCGTAGGCCCAGATGCCGACGAAAAGCGCGGCGATTATTGGGAGCGGCTTCACGGACGGCGATGCCACCAGGAAGCCGATGGAGAGGTTAACCACACCGGCAATGAGGCCCTTCCAGAACGTGCTCTGACTCGGAGTGATTCCGTCTATCAGCGCGGTAAGATGGTTATCCAGTCCCCAGCACAGGCATGCGGCGAGCACAAGGCCACCGGCGGCCAGGCCGCTCGCACCGCTGGGTAAGGACAGGAACAAGGCCCCCGCCAAGGCGCAGACGAGGCCCGCCCAGCCCAGAGGCCCGAGGTGGTCTCGAAAAAACAAGACTCCCAGGAGCGCAGTCGCAGCGATTTCGAAGTTGAGCCACAAAGACACCGACGCCGACGCGGCTAGCTGAAGTCCGAACAGGTACAGTAGCGGGCCACAGATGCCGCCCGCCACCACCGCACCCAGCAGTCGGAGCCGGTTCAACGAATCACTTCTGCCTGGTAATCGGATGCCTCCACTCCGCCAGGCGGCCGGGGCGACACCGATGGCGGCGCCCAGATAGAGCAGTCCCGCGAGTTGAAACATCGGAAGGTCCGCCAGCAGCAGTTTGCTTGCCGGTGTCGCTGCGCCAAACAGTGCTGCTGCAATAATGGCAAGCACTACGGGTCGTTTCATAACCGGCTACCTTCTCGGCTCATACCGCATCGCCACCGCCCCCGAGTTAAACTCCAGCCGGCTTACGAGCTTCAGGTCGACATGCTTCGATAGCCCGGCAAACAATGTCGGCCCATGGCCTGCCAGCTTTGGGTGCACGATGAACTCGTACTCATCGATCAACCCCAGCTCCGCCAACGCCAGCGGGAGCTTCACGCCGCCCACGCCCAGCCCCTTACCCGGCTCCTGTTTGAGCTGCAAAACGGCCTCCTCTAGATCCCCGCGCACGAGTTCCGCGTTCCAATCGACCCGCTTCAACGTGCTCGACACGACGTACTTCTTCGCCGCGTCGATCGTGCGGCGGAAGGGCTCCATCCAATCGGGCATCTCACCCGTCCACGCCGGCCGGAACGCTGTCTCCATCATTTCGTAAGTCACCCGGCCGAGGAGGAGGGCATCCGCCCGGGCGAGGTTTTCGGTCGCGTGACGATGCAAGTCTTCGTCCGGGAAAATGGCACGATGATCACAGCACCCGTCCAATGTGACATTGATGGAGTAACGCAAGGGTCGCATTACGGAAGACCTCCCATGGTAACAGAACCGCCTGACATCCAGGCGTCAGCTGCGGACGGCCGGGCGCGGGAGCGCGTACGCCATGATCCGCGGCAGACCGGACCGTCTGCTGCATGCGGATGTACGGCAGCCATCACAATCCTGTGCCCGGTCTATCCGACACCGCTGATTCGGGCGAATTGGGTCATGTCGAGAGAAAAGTGGATGCACCAGAACCAGACGACGTCACGGGAGCGCTGCAAGACGAGTATCGCTGCGACTCCCAGTCCCGCGTCCCGCAGGAGTCCAGCCAATTCGTTCCACGACGCGCCCTGCGAGATCATCGCCGGAATGTGCCCCGCGGCGAACAGACAGGCCACGACGACAGTTGCCCCGCGACTCCCCACAGCGCCTGCAAGGCGCACAAACAGGATTGCTATCGTGACATCCTCAAGAAACACCTGCACCATCTCGTCCAAGTGCTCGTACCGCCAGATTCGGCCCAGGAGAACCCACGGTTCGTCAGCTCCTGCTCGCAGGACTGCGTACGTGGTGACAGCGAGGCTCGCGAGCACAAGTCCAACCAGAAGTCGCATCGCGATCCGGTGGCGCGGCAGCCAGGCTGTGGCCCAGGACTGCCGACGGAGGAACACCACGAGGAGAATGGGCGTGAAGATCAGCAGTTGGTTCATCGCGCCAAGAACCGGACCGAAGGCGCCCTCGTCGGGCAGGCGAATCCCACGCGACCAAAGCTGACCTGCGGCGAGAATGCCAAGCGCGCCGACGAGTGCGGCTCCAAACTCCCTCCAGGGGCGCGCAAAGCTTCCAGGCATCTCTCGCGGCCAGATCGAGGGTCCGAGTCGATTGGCTACGAGCCAGCCACCGAGTCCCACCAGATAGGCAGCCACCAGCGGAGGGTAGTGCTGCTCAAACACGTTTGCGCTCCATCATGTCATGAATCCTCGATGGTGTCAAAGCCGGCCGCAGATCCGTGCGTCATCGGCGCGATGACCGGTGCGGCCCGCAGCTGCCGCTTGGATGTCAGGCGACATTCTGGTCCTGAGACGCCGGGGGCGGCCACGCGCCGATCCGTTGCCGCAACGCAACGATCTTGCCAAGGTGATAAGCATTGTGTACCGCCACACTGCTCAGCTCGTCGGCCATTGTCACGCCCGGCCCTACCTCGCGCGCCAACTGCTCAGGCGCCTGCCCCATCGCTGCCGCAGCGCGTGCGCCGGCCAAAAACACTCGCACCAGGTCGTGCCATTGGTGCTCGTTCGCCGGCGCCGCTTTCGGGTACACATCGCCGGCCGGGTCGCTTGGCGCGATGATACTCTGTTGGTACGCCACCACGTGCCACAGTTCCTCGTAGATCGAGTGCGACGCGCCATCCGGGCAAAGCGTGACCTTTTCGAGCGTTAGGCCGGACAGCAGACGGGCTCGCTCGGGGAACTCGCCGACCAGAAACAGGTGTTCCAGGATATGCATCGCATCGCTCCTCTTCTCCCTCTGATTGTCACAGCGACACGGTAGCCGCCTAACGTTCAAACGTCAACTGCGGAACGGCCGGGCGCAGGAGCGCGCCAGCGTGAACCGCCGCAGACCGGAACGTCTGTTGCATGCGTTGCCAGGCTGAACCTCACCGATTGACACGGGCAACCTCCAGCCGGCACCAGGCATACAGTGCATCATAAACTCGAAACTGCGCCTCGAGGTTTGCCACATCATCGGGAATCAATATGCTGAACCCGGTCGCGATCGCCTCGAGTCCCGGCGCGATTTCGTCAGTGCGCAAATCCGCGGCGATGTCTGCCGCATGCACGATCTGCGCTAATCTCTGAAGTGCAGGATCCTTGAGCCCATACTTGGAAATGATTGCTTCAAAAGAGCATCGCCCGCCGTGATGCCCCAGTTCCACTCCTGGAACATCAAACGGAATCGCGCCCTGTTCGGCAGCAACTCCTGCCACCTGATCCGGTGCCACGAAGAGGAACTCGGACTCTGAATCCACGAATCTTTGAATCAGCCACGGGCACGCCACGCGATCTACATGGACATGCGATCTGGTTACCCACCTCATTCTTCACTCCCGTTCAATTGTACTCGTTTCTGCCTAACATTCATGCGTCAGCTGCATGCGCTTGTCCGGAGGCCGTTCACTTCATTTCATCACGGTAACTCTGCCGAATCGCGTCGATCTGTTGGAAATGGTTGATGTCATGCCCTGCGAAGTACATCGCGATGTCCCGGACCGACTCGACGCCACGCTCAGCGTGCACTCCGAACATGTCCCACTCCTCTGCGCTGAGCGAGCGGAGGAGGGCGAGATTCGCTTCCCGCAGGACACGAAACAGTTCCAGCGACAAACTCACGTCCCTCGTCTCGTACCGTCCCGTACGCGCCCACACGTCCTGATCAAACGCCTCAATAGCGGTCCCAGGACAAGACAAGATCATCCGCAAGCGATAGCCGCCCACGAGCTCATCGTCGGCCAGGTGAGCGACCACTTCCTGAATGGACCATTTGGCCGGCTCCGGTCGATGCGCAAGCTGTTCTGCCGACAAACCTGCCACGAGCGAGGCAAGCTTCGCTGGAGCTGCCTCCTGAAGAGCAAGAAAGTCGGCTCCTGCTTGATAGCGGAGAATCCTGGCCTTGTACGAGGTCGCAGTCTCACCTGGCTCCATCAGGGCCACTTTGCATCTCCTTGGTTAGTGTCCACCGAACCTCCCGGCGTCAGATGCGGGCCGCCCTGGCGCGGCCGTTGCTCCGCAACGGACGTGACGCGAGGGACCGTCATCTGCATTCGGCTGTTCGGCGGCTGAAGCCACGGGACGACACTCACCGCAGATACCCCAGCGATTCCAAGAAGCGGTCAGCGCGCGCCAATGCATCTGCCGCCGTGGCCGAGTCAGGTTGCGGCCAACCGTCATCCGGAGTCCCCGCCGGGGTGAATAGATGGCCATAGCCCTCATAAACATGAAGCTCACAGGTGTTGCCTGCGGCCCGCATTCGATCGCAGAATCGCTTCACACCGCTTAGTGGCGTCACGGAGTCAACGTCGCCCTGGAGGACGAGTGTTGGTGGAAGTCCCTTGCGCAGATGTTCGTCGGGCGAAATGTCGAGTGCGTGTGCCCGGTTCCCCAGGAGGTGCTGAACGTGACCATCCGACACCAGCGAGACTGCGGGCGATACAAGGACGAGTGCGTTGGGGCTTGTACTGACGCTTTCGCGAGTAGCACTTGTGTCGAGAATAGCCGCGGACACAGCGAGATGGGCCCCTGCTGACCAACCATAGGCTGCGATGCGATTCGCATCGATTCCCAGGGAGTCCGCGTGGACTCGAATCCAGCGGATCACGGCGCTCGCATCCTCCATCGCTTCGATGGGCGTGATGTCCTTCTCGTTTGACAGCCGATATTGGGCCGCAATCGCTACCATTCCGCGTTCTGCGAAGTGCCTTGCCTTCGAAAACGCCCACTGCGGCTCGCCCATCGTCCAGCCGCCTCCGTGGAACAGGACGATCACGGGCTGCCTCGTCTCCCCCTGCTTCTCCGGCCAGAAGACGAACGCCTTGAGCTGCGTGCCGCCGGGCTCCGCATACACATGCTCGACCGGCTCCTGTTGCAATACCTGGCCCCGCGGCGCTGCGCACAATCCGAAACCGGCGAGCAGCGCGATGGCCGCAGCCCACGATCGAAAGAAACGCCTCACCTCGATCTCCTCGAGCTCTTGTCCGCCGAACTTGCCGTTCCGCCGCTTGAGACAGAACGTCAGGACGACACCTGGATGACGGTCTGCCCCTGCGCGTGTCCCTCGCCCACGTGTCGCAACGCGTTCGCCGTGTCGCGTAGCGCATAGCGGCGGTCGATCGCCGGCTTGATCTTGCCCGCCTCGATCAACTCGGTCAGCGCCAGCAGATCCTTTTGATTGAGTGACACGATAAAGGGCTTCAACGTCGTGGTCGAGAAGCGCGAGATCAGGAGCATGGCCGCTAGCCGCAGGAGCCAGCGCGTGCCGGACTTACCACCTGAGGTCGACACGAACGTCCCAGTCGGGACGAGCACACGCCGACAGTCCGAGAGCGAACGATTGCCGACCGTATCCAACATCAGGTCGAAGCGCGGCCCGTCGGTGACGAAGTCGGTTGTGGTGTAGTCGATCACATCGTCGGCGCCGAGGGCGCGGACGCGAGCCAGGTTTCGCGTGCTGCATACGGCCGTCACATGGGCGCCAAACGCCTTGGCAATCTGGACGCCCCAGCTGCCCACACCGCCGGACGCGCCGTTGATCAACACGCGGTGGCCGCGCTTCACCCCGCCAGCGTCGCGCAGCGCCTGCAAGGGGGTGACGGCCCAGGGCGTGGCGGCGGCTTCCTCGAACGACTGGTTGCGGGGCTTCGATGCCAGCCGGTCGGCGCGCACGACGACGTATTCGGCGAACGCGCCGGAGGTGGTCTCGCCAAACACCGCGTCGCCCGCCCGCAGCATGGTGACCTTGGCACCGACCGCTTCGACGCAGCCGGCCATGGCCGAGCCAGGCACCTGCTGCTTCGGGCGGAACAGGCCGCCGATGCTGGGGCGGATCACATAGGGTTTGCCGGTGACGATGTGGTAGTCACCGATGCTCGCCCCGGCCGCAAATACCCGGACCAGCACGTCGTGTTCGCCGGGGACGGGCCGCGCGATCTCCTCATACGTCAGGACGTCCGGTGTCCCGTACCGCCGCCGCACGATGGCGTGCATAGTACCGCCGCTCATCCTCAACTCCGCAGAATCGTCACTATCGCCAGAGCCTGGGTCGTGCATTCCTCCTCCCAGCTGCTTGTCCGCCTGGCATACAAGCGTCAGCTGCTGGACGGCCTGACGCGGCCGTTGCCGGAGCAACGGACGTGACGCGATGCCCGGTGATCCCTGACCATCTTCTTCATCTGATTCACCGAACGACGTCGAAGTGTGCCATCATCCCGGCTGCGTGATGCTCCAGGATGTGGCAGTGGTACATCCACCTGCCGGGCCGGTCGTCTGGCACCCAGGCGATGCGGACGCTGCCGAATGCCGGCACGTTTACAGTGTCTTCCCAGGACACAAAGTCGGGCGGCTTTCCGTTCACCTCAAGCACCTGGAAGAAGAAGCCATGCAGGTGGAAGGGATGATGAACCGGCGAGCGGTTGATCACGTCCCAGATCTGCAACTCCCCGACCCGGACTGGCTCGGCGTGGTGGTGCTGTTCGTGATTGATGTTGAACTCGACGCCGTGCTTCAACCCGAGCCCAAAGCCTAGGCGAACGTTGCGATTTGGGGTCACCGGCCCCGTCACCAGCGGCTCGATTTCCCGAAGCCTGTCAGGGAGCCGAGTCTTAGAGGGTGCAGCGGTACCCACCCGCACCGTGGCGAACAACTCCGGCTTCTTATGCGTCTTAAACGACCCCCGGTTGAATGGCAATGTCTCGATGCGAAGCGTTTCGCCCTCGATGAACGGCCCGACGGCGATCTCGACGCGATCCGCAGGGGCGATTAGCACCTCGGTGGCTGTGACTGGCGCAGGAATCAAGCCGCCGTCCGTGCCGATGATTCTGAAAGGCCGGCCGGCCACCGAGAAGAGCACGTAACGCGCGCTGGCGGCGTTCACGATGCGCCAGCGCTCCATCTGTCCCGCCGCCATCCGGAGTTCGGGTTCCTGTTTGCCATTCACCAGTCGGGTACTGCCCTCGCGACCGTCATGAGACTCGATCCACCACCCAGGTGGCTTGATCTGACCGTTCTTTTCCAGTTCGACGTCGTCCAACACCAGGGTACGATCAGCATCGAACACCGGCTCGTCGGAAGCGCGCACGATGAGCGCGCCGTAGAGCCCGCGCTCCAGCTGCACCGTTTCGTTGAAATGCGAGTGATACCAGAAGGTGCCCGCGTCAGGCAGGCGGAACCGGTAGACGAACGTCTCGCCCTGGTTTACAGGGCGTTGGACCAGGTCTGATCCGTCCATGGCTGCGGGAATCCGGAGCCCGTGCCAGTGCACGACGGTCGGTTCGGGAAGACGGTTGGTGAGGCGGATCTCGAGCACATCTCCCACCGTGGCCTCGAGCACGGGGCCCGGGACGGTTCCATTGAAGGCCCAGGCTCGGGTGGAGACTCCAGGCACGAATTCCCAGTCAATCTCGCGAGCTTCCAACTCCACCGCCACAACTCGATGTCCCGGGTCAGGCTGTGCTGCGGCGTAGGCGTTGTTGTACGCGAGGGCGCGTTCCTCTTCAGCAGAAGCGGAGGGGCCGGCATGGTGGTGGTGGTTGCTCAAGAAGTCTTCCTCTCGATCCATGATAAAGTCACTTCGAACCGCCGTCCAGCACCGAGTCTGTTATCGTTTACCTGAATCTGGCCCACCGTGTTCATCGAAAACAGGCCCACATCAGGTTGCGCGGACTCCCACACTTGGGCGGGCGAGTCGCCAGCCGCCGTCGTGAGGCTTGACGAGTCGGGTGCCGCCAAGTCGGGGCCGTGCCGATGGATCTCCATGGAGGCCTCCGATAAGACAAGGGTTGATCTGCACGTACTACAGGACGACGCCGAACCGCAGGCCGGCGAACGTGGAACTGAAGTCCGAGATCCCACCCCGCTCCTCTTCCCCGAAGATGTTGACCTGTTTCAAGAACAGACCGCCTTCAATCCGGTGGTACCGGTAGCCGATGTCAACGGAGGGCGCGACAAACAAGCCGTTGCCCTTGTAGAACGACCCGACCGAAGCCCCTTGCGAAGGAGCAGCACCCTGACGGGCCATCGCGTTGACGATCAGAGCACCTAGGTGCAAGCCGCCTGAAACGAACAACGATTTACCGTACGAAAGCTCCACGACCGGACCGGCGGCCTGGTAGTTCATCGTCGTGGCCTCGTTCTGATCGGAATTGGCGACGAGCGTCTCAACGCCGACAAAGAGATGCGGCCGCACCTTGAAGAGAAAGAAGAAGCCCGACATGTGGGGGCCTTTGAGGCCATCGGCTGGGAGATCGTCAAAGGCGGAATCCAGGCCGGACAGTTCCATCGTGCCCGTGATCAGGGCAGAACGGAACCCCACAACGTACTTGCGGTCGCGTTCCTGGGCTGTTGCCAGTGTCGGTACACTTGCCATTAAGATGCCGATGAGAATGAGAATCCTTACCACGTGTCACCTCTTTGTTGAGTGTGGCTGCTTGAGCCAACGTGACGAAGCGCCACGCGGCTACTGGTGCCCAGTGGACTATTCGGTTGGTTGTGGTTTTGAGTGGTTAGGCGGCCGCCCGACCTCGTCGGCTGATGATCAGAAACGCCAAGTATCCCGCCGCAGCGACATCGTACGTACCGCAAAAGGCCGGCCACCAGCGCGGGACTCCCGGATTGGAAATGAAGGAGCCGTGCACTAGATCAAATACCCCGTGCAACCCCAGCGCAGCTGCAACTAACCAAAGGGATGTCCGGAATCCGAACACCGCCAGCGCGATGAATCCCACGCCGACCGCCGACTCCACAACGAGGGCTCGCGTCGATCCTCCTATCACCGCAAAAAGTGAATACAGGAGAGCGATCACGATCATGACTGTTGTATAGAACGCCCGGTCCCGATCCAGCTTCACCACCGTGGCGAAGATCCCGACAGCGAAGGCGAGGCACACTCCGACTATTGCGGCCGTAACCAACCTGAGTTCACTCCTTCCGTCCAGAAATCCTGTGTTCCGACCATCATGGCCTCATGCGCCGACGGGTCCCCCGATCGGCCAGCTTCAGCTTCGGCCGCCCAGCATCGCACCGGCCGCCATTGGTAGCAAGCGCTTATTGGGCGGCGGGATGCCGGGCGTGGCCGCTGCCCAAGCAACGGACATGACGGGCCGGACCGTCAGCTGTATGCGTTGTTAGACAGCGAGCTCACTTCGTGGTTCCTTGAACTGCCCAAGCGCGCGCAGTGAGGGAGATCCTCCCACCCGGCCCTCGAGGGAGGGCCGCTTCGAGGGTCTGAGCCACCATGGCTCGTCGATCGGCGTCAAGCGATGACACATACGACGGAGCGGGGCCCGTACCCCCGAGAAGTGGGCGCCAGCAGTCATCGAAGCTGCTGAACTCTGTAAGGATCTCCATCGGCTCGCAGCGTACGTTTCTAAGCCCGCCTGCTCGGAACAAGTCTTCGAGCGCGTCTGGGCGGCACAGTGGGAAACGCTCACCTTCGTCAAGTTCCCGGGCCGTTGCATCTACTGCCGAGGCCGCATCCCAGAATCGTCGGAGGAATTCCATCCTGCCCCCATAGTCCCATACGCACGCGGAGACCACCCCCAGGGGAGCAGAGAGCGCTCGCATCTCCTGGACCGCGGCCCCGTAATCGGAAAAGAAATTCAAGGCGAGTAGCGATGTCACGCTACCGTAACCGCCCGCTCGGCCAGGAAGGTCTCCCGCCCCCGCTACGACAAAAGTGGCCCGGGAGTCCTGGCAATGATTCCGCGCGTACTCTATGAAAGGCTCAGCGGGATCGCAGCCCAACACCGAGGCAGGATCGGCTCCTCTACAGATCGCGCTCGTCAGAGCGCCGGTGCCGCACCCTACATCCAACCAATGCACGTTGCCTGGGATGTTCAACCAGGCCACAAACTTTGGAGCGAGCTGTCGGCTCCACCGGCCCATGAAGTCCTCGTACGTTGACCCGGCGGCCCATCTGTCGTGAACTTCGGACATGCTCGTGTTCTCCTCGCGCTGCCTAACATTCGCGCGTCAGCTGCGAGGCGGCTCGGCTCCGTTGCTACCCACTCTTCCTCCTGCGAGTGAGCCTCGGAATCACCGGGATGCGTTGCCCATTTCGGTGTTTCGTCGTGCAGCGGATGATGCGTATTCCACCACCCAAAAGACGCTTCACGCTCTCCGCTGTCTTGCGTCGCTTGAACAAAGTGGCCAGCTTGGGCTCGTTCAGCACATAGGTGTCGTCGCTCACGTTGTAGTAGAGGACGAACCGGGGAGACATTTGCGAGGCGAGGAGGTATCGAATCGGGTCGTCAAGGTCGGAGGCGCGGCGCTCGATTTCCCGAATCTGGGCAGCCGTCAGTGGAGAGTCGTCGGCTACGTCCGCCAGCCGATGGGCCACCCGCTGCTGCCGTCGGCGTAAGACCGCCGACGCTCGAACCGCCTTCGAGAAGTCGTACTCCTTTCTCATTTTCGCCCTCCTTCGTCGTCCGCCCAACGGATTGCGTTTCAGTCGCGAAAGTGCGGCTTCACTGTCGCGAAGCCTTGCGTTGACTGCGCCGACGCACCTTCGCCGGCTGCGAACGTTTGTTAGGCTGCCCAACACCAGTCTGCGTTTGGCGCACCTGCTCTGCGAGGAGAATCTTCAGTAGCGACTGGTAGGGCACATCACGCTCATTGGCCAGTGCCTTGAGATCTGCCAAGAGTGGAGCCGGAAGCCTGAGAGAGATCGTCTCCGTTGACGGGTGAAGGCTGGGAAAGACTGCCCGCCGAGCTTTGGACCAATCCAGGTACTCAGTCGTATCATGGGTGGCCCAAAACTTCCGCTCCTCCGCCTCCGATTGAAATCGTGGGATCGGCTTAAGACGCTTCTTCGGCATTCTCTTCCTCCGCATACACCCGGCGCTCCTGTCGACTCATGTCTCGAGCCATGATCGGCCGGATCAATTGATTTCGGACCGTAAATACGACTGTCAGGCGTCTGCCGGCGCCAGTTCGACCCAGCACATAGTATCTGGGTTCCTCTTGTGAGTGTCGTGCATCCGGCAGCAGCAGAACCGGTCGATTGAAAAAGACCTGTTCCGTCTCCGACCCGGTAACATCGTGGGCCAACCAGTTCTTCTGGGAATTGCCGGCATCCCACTGGAAGCCGACCAAGTCCGGGAAGTACTCCGGCAGAAGCCTCATGATGCATGTATACTATGGCAATATACGACCCGTCAAGAGCAAAGTATCCCCGGCTTGTGGCCAGCCTAACGTCCGAGCGTCAGCTGCGGGACGGCCAGGCGCGGCCGTTGCCCCGCAACGGACGTGACGGGCCGGACCGTCTGCTGCATGCTATAGTTAGACGGCATGTCACATTCTCCGAGCTGCGTCTTGTCAGCAGCAGCGTTTTCATATATCTTGTGCAATATGACTCTCAAAGCACGTGTGAAAAAGGGCCGCTTGATCGTCGACGAACCTTCGGACCTACCCGAGGGCACGGAAATCGAGCTGCTGCCCTTGGATCCGGGCGACTGGCTAAGCGAAGAGGATCGGGCCGCTCTGCATCGGGCGTTGGGCGAATCGGACGCCGATGTCAAGGCGGGCCGCGTGGTTGACGCCAAGGAGGTCCTCCGCGAGCTCCGTTCCGAGTGAAGCGCCGCAAGGTTGTCTTTACTCAGCGGTCGCGTGAACAGCTTCGTGCGGCCAGGAGCTGGTGGATCGACGACGGCCGGCCCGTCGAAATCCTCGCGGATGAAATCGAAGAGGCGGTCCGATTTCTCGCCCTCCTGCCAGCCGCGGGATCCCCATACCCTCAAGCCAAGATCACTGGTCTGCGTCGCCTCTACCTCCGCCGTCTCTCTTCGCACCTTTACTATACGTTCTCTCAGGACGTCGTAACGATCCGCGCATTTTGGCACGCAAGTCGAGGCCACGGTCCCTTCTCCCAGAGCGAGCGGTCTTAGTCCGTCTAACGTCCATGCGTCAGCTGCGGGACGGCCGGGCGCGGCCGTTGCCCCGCAACGGACGTGACGGGCCGGACCGTCTGCTGCATGCTAAAGTTAGCCGGATCAGCGATACACATCGCGTCTGAGACCTATCTTCACGATTGTCACCGCGTGCTCGGAGTCTGACACCTCATACAGAATCCGATAGGGCCCCTGACGTACTCGCATGCGACTTGAGCCTTCAAGCCTTCGGCAGCCCCTCGGTCGTGGATTGTCAGCCAGAGCATTGATCCGCGAAACGATCAGCTGCCGATCGCGCTTCACCGCGACTGCCTCGAGTTCCTTTGCAGCGGACTCCCTAATCGAAAGGCTATATTTTGCCACGCCGCTTCAAATCCTTCACTACAGAAGCAAAGGATAACCGCGGCTCGGTCGATCGCTTTTCGAACGCCTCCAGGTCCTCCGCATCCTCTGCCAAGGCAAGCCGCACCGCGTCGTTCACTATTTCGGAGACCGACTGCTCCGTCTCGGCTGACTTGAGGCGCAATGCCCGATGAATCTTGGGATCGAAGTAGACCGTCGCACGTTTCTGCGAATTTGCCATATCCGCAATATAGCGTTATAACGTCATAACGTCAAACGGTGACTTCACGCCCGATTCCGGCTAACGTCCATGCGTCAGCTGCGGGACGGACCGGCGCGGCCGTTGCTCCGCAACGGACGTGACGGGCCGGACCGTCTGCTGCATGCCATAGTTAGGCAGCTGATCATTCTGCAATGAAGGCCCATTCATCTACGCGCTCAACTGCGCCGTCGAGTTCGTCTTGGTCATACTCTTGGTTGGGGCAATAGATAAACATACTCCAGTCTAGCGGGCCGCGCGAGGCGGGGATATAGATCACCCACGAATTGCCTGTACGTTCTGCCAGACTCCCCGGGCCCGTCTCATACTCGAAGTTACGATGGACACCTAGGCCGGTGCCGGGAATAGCATCTAACCCGCTAGGCACAAGCGCTTCAAGAGACTCAGGCGGCCGTCCACTACTGTTCTCATAGTCGCGGATGGCCTGAATCAGCGGGACCGCTCGGTCGGCGGCTTCACGCAATCCATGGGACCGAACCATACTTGCACCGAGAGATGCCAAGCCGACGAATCCCACGATGAACAGGCAGGTTAGCGCATTCGAGATCGCTCGGCGACGAAACTTGGGAATGATCATCTGGATCAATGAGACCAAGATGCCCAACAGCGCGCCTCCAAACAGCAACGCAGCACCACCACCGAACAGGAACGTCACCAACGAATCTCCGATGTACAGCCACAAATACTCCATCGCAATAAACACGGCACCGGCAATTGCACCAACAGTGGCGCCTATTGCTGCAGCTCGCTTCATAGGTTCTTCACTCAGGCTGCCTAACGTCCACGCGTCAGCTGCGGGACGGCCTGGCGCGGCCGTTGCCCCGCAACGGACGTGACGGGCCGGACCGTCTGCTGCATGCGATAGTTAGGCAGACCCCGGATTACTGTGCCTATCATGAGGCGATGCTGCAGACCGCTAGAATTGACCACATGATCATGACGAGCACCGTGATCACCCCGGCGGTTCTGGCTCCACCCAGATGCGATCCGGTTGTCGGCTTACCGAGTTCATCAACTAGTACGCGAGGCAATTCCAGCCCGCGATACGTTGTGGGGCTCATGTCAGGCGTAGCGCCGCCAGATGCGTGAAACCGTGTAAGGACCGCAGTGCAAGCCCGGACAATGTTTGCCGCGAACTCGCGATTACTCAATTGCCAGATGACAAACGCGTGGCCGAAGAGGAAGGCCGCCGAACACATCGAGATCAACACGCATCGGGGCGTGCCGGATTTGAGCAGATCAGGGCCCTGCAGAATGGCTGCAGTGGTAGCGGATACATACACGATCGCCACAAGATAGGCCATCTGCTCCTTGTGGTCGTGGTAGGAGGCGTAGTGTTCCCGGTGCGCTTGTATGATCTCATCCCAAGTCATGTATGTCCTCTCGACTGTTCGCTGTTATCGCTTGAGCCTGAGCTGTTCTGCCTAACGTTTAAGCGTCAGCTGCGGGACGGCCTGGCGCGGCCGTTGCCACGCAACGGACGTGACGGGCCGGACCGTCTGCTGCATGCGATTGTTCGGCGGCGGCTCACTCCCACCCAGGCCACGAGTCGCGGAGATGTCACCGCGCGAGCCGTGCCCGGACTGCGTCAACAATCTTCCGACCGGAAGGTAGTATGCCCAGCGCGCCGAGCGGACCTCCGACGATGACTGGGTCACCATCCACAAGCACCTTAAACTCGCCGTAACCACCACGAACCATCTCAACATCAGTCTTTAGCTCGCGACGTAGCCGCGCCGCCACACGGACGGCGTGCAGACCAGAGATTCAAGTCGGACAATAGCGAAAAGTGATGTGACTCACGTAACCTCCTCGGCCGCCCACAATGCCAGACACTGGATATCCTGTCGCTCAAAGCCGCCCGTGCTGCCTTTGGTACCAGATTCCATCCGGTGAGACTCCACGCCGCCTGGAGTTGCGCTCGTTATGTCCGTCGAACG
>Ga0105347_1000593_pt1 | contig 17004 bp, 3 predicted proteins | sample EasRivMeERMLT890_FD_89677 | JGI IMG/M metagenome (GOLD analysis project Ga0105347, IMG submission 89677) | Soil microbial communities from meander-bound floodplain in the East River, Colorado, USA - East River MetaG ERMLT890 | ecosystem: Environmental > Terrestrial > Soil > Floodplain | place... | reverse complement strand
GAGGGGAAAAGTTCGGTCGCCAGAATCAATTGCCAAGCGAACCGCACGCCAGCGCGGCATTAAAAGAACTCCGGAGACCAAGGCGAAGATGGCGGCGGCTCAATTGGGGAAAAAGCACTCACCAGAAACGCGGGCAAAGATCGCGGCCTCGCATATCGGGATCAAACACACACCAGTAGCTAGAGCGAACATGGCGCGCTCACACATTGGACTCAACCGAACGGCGGAGCACAGAGCAAACTTGGCTGCGGCCCTGAAGGGAAGACCGTTCTCCGCTCTCGCGCGCGCCAGAGCTTCATCCAAAGAGGCGATGGTAAAACGATTAGCAACGAGGGCAGCGAAGCGAGCGGCTAGATTGTTCAATGCTGTGTCTGAAGGTTAGGATGGATTCCACTCTCGCGGATATATTTCGTCAATTTCTGCTGCCTACGAACCGCCTCCTCGCGATATTCCTCGATCAGTTCCGAGCGACGTTCAGACGAGAGTGACTGATCTACGAGGCGCTGCCGCGCCGCCTGAACGACTTCCTTGATCTCAAATTCTTGCTTGCGGATATTTGCGGCTCTAGTTTGTTCGGGTTCGAGCGCGTATAGGTTAACGCCAAATAGCCGCAACGCAGCTTGCGTTGCGGAAGATCGCGGCGAACCATATTTGTCTGTCTCGCCGGTATAGGCGCGCGTGGCATGCCCGACAAAGCCCATGCTGGTGAGGAAGGGCGGCGCCGCCATCGTCCACAGGTAGTTGAGCAGCGCGGTCGCCTGGCGCGCCGGCGGGTCGCCTGCCTTCCAGATATCGCGATCGGTGAAAGGGTCGCGCCCGGTCTTGATCGCCACGATCAGGTCGGTGATCGGGCCGGAGAACAGGCCAGCGGTCTGCACCGCCTTGCCGACTTCGCCGGCCTTGACGTTGCGCGCCAGCTCCGTCCAGTTCGTCCACGGGAAGTAGTAGCCCAGGTCCAGCACCTGCCACCGCCCCTGCTCGTCCTTGTAAGGCAGCAGCATGGTGTGGCCGCGCTCGCGCAACCAATCAGGAAGCGCCTGCTTCAGCTTCTCCAGATCGTCGTCGTCGACGTCATAGGCCGCTGCCAGCGCATAACTCATGCCGTAGAGCAGCGCCGCCCAGGGCAAGAAGCGCCACGGCTGCAGCAGTGCGACCTCGGCCATGCGCGGCAGCACCTTGGCCTGGAAGGTCAGGAAGGGCACGCCGATCGGTGCGTTGCGCAGATACCGGACGTTCCGATGCACGAGCGAGTAGTCGAACAGCCACTTGTGCGCTTCGAGCGCCGCCTTCTCCTCGCTCATGCCGCCCGCCATCGCGTCAATGATCTTGGCCGTCTTGAATATTGTCTCCATCTTCTGGTACAGGTCACCGCCCATATCCATGATGATCGCCGCCATCCGGTGCAGCTTGCCGAGAGGGGCGAGCTTACCCATGTCACGTTCCAGGTCGAGCAGTTCACGCTTCGCCCGGTAGAGTTCCTGCGCGGTAAAGGTGGACTCCGAAACGCCGTACTTCTTGGCAATCTTCCAGTGCTTGCCGTCGTTCGCTATCTCGCGCCAGGCCTGCGCAACGCGCACCGGCACCATTTGCAACGGCACGCCGGACAGTTGCAGCAACACGCCGTTCGATACGAAGTTGCGAATCTGCGAGGGCGGATTCAGCGCAACCTTCGTCGTCTTCCAGATCTGCGTGATCTTGGTCCCGACCCCACCGTAGCCGAGTAGATTCTGGAAGAACCCGGGTTCGGTAGGCAGGAAGTCGTTAACCCCCATCAGGTCGTCGTATATTTCGCTCCTCACCCATATCCCGCGCAACCGCCCGTAGCGCGCGGTGTTCGGGATCTGCTTGAACAGTTTATGGTCGATCTTCAGATCGCCGAGCGCCCGCGTCGCCGTGCGCTCCATGTTGAGGGCCAGCTCGAGCGCGCGCGCCGCCGTGGGCTTGTCGTAGTACTCAGCCTGGCGCCGTATCCGTTCCGCCTCATCCCGCAGCCAGTAGGCGCTGACGAGCCGCTTCTTGACCCCGCCGCCGAACATATCGGGCGTGGCGGCCGGTTTCAGCAAATTGACCTCGCCCCACTCGACCAGCGTGCCCTTCAGCGCCCAATCCTTCTGCTGCGACATTTGGTCGAGCCAGTCCAGCAGCACCATGTCACGCAGCGGCTTGGCGACCGCTACCGCGCCGAGGTAGCCGGGATCCGTGATCTCCCCCAGGATGACCTTGCGGACCTCCTCGGGAATATCCTTGCGCGCTTTCAGGTAGCCCATCTCGGACGGTTTCTTGCCGGCGCCGAGCCGCTGGAAGTCACCCTCGGATAGCAGGTGCTTGAGATAGAGCCGCGGCAGGTAGCCGTCGCGGTACTGCTCGTGCGCCTCGCGCGAGAGCAGCCCGTGCTCCACCAGCGCGTCACCAACTGCGGCGATCTGCTTCTTCACCATCTCCGCGTTCGCCTGGGTGACTTCATCCTTGATATCGGCAGGTGTCGCGCCGGCGGTGACGAGGTAATCGTAAACCGCCTTCTTGTCCTCGGCGGAGGCCCCGGTAAACGCCTTGCGGATGTAACCGGCGAGCTCGTCCGCCTTGGCGATCCGCCCGAGCGTCTTGTACCGCTCGACGAGATACTTCTCCTTCCCCGGCAGCTTGCCGATGGGCTCCAGCCAGTTGTCGAGCGTGTCGATGGTCTTCTTCGCCCAAGCGCGATAGCCGCTGCGCACCGCGGGATGATCAAGCGTGCCGCGGCCCTTCGGCATCGGCGGCTGTGCCACGTTGCGCGAGAGCCTGGTATCCGGGCTCTCGCGTATAACGCCACCTTCTTGGATGGCCTCGTAAACCGACTGACCATCCTTGGTGAGGCGAACGACCGCAACCGGGATGGCGCCGGCGCGCATCCACGCAGATGAACGCTCCTGATCTTCATGGCGATACACGTAAGCAATCGCGCCTTTCTTGTTGGCACCCCATTGTTGCGCCCAACCGCGAGCTGGCGCTGTCATGGGCATCCGTGAACCATCGTCACGCCTTGTCTCGGGATCGGTGTCAACGTCCGGGGTCGCCATGCCACCCTTCAGGCCGGCGCGCATGCCCTCAATACGTTCCTCCGGGTTAGAGCGCAAATCGAAATGCACAACATACTGGTTGCCGAACTGCTCTCGCGTGAGTTGTTCCAGCGGCTTGTCGCGCCACAAGGTTCCAGTGAATCGGCTGGCCGCGTTGCGCGACAGCTTCGCCTCGATCTTCACCAGCTTGTCGTCGAAGATGACGTAGTTGTGGGTGCCCTTGCCAGCGCCGCGACTGCCCTGATCGAGATATCGGATGCCAGGGATACCGAGCGAGGCGAGGTAGCGGGAGGCCCTCTCAGCCTCACTATGGTCATCAAACAGAAGAACGTACGCCAGCTTTCCGATCGTACCCTCACGCCGTAGCGCCTTGATCGAACTGTCATCGTATTTCCCGTGAGCAATCGCCTTCTCAATTGCGGTCTGCACCTTCTCGCTCTGCTCGGAAATCGGCTTGTCCCAATCGAGATAATCGCCATCCTTCGGGGCAAGCTCCACCCTATAGAGCCGTCCTCGCTTGCGGTCATCCACGGCCTTCCCGACCCACGACCGGGCGATCGCAGCAATTTCCTTCTCCAACCCGGACGACTTTCCATCCCGCGCGTACTCGCGCACGTTCTTGTCCGCCTCACTGATAATCTTCCGCAGGGCGGCATCGAAGTCCTGACGTTCAGTCGCGTGCTGCCCGAGTATCACCATGCCCATCAACCGACCAGCGGTGAAACGCTCCGCTTGGCTGCCCTCGCCACGAAACGTGGTCGGTGAAATATGTCGGCCATCCACCACAATCTCCGGCTGCGGGTCAGTAAGCTGGTCGCGGTAATACTCGGCGACCTCCTTCTTGTCCGAGAAATACAGCCCCCACCCGTAGACTTGCTCCCCTTCGCCGCTGCCGATCTTGTGCAAACTGAACTGGTCGAAGTCGTGCGGGGTGCCGTGCCAGGCCGGGTGCAGAGCTGTGCCGCTCAAGGCGTGCGTGGTGTCCGGCTTCTCCTTCACGAAGCGCAGGGCCCGCGCCACGAGATCCCGAACGTCGCCATCGGTGAGCCGGAGCTTGAAGCCGAGACCGCGGACAATCCGGCGGACGAAGGAAACGATCTGCGCCCATACCGTCTCCGGCACACCGTCCGCGCCCATATTGGCGAGCGCCTCCTCGGTCGCGGCTACGGCCGACAGCTTCGGGTTCTGGATGCGCTGGCGCTCCGCGAGCTGGCGCACCGCCTTGTTGGCGAGGTAAATCTTCATCAGCAGCGGATCGAGCGATCGCCCGAACATCCCGCGCAGGCCGTGGTGCGTGGCTTCATGCAGGATCACCCATGCCGCGTGCTCGGGGTTCCGCAGGTTCTCGGCGAACAGGTATATCTCGCCGTTGTGCCAGGCCCCGGCGGTGTCGCCCTCGCCACCGAGCGCCCGGATATCACGCTTCAAGGCCTCCGGCGCCTTCGCCACGGTCTCGAGTACATGCAGCGGTGGCATGCCTTTCAGCCGGTCGCGGAAGATGCCGGCAACCGCGTTCACGTCCTTCAGTGCCATGCCGCCTGCGCCGGCGCGCGACAGCGCCGTATCCCCGCTCGGTTCCGACTCGTCCGTGACGCCCATCTTCTTCCGGGCCTCTGCCAACTCCGCCTTCATCTTCGGCGTCATCTCGATCGCGCCGCCCGACTTCAGCAGATCGGACTGTATCTTTCGATGCTTCTCGCGGGCTTCATCCAGTTCCTTCGTTTGATCGAACGGCTTGCCGAGTTCGCCTTCCGTCTTCTTCAACTCAGCCGCCGCGTTTTTCTCGCTGGTATTCGCCTCCGTGATACGGCGGTCGAATGTATCCAGCCAGTTGTCCAACCGCTGCATGAAGCCCGACGCACTGAACTGGTCCTGTTCTCCGTAATAGCTAACCGGAGTGCCATATCCCTCGGACCCCTTCTTGCCAGGAAGCGAGCCACGAATGGCAATCTCTTTCCCGAAAGGATTGAAACTCGCCGTGAAACTGAGACCACGGTAACTGCCAATCTCACCCCTGATCAAGCGCGGAGCCGCGTCGCGAGACTCCTTCATCGCCCCCGCAACCTGGCGCGTCACGCCCTGAAGGTCGGTGATCTTCTCGCCCTTCGGCCCCGTCAGGGTGAACCCTTCCGCCGGCTTCGGCTGCCGCGCCTTGATATGCGCGCTGGCGTCAGCGCGCTCAGCTTCAGCTCGAATCGGGGCCTCCCGCAGGAAGGTGGCCCGCCGCTCAAGGTCGTATCGGCCGCGGCGCCAGGCGTCAAAGAGGTTGCCCAACTTCCTCACGCGATCGCGCAGCTTGATCTCCTCGGCGATCATCGGATTGCCGGACGCAGCCGCTTTCATGTCAGCCGAGTTTGCCGCCTCGCCAGCGATATCCTCAATCCGGCGCATCCCGAGCTGGCCCTTGCGAAGCTGCTCGATGCCGGAAGCCTTGTGCTGGATGATCTGCCACATCCGGGTGTCGTAGGTCTTCTCCGTCGCATAGCGGTGGATCTCGATCTCGAACCCGTCCGGGTCCCGCGCATAGAGTTCGTTCCCTTGCCGAATGATCCGGCCCTCGCGCTGCTCAAGGTCTGAGGGGCGCCACGGCGCGTCCAAGTGATGCAGCCCCACCAGCCTCCGCTGGACGTTGGTGCCGGCGCCCATCTTGAACGTCGATCCGATCAGCACGCGGATATCCCCACGATTCACCTTCGCGAAGAGCTTGCGCTTCTGCTCGGAGCCGTTGGCGTCGTGAATGAACGCAATCTCCTGCTCGGGGATGCCGCGCTCGATCAGCTTCGCCTTAACGTCGTCGTACACGGAGAACGCCGCAGCATTGCCGAGCATCTCGTCCATGTTGATAACGGTCTCGCCGGCCTCGTCCAATTCCGGCGCCGGCTTGCGGGCGCGGGCACCCTTCGGCGTGGACAGGTCAATGAATACCAACTGCGTGCCGCGGTCGGCGTGCCACTTCTTGTAGATGCGCAGGATATTGTCGGCGGCCTCATTGATCTTCGACTTCTCGAAGTCGGCGGCGCCGGCGTCGATGATCCGATAGTCGAGCCCGGCTTTACGCGCCTCGTTGGTGATGGAAAGAGCGTTGACCTTGTTGTCACTCTCCCGCATCAATTCCTTCAAGTGCTCGTACTTCCAGAGTATCGAGTCCTTGTTGTAGGCGATCAGCGGCTTGTCGGGGTCATAGACAGGCTTCTTCTTCTCGTCATGTACCGGTTCGCCCTTATCGTTCTTCTTCTGCTCGAACTGGATATTGCCGTCGTCATCGCGCACGAACTCTGGCACTCCGAAGAACTCCGCCTGCAACTCGGAGCGCGGCGCTACGTGCAGATTGGGCTTCCCGCCCATTACCTTCGGTATCGGGTAGCGGCCGCCCGCCTTCGCCGCCATGTCGATCATGTCCTGCTGCGTGATGACCTCGGCAAACTTGCGGTACTGGGTGACGAGCTCGGCCAGGTTCACGAACTGCGCGAAGCGGGTCGAGAGCCGGTAGCCGTTGCCGGAGGGGTGGACTTCCCACACGTTCGCGATATCCCCGAAGACGCCGGCCCAGGCGTCCAAGTGCGCGATGCCGCGCTCCTTCAGGCCGTCGTAGTCGAGATACCGTTGCATCGTGAACATTTCGACGAGCGAGTTCGATACCGGCGTGCCAGTGGCGAAAGTCACGCGCCCGCCGCGCTTCTGGAGATAGCGCACCTTCACAAACAGGTCGAACGCCTTGCCGGAGCCCTCCGGGTTGCCGAGCCCGGTGACGTTCCGCAGTTGCGAGTAGTAGTAGAGGTTCTTGAACTCGTGCGCCTCGTCCACCGATATGTCGTCAACGCCAAGCTCGGAGAAGTCTATGAACTCGTCCTTATCTCCGCTGCGGTCCTTCGCGCGCGCGAGCTTTTCCTTCAACCGCTCCTTCATTAGTTCGAGCTGGCGCACCGTGAAGCGGTCGCCCTTCGACTCCTTCGCCGCCTCGATCGCGTCGGACACGTCCTGAATCTGCTCGTTCAGGATGTTGCTCATTTCCTCCGGCGGCATCGCGATCTTGTTGTACGAACTGTGAGCGACGATAACCGTGTCCCAATCCCCGGTCGCGATCTTGGCAAAGAGGCGCTTCCGGTTGCCCTTCTCGAAGTCCTGCTCGTCGGTCGCGAGGATGTTGGCGTTTGGATAGAGCACATACCACTCGTCGCGCCACTGGCGTACCAGATGGTTTGGCACCACGACCATCGGCTTGCGCGAGATGCCGAGCCGGCGCTTCTCCATGTTTGCCGCTGCGATGGTGAAGGTTTTGCCGCTGCCGACGACGTGGTCGAGCAGGTTGTTCTTGGTCTGGATCAGACGACGCACCGAGTGTTTCTTGCTCGGCGTTAACTTGATGGCCGGGTTCGTGCCCGGCAGCGTGAGATACGAACCGTCTGCCTCCCACAGCACATCGGTATTCATGACCTCGTTGTAGGTCTTGACGAGCCGCTCACGCCGCTTCTCGTCCTGGAATATCCACTCCTTGAACTTGGCCGCGATCTGCTCGCCCTTCGACCGGGCGGCATCTGTTTCCTGCTCGAGTACTATCCACTTTGGGTCGTCACGAGTGCCGATGTTCCGGCGGATCAGGATGGGCGTCGAGTTGAGCGTCGCCTCGATGATCTTATTGGCGTGCCAGCTTTCTGAGGCGTCGGTCCTGGCTCCCCACGTCGATGTAAAGGCCGTGGTCTCCTGCGCCGGCATGTTGAACAGCCACTTGGCGATCGACGCCTGATAGGAGATGGATTGCGGGCGAGCTTGTAGCAGGGATTCAATGAAGTCGCCTACGTCTGTCGCCGGCACCCACGGACTCCCGAGCCGCACGCCGATTTCCACGGCAGGCACGTCAGCAGGCTGCACCTTTTCCAGTGCCTCGACGTTCTCCCGGTAGCGCGGATCCCGCTTCGCCGCCTCCTGCGCCTGCGCGAGCTTCTTCTTCACGTTTCCGGACAGGTAGACGTCAGCCGTGGTGTACCCTTCATTCGGGTCATTGAAGATAACGCCTTTCAGTTCCTCAATGATCGCGTCCTCGGGCTTGCCGTAGAGCTGCGCCATGTAGGGCAGGTTCACCCCGCCCCGCTCGTTGAGGGACGCCGATAGGGCATCTGCCGCATTCGTGGCCGTAGTGATGCCCTCAGCCGGCGAGAGCACCCGCTTCTCGAATATCGTCGCTTTCTTCGCCTTCGGAGCGCGCGGGCTGGCACCAGTGCGCTTCGCCACGTCTGCCGATACCCCGGGGTCGTATTCGGGCTCCAGTGACTCCAGCAGCGGCATGTCGGGGTCTTCCTGGAAGGCGCGCCGATTCGCCACGCTGTTCATGAAACCGTTTTTCTTCACGTAGGCGTCGTAGAGTCGGGAGAGTTCGCTACGCAGGAAGCGCAACCCTGCATCGTTGTCTCCTGACATTTCGGCGCGCATCAGCTTCCGCAGCGCGTCCCTCACGCGAATCATGCCGCGGATGCGTAGCCCTGCCTTGTCGTTCGGCAGCGTGTAAAGAGCGTGCTGGCGCTTGTCCATCACGTCGGGCGTCCGCATAGCGATGCGGCTGTCCGGCAGCGCAAAATAACCGCCGACCTTCACCCCCTCCGGTACGATCACATCCGTGTCGGTCAACTCCTCGATCGTACGCTCGGAGGGCTGGTAGATATTCTCCGGCAGTTTCTCGACCGCGCCGGCGATCGCGTCTTCCAGCTTCTCGCCCTTGTTCGCCTCCAGTGTCGCTTCGAGCTTGCCGGCATACATCGTGCCGCCAAGCGTCATCTTCCCGAGCATCATCTCGGGCTGGTCGATGAAGTACTGGTTAAGCGGTATCGACTCGCCGGTTTCCACATCCTTGATATCCCCCGACTTCAACCAAGTCGGGTTTTTCTCGGCCTTCTCGTCAGTGGCAAGGCGCTGCAGGAATACGATATCGGTGGTGACTTCGGTATTGGCGTTCTTGAGGAACGCATTGTTCGGCAGCCGGATCGCGCCTACCAGCTTCGCGTGCTTCGCAATCCACGAGCGGGCATCCGAATTGCGGGCGTCCAGGAAGTAGTGCGACACCACCATCGAGAGCAGCCCGCCAGGGCGCAGACTCAGCACCGACTTGGCGAAGAAGAAATTGTGAATGGAGAAATTTGGGATATCGGCGCCGCTCGCGTCAGCCAGCGTCTGACTGCCGAATGGAGGGTTGCCGATAGCGGCATCGAAGTAGCCGGACGGCACGTTCACTTCCTGGAAGCCGCGCGGTGCCTTGATATCGGCCCGCTGGTAGAGCTGCTTCGCGATCGCCCCGGTGATGGGGTCGAGTTCGACGCCGATCAACTGGCTGTTCGTGGCGATGCCAGGCGGCATCAGGCCGAAGAAATTGCCGGTGCCCATCGCGGGCTCGAGTACACGCCCGCCGGCGAAGCCGAAGCGCTTCAGCGCGGCATAGATGCCGTTCACCACGGTCTCGCTGGTGAAGTGGGCATCAAGGACCGAGCGCCGCGCCGCGGCGTATTCGTCAGGGGTGAGCAGTTCCTTGAGTTCGGCGCGGTCCTTCCCGGTCTCGGCGTTGCCCTCATCGAACACGGACTTCAGACCGCCCCACCCGACGTACTTGACCAGCACCGCCTGCTCTTCTGGTGTCGCCATGCGCCCGTCGCGCTCGAGCGCCTTCACCAGCCGGATGGCGGCAAGGTTCTGCTTGGTCTTGGTCTTGGCGCCACCGGCCCCGAGCGCGTCAGCCTCGGTGATGGCGTAATTCGACGGGACTGCTAGGGAAGTTGCGGGATCTCGTGGAGCGCCAGTATCTCGCTGTCCGGGGTGTCGCTCATCGCCCCGCCCACCCTCGCGTCCGAGATCGTCGAGGTCTCCAGTTCGGCCTGTTCCTTCAGCCGCGGGAGCAGCGTCCCGGCCGCCTCCATCTGCTTCACCTTCTTCGGTGAACCCGAAGCCCATCTGTCCGCGATCTTCTGGACTCGCAGGCTCGCGGCGAGGACGGCCTTGACGGTCGCCGGTTTCAGGACTCGCGGGGCGCTCAGCAGGCTGTGGTCCTGGGGCACTGGTTACTGCTCCAGTTTCAGGATGTGCAGGAGGTTCAGTTCCTCGTCCAGGTCCCGGTTGTACTCCACCCGCCCGTCCACCTTCGACGGCTCCAGGGTCCTCGGGTCGTACCCGTTCTTGATCATCACGTCCCGGGCCTTCAGGCCCTTGGGCGAGTAACCTTGGTTTTTCACCGAACGGAACGTCATTTGAATAATCACTCCACGAATTGATTATACTCTCATTCTTAAGCTGATCAAAGACTTGGCGCGGGGTTCCGTCAGTGTTGCGTATATAACCCGGCGGCACGAAACGCCCCGTTTGCCGGAACCGTTTGACCGCCCTTTCCATCGCCTTTTCAATCGGCAAATCAACGAAATACAGGTGTACGTCGTAACCCTTCGCGCGCGCCGAGCCGATGATGGTGCGCGCCACGTCTAAACTCCGGCCAACGCCGGGGTAGATGATGTTCTCCCCGCTCGGCAGTGTTTCAAGAATCAGCCGCAATGCGATATCGCCGCTCTCCTTGTGCACCGAGTTGGCTCCGATGCCGTTATTGAACTCGGGCAAAAACTCCTTGGCGATATCGGCGTCGATGATGCGCGCGCCGTGCGCGGCCTGGACTTGCCCCACGACCGCAGACTTGCCGGAGGCGGGCAGGCCCATGATGTAGTAGAACTGCTTTTCTGAGCGTATTTCGACCGGCTTGCCACCCTCGGCACCCTTCAGCAGCGCCCCGCGAGCGGCAGTCTGTCGCGTCACCTTCTTGCGCAGCGCCGCTCTCTCCGTGAACTGGATCATGTGGGTTTCCGGCATTTTCTCTGCAACATCCAGCGCGTCCTGTATGTCCTTTGGGAATCCATCGGTGAAGTTCATAAGCCCCGCTGTCGACTTGACCATCCGCACGCTGGCGTCGTCGAAGCGCACCATTGCCGTGTCCGCCTTCTCGTCAGTGGTCAGCACGGTCGCGCGCTTACCATCGACGGTCACCCGATCATTGCGCAGCATGCCGGTCTTCTTGCCAGGCCCCTTCGTCGCCGCCGGCGCCGCCGGCGTCTCTACCGCAGCGGCTGGCGCGGCCGCGGCGTCGTCCGCTTCCTCCTTGCCGCCAGCCTGGACGAACGCCCGCTTGAGCAGCGCATCGGTGAGCAGGTCCGCCAGCTCCGCCGCCTTCTTGCGGATCTGACCCACCACGAATTTGCTGGCGCTCTTGAAGTCGCGGTAGCCCTGCTTCGCCGCCACCGTGAACAGCCGCGCCAGAATCGGCAGCAGGTTCTTCTCCGACTCCAGCGGAAGGATGGAGGTTTTCCCGCCCATGTTGGCATCGGCCCACTCGCCCAGGTCGGCGAGCGCGTCGTCAAGTTCCTTGTCGAGCGGGTCAGCGATCTTCGCCTCGCCACCCTTCGGACCCCTGTCGGTCTCATCGAAGACCCACGCCTTGAAGTCGTCCATCGGCATTGCGGCGATCGACCGGATGCGCGACTCCCACCCCTTCGTGTAGTTTTCGATGTAAGCGGCGCGCGCCTCATCGAGCGAGTCGTAGCCCGCCATCACCTTGTGCTCGTCCATCTTCCCGGCAGCGTTGTTCTGATTGACCACGAACATCATGCCGTTCCAGTCCTCGGGGGTCCCCTCCTTCACGAAGATATCGACTTGATCGCCATCAATGCCATCGGTGCCGACGATGTAGCCGTAATGGGCTTTCATCTCGACGCGCCACTTCACGCCGTGCCGGTTCTCGCCCTCGCGAACAGCCCCGACCGGGTCCTCAATGGACAGGTCCATCCCGGCCAATCTCGGGTGCCCTTTCTTAAAGTTACCGGCTTCTTTCTGCGCGTCGGTTGGTTTCGGTAGATCGTTCGTCGGGCTCGTCGCCGCCTCGTGCGCGGCCTCGTCTATTGGGGCAGCGCCTTCGCCAGCACCTTCCTCGATCGCGGTTCCCCCGCCTTCTGCGCGAGCGACACCAGCCCCGGGTGCTGGCTGCGCGCCTGCTGCCGTGTCTGCTTCCGCTCGGCGGCCGGCAGCCGCAGCAGGCGGTTGCGCTCCTTCACGTAGTCCTGTTTCACCGTCATCGCCGATCTCCTTTCTGACTGCCCGCACCACGTCGGCCTTCGTCGGCGCCGCCGCTTCGAACATGGACCCCTGCATCGGCGTGCCCAAGGCCTCCGCCGCTTGCAGGTAACGCTGCAAAAAGTCCGCGATCCGGCGGGGGGCCCGGGAGTTGTCTTCCAGGAAGCCGAGCAGGTCGACCACTTCCGGCGGCACGCCCTGGCCGAAGATATCGGCCTGCGCCAGCCATGCTCCGACGCTCGTGCCCTCATCCCGCAACCGGGAGAATTCCTCGATCGCGCGCACCAGCTCTGTCGTGATATCGAGGTCGTAGAGCGCCTTCGCCGCCACCTTGTCGCGGAGCGTTGCCACCGCCGGCGCCGCACGCATCAGGCCGGCGGTGATCGACCGCACATTGTCGTCCGTGCTCTCGATCATGCGAATCAGGATATCGCCGCCCCCATAGGCTTTCGTGAACGCGGCCGCGCGGATGCGCTTCGCGCCGGCCTGCGAGAGCCCGCCCTTGGCATTCAGCATCTCGGCCCGCTCGTTCTCGGGCACGACCTGCTGCACGAAGCGGCGGGCGAAGGGCATGTTCGAAGTCGCGGTAACGTCGCCGGACTCGCTGGGCGCGAACCCGTCCAGGGAGTCGAGCGCCGCGGCGTCGTTCCGCGCCTTCTCCACGTCGGACAACTGCGCGCTGCCGCCGGTGTTGGAGAGCTGCGCCAGCTTCGGCAACTTGTTGAAGGAGTCGTCGAAGACCCGGACCAGCATCGGGCGCTTCAGCGCGTCCACCGCGCCCGCGTTGATGCCGTGGTTCTGCGCGTCATCGCGCAGGGCTTGCCGGTAGGCGTCGGCTTTGCCCCTCGAGTACGCCTCACGGATCCCGGCGACACGCCCGTTCGTGAGCGCGACGATCGTGCCGGCGTCCGACGGTTTGAAGTAATCCTTGTTCTCGTTGCCGTCGGCATCGTGCGAAGCCAGCACGCTGTCGGCCTCGACGACTGCATAACGCACAGGAACCTTGGTTCCGTCCGCCAGTGTCACCACTTCGCTCTTGCCCATAGCCTGAACCGCAGAACCGGGCTTGCCGGCGGTGTCGCCAGTGACGGACACCATCGGCGCGCCTACATCAGGGATGGGTGACGCCGCCAGGCGGTCGTAATCCGGGTTGTTGGCGATCGCCTGCATCTGCGCCACCGATGCCGCGCGCCCCCGGTCCCGGTTCTGGCGTTGCAGCCGGCCGGCGTCGACGTCAGGGTTGATCTGCTTCTCGAGGTCGGCGCGCTCCGCAATCAGCTCGGCAGCCCGCTTTTCAAGGAAAGGTAGCTGCGCCCGGCGCGATTCCTCAGCCTCCGGGTCCCGCGCCCGCTGGATCGAGCCAGACAGCGTGGAGAGCGTGCGGTTGATGGTGGCGAGCCGTTCCTGTGGGGTCTCCGTTTCAGCCCCGGGGGTGATCGTTTCACCGCCGGCGGCTTTCGTATCACCGGCAGGCCCATTCGTTTCACCGGATGGGCGTTTCGTTCCACCCATCATCTCCTCTACCGTGGTGGGGGCGTCGCCAAGGCGTGTAGGTGCGCCCTGCTGCGGTTGTCCGACCTCGGGCTGCGGTTGAACCGCCGGACGCCGGGAGGTCGCCACAGCGAGCCCGTAAGGGGCGCCCATGACCCCGCCAGCAGCGAATCCGATCGCCGCCGCCTCCTTCACGTTGTCGGACCAGTTGACCGTGGTGTCACCGGCGATATACCGCTGCGAGAGGTTCTGCCCGATCTGAGTGATTGCCTCCTGCCCGCCCTCGACCAGGCCCTGCGCTACCGCCGCGCCACCCACCTTGACGGCCACGCCCGCCGAACTCAGCACCTTTCCGAGAGCGGTTGCTGCAGCTTCCGCCGGCATACCCTTAAGCCATTTCTTCATCCGCAGGAAGACCTCAAGCGGCAGCTTCTCGGAAAGCGCCTCGACGGTGCCGTTCACCCAGGCATCGGCAAGGCGCGCTCGTGGGTCAAGTCCCTTGTCAGCCGTCGCTCCGTACTGCCCCCCCGCCGAGGTCGCACCCAGGACGCCGAGGTAAGCGTTGGCGAGTTGCGGGTATGCCCCCACCATGAGCATCCCGGCGATCTGCGGCAACTGCTGTGCGACGTGGGAGCCAAACCACACCGCATATTCTTCTACGCCATCGAGTTCCTTCAGCTTCTTCTGCGTGACTCGCGCTGGCTGGAACGACTCCATCGCCGGGAACACCGATTCCGTCTGCGGTTCCATGCGCCCGAGTTTTCTACCGGTCGCATCAAGGTAGGGCCGGTCCAGCGCCTCGGCCACGCTGTTGATGACGACCGGCACGAAGCCCTTAGCTCCCTTCCCAAGGTTGTCGAGGCCGATGATGAAGTTCGAGCCCAAGATATCGACGAGCTTGTGCTTGTCGGCGTTGCTTTGAGAGGACTGCGCGAACAGGTCCCGCACGCGCTGGCCGGGCAGTTCGGCATCCTTGCGGGGGACGAGAGTGACTGGCTTCGCGATCGCCTCAACTCCAGTAAGCGGGCCGCGATTGATGCCCTGGCGCGCCAGTTCCGCCGCTCGCCATCCTTCGTCTGACACCGACATCGCCGGCACTTCCGGGAATGGCGTCATCGCCGGAGCAGGCTCGCTCGAGGGGATTGGGGTGAAGCGACTGGACACCGGCAGCGCCGGCGCCTTGATGGGGAGTGGCTTTCCGAGTTCGCCGAACACGCGCACGCCGGCGCCGCGGATAACCTCGCCCAAGGCAAGGGCGGCGCGGTTCAACGCGCTCGGCTTGGTGTCGGCATCGAAAGCGGCGCGCGCCGCGGTCATGTTCTCGGCTGAGGCGGTTGGAGCTACGACGTCGAGGAAGTACTGGTTACGGGCGGCTTCGCGCGAGTCGAAGTCGAGCCCCTGCATTTCTGGCATTGCAATGACGTCCTGCCATGTCGGGGGCGCTGCGGGGGGTGCGAGGGGGGTGGTTGCAGGCGAGAGCTTGCGCGCGCGCTCCTGCTGGAGCACGGCGCTGGCGTCGGGGTCTGTCGTGCGGGCTATCTCGCGGTCGAGTTCGGCGAGATTGTAGGGGGCTTGGTCGGAGGCCTCGACGTGGGCGCGCTCGGCATCGGTGTATGGAATAACCGATCTGAGGGCGGCTTCTGATTTTATCGGCGTGAGGCCGTGCCGCGCGATGGTTGCCGCCGGCGTTGGCACCGGTGCCGCTGGATTCAGCGGTCGCCGCTTATCTGCCGGTAGATCAAGTGGTAGAAATTCCATCGCCTACCGGCGCCAGGGCGTCGGCCCCGAGTAACCGGCACCACCCCCCGGCCTGCCACCGGCGGCGAGCGCCGCTTCTGCGTGGGTTATCTCGTTGATCGCAGCGGTCGCCGCGGCTTCCGGGTCCATGCCGGAGCGCACCTTTTGGCCCATGAGGCCGATCATCTTGGTGTACTTCGGTTGGTTTTTCGGGTCGAGCCCGGTGAATTCACTGATGCCAAAGTGCCGGTCGATGACGCTCTTACCGTCCCTCACGCGCCGATCATCGTGAGACTCGACGGCGCGCGGCGCGCGGTCTCCGCGCGGTCCACCGGGAGGTTGGATGCCGCCAGCGGCCGGGATCTGCACACCTTCACCTTTCTTCACATAGGGCTGGCCAGTCTCCGGGTTTATCGCAACCTCGGTTGGCTGGTACAGCGGCGTTACCTTGCCATCAGCGCCCAGGCGGACGAGATTGCCGTCCACGATCTTGTATTGCGCGCCGTACCGCTGCGACAAGTCTTCGAGCATCTGCACGGAAGTAGACTTCAGCACCTTGCCGTCCTTGCCCAAAAATTCCAACATATGACTTTGCGTTTTCTTGCCCTGCGGGTCAACGGCATCCACAGGGCGAATTCTAAAATCCGCAGCCTCGTTGTCCGGATCCACGAGCTTGCTCTTGTTGTACATTCTCAGCGCATCCTTCTTTTCCCCGAGCTTGATAGTGTTCCAGATGGTCACTCTTTGCCGCTGATGCGCTTCCCCGACGTTGGCGTCCAACTGCTCCCGCGCCAGCGCGAGCTCGTCGGGCTGACGCTCTGCGGCCGCTTCAGCGCCGGCCACGGCGGTTTTCGCCTGAGTCCTCCCGCCCTCAGCCAGAAGCTTCCGTGTTACGTGCTCGTACCCTTGCATGTCGTTGACAAATTTCTGCTCGGTCTGGTCGTAGTCCGCCTTCAGGCCGCGGGTCTGCAACTCCTTGTCGAAAATGGGCTGCTCCGCCTCCGTGCGCTTGATGCCTATTTCCCCAAGCCGCTGCGCCTGGGAGTGCCGCTCCTGCGCACGTCGGTCCTGATTTAGACGAAGGAAAAAATCGCCAAACTCAGCCATGATCGCTCCTTTGTTGTGAGTGCGGGAACGAGAGAATCGCTGCCGTCCGCCGCGTTGCCTTCATGAACTCCACGTACACGTCGTCAGGCTCGGCCTGTGTCTCCAGCTCACTGACGTGATGCTCGATCGCGCAGTCAACGAGACGCTCCAGATCGCGGCCTTTGAGGATCAGGCCGGGAATCGGCGGCACGAATTTGCCGACGTCACCCATCATTGCCTCTGCTCGCAGCCTCAATGGCTTTCCTGAGAAACGCCTGAAATTCGGGGTCGGCCTGGGCGGCGATGACACGCTGCCGCAGCTTCTTTTTTCGCTGTTCAAGCCCCCATCGCTGGCTCGCAGTCATGCCGTAATCCGGCCGCCGGGCGTTACGCTCGATCATCGCTACCCCGGTAGATCGGGGATCCCCATCGACGGCTGCGAGCAAATCCCGCCACCACGCGGCATCGCTCTTGCCGATGGGAACAGCTTCTCGATCGAACGGCTTGCCGGTGCGCTCGGCGAACCAGCGGAACGTCTCCACCAGCG
>Ga0105347_1000592_pt1 | contig 17007 bp, 11 predicted proteins | sample EasRivMeERMLT890_FD_89677 | JGI IMG/M metagenome (GOLD analysis project Ga0105347, IMG submission 89677) | Soil microbial communities from meander-bound floodplain in the East River, Colorado, USA - East River MetaG ERMLT890 | ecosystem: Environmental > Terrestrial > Soil > Floodplain | place... | reverse complement strand
CCCGATTCCGCCAAGCGCCAGATGGCCGCCACCGTCATGAGCCGGCTGTTCGCCGCGGAGCATGTGCCCCTTGCGGCGCGGCTCGACTCGGTGAAGGTCGACTCCGTGCTGAAGGCCACCCTGACTGCCTCGGGCATCGACATGGACTTCGCCTACGGCATCGTGGCTGGAAGCGACTCCATTCTGCGCGCGCAGCCGGCAGGATTCGACGAAGCGCTGTCTGCCTCGGATCTGCGTGTGCGCCTGTTCCCGCTCGATGTCTTTGCGGCTCCGGCCTTCCTGTCGGTGCATTTTCCCGACCGGCAGACGTATCTGTGGGCCCAGATTCTGCCGCTCGTGTCGGCGGAAGTGGTGTTCATGCTCGTCATCATCGCCTGCTTCGGGTACACCCTGCTCACGATCACGCGGCAGCGCCGTTTTGCCCGGCGGCTGGTGGACTTCATCAACAACATGACGCACGAGTTCAAGACTCCCATCTCCACGGTGGCCCTGGCCGCCGAAGCCATCGCCCGCCCCGAAGTGCTTGGCGACCGCGACCGTGTGCTTCAATTCAATGGCATGATTCGCAGCGAGATCGGCCGCATGCGCAGCCAGACCGAAAAGATCCTGCAGATGGCATCGATCGAAGAGGGCGACCTGGCTCTGGACAGGGTGCCGGTCAATCTGCACGAGGTCGTGCGGTCGGCGGTGAATGCGCTGGCGTTGCAGGTGGAACAACAGGGTGGCCGCCTGCAGTGCGAGCTTGCGGCCCGGGATGTAGTGGTAGAGGCCGACCGTGTACACCTGGCGGGTGTGGTGACCAACCTGCTAGACAATGCCGTGAAGTATTCGGGCGGCTCCCCCGACATCCGCGTGGCTACGCGCGACACCGAGGACGGCGTGGAGCTGGTGATCGCCGACCGCGGCATTGGCATGTCGGGCGAGCATGCGAAGCAGGCCTTTGAAAAGTATTTCCGCGTACCCACTGGCAATCGGCACGACGTGAAGGGATTCGGGCTGGGCTTGAGCTACGTGAAGCTGATGGTGGAGGCGCATGGCGGGCGCGTACGGCTGGAAAGCGCGACCGGAAAGGGCACGACGGTCACTGTGGTCTGGCCGCGCTCCACGGCGGAGGGGGCCACCGGGTGAGCAGTGTATACAAGGTGCTGCTCCTGGAGGACGACACCAACCTCGGACTCGTGCTGCAGGAGCACCTTCGGCTCAACGGCTTCGACGTGACTCTGTGTCGCGATGGCGAGGAGGGAGCACACGTCTTCGCGAAGACGTCGTACGATGTGTGTCTGGTGGACGTGATGATGCCGAAGAAGGACGGGTTCACCTTCGCGCGGGAAGTGCGCGCGGCAAAGGATGAAACGCCCCTGGTGTTCCTCACGGCGCGTTCGCTCAAGGAAGACCGCATTGAGGGATTCCGCATCGGCTGCGACGACTACATTACCAAGCCCTTCTCCGTGGAGGAACTCCAGCTGCGGCTCGAGGCCGTGCTGCGTCGCTCGCGCCCGCGCGATGGGGCCGAGGCCGCACTCTTTGAAGTGGGTCGCTATCGGTTTGACGCCCTCAGGCACACGCTCACACTCGACAGCTTCGAGCGGAAGCTCACGGCGCGAGAGGCGGAACTCCTGAAGCTTCTCTGCCAGCATCGCAATCGTACTCTCACCCGCGAAGCGGCCCTGCGCGAACTGTGGGGCGAGGAGTCGTACTTCTCAGGCCGCAGCATGGACGTGTTCGTTTCCCGGCTCCGCAAGTACCTCAAGGACGATCCCTCCGTGAGCATTATCTCCATACACGGCAAGGGGCTGCGGCTGGTGGTGGGGTGAGTTGACGCCGCCCCGCGCGGGCCCGTCGTTGTCACATAGACGACATGTTCCCTTAACGGGCGCCAGTATCATCCGGGTGCACGAGCAGTGGCACCTGGGCCTCAGGCCCGGGCGCACACGAGACGCCCCGCCCGGGGCGTCCTTTTTTGTTGGGTCGCCCATGAGTCCGGAACGGCTTGCCTGAAATGCCGCCGTATCGCACACTCCGCTCTCGGGTTTAACGCATGTTGATTCGCTCCCTCCTTTGCACGTTGCTCGTGTGTGCAGCGGCACACGCCCAACCATTGAACCCTCCGGTCCGCCTCGTTGTGGTTCTCGTCGTCGATCAGATGGTCCCCGACTATTTTCACCGCTACGGAGATCTGTATCAGGGCGGACTCGCCCGTCTGGCGCGGGACGGTACGGTTTTTGATCGCGCCTATCACGACCAGAGTTGCACCCTCACGGGGCCCGGTCACGCCACGCTGTCCACGGGCGCCCTCCCAGCTCGCCACGGCATCGTGGGCAACTACTGGTTCGAGCGGGCGGCAGGCCGCGAAGTGTACAGCTGCGCAGACAGCACCTCCCCCGTGGTCGGTCACCCGGAGTTGAACGGCGTTTCTCCGGCTCGCCTCGAAGCCTCCACCTTCGCTGAGTTGCTCAGGAAACAGATGCCGGGGAGCCGAGTCGTCTCGATGGCACTCAAGGATCGCGCCGCGGTGCTCATGGCGGGCCGAAAGGCCGACCTGGTGCTCTGGCTTGAAGAAGTCCCCGGCCGCATGGTCACGTCTCGCTGGTACAGCGACACCCTGCCCGGCTGGGTGACGGAGTTTCAGCCGTCTTTGGTTCGGTACGCAGATTCCGTCTGGACGAAGCTCCTGCCCGACAGCGCCTACCGGCGCTCCGGCCCCGACCATTCGCTGCATGAACACGGCGGCACTCAATCCACGTTCCCCCATGCGTGCAATCCGGAAGAGGGAACGCTGAGCGTGAAGTACTTCGAAGAGCTCTACATCCATCCGTACGGCGATCAACTGATTCTCGAGCTTGCGCAACGCGCCGTGGATTCCATGAAGCTTGGCCTTGGGCCCCACGCCGACCTTCTGCTCATCGGCTGTTCTGCCGCCGACGGCACCGGCCACGTCTACGGCCCGGATAGCCACGAGGTGCAGGACTACTACCTGCGACTCGACCGCTGGCTCGGAGAATTCTTCGACCATCTCGACTCCGCTGTGGGCCAGAACCGCTGGCTCGCGGCCCTGTCGTCTGATCATGGCGTCTTGTCGCTGCCCGAGGTGGATGCCGCACGCGGCGTGGCTTCGGAAAGAGTGCTCACCGACACCGTGAAAGCGCAGATCGAGCAACTCTCCGCAGCTGTCTCCACGCAGTGGGGAGTGCAACTCGAAGCTCTTCGAGTGGATGGCGGGCTGGCCTTTAAGGCAAATGCCTGGGACAGTGGAGGCGCGTGGCAACAGGCAGTACTCGATCTGGCGGCGCGGGTGCGCACACTCGACTGGGTGGCCGATGTGTACACACGGCCGGAGCTCGCTAACCCGGAGACCCCTGTCCGGCCGTACCTGCGGCTGTTTCAAAATGCCTATCACGACCAACGCGGCCCGGACCTGTTCATCCGCGAGCACGAGCGCGTGATTGTCACGTCCGGGAAATCGGGCACCACGCACGGTAGCCCCTACTCCTACGATACGCACGTACCACTGATTCTCATGGGGCCGGGGATTCCTGCGGTTCATGTGACCGACTCGGTACGGACCGTGGATCTCGCGCCTACGCTCTGCGATCTGTTGGGGGTTTCCCGGGACGCGTCGTTCGATGGGGCGTCGTTGGCCGATCGTCTGCGCTGAGGCGTGGCGCACACCGATTCTCTACTGGACATTTCGCCCGCATCCGCATAGCCTGTGGAGACACACTGGGCCCAAGCTCCCACGCGATGGCTCACGCCGTTTGAGTTGGGGCCTGCGGTTCGGTGTGGAACAAAAGGAGGCTATCCTTGAAGCAGGTACTGGTCACCGGCGGTGCCGGGTTCATCGGATCACACCTGGTCGAGGAACTGGTGCGGCGCGGCACCCGGGTGACCATCCTCGACAACTTCTCCACCGGTCGGAGGCAAAACCTCGCGGCCGTGCTCAAGCGAGTGAAGATACTTCGCGGGGACATTCGCAACCCGCACACTCTGCGTGCGGCCGCGAAAGGCAAAGACCTCATCTATCATCTGGCCGCCGTCTCTTCGGTGCCCCTGTCGGTGGATGATCCGGTCTCCACCTGGGACACCAACGTGCAAGCCACATGTCACATGCTCGAAGCTGCGCGCCGTGCCGGCGTCACCCGGGTGGTGTTCATCTCGTCGGCGTCCGTGTACGGAGCCGCCAGGACGGTGCCGTTTCGCGAGACACTCCCCCTGGCAGGCTCCTCTCCCTATGCCACCAGCAAGCTCCTGGGCGAACAGCTGTGCGATCTGTACCGAAGGCTGTACGGACTGGAAACTGTATGTACACGGCTCTTCAGCGTGTACGGCCCTCGCCAGAATCCCCGCTCGCAGTACGCCAACGTGATTCCCGCCTTCGCCACGCACCTGTTGGCGGGGAGAACCCCAACGGTGTACGGAACCGGGCGCCAGACTCGCGACTTCGTGTTCGTGAAGGATGTGGTGCGGGCGCTCGTCATGGCGGCACGAGCCCGCAATGTAGTGGGCGAGGTAATCAACGTGGGTTCCGGCGTGCAGGTGTCGGTCAACGCTCTGCTGGCTGCCATCCAGGCTGAACTCGGCACCCGCATTCCACCCCGCCGCGCGCCCAAAAAGGCGGGGGACGATCCACGCACGTGCGCCGACACCCGCAAGGCCCTGCGCCTGCTCGGCTTTGCCACCCGGACGCCGTTTGCCACAGGGTTACGGCACACGCTGGACTATTTCCGGGCCAACCCCTAATCCCAAGTTCGAGACCTTTCCCTATGACGCCCGCTTCCGAGTCCATTCAGGAACAGATTGCGAAGTACAACTGGTACCAGTCCATCGAGCTGAAGGACGGCATCGTCACCCCGGGTGAGACGGGCCTGGCCAGCCAGAACAAGCTGGCCATGATGAACCTGCCCCAGGAGCTGTCAGGCAAGTCGGTCCTCGACATCGGCTGCAACGAAGGCTTTTTCTCGTTCGAAGCCGAACGGCGCGGCGCCACCCGAGTCGTGGCCATCGACAAGGGCAAGGATGCGCGTGAGAAATTCAGCCTGATTCACGGGATCCTGCAATCGTCCGTGGAGTTTCTTGAACTCGATCTCACCGAGATCAAGCCGTCGCGCTTCGGCCGCTTCGATCTGGTGTTCTTTCTGGCCGTGCTGCACCACCTGCGCCATCCGTTCTGGGCGTTCGACCAGGTCTTCGCGCTCACGGGTGAGGTGGCCATCCTGGAATTCGTGGAGGCCGTTTCGGAGGCCCACCCCGAGGTGTGCGCCATGGTGAGACGCAAGAGCAAGAAAGGCCATATGCACATGCTGCCCACGCGCACCATGAGCCTGGAGCTGCTTGCGCGCGCCGGGTACTCCAGGGTAGAGGTGCTGGGGACGCACAGGGCGAAGGACGATGGAGAGCATCGGGCGATGCACGGGTTCAGCCACCAGCGGGTGCTCCTGAAAGCCCACAGGTAACGACCCGCGAAGTTCCACGGGTCCGCACCTGCCGAACGGTCCGCGTTGAACCATGACGATTCGTTCTAAGCTGCTTCTGGTGTACGGTGTGCTGCTGGTGGCGCTTTTGGCGCTGGGCTTGTTGTACTACAACGCGATGTCACGATGGCGCCATGCGGCCTCCGAATTGTCGAACATTCATCGGCAGAATGAACTGGCAGAACAGCTGCGCGCCGGCATCCAGGGGCAGGTCAATCGCACACTCGACTTTCTCGAGGGCGACCGCGAGGCGAGAGAAGACATCCGACGACTCGAAGCGATCCAGGCCACGCGGCTGGCCGAACTCGAAGCGATGGCCCTTCGCGAGGGAGAGCTCGATCACCTCCAGGGGCTCAAAGAAACGTGGTCGGAGCTCGAGTACACCATCGGGCGGGTCATGGCCTCCGCCGAGAGGCCGCCGGACCTTCAGCATCTGGAGGCCGCCAGGTCGCAATTGCGGGACATCGCGGCCGAGGTGTCCGAAGACGTGGCCGTGCTCAATCAGTTCTACCGGTCCGAGGTGGATGCAGATATCCTCGATGCCACGCGCGCGGGCCGGTACGCCGAGGTGGCCACGGGAGCGGCCGTGGTGGTGGCGCTTCTGCAGCTGGCGCTTTTGATGTTCCTTTCGCAGAGGTGGCTGGTGAAGCCCATTGCCGAGGTGAGCGAAGCGGCCACTCGTATCAGCACCGGCGATTTCGATACTCGCGTAAGCCTGACCACGGGCGGGGAGTGGAGCCACCTCTCGAAGGCGATCAATCACATGGCGTCCTCTCTGGCGGACCTGAAGCAGATGCTGCTCGGACGTGAGCGACTGGCCACGCTCGGCGAAGCGGCCGCCTACACGGCCCACAACATCAGGAACCCCCTGGCCGCCATCCGCATGACGGCGCAGGTCACACGCGACGAACTGGCTCCCGGGCAGCCGTCCGTGGCCGAGTCACTCTCGGACATCATGCACACGGTGGATCGGCTGGACGCCTGGGCCCGCCGGTTTCTCGAATTCGCCAGGCCCTTCGACCTTCACACAGGGGCGGCCGATGTGAATGAACTCATGTCTCGGACGGCCGACCTGGTGAAGAAGAAATTCGCCTCCGGCTCTACGCAGATTCAGGTGAGTCTGGACAGAGCGCTCCCTGAGGTGAGCGTGGATTCGCTGCTCCTGGAACAGGCGGTCGCTGCCCTGATCACCAATGCCTACGAGTCCGGGGCCGCCTGTGTGCGCGTGGAGACGCGCATGGTGGCCGCCGGCGGCGCGGCTCCCCGCCTGGAAATCACGATCGAAGACGACGGAGGTGGGATCTCCGCGGAACTCCAGGCCAGACTCTTCCGGGCGTTTGTCTCCGACAAGCCCGGGGGCACGGGCCTGGGACTCGCGCAGACCCGTACCATTGTCGAGCTGCATGGCGGTCGCCTGGCGCTGGACTCGTCAACCGGCCGGGGCACGCGTGTCACCATCGATCTGCCGTGTTCGAACTCCGCCGCCTCCGGCGGGAAACATCCGGCTCCCTGAGAAAGAATGAACCCGTGGCTCAGATACTGGTGATCGAAGACGAAGTGCTCCTGGCCAAGTCCCTCTGCCGGTCGATTGCGAGCCGGGGGCACGACTGCGTCACGGCCGCCACGGCGGAAGAGGGGCTTGCGATGCTCGAGCACTCACCCACCGATATCGTGCTGCTCGATCTTCAGCTTCCCGGGATGAGCGGACTGGAGGCGATCAAGCTCATCCGGCGCCTCGATCCGAACATCTCCGTGATCATTGCCACAGCCCACGCCACCATGGCCACAGCGGTGGAGGCCATGCGCTCCGGCGCCTGCGACCTCCTGCGAAAACCGCTGGACACCGAGGAAGTTCTGCTGGCCCTGGAGCGCGCTACGAACGATGCCCGTCTGCGGCAGACCATTTCGTACTACCACAATGTCGAAGAGGAAAAGCTCGACGCCGACCGGCTGGTGTACCGCTCCCCCCGCATGCAGGCGGTGCGCGACCTGGCGGAAAAAGTGGTCCAGCTGGAGCTGCCCAGCGCGTCCAGCTATCCGCCGGTGCTGATCCTGGGAGAAACGGGGTCGGGAAAGGATCTGATCGCGCGCATCCTTCACTATCGCGGCGCCCTCTCGCAACAGCCGTTCGTGGAGGTCAACTGCTCCACTCTGCCCAAGGGACTGGAGGAGGCTGAGCTGTTTGGCTATGAGAAGGGCGCGTTCACGGGAGCCGAGCGTTCCAAACGCGGACTGTTCGAGGCCGCCTCGGGGGGCACACTGTTTCTCAACGAAATCGGTGATCTCACCCGCGATGCCCAGGTAAAACTCCTGCAGGTGATCGAGCAGAAATGCATGCGCCGCGTGGGTGGCCTCAAAGACCTGGCGGTGAATGCTCGGATCATCGGGGCCACCAATCGCGACCTCAAAAACTCCGACTCGTTCCGCGAAGATCTGTACTACCGGCTCAACAACATCGTCATCGAGGTACCGCCCCTGCGCGAACGCCGGGAGGACATCCTCGAGATGGCGCAGCTCTTTCTGGCCACGTTCGGGGCGAAGTACGGGCGAACCAAGTCGCTGTCAGAGGACGCCAGGCAGGCGATCCTGGAGTACGCCTGGCCCGGCAATGTGCGCGAGCTCCGCCAACTCATGGAGCGGGTCACCTTTCTGGATGCCGATCCGGTGGTCACGGCGACAGGCCTGCACCTGCCTTCGCGATCGGAGTCCGGTCCATCGCCCAAAGCCGCGCCCCGGCCGCCCGTGGATTTCCCGGAGGCAGGAGTGAACCTGGAGGACCTGGAGAGAGATCTGATCATTCAGGCATTGAAGGCCTCGGGCGGCAACGTCAGCATGGCTGCGCGAAAACTGAATCTCGGCCGCGAGGCTCTGCGTTACCGGATCCAGAAATACCAGATCCACCTGACCATCGAGATCCATGGCTGATTCATCCAATTGGTTGATATCAACCAATTGGTGGGGGTAAGGGCGAAGATGGCCTGATTATTGGAACCGTAATATTCTGTTACACAATGAGTTAACTTAATTTGTCGGCTGGCACGTTAGTTGTGGTCGCTCAGTGAATCTGAGAACCCTCTAAGAGGTATGTGCTTATGAATCCCCCGAACTCGCCCACCGGTAATCTCCCACTGACAGCCCCCATGGAGCAGACCCTGGAAGTGCTCAAAGGGGCGGCGGGACTCGTCACCGGGATGAACCTCTGTGTTGTGGGGGGCGGCTTCGTTGGGCTTGTGTCGTCGGTGGGCTTCGCACAGTTCGGGCACTCTGTGGTCTGCGTGGAGAATGATCCCCAGCGCCTGGAAATCCTCAAGTCGGGCAGGGTCCCTTTTTACGAACGCGACCTCGAACCCTTGCTCCAGCAAAACCTGGCGGCGGGCAGGATTCGCTTCTGTGGCGACCTCTCGGAGGCGGTGGCCGGACAGGACGTGATCTTCATCTCCGTGGGCACTCCGTCACAGGCGGACGGGCGCACGGACAGGCGTCCCCTGGAGCGCGTGGTGCAGTCGTTGTCCACATCGCTGTCCCCCGGACAGATCGTGGTGCTCAAGAGCACAGTGCCGGTGGGCACGGGAAGCTCGGTGCAGCAGACCCTGTCGCGCGAGCTGGGCAGTCGCGGTCCGGTGACGGTGGTCAACAACCCCGAATTTCTGCGCGAGGGTTCGGCCGTGTACGACTTCTTCCATCCCCAGCGCATCGTGATCGGAGGGGAGGATCCCGACAGCGTGGCCAAAATCGCGCAAGTCTACCGCATCGGCATGACGCGCTCCGTACCCATCGTCACCACCAACCGCGAGACGGCGGAGATGATCAAGTACGCCTCCAACGCCTTCATCGCGCTGAAGGTGGGCTTCATCAACGAGATGGCAGCGCTCTGCGACAGGATCAATGTCAACGTGCTCGAGGTCGCGCGCGCCATGGGCATGGATCCCAGGATCGGCGACGAATACCTCGTGCCGGGCCCCGGCTGGGGCGGATCGTGCCTGGGCAAGGATCTGCTCGAACTCGAGGGCCTCGCCGCATCGCGCGGCTACTCGCCCCTGATCACGCACGCCGTTCAGGAAGCCAACCTCCAGCATCATGATCATGTGGTAGGCAAAATACGCCAGCTGGTCGGCTCGCTTTCGGGTGCGCGTATCGGGTTGCTGGGGCTGGCGTTCAAGGCCGGCACCAGCGATGTGCGCGACTCTCCCGCACTCGAAATTGCGCGGCGGCTTGTCGCCGCCGGCGCACAGGTGAGCGCGTTCGATCCCGAAGCGGGTGAAGAGGCGAGGCGGGCCCTGCCCGAACTGACCGTGGTCGACTCAGCCTACGCCGCGGGCGCCGACGCCGACTGCGTGGCCATTCTCACGGAATGGCACCAGTTCCAGTCCCTGGACTTTGCGCGTCTGGCCGCACAGATGCGCCTGCGTAACCTGGTGGATGCGCGCAACCTCCTGGTGCCGGAGATGATCAGGCGCTACGGCTTTCAGTATTCCGGCATGGGGCAATCCTAGATGTCCAGGTCGCGCTCTCAGTCGGCGGTCGCAGCCCCGGGTGCCGTGCCTTTGTCGGACACCCGGTTCCGTACCTCATCCTTTCGCCCCGAGGAATCACCTGCCGGCGAGAGCCTGCGCGTGCTCCTGTATTCTCACGACACGTTCGGCCTGGGACACCTTCGGCGCTGCCTTAAGATCGCCGATGCCCTGGTGCGCAGCTTTCCCGACCTGTCGGTGCTTCTGGTCACCGGATCGCCCCTCGTACACCGCTACCGGCTGCCGCCGCGCGTGGACTACGTCAAACTGCCCGCCGTTCGCAAGACAGGAAGTGAACTCTACGAAGCGCGCACCCTGCGCGTGTTGTTTGACAGCGTGCTGGAGATGCGTTCGGGACTCATCCGCGAAGCGGTGCGCGGTTTTTCACCGCACGTGGTGCTCGTGGACCACTCCCCCGCAGGCATGAAGGGCGAAATGAAGCCGGCGCTCGAATGGCTTCGAACGGAGCGGCCGGGCACCACCACCATACTGGGCCTGAGGGACATCGTGGATGCCCCGGACACGGTGAGAGAACAGTGGACGAGCCAGGGGATGTACGACCTGCTGCGCACACATTACGACCGGATCCTCGTCTATGGCAGCCGCGAGATTTTCGACCCCATGTCGGCCTACGCATTCCCGCCCGACCTGTGCGACAAGACTCACTTCTGCAACTACCTGCCGGAGCGAGCGGCGTCCCGTGCCCCGGCGCGCCGGCACGTCCAGGGCACAAAGCCTCTGGTGGTGGTCACGATCGGCGGCGGCGACGGGGCAGCCGACACCGTGATTCTACCCTATCTCGACATGCTCGAGTCGCGGGACCTGTCGTCCCGCGTGGACACCGTCATCCTGGGCGGCCCGTTCATGCCGGAAGACTTGCGTGCACCGCTTCAAAAACGGTGTCGCCGGCTGGCCGTGAAGCTTCAGTTCCATGTCACCAGCACACGGCGCCTCCTGGAACAAAGTCACCTCGTGGTGGCCACGGCAGGCTACAACACGGCCACGGAGATCCTGTGCTTCGCCCGGCGTGCCATCCTCATCCCCCGCATGCTGCACAGGCAGGAACAGGTGATGAGGGCGAGTGCACTGGCCGAACGGGGGCTGGTTTCAATGCTGCATCCGGGCGAGGTGACGCCTGACCGACTGCATGAACTCGTGAAGGTACATCTTGCAAGCTCGGACGAGCCGTTGACCCGGGCCCGCGCCGAAGGCCGGATCCTCCTGAACGGCGGCGACCGAATCGTGGAATTCTGCAAACCCATTTTCGCGGCCCACAGGCCCAACAGGGAGACTCTCTCATGAACGTCAAGCCGGCCCCCCTGCGCGTGGGATACATCGTCAAGATGTTCCCGCGCCTGTCGGAAACCTTCATTCTCAACGAGATCCTGGAACTCGAGCGGCAGGGCGTCGAAGTGGTGATCTTCTCGCTGAAGAAACCCAATGAGGGCCAGTTCCATCCACAGCTTGCGCATCTGCGCGCGCGGGTGTGGTACCTGGATGATTTCGACCTTAAGAAATGGCCCGTGTGGATCGCGCCGGAGTGGCCCTTTCTGGAGGCCCACCAATCGGGTCTCTTCAAGCTGCTGGCGGAGGGGCTTGCGGCCGGCGACGCGCTACGCATCGATCAGGTCTGGCAGGCCGCCTGGGTGGCGGCCCGCGCGCACTCGTTTGGCATTGTTCATCTGCATGCGCACTTCGCCTCCCTGCCCAGCACACTGGCGTATTTTGCCCATCGTATTTCAGGCATCCCCTTTACGTACACCGCGCACGCCAAGGATATCTACGTATACACCGCCAATGAGCATCACCTCGAAGACAAGCTCCGCCACGCGGCCTGCACGATTACGGTGACCCATTTCAACCGCCGGTATCTCGAAGCGACGTACCCGGGCGCGTCCGACGGACGATTGCGCGTCCTCCACAACGGTATCGACCTCGATCTGTTCAAGCGGGACCCGAACGTCCGAAGGGAGAGTGCGCTCATTGTGTCCGTGGGGCGTCTCGTCCCCAAGAAAGGTTTCGACGTGCTCCTCGCAGCCCTGGCACAGGTCAAGAAGGGCGGCGTTCCCTTTACCTGCCGCATCGTGGGTGACGGTGGCGAAGCACAGACGCTCATGGAATTGCGCGACCGGCTGGGGCTGAGCTCCGAGGTGGAGTTTTCCGGGGCCTGCAACCGCGATGAAGTGGTGAAGCTCATGCAGCGGGCCACCCTGCTATGCCTCCCGTGCGTCGTGGCCGAAGACGGCAACGTGGATGCGCTGCCCACGGTGCTCCTGGAGGCTCTGGGCTGCGGGCTGCCGGTGGTGTCCACGTCCGTGTCCGGTATTCCGGAGATCATCGAACACGAACAAACGGGGTTGCTGTCTCCCCCCAACGATCCCGCGGCGCTGGCGGACCAGATGCAGAGGCTCGTACGCTCGGAAGAGCTGCGCAGTCGTTTTGCGACGGCCGGCCGCCTCAGGGCCGAGGAGCGTTTTGACCTTCACCGAAACGTGGCCGAACTCTTGTCGGTATTTCAGAACAGTCAGAATGCCGACCGCGATTCCCGACGCGATTCCAGTGCGATGCTGGCAGGAGCCGGACATGTCGCTTGAGCGGCCCCGGCTGGTGTACCTGTGCGCCGACCGCGGAATTCCACTGGGCGGCGTCAAAGGTGCTTCGGTGCACGTGGCAGAGTTCCTGAACGCCCTGCGTGACGAGCGCTTCGACGTGCACACGGTAGCGGCCCGCCACGCTCCGGACCATCACTTCGGCCCGACCTGCTCATCCCTGGCCCCGCGGGAGGAGTCCCTGGCTCCGTTCTTCCATGCCGCCCTTTCGCAGCAGGGAGATCGCCGTACGCTCAGGGAGGCTCGCGACCTCCTGTTGAACTCGAGTGTGACGGCCGAACTGGACGCCCTGCAGAGCGACCGGCCCGTGGAACTCATCTACGAACGCTATTCTCTCTTTGGCTTTGCCGGGCGTGCCTTTGCTGCGCGTCATGGCATCCCCTTCCTGCTCGAAGTCAACGCGCCTCTGATTCTGGAGGCCGTGAACTTTCGCGAGCTGGGTGCCCGCGATCTGGCCGAACTGGTCGCACACTATCTATTCAGCACAGCCGACCATGTGGTGGCAGTATCCAGGGTGGTGGCGGAGTATGTGCAGAAGGTGGCGCCGCAAGCGAGAGTGACCGTGATCCCCAATGGGGTGGACCTCCGGCGCTTTGAGGCACCGCCAGCCCGTGCGCATGGCCAAGGGCCCCGCGATCCGGGCAACTTTGCTGTGGGGTTTGTGGGTTCCGCCCGTCCCTGGCACGGCCTCGATCATCTGATCGATGCTTTCGGTGTACTGGCGGGATCTGATGGCGGTGCACGTCTTCGAATTGTGGGTGACACCGGGGCGATGGATCAGACGTTGCGACGACAGTGCGCTGAGCTGGGCCTGGATCACCGGGTGGAATTCACGGGCGCCGTGCCCTTCGACTCCATTCCCGGGGAGCTTGCCGGGCTCGATGTGGCCGTGGCGCCTTACCCGCCATTGGAGGACTTCTATTACTCACCTCTGAAGATATTCGAATACATGGCGGCAGGACTGCCGATCGTGGCGTCCGCCATCGGTCAGATCAGCGAGGTGCTTCAGCATGAACGCACGGCGCTTCTGGTGCCGCCCGGGGATCGCGACGCGCTGGTGGCGGCCCTCACGCGTCTGAGACAGGACACGGCACTGCGGCGGCGATTGGGTGAAGCGGCGCGCGAAGAGGCCTTCACCAGGCATTCGTGGCAGGCCAGGCTGGCCACACTGAAGGTCATCGTGGCTGAACTACTCGAGCGCACACCCGGCACAGGAGCGACCCGTGCGGCTCAAGTCTAGGCTGACACCGGTGGATTTCGGCTCCATCCGCCGGATCTTCGGGCACTTCGGGCAACATCTGGCGCCTCACCGTGGTCGACTCACCGGCAGCGCGCTGTTGCTTTTGGCAGCCGCCGTGGTCACGCTGGCGCAGCCGTGGCCGCTCAAGATCGTTTTCGATTACGCGCTCCTGCCTCCCGCCGGCTCGAAGGCGCCCGCCGCCTGGTCCATACTCGGAGACCTGAGCCCGCTCACCCTGATCGTCCTGGCGGCCACCCTCGTGCTGGCGCTGGCGACGTTGCGCGGTGCGCTTCAGTACAGCGAGAGTATTCTCACCAAGACCGTGGGCCACCGCGTCGTGGCTCAGATTCGTCTGCAGCTGTTCTCTCACATTCAGCGCCTGCCGCAATCGTACCACGATTACAGGGAGACCGGCGAGCTCATGACCCGACTTACGGGCGACATCGGGCTGCTCGAAGAACTCCTCACCACCACCGTGATCACCGTGGCAAGCCAGTGCCTGCTCATCCTCGGCATGTTTGTCATCATGCTCACGATCGACTGGCAACTGGCGCTGCTCACCGCCGCCGTGGCGCCCCTGTTTCTTCTGGCCGCCTTCCGTTACTCACCGCGCATTCGGCAATCGGCCAGACAGCAGCGGGAAACCTATGGCAAGATCGTGGCCTCCGTGCAGGAAAGCCTGGCCGGCATCAGCCAGGTAAAAAGTTACGGGCAGGAGAGGCACCGCGAGAAACAGATCTCCAAATCGATGGACAAGGACGTGAAGGCCAACGTCCGAACCACGCGCCTGGCGGCCACCTATGCCCGCATCGTGGACATTATCATGGCGGTGGGTACGGCCCTCGTGCTGTGGCTGGGCGCACGCAAGGTCCTTTCGGGGGCTCTGTCCGCGGGCGACCTGCTTGTGTTTCTGGCCTACGTGCGCGGCATCTACCGGCCGGTTCAGGACATCGCCAGACTCTCCACCAAGGTGGTCAAGGCCACGGTGCGCGGAGAGAAGATCATCGAGATTCTGGAGCTGGAACCCGAAGTGTCCGACCGCCCGGGATCGGTGTCGGCCGAGCATATTCAGGGTGAAATCCGATTCGATCAGGTTCAATTCGCCTACGTCCAGGGCCACCCCGTACTGACGGATTTTTCCTGCCGCATCCCCCGGCACCAGACTACGCTCGTGATCGGGCACACGGGAGCGGGCAAATCGACGCTCGCGAAGTTGATTCTGCGCCTGTACGATCCGCAGGAAGGTACTATACTTCTGGACGGCCACGACATCCGGGGTTACCGCATTCACAGCCTGCGCAAACGCATCACCCCGCTCGCTCAAGACACCTTTTTGTTCCGGGCCACAATTGAGGAAAACATCGGCTTCGGCAGGCGTCATGCCACGCCTGACGAGATCAGGGAGGCGGCCATCCGGGCGAGCGCGCACGACTTCATTGAAAAGCTGCCGCGGGGCTACCAGACGCTGGTAGGTGAAGGAGGTCTGACGCTCTCCGGCGGACAGCGTCAGCGCATCAGTTTCGCGCGCGCTGCCCTGCGCCAGTCACCGGTGATGATCTTCGACGAACCGGCCACGGGACTCGATCCCCGCTCGGAGCGCGCGGCCAAGGACGCCCTGTCGGAGTTTCGCAGGGATCGCACCATGATCATCATCACCCACCGCCTGCACTTCCTCGACCTGGCGGACCATGTCATCCTGCTGGCGAATGGGCGCGTGCTGGAGGAGGGGACGCCTGAAGATTTGCGCGCAAACGGAAAGTTCTTTGCGGAATTCGTGTCGCACGGCCAACCAACCGTGGTGCATCCAAACCCGGGAGCGTCCGAGAGAGCGGCGGAAAGGCACGGTCGGTAACGTGAAAGCACCTTCCCTGCTCGCAGAGATCGCCGGCCTGACCGATGCGAAGCGCCTTCCGGTGAGCTCGCTGCTCGATACCAACTTTGTGCTGGAGGCGCTCCAGGAGCAGGTGGGGCCCGATCACGCGAAGCTCTCGCGCGTGGAGACCGAACACGTGCGTTACGTGCCTGGCACGAGCCTCGTCGCCAGCTACCGCGTTCACTTCACGAACGCGGACCACACACAGGAGCAGCTTACGCGCGTTTACTGCAAGGCCTCCCGCGCCGAGGCCTTTCCCAGGGCACTGGAGCGCGCCAAGGGCCTCACCTGGGCGGAATCCCAACTCTTCTCCTCGCCCGTGAGCTGTCCGGGCATCAACGTGCTCTTGTTCGAATTCCCCAACGATGCCCGACTGCTGAATCTCAGATCGATTCAGCCCAGGTCGCTCGGCATGATGCTGTCCCGCTTCGCGGGTGGCGAGTCCGCCGCCCAGCAGGACCTGCAGGTGGAGCTATTGCGTTACAAACCGGAATCCCGGTGCGTGGCGCGCGTCCGCTTCGAGAGTACCCCCGAGGCACCTCCGAGCGTGGCCGTGTTGCGCTGGGAGCGGCCCGATAAGGTCGGCGTCGCGTATCAGCTGCTGGCGCAGCTTGGCCACCTGCTCGAGGGTGATCCGCATCTGGGTGTAGCTCCGCCCTTGTTTGCCGTGGAGACGCAGGGGATTTCCGCCGTGCGCTGGGTGGACGGCGAGCCGCTTTCCCACAGGCTGACCGGGTCGGACAGAGAGGCAGACCTCTGCCGTGCGGGAGTCGCCCTGCAAAAGCTGCACCGACAATCCATCCGGGAGGTTCCACGCCTGGCCGCCACCGACTTCCTGATTCGCGCCCGACCGTCGGTGGACCATCTCGCACAGCACGGCCCAAGCGCTGCCCTGGCGACAGCCCTCTTCGCCGTCCTGGTGCAGGTGGAGTCGAGATTTCCTGCGGCTCCCTTTGGCTTTACACACGGGGACTTTCACCAGGGCCAGGTAATCTGTGGTGCGGAGAAGCTGTGGTTTCTGGATCTCGATCGCGCCTGCCTGTCCGAAGTGGACAGAGACACGGGCGGGCTTCTGGCTCATCTGCATCTTCTGGATTTGAAGCATCAGCTCCAGGACAGAGCACGGTGCGAGCGGGCCTTCCTCGCGGGCTACCGGGAATCTGCGGGGTATGTCCCGGACGCGGGCCGCCTGAATTTCTGGACCGCGTTGGGGCTGCTCGAACTTGCCGCCAAACAGTTTCGCCGGCTCAAGCCAGGATGGCCCGAGCGCATTTCCGCCATCCTCGCGCGCGGGTTGGAGCTGGTG
>Ga0105347_1000591_pt1 | contig 17035 bp, 13 predicted proteins | sample EasRivMeERMLT890_FD_89677 | JGI IMG/M metagenome (GOLD analysis project Ga0105347, IMG submission 89677) | Soil microbial communities from meander-bound floodplain in the East River, Colorado, USA - East River MetaG ERMLT890 | ecosystem: Environmental > Terrestrial > Soil > Floodplain | place... | reverse complement strand
GGCGATTGAGCGCAACGAAGCATATGAGGCTTTTTCAGCAGCCTGCTAGGCAACGCTACATGCCCGAAGTCAATCGGTGTCTGAAAGGTCTGGTCGTCTTCCGATCGCTTGTCGAGCTAATTCAGGAGTTATCAGGTAAGGACCCTCGGTGGTGTCCCGCCAAATTTGTTGCGTTAACTCAGCGTTCCCACCAGTCAGGACAAACGATAGAGCTCCAAAGAACAAGCCCATCGAGGTACTAATTGCCTTGGCGGGGAGGAATACTGCATTCCCTGCGGTTACGCCCACGGCGACGGCGGCTTTTTCAATCGCATCCTCAGCGCGTAACCAAGCAGGCAATATGCCGATTAGAACCATGGCCAAGGCGAATCCGGTTCTGATTTGTTTAGTCATTGAACTAGCCTCTGAGAAAAAATTTCGAGCGAATGGCATTCACGCCGTGGGTAGGGTTCCAATAGCGCCGCACGCCGAAATAGTAGCAGCAACTCTCGTTATCGAGGTCGTTGTTGAAGCATCGGAGCTGCCCGTCTTGAAAACGAATACGGGCGAGGCACGTCCCTCCGGGTACTGATGATGTCATCACTTCCATGACTACTCCGATACCCCACTCTTCATAGCGAAAATGGTTCACCTCATCGCCGACGCGAAGATAAAGACGCTTGGCTTCGGTCAATGTGTGTCGCGCTTCTGAACGATTGAAAGGGTTACGGGATTCGCGTTGGGTCGCCGGTACGGGTGGTTCGGCTATTGCCTCACGGGTAGACTCCGTTGCCCGTTTGTTTTGTTCCCTGCCAAGGGAGTCCATCGACTGTGACTTCGTATTGCCTCGCTTGCTACGTTTCACAAAATCCTACTTTGCGTTGATATTTTCTTGCCGGCACGCCTTAAACTGCCAGCTGGCCTATAATCACCGAATTAGGGTATGAGAGTCAAGCTCTGCCGATTCCCCGATCCGTTTTGCCGCGTCCAACGATGGGCGCCGGCTTTGAATTTACAGAATCCTCTTTGCGCAAAGGAAATAGCTCCCGGGTTTTCGCCGGGGGGCGGTGCGGCATAGCGAAGCACTTATGGCGCTCTTGCAGGATAGAGGAACTGCAAAATGACGTCGCCGAGGCCACCTGGATTGTCCTGGTGGACCATGTGGCCGGCATCGTCAATCTCGGCGAATTGTTTGTCACGCACCAATTCCAGTCGCTGTTGTTTGTCGGGACGCTGGGTGTGGCGGCTCTGCTTGCCATCGACGATGAGAACCGGGCATTGGATGCGGCGAAGGAATTCAATGGCTTGAGCCGAGTAAAACGGCTGGGGAGCCGCAGTACGATGGAGCGGGTCAAACTTCCAGACCCACTTGCCCGCCGGAGTCTGTTTCATTCCCGAATGCGCCAGGTCCAAAGCTTGCGCGCGGCTCAGACGCGGATTGGTTTGCTGCAGCTGTTTAGCGCCCGCCTCGGCGCTGGTGTACTGCCGAAAATGATTTCGGCCGCGATCGTGAAGCTCGGTAATCCATTTTTCCATACGGGGCGGGGCATCGGAAAAGTTCATGCCTAGAGGACCGATGCCTTCGACGAGCACGAGCTGCCGTATTTTTTGCGGGAAGGCGCCGGCGTAAAGCAGCGAGATCGTACCCCCCATGGAATGACCGATGAGATTAAATCGCTCCACGCCGAGCGCATGGATTATGCAGTCCAGATCGAAAACGTAATCCGGGAAGTGATAATAGCCGCCGCGGCCCACCCAGTCGCTGTCGCCGTGACCCCGGCAGTCCGGCGCGACGATCCAGATATCTTGTCCGGTTTTTTTTTGCAGCGACCTCACAAAGGGCCGCCAACTGCTCGCCTGATCTAAAAAGCCGTGGATTAAGACCAAGGGTTCTCCAGCGGGTTCGCCCCATTCCAGATAATGGATGCCGAGTCCAAGAACGTCGATGAACTTATCGCGGGCTTCCGACATGGAACTAGGATTTCTTGAGCGGGACTTCGACGAAGTCTTTCTGTGCTTCGGACCAGGCGAAGGCGCACAACCCCTTGACGGCGCGATCGTAAATCGAAACTACGATCTGGGCTGTGCCGGGAAAGGTGGGCTCGCCAAAGGGGCTGGCAAAGGCTTTATCCTCGGCGGAAAAATAGGCGTCGTGATTCGGGTGCGAGTGATAGAACGCCTTGAGCTTGGCGCCGTTCCTGTTGGCGTCGTCGATGACGAGCTCCAGCTCTTTGTAATCCATCGCGTAGGCAATCTCTGCCGTGCGCGGATACGTTAGGGGATCGAGGGCATGCAACTGATTCTGGATGTTTGTCAAGCGGTGGACAAAATCGCCGGGTCCATTGGAAAAGACAACACCGCAGCATTCTTCGGGGAAGGTCTCCTGCGCATGACATTCGATTTCTTCCAGCGCTTTTTCCGATAGCAGGAGCTCGTTTTGCTTATCCATCGTTGCACCAGCGACTGCCCCCATCCCGGTCCACTATCGCAGGAGGGAACAAACTATCACGGTCGGCAAAGGTTCGGTAGTCGGGCAAGCTCCCTCACGTCGTTGGGCTGAAAACCCTCTGGTTGTTCCTCGGCTGTTTGAAATCTTCTGTCACGCTGCCAAATGAGCCGGGTCATAATCTCATTGAAAGGAGTCGGAATTCCAAGTTCCCGTCCATAGTGCCAGATCCGGCCGTTGATGGCGTCGATCTCGGTAGGTCTGCCCCGTTGCAGGTCCTGGAGCATGGAGCTTTGGTGATTGTACGTCGAGGGAACGAGGTGACTATAGAAAAACGCACGATACTCATCCGCCGTATTCCACAGGTTCTCGACGCCTTTGTTTTCGGCCACCAGGAAGGCTTCGTCAATTATCCGGTCCATGATCCGTCGCAACTCCGGCTCGTCGCCCAGAACACCGTAGGGAACCTGCAGCAGCGCTCCCAGCGCATTGAGCGGAGCATTGTAGAATACCTTCGCCCAAAGATAGGAAAGGATCTGCACCGTGGCCGCGCATGGAATGTTGGCTTGTTTGAAGGCCCGGATCCAGCAATGAATCCTTTCCATCATCACGCAATCGGAAAGCTCCAGAGGGCCGATAATGACGGGTGCAGCTTGGACGGTCACGGTAGCCCTCCCGGCCGCTGGAATTTTCGCGCCCACCAGAACATTGGCCACCAAGCTCCTTTCCGGGCCGAAAATTTTGGCCAGAGTTTCGATATTGCCGAGGCCGTTCTGCAAAGAAGCCACCAGACCCTCGTCATCGATGAACGGCGCAACGGCGCGAGCTATCGATTCAGTGTCATAGGATTTGACCGAGATCAGAACCAGATCGTAGATGCCGGATAGATCACTGATCTGGGTGGCGAGGTTAAATCCGTCCGCGTAATGATCGCCCCAGATGCCGTCCAGCCGAAGACCGCTGTCGCGAATGGCTTTGAGGTGGCTCGCGCGACCGAGCAGAGCAACCTCATGTCCCGCTGCTCTGAGCAAACAGCCGAAAACCGACCCGATGGCACCACACCCTGCAACAAGAATTCTCGGGTTGCTGTACATTCGGCGCCGTGAGACCGGCTCGTCAAAAGGTTGGTCGTTTCGTTTTACCGTTTTTATATTGCTGGTAAGCGGTTAGCACCAGGGTCGCGTAGTCTTCGGAGATCTCGATGTCGTTTTCCAGGCGGTTCTTGGTTTCGGTAGGTCCCATATTATAGGCGATCAGGGCGTGAGTAAGATTACGAAAATTCTTCTTCAGATCATGCAGGTAGTAGACGCCGAGCTTTATGTTGAGCTCGGGGTCATCCAAGAATTCCGGCCGAAAAGACTTGTAGTGTGAAGGTTGATGCAGACCAATTTTCTGGACGAGGGATTTCCCCACATAAGGCAGGATCTGCATGATGCCTCTGGCGCCCGCTGACGAGACAGCTTCATACTGAAATTTGCTTTCTATATCGATCACCGCCAAAATGAGCAAAGGGTCAAAACCGTATCCTGCACTCTCCTCCAAGATGACTTCCGATAGCCACCATGCTTCCGGTTCGCTGATATCGGGTCGATGTGACTTTACAATCGAATGAATTCTGATCAGTTCCTTCGATTTTGGCTTTTCGGGAACTGGGACTGAAACGGTATAATTGGGCTCTACGGCAATCTCCTCTTGCCGGGGGAGATATTGCATGGCGGCGATGAAAGGAGTGAAGAGAGCGCCGACTAGAAGCAATCTGGCGCAGAACGCGACCAAAACTAAAGCACGAGCGCGCGTTGTTTTATGACGTTTCTCCAATACTTTAAAGCCTCGGCTATTCTATTAGTTGTGGTGACTAGGGGAGAAATCTACAAAAGCTTCGATTTAGCTATCAAATGCGGCAAGCTATGTCAACGCGAAAAGTGGAAAAAAATCGCAAAGATGGGAAAACCTCGGTTGTTTTTTCGCAATCTTGACTGCGCCGAACTCACGACGTTAGCGCCAGCGGTGCTGATTGAAATAGCACGGTCAGGTTTTTAGTAAATGACTTGGGCGTCGACCAATTGGCTATACTCTTCCTGGGTCAAGCCGAGCAGGCCGCGGTAGAAGTACTCGTTGTGCTCCGCCAAGAGCGGATCCCGTTTCGTCGGGCCAGGTGGTGTTTTGGTGAGCAAGAAGGGAGGTCTCTGATAGTGCATCTTGCCGATTTCGGGATGTTCCAACTCGACCCACTGGGGACGCTGAGATAGTTGAGGATCGGTGTAGACATCTTTCATGGTATTGACGACTGCGGCTTTGACTCCCGCCGATTGCAATTTGTCCATAACTTCCGTAGCCGTGAAGGCCGCGGTCCACTCGCCGATCTTCAGATCCAGCTCGTCTTCATTAGTCTTGCGCGATTGGTGGGAAGAAAATTTCTTATCAGCGGTCCAAGCCGGATTCCCCATTACGCGACAAAGCGCCTGCCATTCGGATTCAGAGTGAACGCTCAAGACGCACCAACTGTCGTCGCCCTTGCAAGGATAGGCGCCGTGGGGTGAGGCGTAGGGATCCCGATTCGCATTGCGGCTCGCCACTTTACCGTTAACTCGATAATCCAAAAGAATCGGTGCCAGGAACTGCAGACCCGTTTCGTATTGGGCCGTGTCTATATAGTTGCCTTTGCCGGTGCGTCGTTTGTAATCCAACGCGGCCAAAATTGCGGTAGCACCGTAGGCGACGGCGATGTAATCGATGTACGGTCCGTAGAGAATTTGCGGGGAGCCGTCGGGGTATCCCGTTAAATGCGTGAAGCCCGCCAAGGACGAGAGCTGCGAACCAAACCCGGCGTGATGGGCATGGGGGCCGGTCTGACCCAAATTCGAGCTGCTCAACATGATCAGATCCGGTTTAACCTGCTTAAGATTTTGGTAATCGAGACCCAGGCGCGCCATCGTTCCCGGGCTGAAGTTTTCTATGACCACATCCGACCAAGCCACGATCCTCTTGGCCAGCGCTGTCGCGTGAGGCGTTTTCTTCAAGTTTAGCGTGATATCCAATTTGTCGTTGTTGCAAAGGGCGAACAGACCTGAGCGATTGAGCCCGTGAATATTGTCTTTGTAGGGCGGATAATGAGCACGAAAGCCGTCCAGGCGCACTCGCGATTCGATGTGAACCACGGTGGCGCCGTGATCCGCCAGGTGCTTCCCGACGGCGGGCCCGGCGGCGAAGGCGGCGAATTCGACAATCCTGACGCCCTTAAGCGACTCCATAGCGACTAAATCACTCCCTGCTTTTGCAATTCGGCGATTTCCGCCGGCGCCATTCTGAGTTCCTGACCGTAGATCTCGCGGTTATGCTCGCCGATCAAGGGAGCGCGTCGCCAGATCTGGCAGGCTCCTTCAGAGAACTTCGCGAATCCTCCCGGATATTCGATGGCGCTCTTCAGCTCGGGATGCTCAACCGTCTGCCAGAAGTTGCGTGCTTCGTGCTGCGGATCTTCGAAAATTTCTTTGACGCTGGCCACCGGATAACCCAGCATCTGGCGTTGCACGACCTGTTTGAAGAAATCAGCCTTAGTCACGCCGTTGAAGAACTCGCCGATGGGCTCCTCCATGCGGTCGATTTCGTCCTGGGTGACTTTGGCGATGTCGAAAGTTTTCCAGTCCTTCTGCTTCAAAAAATCCGGTGCCGTCCCTTGGCTATCCATCCAGTCCACCAAGGCTTGATTGGTGCGCCTGCCGGCTTCGCCTCCATAGATGATGAAGTTCAAGTAGCCGTCCTTGCAGGGCCAGAAAACTCTCATTTTCGCGCCGGTGATGCTGCGCCCGGTCATGAATGAGCCGGCGCGCTTTTCCACGTGGCGGTTGAGATCCCAAAAAGTGTGGGCATGGGAAAAGGCCCATAACAGACAGGCCTGGGCGGAGACATCCACCTGTTGCCCTTCGCCCGTGCGCCCCCGATGATAATGCGCCGCCAGCGCTCCCGTCGCGGCATAGGAGCCCGTCCAACCGCAGGACTGTGGAAAAGTCACCCGCAGGGGCGGACGATCTATATCTCCCGTCAAAGACATGCAGCCGCTCAATGCCATGATTTCAATGTCCGATGCCTTGAATCGACTATAGGGACCGGTCTGGCCGAAGGGCGTGATTGAAGTCAGGACGACACGGGGATTGACCTTGCTGAGAGCGGCGTAGCCGAGATTTAGACTGTCGAGGTAGCCCGGAATAAAAGATTCGATGATAAAGTCGGACGTGGCCACCAGCTGCAAGAAAAGTTCACGTCCCCTGGGCGATTCCAGGTTGAGCGTAATGCCGCGCTTATTATTATTGAAACCAAACCAGAAAAGACTCTTTTCCGGATCGATCTGATTTTTGTAAAAGGGCCCAATTGCGCGCGACGGATCGCCGCCGGGAGGCTCGATTTTGATGACGTCAGCGCCCAGATCGCCCAAGATCTTGCCGCACAAAAATCCCAGTTCATCGGTTAGATCGAGGGCTCGATAGGGAGAGAGGAGCCCCTCATTTCTGTCGCTAGAGGCCATAATTTAAAAAAAAGGGCAGGGGATGCAACCCTGCCCTTTGGTTAACTCGGGATGCAGACGCGGTCCAAAATTATCGTCCAGTACGGGCCAAAGAGTGGACCCAGCCCTGCATTCGAGACTTGGCATTTTGAATATCTTTGTCACTGAAAAACTTCTTCAGATCGATGCGGTCGACGGGATAGACCGGGCGCATGAAGTCGCTTTCATAACCGAACGGAACCGTAGCGTCGATGCCCATGCCACCTTCAAAGCTGGTGTTGGAAGCCGTCCATTCCTTCTCGCCGGCGGTCATCCGCTCGGCCGGCATAAAGGTCTGTCCACGGCCGCCGGGCAAGGGATTGATGATATCGGTCTTCGGATTGACGCGGGTGGTGAGACACCACATGACATCGTCCATGTCGTAGGGATCGCAATCTTCGCTGACCGCAATGCACAGTCGCGAACCCTGCGATGTGGCCAGGATAGCCGCCATGAAATTTCGCTGCCAGCCTTCCTCGATGCGGTTGCGCTTCTTGACTTGAATGATCGCTCCTCCCCAATCGGTCATACAATAGGGGATGTTGACGTCGATAATGATGCCCGGCTGCATGCGCTCACAGAGCTCGAACATCGCGGCTTCACGAACCGTAGTATCGATATTGTGGTCATCCAGGGTGTGGACGCCCAACGGGAAGATGATCGGCTTTGTCTCCCGCCTGCGCGTGGTAACGGCGGTGACATGAAAGGTCGGCGCCTTGTAGGCTTTACCCATATAACCGGCCCATTCCGGGTGGAAGTGGAAACGGCCCTGAATGCCGGCTTTCTCGGACTCGGCGGTCTCGAAACGACGGTCACGGGGATTGACGTAACCCTCGAGAACCACTTCGGCGTCTGCAAGGGCCATGGCGTCGACCGTGCGGGCCTTGACCATGCGCATCGGCGCGCCTTGCACCGCCCCCGCGATACCCACTTCATCACAGCCCTGGGGTAAAATGACATAATCAAACCCAGCACCTGCCAGTAATGAGCCAGCCGGCGGCAGGCCGAAGTTCATGGTAATCGGGACGAGCTTGTTGTCTTTGTAAAACTTGCTGACCACCTGCCACATGTGGGAACCCGGCGAAATCTGGAAAGTGGCGACGTTGCCCCAGCGAAAGTTCATGCGGTTGTAGCCGAGGTCGGTTCCGCCGCCGAAGTAGTCACCGGAGATCAGACGGTTGCCGGACCCGACGGTTAACTCAGGCTCGATATCCGTGTGACGAATCGGGATGACAAATTCATTGGCTTCGGCCGGCTTCTCGTAAACCTCTTCCTGGACCGGCGCGTCTTTCTGATCGACAACGATAGGTGGAATTGGATGGGTAATCGAATGAGCCAGTTTTCGGGTACGGTCGGCGTGGTCCTTCCAGCCGAACATCTTATTAATGACGTTCATGTCACCGAAAAGATTGGTAATGGCACGATGGTGGGGTTTGCCTTTGACGTTATTGAAAAGAATCGGACAGCCGCCATCCAACTGCTTTTGGATGCCGGTTATTTCCAGATTGGGGTCGACCTCTTTTTCGGTTATGATGATGTCGCCCGCTTTTTTCATCCATTCGATTGCGCCCCGCAGGTCCTTAACTTCTTCGGGCGCCGCGCCGTCTCTTTTAGCAGCTTTTGCCATTGCGCTCCCTCCAATCAAGATCGAGACTTTTCTATAAAGTGGTCATAAAGTCGCATTGGGAAACAACCCCAACCGACTGATAAATATCGAGTTCCTAGGCCCAATCGGATTACAGATAAGGAAGTGAATTCTCAGATTCGGAATGCCCAAGCGAAATTTACGCTTATCTAACATTCCTGCAAAAGTCAATGAAGCTAGGGCCAGTGAAAACCGTCTAATGCACACGTCGTCCGGTGGCGAGGTCGGTGTGCTAACGTAGTGAAGTGAACTCTCGATGTGGCCCTTTACAGTTGTGTTGGGGCTTGCTATCAGTGCTTGAATTGTCTGCGGAGGTTGTTTCGACGTGAACTATATGACGGAAACTGTTCAGCGCTCCAAACAGGATTGGCTCCTAGGGGTGGGCCTTTTCTGTTTTTTCTTCTCTGGCGCCGCAGGCCTGATCTACCAGGTCGTGTGGACCCGGATGCTCACCCAGATCTTCGGCAACACGACCTACGCCATCGCCACGGTCTTGTCCGCATTCATGGCCGGATTGGCGATTGGCAGTTATCTTTTCGGAAAAATCGCCGACCGCGGCAAGAACGACTTTCTGCTCTACGGCGTCCTGGAGGCAGGAGTCGGGATTTACGGATTCGCCGTGCCCTGGCTGTTTCTTCTGGCGCAAAAAGCCTACGCCCCGATTTTTGGCCTCAATGAATCCTATCCATTCATTTTCAATTTGGTGCTGTTCTGTCTCTCCTTTCTCTTGCTCGTGTTCCCGACCCTTCTGATGGGCGCTACCTTGCCGGTGCTGAGCCGCTTTTACGTGCGCAGTTTTGCGCAGTTCGGCCGGCGGGTGGGAGATCTTTACGCCACCAACACCCTGGGTGCGGTGATCGGTTGCGCCGCCGCCGGTTTTTTTCTCATTCCCACTCTCGGCATGCGCACCACCGTCTACGTGGCAGCGGCGGTGAATCTCGTTATTGCGGCCCTGATTCTGGTCGTGGATCGGCTGCGCGATAGAGAACCGGTGCAGTTTGCTGCCGAAGCCGCGGCGGAGGAGACCCAGACTGCGGAAGGACAAACCGGTTTGCCCTGGCTCAATTGGGTGCTCTTGGTTTCCTTTGGGCTCTCGGGATTTGCTGCGCTGGTCTATGAAAATGCCTGGACCCGCGCGTTGACCCTGGTTATCGGCAGCTCCATCTACTCGTTTACGACGATGCTGGTGACTTTTCTCATCGGCTTGTCCCTGGGCGGATTCATCTACGCCCGTCTACTCGGGGGGCGGGAGGCGCGCTTAAGCACCTTCGGGTTGATCCAACTGTGGGTAGGTTTGGCGGCGCTGGCGACGATACCTCTGTTCGAGAGGCTGCCGCTGATTTTTGTGCGATTGCTGCAAGGCTTTGGCGATACCTTTACCGTGTTCCTCTACCTGCAAATGTTTCTTTCTGCGCTGGTGATGTTCGTGCCCACGGTACTCCTGGGCATGACGTTTCCTTTGGTTGCGCGACTGTTTACCCAAAGTTTGTATCGCGTCGGCAGCGGCGTCGGCAGCTCCTATGCCGCCAACACCGTCGGCGCGGTGCTGGGCGCTTTTGCCGGAGGATTTCTTCTGATCCCCCATATCGGGGTGCAAAATACCATCATCTTCGGCGTGGTCATGAACCTGCTGATCGGCTGTTTGCTCGTGTGGGCCGATCCGCGAATGTCCATGGTGCCGCGCTTTGCGCTGGGTCTGGCTGTGTTGATTCTGGCGGTCGTGATTCCATTTCGGACGCCGCGCTGGGATCCCCATGTTCTCACCAGCGGCGTCACCATTTATCATGATCGCTACGAAAGCCTGCCCACCAACTCTCTCAGGCTGGAAGAAATGAAGCGGGATGACGTGCTGTTTTACCGCGAGGGGCTGACCACGACGGTTAGTGTCCACCGTATTCCCGGGAGCGAATACATCTACTTCAAGTCCAACGGCAAAATCGATGGTTCCTATGGGGATGCCCTCAGTCAGTTGATGACCAGCTACATTCCCATGCTGCTTCATCCCAAGGCTGAGGTCGCCCTCACCATCGGGCTTGGCAGCGGCATGTCGGCGAAGGCGCTGGCAACCTTCGATACGCTGAAGGAGATCGAGGTTATCGAGATCGAACCGGCGATGATCGAGGCCAGCAAATTCTTTGACCGGGTCTTCGTCAATATGGAAAAATTGCCTGAAGGAGTGACCTTCCCGGCTGACGCCGTGAACAGTAGAGTCTGGTACGATCCGGGCAAAAAACAGCTCTTTTACAAAGGAGTCATGAAGGAAGAGGAACGCTCCAGGCTGATGAAACTTTCGGAGGACCGGGATTATCGCGGCGCCATCGATACCTTGCATCGCCGGGCGCGCAACTCCCGTCACAGCAGCGTGCTCGAAGACAAACGGGTGCGAGTGATTCCGACGGACGGGCGCAATTATATTTTAGCCACGCCCAAATACTACGACGTGATCACCGCGGAACCGTCGAACCCCTGGATCGCCGGCATCGCCAACCTCTATACCAGAGAGTTCTACCAGGTGGTCAAGTCCAAGATTAAGGACGACGGGATTTTCGCCCAGTGGTTTCATAATTACTCCATGTCGCCGGATGATTTCCGCATGGTGTTTCGGACTTTTGTCGAAGCGTTTCCCTATGTCACGCTCTGGAGCATGAAGGAAAGCGACTTCCTGCTGATCGGCAGCAAACAGGAACAGCGGTTTGATTACGCCGCGGTTAAAAAGATCTACGATAATAATTGGATGCTCAGGTCGGATCTCGACTACCTCGGATTGTCGGATGTTTACGCCGTGCAAGGTTTTTATCGCATGGGAAAAGAGAATATATTGAACTTTTCCAAGGGTGCTGAGATCAACACGGACGACGGCGCCCAGTTGGAGTTCTCCGCGCCTAAAAGTCTGCGCCGCGCGACCACGGAACTCAATCGCAAAACTATGGTCCCCTACATCATGGATTCGCCGCCGTGGCTGAAAAATAAGCCCCTGGCGGTGTCCGAAGCGATGCACCACTATTATATGGCGCAATCCTACGTCGCGAGCGTGGCCAACAACCGGGCCTTGAGCGAACTGGAACAAGCCGTGCGTCTGGATCCAACGAATCCGAAATTTTACGTTCTCCAAACCAAGGTGCTTTTGGATCAAGACAAGAGTGCCGAGGCGGCCAAGACCGCCTTTGCCGCCATGGAGCGCTCACGCGATACGGTTTCAGAGGTGTTGGCCTTGAGCGACGAGTTCTATTTGCCCGAAGCCAAGACCGTTTATGCCAAAGCTATTTCGCTCGGCAGCCGTGAGGTGCTTCCCTACCTGGGTCTGGGAAATATAGCGCTCCACTCGGGCGATACTGCGGAAGCGGAGAAATGGTTTGTGCCGGCACGGGAGCTTCAAGCGGAGCATCCCGCAGTATTACTGGCGTTCGGTCGCCTCGCCTTAGCGAAGGGAAATCGCGAGAAGGACGAGCAGGCGGCAAAGAATCTGTTCCAAGAAGCTAAAACATTGCTGGAAAAGTCTAAAGGCAAAGGCGAGGACTCGGCTACGCTCTACTCGGAGCTCGCAGAGGTATATCGCAAACTCAATTTGTGGGAGAGCGCCGCTGAGTCCTATAAAGAAGCGTTGCGCATGAGGCGCAGAAGAAATGATTGGCGCCGCTCGCTGGGCGAAGTCTACGCGAAACTGGGCAAAGTGCAGGAAGCAGAACAGAAGTACCGCGAAGTTTTAGCCTTGAGCCCCGATGACGAACAGGCCCTGTACGGTCTTCAAGCCTTGGGAAAGCGATACTGAAGCTCGGGCGATGCCGTCGTCCGCAGCCTGCTGAGAGGGCCTTCGGTGATGTGCCGAAGGCCTTTTGTTTTTAACGAAGAGTGCTTTGCAGTTCCACTTTCAAGGCTTTATTGTGGGGCGAGCTGAAAGGACGGGCCAGGGAGGTAATTTGTGATGTTGCAGGAAAAAATCGGCATCATCGGCGCAGGTAAGATCGGCTCTGCGATCGTGCGTGGAATCATCAGGGCGGGCCTGGTGTCTAAAGATCAAGTTATGGCAAGCGACGTAAGCGATGGGTTGCGGCAATCCGTTGCCGAAGAGCTCGGCATCGGAGTCACGCCGGACAACGGACAAGTTTGTGAGTTCGCGAACATCGTGATTCTTGCGGTCAAACCTCAAATCGTCGATGCGGTGGTCAAGGAAGCGGCAAGGAAACTGGGCAAAACCAAGCTCCTGGTCTCGGTCGCCGCGGGTGTCCCGCTTTCCCGGCTCGAGACCCACTTGGCCCAAGGGGCTCGGGTGGTGCGGGTGATGCCCAATATTCCTTGTGTCGTGGGAGCGGGAGCGTCGGGCTATGCCGGTGGGGCGCATGCGACGCCCGAGGACATGGAGACCGTGGGCTCGATTCTCAACAGTTTTGGGATCGCCATGGCCGTGGAAGAAAAGTATTTAGACGCAGTGACCGGGCTCAGCGGCAGCGGCCCGGCGTATGTGTTTCTTTTCATGGAAGCGTTGGCCGAAGGGGGAGTTCAGATGGGCCTCTCCCGAGAGGTGGCCCTCAAGCTGGCGCTCCAGACGGTATACGGGGCCGCACGCATGGCCCTGGAAAGCGGCAAACACCTTGGGGAGCTGAAAGACGAGGTGACTTCGCCTGGCGGCACCACGATTGCGGGAATCTACGCGCTGGAGCAAAAAGGATTTCGCGGAACTGTCATGGAAGCCGTCGCCAGCGCGACACGGCGGTCCCAGGAATTGGGACGAGGACAATAGGTAGGTTGCGTCGCGTCATTTCCTTTGCCAATTTCCTTGCGCGTCTTGGATCCACCATCCTGATTGCGCCTGTTCAACCCAGCTCCTGGCAAAGATGCTTTTGATCTTTGGCACGGATTCTTTCGGGAAGTTATTCGCCTTCGCTATCTCGAGATACAACGATTCCCGGTCGCGATTTTCCGCCTCCACCAGTTGTTGCACCTCCGCCCGCTCCTTGAGATTAAGGCCGTCCGTTGTTCGAACGGTCAGCAGGCCATCCCTCGTCAGCCCCACGTTTCCCCGATCCATGAACGGCTTGATGCCACCGCTGCGGTTCTTGATCGAATCTTTCAAGGCGCGGATGGCGGGGTTGGAAATATTGATGTCGGCTTCCTGGGCGAAAGCTGCGCTCACCAAACCGGCGGAGACAATTTTCCATGCCGCGCTCGGAAGCAGGCTGCGCGGTGGTTCTTTGGGAGCCGGTTCACTTCGTCCGCCCCAGGTTTCTTTGACGATCTCATCGGCTGCACGTTCCACCGCCGCGGCAGGAAAATAAATATTCACCGTCACGCAGGAGTTGGCTAAGAAAGCGATGAGAAGAGCAACAGGTTTAAGCATGATTCCCTCCGTATCACTTGATTTGCGGTTTGTCTGATTTTTGGATTTGTTGCAAGCGCTTCAAGAGATCGCTAAAAGCGATCTCTTGTGTGTGGCTGATGACATTGACGGTGGGTGGAAGCAGGGTGCCGACGACGAGAAACTCCTTTCCGTCGCGGCTCTCGACGCCCCGCAGGGTCAGTTTGTCGTTTCTGAGAGCGGTTTTGAATCCCATCTTGCTGTAGCGGAATTCGTCAAAAAAACCGGCGATCCCTCCATAAACCAGACTGCCATCCTCGCCTGAGCTCAAGACCGTGATCTTGTTCAGCGCTTCCACGCTGATCCATTGACTACTGCCCGGCCGCGCCACGGTCTGGATTTCGGCTCGCATTTGCGATGGTTGCCCGTTGGCGATGATCAGATCGCTGATGGTTCCTTCTAAAATGCCCGAGATGTGTCCGAATGCAAAGATCTCGGACGCCTGTTCGAGATCAATGTCTTGAAACCGAGCATCCAACTTAATGGCCGGTAGCGAGGAGAACGGGTTCTCGATTTCCGTTTTGCTGACCTGCACGTGCCCGCCAAAGAGCTCGATCTGGATTTGGCCCTCGCTACGAAGCACGTTGCCAGTCATTGCCGCCTTGGGAATCGAGCCGCTGAGGGTGCCGCCGAACGGATACCAACCCAATCCTTCGGTCAGTGGCCGGAGCTGGAGATCTTTCGCCTCCATGGATAGCGAAAACGTGCTGGGATCTCCGATCAAATCGATCCATGCGAGGTTGCGGATTTCAAGCGTGCCACCATAGATAGAGAGCCGGATAGGTTGATCGAATCGCAGCGCGTTGTTCCATAACGCCACTGGGGTTTTAAACTGAGCAACGGACTCAGCGCCGAAACGAAGCGACTCCACGGTCAATGTTCCGGCGGGAACGCTTGCGGGAACCGCTTCGCGAATTACCCCTGGCCGATAGACTCGGAAGGGGAGCGTGAGATTCATGGGACCGACCCGCCATTGGTCGGATTTGACACCCAGGCTGCCGCGCTGCACTTGGAGACTACCTTCGACGGACAAATCATCCAAAGCGCCGTTGGCTTGGGCAGCCAAATCGACACGGCCGCCGAGAGTCAGCTGCTTCAAGATCGGGTAATTCCGGCTCAAGGTTTCGCGGATGAAGAAGTCAAAGACACCGGAAGGTTGGATATCCTTGCCGTTGACTTGAAGTCGCGCTATCGGCTTAGCCGAAATTTGTTGCACGGTCCCGCTCAGCCCAACGGTACCGACTTTAGCAAGTGAAAAATCGAGCCGGCGCAGTTGAAGTTCGTCTGGACCGACAAGGTAGTCCCCGTAAAAGCCGAGTGTGGGCTTCTGCGCCTTGAAGTCGCCGAAGAATTTTCCCCAGAGAAGCTCGCCCTCTTCGATGTTTAGGCTGCCGGAGACGGACACGAGTTTGTTCTCTATAGTGGTAGCCTCCAAATCACCGGCCAGGGCAAAATTCTCTCCCATCTTGGACCCGTCGGAAGTCGCGTAGCGACCGCGCCGAAGGCGGAGCTTCCCCTTTGCTTTCAGTGGTTCGTTGGGTTTAAATTCCACGCCGCCATCAAGCTGGAGCTCTTCGGCGGCTGCCGTGAGATTGCCCCCCGCCAGTGCCAAAGTTTTTCCTAGGATTCGGACATCGTTGGCGCGTAATGTCGAATTGGCCCATTCAAACGGGGCTGTCAGGCTGAGCTGCTGCACGGAAAACATTTCGCTTTTCAGCTCCGCTGCATTCGTTCGGGCGACTCCTTTTAACGCAAAGGCGCGCCAGGGGCCCTCGATCTGCAAATCAGCATCTGCACTGCCGTGGACAGTCCACCCGCGGAACCGATCAGGCAAGAATGGCTTGATCGCTTCCATGGGGATCTTGCGAATATTCGCTTGCGTCCGCACCAGCGTCGGCTCAGGATCGAAAACCATCATGCCTTTAACGTCCGCTGTTCCCGATGCGGAAGCGAGATGAAAAGTCTTGAAGGTCATGCTTTTTTCTGGAAAGAAATAGCTGACTTCAAGAGTTGCGACGGCGCCGCCGGGAATCGCAGGAATCGTAATGGAACCGATCTGCGAGGGTAGGTCGATGGCCTTGATTTGGGCCGAGACGACGACGTTTTTGAAACCGGGATCGATTTCGGCGCGGGACTCAAAGCGGCCGTTTATCTTTTCAGCGCCGATGGTCCATCCATCAACTTCTCCCGATGCGGCGATTGCCAATGCCTGGCTGTGAGTCTTATGCAGTTTGATTTTGACGAGCAAAGCATCACGGAGTGGACTTTGGGGTGACTGCAAACGGGCGAGATCCTTGGCCGGCCCCTGTCGCACCTTGATCTCGGCCTCCTGCTCCTCTTTCTCGCTGTGAATCGAGATTTCCGCGGAGCCGTTGAGCCAGGGCAGATCCGTCCGCAAAGTAATCCCGCTCGCCTGCTCCATATTGACGTTTTGCGCGTTCAGATTGACCGCGCGAAACTCCAAGTTTTGGCCCTCCATGGTCTTTAAGACGACCGTGCCATCCTCAACATTCAGATGACGAATCGCAACGCCGAGGGAAGTTTTTGCCGGCGAGTCGAATAGTTTTTGCAGGTCAACGTGAAAGATGGGCTTGTTAAGCTCGATTCGGTGGATGCTTTTGTAGAAGAGGTCGCTAAAACCGAAGGTAACGGAAATGCGTTCTCCCTGCAGAAGTTTACCCGACTCATTCGAAATTTCCACGCCGGAGGCGACCAAGCTGAAAGGAAACGTTAGACGAAGATCGCTGAGATTGATAATTTGCCCGGTTCGGTGGCTGGCTTCGCTCTCGAGCCACTGTTGAAAAACAACCGAGCGCACCATGAAGAAAAGCGAGACATAGGCCACGGTGAGAACAACCGTGGAAAAGAGTGCTGCTCTGAACCCGAATCTCTTCAAAGCGGTCACACCCTAACGATACACTCTGATGATTGGACGAGCAACGAACCGGGAAGTTACACGCCGGCCAAGGATTGTGCTTTGATCTCGTTTGACTTGATCCTTGAGCTTGCCATATAGCTTTTTGAGTGACGGACCACGATGCTCGCCTCTAGTTTGGGCTTCGGCAAGCGTCG
>Ga0105347_1000589_pt1 | contig 17050 bp, 10 predicted proteins | sample EasRivMeERMLT890_FD_89677 | JGI IMG/M metagenome (GOLD analysis project Ga0105347, IMG submission 89677) | Soil microbial communities from meander-bound floodplain in the East River, Colorado, USA - East River MetaG ERMLT890 | ecosystem: Environmental > Terrestrial > Soil > Floodplain | place... | reverse complement strand
TCCGCGAGTGACGTCGGTTCGGGAAGAGCGTCCGACAGGCGGGTACTCGCGGCGGCGTATCGTCGTTGCCGCATCGATCGCCGCGTTCATCGTCCTTGCGGTTGTCGCGACGACCTTCTGGTTGACGCGCGGTCAACCTTCGTCGGAGGCGGCGCGGCCATTGGCAACCGGCGCCAGTTCACCCGCTCCCGCGCCGGTTGTCGTTACACCGGAACCCGTCCCCGCGGAGACCGCCCCAACCGCAACAAGCAACGCCGATACATTGCTGCAGGACCGGTTGAATCGGATCACTGCCGCTTACGAGCAGGGCAACCTTGCCGGTGCGCTCAGGCTCGTCGATCCCGTGCTCGCTACGACAGACGACGATCGCGTACGTCGACTCGCTCAAAGCATTGCACAGTCGGCAATCCGAGGCATGGTTTCCGCTGAAAACGCCGCGGGAGGTCAGAGGGCGCAAGAACTCTCGCCGCGGACCTTCGCCGCCGCCCATCAGCTCAGGACCCGTGCTGAACAGGCCCTGAGTAAAAGCGAGTTTGTCGAAGCTGGCACGCAGGCTCTCGCAGCAACGATGAGTTACGAACGTGCGATGAGCGAAGCGAGGGCCGCAGCTGTCCCCGCCAGTCGACCATCTTCGCCAGAGCCGGCGATCGCCGCGGCTCCGCCAACAGTGGCCAACAACCCCCCTCCGGTTCAGACGGCGCCCAGCATTCCGGCGCCTATTCCCGCTGTCGCGCCACCGGCGGCTCCGCCCGCGAACAACGCGGCGCCGGTCACTGCTGCAGTGGTCACGCCCGTCAGCGCCGAGGACCGAGAGCGTCCTGGAATCCTGCAGACCTTGACCAGATATCAGAATGCATACCGGGAGCGAAGCGTGAAGTCGCTTCTTGCGGTGTATCCATCCTTGCCGCGCGAGTCGCGGCAGGGACTTGAGAGGGCCTTTACTCGCGATTGTCGTGATTACGACGCGACGTTCGGCAATATGCAGTTGGCGTTGAACAAGGACGACCCGACCTATGCAACCGTGACTGTTCGAACGACGTATACCTGCCAGCCAAAAACAGCGCAACCTGCGCAGCCTCAGTCGGTTCAGGAGCTCTTCGTACTCCGAAAGCTGGGCGACGGGTGGCTGATCGAGAGCGCAGGAACAATGGACACGACACCTCGGCGCTGAGTCGGAGCACTATGGCGCGAATGTCACGAGCGGAGTGCCGACTCGGAAGCGATTGCCGTTCGCATCGGATCCGCTGAAGAACGCCTGATACGTGCCGGGCGTCGCGCTGCACGCCTCGTACGATCGCCGGGTGCCGCCCTTCATTTCCCTGAAGGGCATATCTGGCGTCGAGGACGTGAGCGCACCGAAGTTGCGACGCTCCTCGACGAGAAAGCTCGAATCGAACGTCACATCGATTCCCGTCGTTTCCGCCATGTCTACGGTGAATCGATAGCCGGCGCCCCCTGCGGGGCACGTTGTACGGAGAACCGTGGCCCCGCCGACGATGGTGATGATCACGTTGGCGCGACCGGCAAAGTCTCCAGGCACCGGGCTCACGGCGACGGCTTGCGCCGCTGAGCTCGTAGAGAGACCCGGGCAGTTGTCATATGTAATCGAACTCGCGGTCCAGGACATGTTCCGTCCGGACAGTGTGCCGGTGATCTGGCCCCGACCCTCGCATGTCACCGCGGTTCCATTGGCTTGCCGGGCCTGAGTCGCCACGAAGATCGTTGCGAGGAAACTTCCCGCCGCGAGATCTCCAGTGAGGACTCCCTGGACGCTTCCGCTGCTCTCCGCGGATTCGAAGCGGCCTGTGATCTGGTCGACCTGTCGGAGGACCATCGACAGATTGAATGTCTGAGATCCTTCCGAGATGGTGAACGTTCCCCCAACGCGGCGATAGGTAATCGCTCCGTTGTATCGACCTGCTCCGCCGCCGACCAGAATCGAACTGGGCGCCCCCGGCAACGTTCCCGGGCTGCACGCAGCCGCTCCTGTCATGACAGCCGCTGCAAGTGCAAGTCGAAGGGCGACGGTCTGCGCCGAGCTCGCGATGTTGGTCCCCATCACTATCGATCCTGTCCGAGAAGATATGAAAACGATACGCTGACGACCTGAATGCCGGGCATGTTGAACCCGCCGCTGACCCGCACTTTGAGCCGCTCACCCACCAATGCTGCCGCCGCCAATTCAGCGCGCCCAAGGGGAATCCAGTCGATTTGCCGCCCTGCCACCACAAACGCGTCGGGGAATGGAAGCGTGAAACTTGTCGTGGCTGTGCCTTGATACGTGCCGGTCACAAAACCACGAAGCTGCGCGACACCGCCCCCGAGGTTCACACCTATCTGCACATGGGTTCCCGCACGGGCGAACGGAAAGAACCGGTGGACTTCAACGCCAATCAGCTCCGCGTCCTGCGCAACCACGCTGAGAACGCTATTTGTGCCATCGACCTCCAGCGTCGATGTCTTGGCAAGCCGCTTGTGGATCAGCGATACGCCCCACTCGCCCCCAAGGGTGGTCCCGCGTATCACGCCGATACGAAACTCCGGTCCTTTCACATCGAGCGTCTGAGCGTCGAAGAGACCAGCCAGCAAGGACCCGGGCACGGTCCATTGAGGACTGACCCCAGCGGTAATACCCCACGAGGTGTCATCAATCTGCGCCTGTGCGGCGGTCGGTGACACGAGCAGAGCTGCAAGGAAAAAGGCCGCCGCACATCGCTTGCTCATGATCAGAACCCCCAGTCCAGGCCAATGATCGGCGTCAAGCGATCGCGAAGGCCTGCGTCGTTCAGCGGCAGCATGACGTTTGCCGTGAGCAGCGCGGTCCCGGTGAAGTTCCACTTGATGCCGCCGGCCACGGACGCTCGATGCAGTCCTCGCGGATCCACCGTCGCGATCGAAGCCGACGTGAGGCCGAACGCATTGCCCCGCAGCGGCAGGTCGCGATACCCGAGCCTGCCGCCGTTCCGAATCGTCCGCCCCATGAATTCGCCATTCACCGTCAGCCGATCCGTCGGCGCCCATTCGACTCCAGCGTCGTAGGCGTAGCCATGACGACCTGCATCGACAGAGGACTGCTGGAGCGGGTCGTACGCCTGAAAGGGATTGCTCCAATATTCGAATCCAAAGGACGCATGTGGTGCGAGTGTGCCCACGGTGGTTGACCAGATACCGCTGACAAGTGTTCGTGTGATGCCGGTTCCCAGCATCGCGTCCGTATCGCCGGTGGGAACACGCAGATCCACGCCCAGCGCCACGCCACCCTGTTCGCGTGGATAGACACGAATTTTAGCGCGCAGTGCCACATCACCCAATCCGGCCGCTGACGCATTGCCTGCAGCTGCCCGATCGGCGATGTCGTGCGTGCCGTCGATGCGAAGGTTGACGTAAGGAACGGCGAGGCCGGCATCGAACCAGCTGTTCAGGGCGATGTTCGTGAACAGTACCAGCGTATCGGTCGTGATGTTCAACCGGGCGGCGCCGGTGAACAGCGGCGTGGACCCGCTGCGTAGTACGACCGTGTGAAGGGACCCGTCGCGTATGTCCACACCGTCGATCGCGTCATACGTCGTGTGAATGAAATTGACACCGACGCTCGCACGTCCCTCGCCGGCAGTAATCGCGCGCTCGCCGAACATGGGGCCGAAAGAAGGCGCCGCTCTTGTAAACGCACGTGTGACGGGATCAAATGTGAAGGTGAACCCTCCGGCTGACGATCCAATGGGGGCCGTCGACACTTCGAGCCCCACCAGGTCGGCGATCACTTCGCCAACATTCGTGACGCCGCCGCCGTCGCCGGCGGCATTGGTCAGCTGTACCAGCACTTGTCGTGGTGTCAGCCCCGTCGTGGAGGTTGATGTCTGCGCGTTAGCGCGCCACGAGCACACGAACAACACACAGAGAATCACCGACACAGGTAAGGGACGCATCTGGTACATGTAGGCTCCGGCGGGACTATTCAAACTCGAACGCGCGCTGATTATATTCGGCATCCGAACCCGGCCGCGTTTGACATTTCGTGGGCCGCAACGGCCACGCGCACACGCCAGCGACCGTGATCAGTTCGAGCTCGCGCGTCACCGAAGCCCCTGCGACACGCTGACTGTCTGCCCGTTGATGACAATGACGGCGGTCCGCGCCACGTCGAACTTCTCCACTGCGTAAACGACTTCGGCGGGTCCCGTACCAGAGCTGGACCTGAAGGCGATCCACGATGGGGCTTTGTCGACGGACCACTTGCAGCCTGAGTTGATTGCCACCTTGATCGCGAACACGCCACCCTCGACCGGGATTTTCTGCGCCAACGGACTCAGCGACAGCGAGCACACATCGGCTGTTCGCTCGATGCCGTCCTGTGAAATGGAAACGGAGGACTGACCAATTCGAATCTGCCCTTCGCGCTTGGCGCCATCGTTCGCGCTGATTCCGTACGAAACGCGACCATTACCGGCGCCGCTTCCCGATCGAATGCTGATCCACGAAACCGTGGAAGAAGCGGACCACTCGCAGTCGGCGCCAGTAGCGACGGCAATCGTAAACTCGCCTCCTTTCGACGTGACTCCCTGGCTCCTCGGGTCAACGGTGTACGTGCACGGCTGCGCCGGTGGATCAGGCTTGGCCGGAGGCGCGGGCGGCGCAGGCAGTGTCGGAGGCGCGGGCGGTGCAGGCGTCACGGGGGGTGGCGGCGCGGCCGCCTGGTGGATGGCGATCGTGTGCTCGGCAACCCGAATCTGAGCGTTTCGCTCCGATGCGCTCGTATTCTCAGACACCCTGAGGGAAAGTGACTGTGGTCCCTTCCCACTCGACGTCGCGAGCACCAGCCAGGGTTCGCTCGCTGATGCGGTCCACGCGCATTGAGGGTTTGTGGCGATCTTGATCTCGAACGTTCCTCCCGACACCGGAACGGAGATCGTGGGCTCCACAGCGACGCTGCAGTCCACTCCCGCCTGCGTCACCACCAGAACCTGGCCGCCGATCCGTACGTGACCTTCACGCGCCGTGGCCCCAGTATTTTCGGCGACGTTATAGGTCACCGTTCCAACACCTGTGCCCTTTCCGTATGTAACCGAGATCCAACTGTCGGCGCTTTCCGCGTCCCAGGCGCATGGGCCGGCGACGCCGGTGTAAAAGCTCCCTCCGGTTGGTGGCGTTGCCATGGCTGCCGGGTTGAGCGTCAGTTCGCAGGACGCGCTGACATTCGTCGGCGACGTCGGCAAATCAATCTTGCCGCACGCCATCGTCAGCAAGAGCGCGCACGCGAGCGGGAAGACCAGCAGTCGGTTCATCGGGCACTCCATTAGAGCCACGCCCCCCCGAGCCTCTGGCAGATCGCTCGGGCGGCGGCTGCTGTAATCAACGCCGCTGGAGGCCAAATCGAACACCGCGCGCTTCTGCGGGCTGGATCGATGGTGTCTGCTGCGTTTCCGACCGGGGAACGGGGTTGGCGGATTTCCGACGGAAGGCCTCAGGGGTTACGAAATGCGCGTTTCGCACGTCACCAAGGTTCAGGTAGATTCGCGGCGTTGCCCAATCGGGTTCCGGATTCAACAAGGAGAGCTCTCATGTTCAGGTCGCGCGCATTACTGCTGGTCTGCTCCTTCGCGCTTGGTATACCCGCGAGCGCACAAGCCCAGGACGTTCCGCTGGCGAGGATTCTCGTCGATTTTTTTACAGAGGCCGTGCGCATGACTTCCGGCACCGGGTCTCCAGGTAATCCTCATGAAGTGCACTTCCTTCCAGGACTGAGTCAGCAGGCGGCGCCGTTCGAGCTGCAGAAGGCTCTCGTGACCCAGCTCAGTACGTTCCCGCTCGGCACATCGTCTGGCGGATTTACATATACGTTGGATCCGGCGACAGGCGCGATCACGCCAGCCAGTCCGAGCTTCGGGCCATCTTTCGCCGAGCGGGCGCTGACCATCGGTCGCGGTAAGGTCAATGCCGGCGTTCAGTATCAGCACGTGGCATACGACTCGTTCGAGGACGTGCCTCTGGAAGGCGAGCAGATTGCGTTTATCCTGCAGCACAACGACTGTTGCCCCGCCGGGGCCAACAATCCACCCGCCGCAGGAAACACGCTCCCGTTTTTTGAAGGCGATCTCGTCGAGACGCGACTTTCACTCAACGTAAAAACCGATACGACCGTTGCGTTCGCGAACGTGGGTATCACGAACGATCTGGAAGTCGGCGTTGCCATCCCGATCGTTCGCACGGACCTCCAAGTCGGCGGCCGTTCCACCATCCTTCGGGTCTCGACCGCGGATCCGTCACAGGCGCTCATTCATAGTTGGGATGGGGCCGGCGCAACGGTGAAGACCCTGCCCATCAGAGGTGGCAGCGCGTCGGGAATCGGCGACGTGCTTGTCAGGGGGAAATATCTGTTCGTGCCGGGCTCCCTCGCCGCTGAGGTCGATTTCCGACTTCCGACCGGCGATGAGGAGCAACTGCTCGGCACGGGAGGCCTGCAAACGCGGGTGATGCTGATCGCTGGGGCGTCTCAATACAGCTTTGCCCCGCACGTGAATGTTGGATACGTCTTTTCGAACGGGTCGGTCAGCAGCGACGTCACCGATCTGCACGTGCCGGACGTTGTCGGGGGCCCCGCGATCGCGAACATCTCAGACCCCAACATCGACCTCAGCGTCCCGGATGAAATCTTGTATACCGGCGGCTTTGATTGGGCCGCGACGAGGCGGGTTACGATTGCGGCGGATATGATCGGGCGGACGCTGCGGCAGATGACGCGGTTCGAGACGTCGAATTCATCGTTCCCGTTTCGCACGAGTGACGCCGCGCCCGTACAAACCGCCACTCGGTCTCAGTTGAACATTACGGGGAAAAAGAACCTGAATCTGCTCCTTGGAGCGGTTGGTGCCAAAATCAACGTGGCGACGAACCTGCTGCTGACGGCGAACGTCCTGTTTCCACTGTCGGACGGCGGACTGCGCCCGAAAATCACTCCGGTCGTCGGGCTCGATTACGCTTTCTGAAATGAGTCGCCGCGGACATTCGATCCTCACTTGAGCGTGACGATGACCCAGGCGTCGCCGCGTTTCTCCATGGTGAACGTGTTCGTCACTGTCGTGTCGGCAGGCCTGGCGGCGCTCTTGGGAATCAACAAGCGGCGGACGCGGGCCGTCACGGTTGCGTGACGGCCATCCGCCGCGAGGCTGACGTCCTGAATCTGGACGGACACCTGGAATTGGCGCGCCGCATCCATGCTCGCGCGTACCCGAGCCATGTCGGGGCCGGTGAAGTCCTGCACGCGACGAACCGCCTCGGCATCAAGGCTGCCCCACGCGCCTTCGTAGGCACGGAACGTCTGTTCGATGGCAGCACGCTCGTCGATTCGTGGCGGTATCTCGTTCGGTGATGGCGACACCGTCGGCACGGGCGTCGGTACCGGCGGCACGGGTGTCGGCACCGTTGGCCCAGGTGTCGGCACAGTCGGCACGGGCGTTGGCACCGGTGTTGGCACGGTCGGCACGGGTGTCGGCACCGTCGGCACCGGTGTTGGCACGGTCGGCACCGGTGTTGGACCGGTCGGCACCGGTGTCGGCACGGTCGGCACAGGTGTTGGCACCGGCAGCACCGGTGTTGGCACTGTCGGCGCCGGGGTTTGCACCGGCGGCGGGACGGCCGGGGATGACGGCGTCTCGCCCCCAGGAGCGGGACCCGTCGGCGTCGGACCCTGGAACAGCATCACGCCGACGGCAACCGCGATCAGGATCCCTGCAGCGATGCCAAGATACGCAACGTTGGCGCGACGAGGCGCAGGTTGCGGCGGTCGCAGGATCGTTTCGCCGACTCTCTCCTGCGCAGCACCACGTAGAGCCGTCTCCTGTGGAGAATGTGGTGCGGCCACGACCAACGTAGCGGCCGCATCAGCCTGTCGCCTGGCCTCGAGTTCTGCAGTGAGCGCGGCTTCCTCTTCCTGCGCGTGCCGCGCTCGCGCTTCTCTTTCTTCGCGCTCGCGGCGCTCTCGCGCTTCTCTGTCCTGGCGCTCGCGGACCGCTTGCGCCTCGCGCGCCAGTCGTTCCCGCTCGCGTTGCGCGGCCTCCTCAGCTGCTGCCTTTTCGCGGGCTTCTGCACGACGCTGCTCTTCGGCGCGAAGGTTCTCGAGGGCGGCGTTGCGCTCCCGCAACAGCGTCTGGATGCGTGGGTCACCGGGAGCGAGCGTCAGCGCTTCGTTCAATAAGCCGAGCGCCGCCTCATGCTCGGGCACCTTGCGGACTTTCTTGAGTATTTTGGTGACCTGCTGTTCCAGTCGGCGCGCTTCCAACTCTCGTTGTCGCTCTTCTTCATCTCGTCGTCGAGCTTCTTCCGCCTGCCGGCGAACCTCCTCCCTGCGCGCTGCCTCCTGACGCGCCGCTTCCGCGTCGCGCCGCTGCGTCTCCTCGTCGATGTCATTGCGGATCTTCAGCGCGACGGAGTTCTGCGGATCGAGGGTCAGGGCCGTCGTGGCTGCTTCGCTCGCGCCGGTCAGGTTGCCTTGGTCAAGCCGCTCGCGCGCAAGCGCCAGTTGTTTAGCGAGTTCACGCCGGAGTTGTTCACGCTGCTCCGCTTCACGTAACCGTTCTTCCTCGAGGCGTTTTGCCTCTGCCGCTTGGTGCGCGGCCTTCCGTTCCTCTTCAAGTCGACGTTCCTCGTCGCGCCGTTTCTTTTCCTCCGCTTGCCGCTTGTCCTCGAGGCGCTTTTTCTCTAATGCCTCCTGTGCGGCCCGTCGCTCCTCTTCCAGTCGGCGCTCTTCGTCGCGCCGCAGCTTCTCCTCGGCTTGCCGCTCGAGCTCCAGCAGCCGAGCCGCCTCGATCTCAGCCTGTTGTCTGGCTTCCTGTTCCTGGCGGCGCAGTTCGGCTTCCCGGCGGACACGCTCTTCCTCAGCCGCCAGGGTTTCGCGCATCTCGGTCAGCGCCGCTGCGACCAGCCCGTGGCCGGATGCGTCGCGCTCGAGCAGCGCCACCGCGGCACGGCGATCACCGCTCTCAAAAAGCTGGCGGGCCGCTTCAACCCTCTTCGCCGCGGCGCGTTCCCGGGCTTCTTCTCGCCGTCTCGCCTCCGCCGCCGCCGCCAGATCAACGATCTGTCGTCGTAGCGCTGCGATTCGCTCATCGTCGAGACCGGTCCCCACGGCGTCCTGAAGACGCTCATACGCCTTGGCGATACTGCCTTCCGAGATCAACGTCTGAGTTGCAGCAATAGCGGCTTCGAGCGCCTGGCGCCGTTGAACCAGCTCACGCTGTTCAGTGAGCTTTTGCACCGCCGTCGTCCGCAGGGACCGGGCGTCGTCAGTCAGATCTTCGGCAGCAATCGCATCGATCTGGGAGACAGCCTGCTCGAACAGCCCCTCCGAGAACGCCGTCTGTGCTTTCGCCACGATTGCATCAGTGGCGCGCCTGCGCTGAAGGGTCCTGACTGACGTGAGCGCTTCCGCCGCTGCGAGCCGCACGGTATCGGAAGGCGGCACCACGGCATTGATAGCGTTAACGGCCTCGTCGAACTTGTTCTCGTCGGCAAGCGTTCGAGCAGCTTTCAAACGGTCATACGCGCTGCGCCTGGCCTGTTCGTGCTGACGCTGTGCCTGCAGCCGCGATTTTGCGATCTGCTCGAGGTCACGCGCTTCCGGCCGCTCGGGATCAAGCGCTAACACCTCGTACACGGCACGAAGCGCTGTCTCGTAGCCTCCTTCCTCAATGGAAGCCCTTGCACGCGCGAGAGAAGTATCGATGCGCTTCTGGCGCTCGCGTTCTGCGGAGATCTCGTCTGAGACCCGGCGCATCTCGTTGCGGAGCTCGTCCGCACCCTCCATATCGGGGATCGTGGCCGACGCCTCATCGGCCAGCGCGGCCGCGTCTTCCAGGCGACCTTCGGAGAGCAGTCGTGATGCGTTGGAGAGGAGCTGGCGTATGGCCTTGGCTTCGATTGCGAATCTCGACTGATCGATCAGGTCGAACGCAAGGCGGCTGTCGGAATCTACAGTGGCAGCGCGTTCGGCATGCTGGAGCGCAGCGTCATAGTCTCCCTTCGCAAACGCCTCGCGGCTGAACCGGAGATGTTCCTCGACCTGCTGGCGTCGCACTTCAGCAAATCGCTCCGGATCCATCTTCCTGCGACGATCGCTGTCACTTGGACGACCGGTCCCGGGCGTCGCGGTCTTCGGACGCGCCACGATGGTACGGTCGTGTGGAAAGTCAGCTCCGGATTCATGGCCGTCCTCCAGCAACCGACGCCGCACGCGGCCGATATCCCGTCGCATCACGTTCACGTCGTCGTAGCGCTTCTCGGGTTCCCGTTCGAGGGCCTGCCGCACGATGCGGACAAGCTCAGGCTCGACACCGGGCACGCGCTGGTCGAGGGGGATCGGGCCTTTCTCCAGAATGCTGTGGAGGACACCAGAGTCGATCGCGCCAGGGAACGCCTGCGCGAGAGCGATCGCTTCATACAGAACGGCACCAGTGGCAAAAATATCCGTCCGGTGATCGACACCACGGCCGACGATCTGTTCCGGCGACATGTAGTTGACGGAACCCATCATCATGCCGTCCTGCGTCATGCCGGAATTGGCAAGCCGCGCGATCCCGAAGTCGAGAATCTTCAGGACACCTTCACCGTCGAGCATGAGGTTGGCCGGCTTGATGTCGCGATGGACGATGCCGGCGCCGTGCGCGTGCGCGAGCCCTGCGCACAGCTCCTCCATGAGTCCCAGGCGCCGGGCGAGTGGAAGGGGTGGGTCTCGACGGAGAACGTGGGTGAGCGTCTCGCCGGCGATGTACTCCATCGCCATGAACGGACGACCCTCGTCCTCGCCTACGTCGAAGACAATGACGATGTTCGGATGCCGAAGGCGGGCGACTGAACGGGCCTCCCGCGCGAATCGCTCCCGAAGGTCCTGGTCGTCCTGGAAGTCGTCCTTCAGCAGCTTGATCGCGACGAGTCGATCCAGGCCAGGGTCGCGCGCGAGATATAGCGAACCCATCCCGCCTGTGCCAAGGCGGCGCTGGATTTCATACCTGCCGATGCGATCTGGTGCCACGGGATCACTACCCTACATAGACAGACCAGGCGCTCTAGTAATCCTGTCGAAGATGCAGGTGCGACGGCCATTGTGTGCGCATCTTATTGTCGGACAACTCCTCGAAGTTATAGGGTGGCATTCCGGTGGTGATGAGCTCCTCGATGTTCTCGTTGTTTTTCTTCGCCAGGGCCATGTTGATCCCCGACGAGTTGTGCAGCGCATGAATCACCTCGCCCGTCGACAGCTGACGGGCGAGGTGCTCCAGTGTGAGCCCGCCGGTTTTGGCCTTGTAGATCGCGACGCTCAGCTCGGACTTGAAGTTCACGACTTGCTTGTCCTTGAGCGCAAGCAGCATGAGGGGAAACGCGGACCACTCCTGCGCCGCGCACGCGTTTCCGCTCGTGGTGTCCTGCATGGTCACTGCGTGCGCCTTGGCGCAAATGTATTGCAGGAGCTTCCTCCCGTCAGGGATTGAATCGATGACATCCAGGCAGCCTGTCACGCCCGCGACGTAGTCTTGGGTGCCTTCGATCTGGACCTTGCCGTACGTCTTGTACTGCGACACGTGACGCCTCCGGAGTCTAGTTGTAGGGGACCGGCCACGCGGCTCGCCGGACCGCGGACGTATGTTAACCCTCTTATGACGCCGGGCAGTGCGGCAGATAACTCCGCGACCTCAGTTGGTGGGTCAGAGCTTCACGCGCGCGTGCTCCAGGCACAGGAAGTGGACGCGGCCCGATTCATCGCCCACGACGAGGTTCGCGCCTTCAGGCGCGACGGCGAGAGCCGTGATGTTGTGATCCAGCGAAAGACTTCTGAGGCGCAGGCGCTTCGTGAGATCCGTTGACACAATCGTGTCACCGACGACTGAGTACGCGAACCTGGCGTCAGGCGCAATGGCGACCGCGTCCGCATGCTCGACGCCTCCGCTGAAGGCGCCGGTCTCCTGTCCGGACGACAGATCCCAAAAATGAAACGTGCCGTCGCCTGACGCTGTGACGGCCCGCAGACCGGACGAATCGACCGCGATGTCCAGGATTCGGCTGGTGCGCGCGTCGCCGCGTCGCGAATCCAGCGTGTGGAGCCAAACGCCCTGTTCGAGGTCGATGACGCACAAGGTGCCGAGGATCGATCCGACGACAGCGAGTCGGGTGTTGGAATCGACGGCCAATTCGACGGCATCGAAGTCCTCGACTGTGGCGGCAACGACGCGACCCGTATCCGTTTGCCAGATTCCAACCGTGCCCTCGTGAGCGAATACGACGCGCGTGCCGTCCGCTGAGATCGCGAGCAGCGCGCCGCGGCTGATCGGCAGAGTCGTGGTGTCGATCTCGAGAGCGGTTTCCGTCTCTGAAGCCAACAGGCCCCGCCCACGGAGGTAGGCCAGCCGGCGCTCGCTGTCGCTCCCGATCAATACGCGAATCGTCATACCTCGCTCCAGATCCCAGAGGCGAATCGTGCGATCGGCAGAAAGGGACACCGCGCGGCTGCCAGAAGACGTCATCGCCGCTCCGGATACGCCGTCCGAGTGTCCCGTCAGCACATGCACGATGCGGCCAGCGTCCAGGTCCCACACGCGGAGCGTCCTGTCGCGCGACGCCGTGAGCGCTCTCCTGCCGTCGGCGGTCATCCGCACCGCCTGGATAGCCTGCGTGTGCCCGTCCAGCGCTCGCGTCGCCTGCTCTCCCTCCATATGCCACACCGCGAGAGTCCCGCTACTCGAGCCAGACACAGCGCTGCGACCATCTGCGGAGATCCCCACCATAGATACGGCGCTGGCCTGACGCTGAAACGGCGTGGCCGGACGAGGCCCATCCAGCGTCCAGCAGCACACCGTTCGGTCCGTCGAAGCCGTCACGATCTGCGTCCCCTCGTGCAGCACGGCGAGGGATCTAATGGTGCCGGCGTGGCCTTCCATCATGTCGGTCTGTTGCCCGGTCTGAACATCCCAGATGCGAAGAGTCTTGTCGCTGCCGCCCGACGCTGCCCGGCGTCCGCCTGGTTCAAGTGCGATACAACCGACACTCCCCTCGTGACCTCGGAAGGTCGTCAGGGTGCGGCCCGACGCTATATCCCACAATCGTACGGTTGCATCATCGGACGCAGACAGGGCCGTGAGGCCATCCGAAGCGATGGCCATGGCATTGACGGTCGCAGTATGACCCTCGAAGATGCGGGCTTCCGATCCTGTCGCAACCTCCAGCATCCGGACGGTTCCGTCCCCCGCTCCGAACAAGACGTGCGCTCCATCCGGCATGAATGCGACGCCGCGAAGCTGATGGAACCCTCCTTTGAACAAGTGCCTCGAGCTGGGTTTTCGCGAGTCCGGGGGCTGACCCCAAAGCCCTTCAGCCCGTTGTAGGTCCCACAGCAGCACGGAGCCGTCTTCTGCCAGCGAGGCTGCGACAATCCCATTCGATGCCACGGCGATACCACGCACCGCTTCGTGGTGCCCGCGAAGGATCGAAAGGCACTGTCCTGTCTCCACGTCCCACATTCGGAGCGTTCGATCCTCGGACGCAGATACGATCCGCCGCCCGTCCGGCGTGAACGCCGCCGCGTGCACAGTGCCGGAGTGTCCTTCGAACGAGCGAACCACACGCCACGATTCCAGATCCCAAAGCCTGAGCGTCCAGTCCGCCGACCCGGTCAGCGCGAACTTTTCGTCCGGAGAGACGACGATGGTCTCGATTGAGCTGGCGTGCCCTTTCAGGATCCTGACGAGGGGTCCACCAGGATGCGTCAACGACGGATAGCCGAATCGGAAACGCGGCGTCCCATCGATGGGGACGGAATCGAGCAGCTGGTCCACGGCACTCGACCGGCCGCGATCGACCCTGCCGCTCAGCTGCACGGCCAGCTGTTCGGGGTCGCGGTCGATGCTGTACGCAGCCAGTCGCAGCGCATCGCGAATGGTGGTGTGGGGTTCGCCGGGACCAACGTTCTCGAAGTCCCTGATGAGTGCCTGAACATCGGTCGCGCGCAGCTTGGCCGTCAGCCACGTAAAGTCGAGCAGCAGCTCACGCAATCGGTCGCTCTCGCCCGCCTGCACCAGATGCCAACCGATCCAGCGCCAGGCAAATGCGTCCGGCAGGGCGCGATCGTCTGGCCATCCGGCCTTCACCAGCCTTCCGTGCACCTTCGACGCGTCACCGAGCTGCGCCAGCAAGTGCGACCGCAGCACGTCGTGCATTCGGAGTTGGCCGGTTTTCAGGTCGAACTCGACCAGCGACGCATCGTCAAGACGCTGCACGAGGTCCTCTGTCTCGAAGTCGTCCAGGCCCCACACGGCCGCTGCGGCCGAGAGCGGCACCGTTTTCGCCTCTGCGAAGATCGCTAACTCGGTCGCGCGTACCCTGTCGACCGGGCTAAGCAATGCAAGGCTCGCCCCGACCGTCGTGGCCACGGCATCGTTCCGAATGGATGCGTTCGTCCGGTCGAACGCCACCACGCCGCGCTTGTCGAGCGCGCGATTCACAAACGCGAGCGCTCCCTTGAGAGAGTCGCCTCGCTCCATGCGCTCTCGCAACTGCGAGGCGGCCAATCGCAACAGCAGCGGCCATTCTCCCAGCCGACGCGCGAGACGTCTAAGAGGCGTCGTATCCTCCGGCCGGGAGGACAACCGTGCCACCAGCATCGCGACGGACTCATCCTCGGTCATCTCGTCGACGAGGACTTGACTGGCGCCTACGCCCGTGACGACCTGGAGCCGACGCGTGGTGATCAACCTGGCGCATTGCTGCCCACCTCGCAGAAACGGTCTGACGTCGTTCTGGTCCCACACATCGTCCAGCACGATGAGGCAGTTCTTGTTCTCCAATCGCGTCGCCAGCTCGATCGATGCGTCGTCCGCGTCCACAAACGCGGGCCGTTCTCCTGTGACCGCTGCGTAGAGTTTCGTCAGTTCCTGCTGGATGGCGGGCTTTTCGCCCACCGTCACCCAGAGGATTCCATCGTCAAACGCCGCGATCACCGCGTCGTTGTGGCAGACCGCAGCCGCGAGCGTGGTCTTCCCAAAGCCACCAGCGCCCTGGAGGGCCGTTGTGATGGCCAGGGGATTCAGGCGGGACCCATCCAGGAGCATTGAGATCAGCGCCTGATACTCGGCGGGGCGGTCCACGAAATCGTGACGGAGGTCTGGCGCCATAAAGGGCACGCGGTTGTCCCTCGGAGCGCTGAGGAGGAACCCGACGAACGAGTCCCATTCCTTTTCCAGGTCGTAACAGTGGACCTTTCGCATCCAGCTCGGGAGACGGTCAAAGTCGAACCCGCTGGGATTCGAGCCGAGCACCGGGCAGACGCGCACGCCCTGCTGCCTCGCGTAGCGCCACTCCTTCCGCGCGACAGCTGATTCGATCACGGCGGGCGTCATGACCATGATCAGGAGCTCGACTTGATCGAGCGCCTCGGTGATTTGCTTCCACCAGCCCACGCCGCCTTCGAGCTCGGCGCGGTCCTGCCAGAGCGTCACCTCCGGGCGTTCAAGCTGAAGTCGCTTGCGAAGCGAGGAGGCGAACGCTTCGCCGTCGGCGCGCGCGTAGGAAATGAACGCGCGAGGCGGACGGCTAGCGGCGTTGTGAGGCAACGGCATAGGTTCCGGGGTCAGAAGAGTTTAGGTTATGTGAGTCATGGCCAAGACTCCTCCACGCAAGCCCGCTGTCCCAATGGCACCGCCGTACATGAAGACAGATTCGATTCACGTCGATACGTCAAAGGCGCCCTGGATGACGTTCGCGTTATAGCGCGGGTCGGCTCTGCGCCACTGCCCTGCATCGATCCATTTGCACGCCGGCGGACCGTTCGTTGACAAGCCCACCACTGGCCGATAAGCTGACCCGGTTTCGAGCTTCATCGCGCCTCCCGCGCGGACCGGCAGTCATGAAACGGAGTCTTCTCACATGAACGGACGCGACAGCATCACGTCGCTTCTCGTGCTCAGAAAGCTGACGCGCGCGATTGCCGACACCGTTCGTGCACAGGTCACGACGTACCTGACGACGCTGACGCCGTTGCTGCGGCCCGAGATCGTCTTCGGCGATTACATGCAGGGCGCTCCGAAGGTACCGAGCCTCAAAGCTGACCAAGCCTTCAAAGAGCTGCAGGCACTCTACGACACCGTCGCCCCCACGAAGCCGTTGAATTTACGGCGCGAGATGACGCCCCCGTTCAATTTCCCGAACGTCGGCCTCGAGCTCACACCCGTCGATTACGTTCACATCGCGCAGACAGGCTCGGGCACCAAAAACATTACCGTGCGGTCGCCTCTGACCTGGGTGCTGACGTATACCGGCTTTGCGCCTCCCCGCCTGCAGGAGATGTTGGATCAGAAGGTTCGCGGCGACGAGCTGCAGCGCTTCATCCTCAGTTATCTCATCATCCATCTGGTGATGAAGTATCGGCCCGGGGTGATGGAGATCCTGGATGGACTCCATTTCCCCGTCACCACGAGCACATCGGCAGAATTCGGCGACCTCCCCATGACGCGAATCGGCGTGGGGGTCTCCACCAAGCGCCCGCCGGACTCTGTCGTCGTCGAGAGCGCCGAGCTGACGGGAATGGACGCCTTCGAGGAAGTCGTCAACGTGGAGGACATTGCGCGTTTGCCAGACCCGCTGAAGGAGCGCCTGCTCGAGATCGTTCGTCTCCAAACGCCAGAACGCGTCTGACGCGTCAGGGCCTCAGCGCACCTGTGGCCGATCCGATGATTCCTCTCGATTCGACCTCTTACGACAAGGTCCCGTACCAAAGCCTTGCCTTTGCGCAAACCCATCCCGACCGCATGGCGACAATCGCGCGCATGTTCGATTTGTCCCCCATCGATGTCGCCCGCTGCCGAGTTCTCGAGCTTGGCTGCGCCAGCGGTGGCAACCTCATTCCGATGGCGGTCAACCTTCCGGATAGCACGTTCCTCGGCATCGACCTGTCACGCGATCAGGTTCGCGACGCGCAGGCAACGATCGACGCCCTGAACATACGGAATATCACCGTCAGGCAGGTGTCGATTCTGGACATCGATCGGGACTGGGGCGAGTTCGACTACATCAT
>Ga0105347_1000583_pt1 | contig 17136 bp, 15 predicted proteins | sample EasRivMeERMLT890_FD_89677 | JGI IMG/M metagenome (GOLD analysis project Ga0105347, IMG submission 89677) | Soil microbial communities from meander-bound floodplain in the East River, Colorado, USA - East River MetaG ERMLT890 | ecosystem: Environmental > Terrestrial > Soil > Floodplain | place... | reverse complement strand
CTCGAGATTATCCGTCACCACCGGCTCCTCGAACGCTACCTCTCCGAAGCGCTCGGGGTTCCCTGGGAGCGGGTTCACGACGAAGCAGAAAAGCTGGAGCACGCCCTCTCTGAAGACCTTGAGGAACGCATCGCCACAATGCTCGACCATCCGGACGTGGATCCGCACGGCTCGCCCATTCCCACCCGTGAGGGGGAAATCCGCAGGCCCAGGACGCGGCGTCTGTCCACCGTGGACGCAGGCGAGACGGTGACGGTCGTGGAAGTGGACGATCGCGATTCGGATCTGCTGATCTACCTGGGCAAACTGCGGCTCTATCCTGGAGCCGTGGTGCAGGTGGCGGCGGTGGAACCCTTTGATGGTCCGCTTCTGTTGAAACTGGACGGCCGCGAGTTCTCCCTTGGGCGACGCGCCGCAGGCGAAATCCGCGTGTCGGCGGCGGCGTAGGACAAGGCGAGGCATTCATGACACCTGCCGGTAATCTGGTTCTGTTCGTGGCCTCACTCCTGGTGCTCGCGCTCCTGTTCGTGCCGCGCATCGGATTCCTCGACCTTGCGCGCAACTATCGCCGCGACCTCGAGCGCATCCGCGTGGAAGATGCGCTTAAGTATCTGTACGATCGCGAGGGCCACGGCACCACAGCCGGACTGGCCCATCTCGCCGACGCACTGCGCATCAGCCCACGTCGGGCCATGGCCCTGGTGGAACGCATGCAGCGCGCAGGCCTTCTGGACGTGGCCGATGGCCGACTGCTCCTGTCGAGCCAGGGGCTCACCTACGCGCTCGAAATCATTCGCGCTCACCGGCTCTGGGAACGCTACCTCGCCGACGAGACCGGTGTGGATCCCGTTCGCTGGCACGCTCTGGCCGATCGGCGGGAGCACGCGCTCACGCCGGGGCAAGCGGAAGAGCTGGCCAAACGACTCGGCAATCCCCGCTTCGATCCGCACGGCGACCCCATCCCCACTGCGGATGGCGAAATGCCGCTGGAGCCGGCTGTGCCCCTCTCCCGGCTTGCAGAAGGAGACCTGGGCCGTGTGGTGCACGTGGAGGACGAGCCGGATGCGGTGTACGCCCAGCTCATCGCGCTCGGCGTATATCCCGGCATGGAGTTTCGCGTGGCGGGCAGATCTTCCGAGCGCATCGCGCTCGAATCGGAGGGACGCACACTCGAGATGTCACAGCTCACCGCCGGCAACGTGGCGGTGTCGCGCATCGGCGACGAAGAGGCGATACAGCTCCGGGATGCGCGTGAAACTCTGGCCGAACTGCACGCGGGCGAAACGGCCCTTGTGGCACGCATCAGTCCCGCGTGCCGGGGCCTGGAACGTCGTCGCCTCATGGACCTGGGAATTCTGCCCGGGACACGCGTGGGATACGACCGCCGCGGCTTGACCGGAGGTCTCACTTCATATGTAGTGCGCGGCACCCGGATCGCGCTGCGCGACGAGCAGGCGCGTCTCGTCGCCATTCGTCAGAAGGAACAGGAAGTCTCATGAGCGAATCCGTCCGTCCAGGCACAACAGCGGCAGAATCGTGCGCCGCCTGCCCCATTCACCACGCCGGCAATCTCGTGAAGCTGGGCGTGGACATGACACGCTTCGACTTTGTCGTGGCGCTGGCCGGCAATCCCAACACGGGCAAGAGCACTGTATTCAACGCGCTCACGGGCCTTCGTCAGCACACAGGCAACTGGCCCGGCAAAACCGTGACGCGCGCCGAGGGCGCGTTCGCGCTGGGCGATCACCGCTACAAGCTGGTGGACCTGCCCGGCACCTATTCACTCTCGGCCACGAGCCTCGATGAAGAAGTGGCCCGTAATTTTATCCTCTTCGGTCAGCCCGACGTTACGGTGGTGGTGGTGGATGCCAATCACCTCGAGCGGAACCTGCTCCTGCTTCTGCAAATCCTCGACATCACTCCTCGTGTCGTGGTGTGCCTCAACCTCATGGACGAAGCGGCCAGACATGGGCGAGTGGTGGACGATCGCGCTCTGGCCCGCCGCCTGGGCGTTCCCGTGGTGCCCACCGTGGCGCGCTCGAGCGAGGGGATCCCTGCCCTGTTCAGCACCATTGCGGAGGTGGCCAACGGCAAGCTCGTGGGCCGACCCCGGCGCGGCATCGATCTGGGGGGCCGGGCCGAGCGCTTCGTGAGAGAGTTGACCGCCTCGATTTCCGCCGAGTGGCCGCAGCTTCCCAATCCCGAGTGGGTGGCGGTGCGATTGCTCGACGGCGATCGCAAGGTGGAGCAGACGCTCGCCTCTGGAGAACTTCTCGAGCTCGCACCGGGAGCAGGCGTAGAGCCTGTGCCGAAGGCATCGGAGTCGGCCCAGAAGCTCATCGGCAGAGCCCGGGCCCTTTCCTTTGAACTGGGCATGGACTTCAGCGACCAACTGACCGAGTCGCTGTACAAGGAAGCCGCCGGCATCTCCGAAGCGTGCACCGCCGTGGACGGAAAGCGGAAGTTCACCTGGGATGCCTGGATCGACCGCATCGCCACCGGCAAGTGGACGGGCCTTCCACTCATGGCCGGCCTCCTCACCGTGATCTTCTGGCTCACCATCGCCGGAGCCAACGTGCCCTCCGCCATGATCGCCTCGCTTCTGCTCGACACCGTGCATCCCATGCTTCACCAGCTGGGAGCGAGCCTTGGGTTCCCCTGGTGGCTGTCGGGATTCCTGTTTGACGGTGTGTATCTCGCCACGGCCTGGGTGATCTCCGTAATGCTCCCGCCGATGGCGATCTTTTTCCCTCTGTTCACCATCCTCGAAGACTTCGGGTACCTGGCGCGCGTGTCGTTCAACCTCGACGGCCTGTTCAAACGCGTGGGCGCGCACGGGAAGCAGGCGCTCACAATGAGCATGGGCTTCGGCTGCAATGCGGCCGGCGTGGTGGCCACCCGCATCATCGACAGTCCACGCGAACGACTGATCGCCATCATCACCAACAACTTCGCTCTCTGCAACGGGCGCTGGCCCACGCAGATTCTCATCGCCACGATTTTCGTGGGCGCGCTGGTGCCCGCCCACCTCAGCGGTTTGGTCTCCGCGGGGGCCGTGGCTGCAGTGGCCGGGTTGGGTGTGTTCCTGACCTTCGCCATTTCGTGGGCGCTGTCGAGGACCGTGCTGCGGGGCGAACCGTCGTCGTTCAGTCTCGAGCTGCCGCCCTACCGTCCGCCACGCTTTCTGCGAACCCTGTACACTTCGTTGATTGACCGCACGGTCATCGTGCTGTGGCGCGCCGTTCTCTTCGCCCTGCCCTCCGGTGCGCTGATCTGGCTGCTCAGCAATATCCAGGTGAGCGGCGACAGCATCTCAGGACACCTGGTGTCATCCATGAATCCGTTCGGCCTGCTGATCGGCCTCAACGGCGTGATCCTGCTCGCCTACATCCTGGCCATTCCGGCCAATGAGATCATCATTCCCACCGTGCTGATGCTCACGGCGATGACGGCCCAGAGCGTAACCGGCGTGGGCGAAGGGGCCGGCGTGATGTTCGAGCTGGAATCGGCCCTCGACAGCGCCGCTGTGCTCAAAGCAGGCGGCTGGACCCTGCTCACAGGCATCAACCTCATGCTCTTCAGCCTCCTACACAACCCGTGCAGCACCACGATCTATACTATCTGGAAGGAAACCCACTCGGCGAAGTGGACCACGGTGGCCAGCGTTCTGCCCGTGATCATGGGCCTGGCGGTGTGTTTTCTGGTGGCGCAGATCTGGCGACTGTTCGCCTGATCCGAGGATCGTGATGCAAACGGGCCCGCCGGAGCGGGCCCGTTTCGTTGTTAGCTAGAAGAACATCCCGGTACCTACGGAGACGTGGAAGCCGAACGTCCAGAATGTGGCGTCCACTACGTCCTCCACGGTGCCCACGGGCTGCCAGTAAAAGCTGCGAAACTTCGTGGCGCGCCGTTCGATGTGCACGCCCACGCCGGTCATCTTGGTGAGTATCCCTGCCTCCAGGCCGATCATCGTGGACGATCCCTCCACGAAGCCCGTCCCAACATTGTCCACCTGACGCACAGACCCGGTGGGGGCGATGCCGTACGTGAGAAACAAGACCGGCACCTTGCCCGACGTGGGTTTCCGAAAGCACAGCGCGTTGACCTTGCCGACGAACTCGTTGTCGACGTGGTAGTCGAGAGGGATCACGCTGTCCTGCTGCACCCGGTTCAGATCACTCGACGTGACGATGCGCGGCCGGTACTGGAACTGCACGATGTTCCGGAACCCGACGCCCAGACCCAGCCCGTACCCGAAGCCCGTGCCGGTTTGCCAGCCGGTGATGTACTGTTCGTACGCTTCCCCGGGGCTGGAACTTCCCAGGCCGACCGAGAGCTCGGCGTGGAAGTACAGATCCGGAAACACCTTCTCGTTCCGGTACGGGTTTACATTTTTCGCGGCGGTCGAGGACGACACCACGGCGCCTGGGTCATGGATGGATGTGGTTTGCGACTCTTCCAGATTGAGCGGAGTGCGGGGCGAGAGTTCCCGGCCCGATTGCATCGTGACGCCCACCCACACGGCCACATAGTCGCGCATCGGCTTGGGCAGGGGCTTGTCCTTCCCCAGCACGTATCTGAAGCAGCCCGAGGTCACCTGTACATCGACAGCTCCATCCGATTCCCACAACGGCGCAAGTCGTGTTGGATCGGAGTAGATTTTGAATCTCATGCTGTACGAACCATCCGGGAGCTGGTGACCGGTCTTGTCCATCAGGCAGTCGTGATACTCCAGAAGCAGCGGGCCCGCCTGCGCGACCGGGGCGATCAGTACGAAGGCGAATAGATACGTGCCAACACAGCGGCAAAACATCCGCGCCAGCTGACGGGCACGGTCCGAGCGAAGAGGTAGATTGTGCATTGAGTAGCCTCCTGTAGGGAGCTATCGGATGCACTGAAGCGTTGGATTGACCCTGAATTCGAACTGAGCACGAATCGGACAGCGGCAATATGTAATCTGAAAACACGCCGGCCATCACGCCGGATGCGCCGGTTCCTGACGGCGATTTATTTCGTTTCCACCCGGCAAGCGTTCGTGACCGGGTGTGGGATGGCGCCGGCGCTAGTCGCCCTTCCGCGAATCCTCGAGAATCTTACCTTCCGGACTGACCATGACTTCGACGTTCGTGGAGTCCAGCATCTCCATCAGGATCTCGTACCCAACGAGCGCGTCCTTCCCCTCTTTCACCGTGTTGACTCGCATGACTTCATGCCACACGGCACCGGGACAGCTGGTCTCCACGGCCGCGCGCGCCTTCTCGGGCACCTCTCCCACCTTCAGTTGCTCTTCCCAGTTCTGGATCGTGCCGTCGGCTCGCAGGTCGGCTTCGAGCTTCTTCCCGCTCTTCGAGAACTCGAAATCGTAGATGACGACCCCGTTTTCGGTTTCCTGCGTCCACTTCTTAATTTTGGCCCCGGGGAAACGTGCTTCGAACGCCTTCGCAACCTCGGGCGGCACACGGGACAGATCCTGTGATCCGATTTTGGCGTCGGGTTCCTTGGTGTCGTCGGCGTGGGCGACCGGGCCACCGATGAAGAGCAGCAACGCCGAAAGAGTGAAACCAACCAGGGTCCGCGAAGTGAAGTCATCTCGACGTGTGTCCATACGTGCCTCCGGTGAAAGAGTGTCGGTTGCGGGAGCCGGAGGGGGGGTCGGTGATGCCGGCCAGGCCGTGGCTCCCACGTTCCCAACCTATGCGCGAGAGGTTCCGGGGTCAACGCGGCCGGGAAACCGTGCCGGGCTGGGGCCGAGTCAGGATCAGCTCTGATGGGTGCTGGAGCCAGCCCGCAGGCGGTCCACCAGATCGCGCTTCATGCTCTCGGAGTACCAGCTCATGCCGAGTACGAAGGCGATGAATCCCAGGAGCGCCACGATCGTGCTGTGCTGCGTTCCGTCGGACGTGGCCACATGAACGAGCGCCGCCAGACTCGCCCAGAGGAGGGCCATGCCGCACATCCGCCGCCAGGCGGAGCCGATCGATTCAGGGAGTGGCTTTGTCATCTGTCTGCTCCTTCAGGTTTCGTTTTGAAACGACGCGATGGCCTGATCCAGCTCCTGCAGCCGGGGCAGCAATTCCAGGCGCACGGCGCGCATGTTCAGCCGGTAGATCCATCCGTACAGTGCACCCACGCTGAGGATGATAGCGGTGAGTTGCCACGGCGAACTCCACGGGCCGGCAAGAAACAGCACCACTCCCAGCCCCAGCGGCAGGAGGTACCACCAGACCACGTTTTTCAGAAGGCGAACCTGCCCCTCCACTCGCGCGCGCTCCATGGCCAGAGCTGTGCAGAGCGGAAGGCTCGGATCCGGCGCCGGCCGACGGGCGAGGAGTAGCCAGATCGGAATGAAGAGGCAGGCCGCCGCAAGGATCCCCGAGCCGATGCGTGAAACGGTGAATCGACCCACCACGCTCACCCAGGTGAAGACCGGAAACACGATCAACGCGCTCCATGTCTCGATCCGATCACGGCGCTTTACGATCGTCTCGAGTTCGAGGGCCCGCTGGCGTATCCGCGAAATCAGCAGACTCGTCGAATCGCTCGACACATCCGCTGATCGGTTCCGCCAGGTCTCTCCCAGGTGCTCGAAGTCCATCGCACTAGCCATTGAGATACCGGTCGGTGAAATGCTTGCGGATGCGGTGCAGTCGCACGCTGACGGCACCGGGCGAGACGCCGGCCACGTCCGCGATCTCCTCGATCGTCAGGGCTTCCATGTACAGCACCAACACGATGCGATCCACCGGTGCGAGCGCCGATAGGAACTCCTCGAGAATAGACTTCTCGTCGCGCGGAGTTTCGCCGGTTGAGGAGGGTGAGGGTTCGTGTGCCAGCGCCTCATCATGTTGTTTCCTGCGGCGGGATGTGCGCTGCCAGGACAGCGCGGTATTCAGAGCCACGCGATAGAGCCACGTGCCGATCGCGGACTTGCCCTGAAATGACGGCAGGCTCCGCCAGAGTTGGAGGCAGATCTCCTGATGCAGGTCCTCCTGGTCCGCCGCTGTCCGGGCGTAAGCGCGGGAGATGCGGCGCAGAGCCGCACCATGGCTCTCGAGAAGCCGTGCGAAGGCGGCTTCGTCTGTGGCCCGGTCGGTCAATTCGGGCACGGCTCGCAGGATTGGATTCCCATTTCACTTCATTAGCTATTGGTAGCCGGCCGACGGCAAGACTTACGACCTGCCGGCTCAAGCCCGGGGCCTTCCCTGACGATGTAAAATATGCTTGACATTTTGGAAAGGACGCTTTACATTGGTCGCTGTCAGGAAAGGAGATTTACAATGAACTCTGCAGTCAATCCAGCGTCGGAAGTCGACCGTAAGACAGACGCAACCAGCACGGGATCAACGCTTTACGGAATGTACATCGTGGCCCTGGCCGTGAGCGGCCTGGGGAACCTGGGAATGAGGGTGGGCATGGAGGCCGGATGGTTCGGCTCGGGCTCGGTGACGGTAGGTGTCATCGGAGCCCTCACGGCCCTGCCACTGTTCGTGGCGGCCGGCCTGTTCTGGAAGCTCCTCAGGCGAAACCTGGATGAGCTGGTTCAGCGCATCGTTCTGGAGGCACTGGCGTTCGCGCTCATTGTTTACGTTCCGCTATCCGCCCTGTACGTGAACCTCAGGACGGCAGGCGTGTGGGTACCGCGTCTCGATCCGCCGGATATCCTCATGGCGCCGGCCGTACTCACGGCCCTGGGAGTGGCCCTCGCATGGCGGCGCTACAGTTGAAAAACCAGATCGTGCTTTTGCGTGCGCGCCTTGGATGGTCGCAGGCCGAGTTGGCCGATCGCCTCAGCGTGTCGCGGCAGACTGTGAATTCGCTCGAGCGGGGACGCTACGATCCCAGCCTTCCACTGGCCTTCAAGATCGCGTCCCTGTTCGAGTGCAAAATCGAAGACGTGTTCGAGCCGGGCGATGCGGCGAGCTGATTCCGGAGCTTCCGCAGAAGACGTTCGGGTTCGTCAGGTCCCGCTATGATCGATCATCGAAGCGGGTCGCGAGCCCGAACGTACGCCCTGAAGCCTGAGGACTCGATCGCCAGCTGCCACTCTGTGGTCCCCGTGAATGGCTGACTTCCGGCAACGACCACGTAGTCGATCGGAAGTTGTGCCGCGATGGTGGCCAGTCGGGACGAATCGAGCGTGGCGTACCCGGCCGCCGCGGATATGACGCTCCGCACCGAATCCTGGCCGCAGATCAGCCCGATGCGGCGGTACCACTCGAGCAGCTGCCCGGGCTCCACGGGGGTGGACTTCAGGTCGGCGACAACCGCCCGCCGTGCATTCAAGCGGAAGTTTTCAAGCTGCGGCGGAATGAGGAACACGGACTCTTGGGGCGTGGTAGCCGCCCATTCATAGAGTTCGGCTTCATGCTGCGGCAGACCGTGCAGCAGGCTGGATCGAGCGGAAAGCGAGACGAGCGGAAAGGCGGCCGCCACGATCCACACGTTCCACGCCGACCACGATGCCACTCGAATCCGCGGGCCCAGTCGCACGGCGAGCCAGGGCCGGAGGGCAAGGACCGCGGCCAGCGCGATCAGCAGCCCGTACTGCAGAAAGCGGAACTCGCCGTAGTGGTAGCGGAACAGAAGCCAGATCGAGATCACACCGGCGACGAACAATAACGGCCTGCGCTTGCCAGGGGCAGAGGTCGTCGCGTCGTCGAGCAGCGTCAGAAGCCCTGCGCCGGCGGCGATCTGCGAGAGCAACACGGTGAAGGGCGCCAGCCTCCAGAAGTAGAGTTGCGACACAGTGGGAATGAACACAACGGTTGTCAGAAGTGTCGCGATCGACACCAGGAGAAGCGACGAGAGCCAGAGTGCACCGGGGCGACGATTCCCTGCACCGAAGAGAACAGATCGACCCGCCATCCAGCCCAAAGCGCACCACGCGAAGTACACCACGAACTCAGTCCAGTAGCTGCTCGGCACGTAGTGCTGTGGCGCCAGCACCTGCTGGAAGATGGTGCGCGCCGCTTCAGCGTGTGGTGAACCGGCCTGGCCCAGGAGAAGCGGGGAAAGCAGTGCCAGCGTGGCCCCGACGGGGGCCAGCTGCAGAACGAGGCGTCGACCACATCCCTTCCATCCGAGAAGCAGGTGCGAAAGCCCGAACCAGGGGACCACCAGAACCGCGAAGTTTGCGTGAAACGCCCCGGCCACCGCCAGACAGAGGCCCGATGCCAGGGTGCGCTCTCGGACGAACCAGAGCATGGCCAACAGGCATCCCATCACCGCCACCGTGGATGGCTGAAACGTGGCGGAGAACAGATACGATCCGGAGACCGAGTACGTAGCTCCCACACCCATGAAGGCCGCCGTGAGCAGGAACACGGGCAGAGCCAACCGGGCTGACACAAGCTCGCGGAGGATGAGATACACGAGCACTGCAGAGAGCGTGATGCACAACACGTTCATCAGAGCGAACAGCCAGCCCGATTCGTCCAGGCGCAGAAGCAGTGCGGCGAAGTGAGTGAACACCGGATGGTAGTCCTGGGTGAATGAAGCCAGCCAGTCGGCTGAGAGTAGCTCGGGATGAACGCGGCGCAGCGCGTGCAGGAGGTAGGTGTTGTGGTTGCCGATGCCGAAGTTGAATCCGAACCGCAGCGACAACATCACCCCGGCGGCCAGCACGATGGCCCATCGCCAGGGGCTGGTGCGGCCGCCGTCAGGAATCATTCATGCCCGTCGTACGCTCGATGAGGTACGGCGGTCGGTTCTGAAGGATCTCGAAGATGCGGCCCAGGTAGGCTCCGAGAATTCCTATCAGAATGAACAGAATTCCGAATCCCAGCGAGATGATTCCTGCCAGACTGGCCCAGCCGGGCACCGTCCGCCCTGCAAGGTAACACGCCACCACGTATGCGATTTCGGCGAAGGCGAGAACGCTGGTCACCAGGCCGATCCAGATGCCGATGTTGAGCGGGATCGTGGAAAACGACAACGTGGCCGAGCCTGCGAATCTGAGCATGCGGCCGAGCGAGTACTTGGTCTGTTCGGCGTGCCGCTTCTGCGCCGTGAAGTCGATCGTGGTGGAACTGAAACCTGTCCATTGCACAAGGCCGCGCAGAAAACTGCCGGCGTCGCGCACGGGTTCGAGCGCCTCCAGCACTGAACGATCCACGAGTCTGAAATCTGAGCTGCCGGGCGACATGGGAATGCCGGAGAGGGCCGAGAACGCGCGATAAAACAGGCTGGAGGTGGCGCGCTTGAACGGGCCCGCCACGGCGGCATCCTGTCGTCGTGTGAAGACGATGCGATGTCCCGACTTCCACGCGGCCACGAGTTCACGGATTACGGCCGGCGGATGCTGCAGGTCGCCGTCCATGGTGATCACCGCCCGCCCGCGCGCACATTGCAGGCCGGCGAGAAGCGCCCGCTGATGGCCGAAATTGCGTGCAAAGGACAGGCCACAGAAACCCGGCCGCCGGGCCGCCTCGGCAACGATCGCACTCCACGTGGCGTCGGTGGAACCGTCGTCCACCAGAATCACTTCGCCGCCGCCGAGCGCTTCGAGCACTCGCGCAAGCTCTTCGCACAGTGGAGCCACGTTCGCGGCTTCATTGTGCAGCGGCACCACCACGGAGAGTTCCGGTCGGGCTGAATCGGCCCTGGGCATGGGGGCAAAGTAGGCCCGGGAACGCGCAGGATCAAATGTTGACTAAGGGCCCCGCCAATCGTAGGTTTTTGATACGTTCACGCTGGGCGCTTCCCTATGACGGCACTCGAACTCGAAGGCAAACGGCTTCTCATCACGGGTGGACTGGGCTTTGTGGGGGCCAATCTCGCGGAGCGCTCCATCCGTGCCGGCGCGCGCGTCACGGTGCTGGACGACATGACCGTGGGGCGGCCCGAGAATATCGACGCCGGCCTGTCGTACCGGCTCGTACCCGGATCGGTGACAGACGCCGCCTTGGTATCGAAGCTGGTGGCAGAGTCCGACTACGTGGCGCACCTGGCGGCCCGCAACATCATCGTGTCCACGGCCAATCCACGTTCCGACTTCGAAGTGAACATCGGCGGCACGCTCAACGTGCTCCTGGCGGCGCGTGAACACGACACGAAGCAGGTGGTGTACACGTCGTCGGCGTCCGTGTACGGCAATCCCCAGCACCTGCCCATCAGCGAGTACGAGCGCACCAAGACCTTCTCGCCGTACTCGGTGTCGAAACTTGCCGGCGAGAATTACTGTCGCGCCTTTTACGAAACCTATGGTGTGCGCGTCGCGTCGGTGCGCTACTCCAACGTGTACGGCCCCAAGCAGGATCCCGCCAATCCGTACTGCGGCGTGGTGTCCAAGTTCATGGAAGCGTACGCCCAGAGCCGGCGCCCGCAGATCCACGGAGACGGCGAGCAGACGCGAGACTTTACCTACGTGGACGATGCGGTGGACGCCACGCTCGTGGCCATGCTCTCCCCCAAGGCGGAGGGCAGTGTGTTCAATCTGGGCACCGGTATCGAGACCTCCATCAACCAGCTGGCCCGTCTCATCGGCCAGCTCATGCACTCCGAGTTCGAGCCTGTGCACGTGGATCGCCGCGACATCGACAACATCCGGCGGCGTGTGCTCAATATCGAGAAGATCCGCACCCGACTACGCTGGCTGCCGCAGGTGGGCCTGGAAGAGGGATTACGACGCACCCTGCGCTGGTTCGACGAGTCCGGTCAGGGTCGCCCTCACGCGGATACCACTTCGTCTCGCACGTAGCGAGAGCCTCGCCAGCGCTCCCCGGCGCGCACCAGCACATACGAAACCAGAATCGCCCAGGCCATTTCCGCCGGGAAATGCAGCCTGGACCCCTGCCAGAAGCTGAACCCGGCCGTCAGCGAAAAGTAGGCGTAGGTTATCCCAAGCACCAGAGCTGCACGCCACAGGTGCGCTCGAATCAGTAGAATCCAGCCCAGCGCCGAAAGCCACACGATCAACGGGTTGATCCAGTCGTGGCTCAGATTGCGCAGCGCAGCCCAGAATCTCGACCAGCGGGGCACCTGCGCTTCTGCAAAGTGGTTCGACGCCCGCAGATTCTGCCGGACGATGCCGGTGAACGAATCCAGCATCCAGCCGGGGTGTTCACTCAACACCGACATCACCTGCGATTTCATGCGCGCGTGAACCGTCGCCTGAGAGAGCGGTTGTCCGTCGTGCGATGAGTGGACCTGGTCCGACCACGCATTTCTCACCGAGTCGAAGGTGGCGCCTGGAGTGTGATCGGCCACCGCCGTAGCCGCGAGGTAGGCCCAGCTTGCACGCACTCCGTTGGTGGTGAAGGTAAAGATGCCGTGGCGATCTGCGTTGTGCATGGACCAGGCCAGTACGAAGGCCAGCATGAGCCCGGGCACCCAGAGCGACCGGACGAACACGCGCCAGTTTCGGCGGCCGGTGTCCGCAAGCACCCAACCAGCGCCAAGCATCGGGTACACCCACACCCACAACTGGCCCAGAGGACGGATCGCAGTGGCCACCGTCGACACCACACCCGCGGCGACGAACCAGCGCGTGCGGCCCGTGCGGAGCCCCCACAGAAAGAAGAGCAAGCCGAACGCATGCAGCGTGTAGAAGGGCTGGTCGGTGAGCAGCGACGTGGACATGGACAGTCCGGTGAAAGAGAGTGTCACCCATAGTCCCGAGAGCACAGCCACCGTGCGCTGCTGGATCAATGCGGCCGCGATCAGGTACACGGCGACGGGCGCCATGGCTCCAAGCAGGATGTTCAACATGACGGCCGGCCACAGAAAGTCGCCGAACACCGATGCCAGTCCGGCCAGAAGCGCCGGGTAGCCGGGAGTGGCCACGAGCAACAGCCGCTCCTCCACAGGCAGCCCCGTGCGAACGTGCTCTGTGAGCTGCGCGTAGACGCTCGAATCCGGGGCCACCATGGCCAGGGCCGACAGGTTCTGCGATGCCAGTCCGGCCCAGAGGAACGTGAGCCGCACCGCAAGCGCCAGAAGTGCCAGGGCCAGCAGATCCCGTCGGACGGGCCAGGGAGCGGCCGACGATGTATCGCCGGATGTCATGCGGCCTCTGCCCTGTGACGGCCCTGCACGCGCCGGCGAAACCACTGCGCCGCTGAAATCAAACAATAGGACAACAGGATCGACCAAGCCATCTCAGCCGGGTAATGCAAACGGGATCCCTGCCAGAAACTGAAGCCCGTCACGAGCGTGAAGACCGCAAGTGTGCACCCCAGGGTCACCCAGGCGAGATGGTTTTTCTCCTTCATGAGCAGAGTCAGCCCGAGCAAGGATCCAAGGAGGATCCACTCATTCAAGTGATCGCGCGCCTGGCGAGTGAACAGGTCGAGCGCCGACTTACACTGCGGCAGTTGACGGTACAGGTCGTAGTTCGATTCCTGAAGGTTCTCCTTCACGTTGTGCACGAAAGCGCGCGCCACCCAGCCCGGGTGCTCGCGGGCCAGTTCCGTGATCCGTTGAGCGCTGTAGCGATACATGTCCACTTCGCTTCGAGAGAGCCCGGCCTGCCTCTCGAGTTCGGCCGTGATCTGGTCGCGTGCCGTTTCCGTATCGAGCCCGGGGGTGTTCATGGCCAGCGCACGCGCCCCGAGGTACAGCCAGGCCGAACGCGCCCCGTTGGACGTGAGCGTGAAGAGACCGTGGTGAGCGTAGTTATAAGCCGACCAGCTCAGAACGAAGACCAGGAGTATCGTGGGCGTCCACAGTGATCGTCCCCAGCGGAACCAGGAGCGTGGGGAGGGCTCCAGCAGGATCAGAATCGTGGCGATGAAGGCGAACATCAGCGGCCAGACCTGCCCCATGACCCGAATCCACGTAGCGACACCGGCGGTGAAACCGGCCAGCACAAACCAGCGCGTGCGGCCCGACTTCCAACCCATCACGAACCAGAGAATCGACAACGCATGCAGCGTGAAGAACGGTTGGTCCGAGAGAATGGATGTGCTCACCGACAGGCTGGTCACGCTCGCGGCGGAGATGAGCCCCGCCCCCAGGGCCACGCTACGACGACCTGTCAGTTCCAGGGCGAGCAGATACACGACGACGGGCGCGGCGCAGCCGAAGAGAAGATTGAGCAGCAGTGCGGGCCACAGCATGCTGCCCGCGAACATCGCCTGAAGAGCCGCCAAGACCAGCCCGTATCCCGGGCCAGCCAGGAGCATGGCCTGCGCTCCAGCGGGATCGCCCGACTGCCAGAAGTTCGCGACGCTCAGGTAGTTCTTTGTGTCGTTGGCCCACATGCACATGCTTGCGAGACTCTGTTCCCGGGTTCCGAGCCAGAGGTATAGAAGGCGAAGCAAGAGGGCCACCGCCGTGAGCAAACCGGCGTCGCGCCACACGGCTGTGCGGTTGGATGTTGGGGAAGCCGTGGCAAGAGACGCAGAGTGAGCCAGCATCGGCCCGTGAAGATACAGTGCCGCGAGGCTGGAGCCCAGCCGGAAGCATGTTGCGGTCCGGCGGGCGCCGCCCCAAAAAGCAAACGGCCCCGTCTGTGAGGCGGGGCCGTCTGGCGTGAACCGTGGTTCAAACTACAGTTCAGTGCATGGGTCGCACGGCGCGGGGCCGCCCTTGAAACAGAAGTTCACAAGCAGGATAATGTCGGCCGAGCTGATGGAGCCGTTGCAGTTGATGTCGCCGGCCTCCACGGCAGGTTCCGGCTCCGGCCCGCTCTTGAACACATAGTTCACCAGCAGAATGATATCCGCCGACGTTGACGTGCCGCTGCTGTTCAGGTCGCCAGGCACGAGGATCGGACAGATCGTGTTGAGCACACTATTCGTGATCACCGGGGGGTTGAAGTCGAAGTAAATGCCCGCTGCGTTGGGAATGTCGGCACCGTCCGGAGCCACGTTCGAGGGTTCGAGCGTGTATTCAACGAATCCATGGCTTCCCGGTTCATCAATCACGCTGTCGGGAAGCATGATATTGTTGAACGTCCACTTCAGTTCACGGTTGGAGATGGTGAGAACATAAGGATGACTCGACGCTCCAGGCTGAATCGTTGTGAGGTCGATGTCGTCGTCCACGGTATCCCGGACCACTACGGTAAACGCCGTGTCAGTGCCCGTATTCTGGAAGTCGATGTGGTACCGCAGCGTGTCTTCTCGAAATACGAAGCCGCTCGGGCCCGCTCCCGGAGGGGTCACGTGCTTCTCGTTTGGATCCCACGAGCCGCGCACTTCCTGACACTCGGTGTCGACGTTATTCGAGACGTCGTCATCCAGCAACGGCGGATTGGTGGCGATCGTGGCTGTGGCACAAATGAAAGTGCCCAGGGGCGTGCTGACGGACACCTGAACAGACACCTGCAATAGTGTCGTCGAACCAGGGGCCAGCGGGCCCAGGCTCCAGTTCACCTCGTGCGGTCCGACTGAATAGGTGCCGCCACCTGTACTCGACAAATACGTAACTTCCGCGGGAAGCGAGAGCTTAACATCTGCGGCCAACGGCACGCTGCCTACATTCTGGCAGCTCACGCCATACGTCTTATCGAATCCGGGGCGCGCGCGGGAACCGGCCACTTGAACCGCCAGATCCTCTACGATTTGAATCTGGTTTCCGAAGTCATAGCCCGTCACGTCGTCTCCGGCTCCCAGCACCACAGTATAGGTGGGTGGACCCACCGGACAGGTTTGTGTATGCCATGGCTGCTGTACTTCCTGGAGCGTATAGCTGCCGGCTGGAACAAAATCGAATCGGTAGCCTCCGGTGTCATCAGTCGTGGCAATCCAGTTCAAAGGCTGAAGGTACATCAGGAATCCTTCAATGCCGGGCTCGAGGAGCCCCTGATCGCAGTCTGCGTCATCGTCACGGAACTTGACTCCAGAGATGGAGCCATCACCGACCGGCGCGCCGGGCAGAAACGGCTGCCAGGCGTACAGCGAATCATCCACCAGCATGGGATAATTCACGGGCTGGCCCGACTCGACTGGGGGCAGGTCAATCCAGCTGAGAACGATGGGCCGGGCCGAGCCCGACATGGGCATGATCAGCTCGATATCCGCCAACTCGTAATTGCCCGCCGGGTTGGGTGAATTAATCTGCACGAAGCCCAGGAGGATGCTTCCGGCCGGTCCTCCGGTGGGGTTCGGGTTGCTAGACGTATTTAGCCACGCGGGGTCAAACGTCACCGTCCCAAACGACGGGGCCACGCCATCCACCGTGATCATGAAGGGCAGGGTCATGCCGTGGGTCTGTTTGAGGGCACTCATGTCCAGATCCAGCAGTACGCTTGTCTGATTGGCCGGAAAGACGTTGTTATAGCTTAGGCTATAGTCCAACGTGGGTTGCGAAACATAGGGGCCGTTCGCCGGTGGGCATATTGGACCGGGGCCACCCTTAAAGATAAAATACACGAGCCGGAATACATCTCGGATCGTCGTGAGTTGAAAATTATCCACGTCTCCGCAGGCCTCAGGGGGAGCAGGGCCCTCGACGTACAGATAATTGATCAGGTAGATGATATCGGCTGAGGTGATGGTGCTGCTGGAGTTCACATCTCCGCACATTCCAGAACACTGGGCCCAACTGAACCTGGGCACCAGCAGCCCAAGCACGATGGACATTACGAACACGGCCAGGATTCGTGGAATCCATGGGAGTCGCCTGACCGCCACTACGCGTCTGGGCGAAGTAGAATTACAAGGTGTCATGTCTTCCTCCATTGTGAAGAGATAGCGGCGGTCCTGCGGGCGCAAGGCAGGTCGGTAGGCCCGTCAGGGCCTATCGGTTCGTTAGATCATATCAGTGCACGGATTGCATGGAGCCGGACCGCTCTTGAACACAAAGTTCACGAGCGCAATGATGTCGGCCGATGTGATGGTGCCGTTGCAATTGATGTCGCCCGCTTCCACGATAGGCTCAGGCTCGGGCCCGCTTTTGAACACGTAGTTCACAAGCAGGATGATGTCGGCAGAGGTCACCGTGCCCGAAACGTTGATATCTCCTTTCACCAGAATGGGGCAGTCGATAAGTACCGGCTCCCATGCATTCAAAATGGCGGCGCCCTGCGTTGGGTCCGACTGTAGTCCGGCAGACGTTGGTGGGGTGATCATCGTGTTGTCGACGAGCAGGGGATAGTTGATGTGCATACCACCCTCGAAAGGCGGCATCGTGGTGTAATCGATCGTGATTGGGCGCATCACGGCGGAGGACGGCATGGTGACGTCGATGGTG
>Ga0105347_1000579_pt1 | contig 17216 bp, 28 predicted proteins | sample EasRivMeERMLT890_FD_89677 | JGI IMG/M metagenome (GOLD analysis project Ga0105347, IMG submission 89677) | Soil microbial communities from meander-bound floodplain in the East River, Colorado, USA - East River MetaG ERMLT890 | ecosystem: Environmental > Terrestrial > Soil > Floodplain | place... | reverse complement strand
TGCTGGATCGTCTTCTGCATCTCGGGGCTATCCGTGGGGTTCAACGGGCCAGAGTCCACGGACTTGTCGAACTTGTATCCCTTCTTCTTCTTGGCCATCCCTACGGCGATATCGTATGCCTTTGGCATGTTCCCTCTCAGTGCGGAAGAATCTGCATCAGCTCCACGAGACAGAGGAGGAGCACCGGAACCCCTAGAGGACACTTGCCCATCAGGGACATGACTGTCGTCACGAACGCAGCGAGTAGCAAGAGAATCGTTACCGTCATCATCTCAGTACCCTCCCATTCCCTTCTTCTTCTTGGGCGGCTTCTTCTGTCCGGTCATAGTGCCTCCACGCGAATGTAGAGAGAGTAGGCGGGAGCCCCCACGGCACCGGCGTAGGTCGTGGTAAAGGCGATGTTCGTGGCTCCGTCCACGCGGATCGTGATCTCTCCCTCGTCAAAGTTTGTTGCAGTCAGGAGAATCTGGGGTGCCGGGGTTCTAGTCCTCGCCGCCGTTCCATCGTTCCAGGAGATCGTAGTGTCGAGGGTTCCCGCTGCTCCGGCTGTGGTGCAAACGTGGTAGACCGAGACCCGATAGACTCCAGCGGCGGGAGTTGAGAGAAGCGTGGTGGAGCCGATCGAAGCACCCTGCCCCGTCAGATCAATGAAGGACCCGGTGGTGCGGGCACTTCCCACCGTCTTATAGTCGAAGTTGGGGTGTGTGGAAACCCGCAGCGTGGTGACTCCGGTGAAGTCGTGGACGAGACAGTCTCCGAAGCCGCCGTTTTGGAAGACCATGTTGGCTGTGGTGCCGTCCATCACGATATTCCCGGCACCGGAGAGGGTCTTCGCGAGGAGCGTCTGGGCGGTGCCCGTAAAGGCAAAGGTATCCCCAGCGCCGATATTGGGAATGGTGATAACGGTGTTTCCAGCCGTATTGCGGAAGAAGTAGACTCGCCCCCCTCCCGCCGTTCCCCCTTCGAGGCAGAATCCACTCAAGGTGGTCGTACTTCCGGAGATCGCAGCGCGGAAGTCGGATACGACATGGGACCCGATACTTGCTCCGTGGCCTCTCCAGTTGATGGGACCTCGGAGTTCCTGGAATGTGCCGCTTGCGTCGGTCGCGTTGTACGTCCCTCGCCCACCGGTCAGGAAGAGGCCCGCCCCAGCGAGACTCCCGTCGATCACCACCGTGTCGCTAAAGTGGTCTCCGGGCTGGAAGACGAAGGTGGAAGGTCCGATGTTGACGCCACTAGCGTTCGTCGAATTGACGGTGACTTGTCCTGGGGTGCCGATGTCCGTGACGATCCGGCCCTGGCATCCGGTGCGAGACTGGTCTCCTAGTAGCACGTAGTCCCCGACCTTGACCGCTCCGGGAAGGTTGGCCGATGTGATGATGAGCGAGGTGTTGCTCCAGGAGCAGGCCGCAATCGCAATCGGCTTCAAGTGCGCCAGGGCATCGTGCTGGACGGCGGGATTCAGACTCCACGCTACATCCGTCCCGTCACTCGTGAGAACCGTATTGGCCGCTCCGATCACGAGTTCATCCCACTTGGGAGTGGAGTTCCCGTAGATGAGAGACCCGCGAGTCACCGCCTGGGCCACGGTGTCCGTGTGGTTCGCTGCATCAAGAAGCGCGTTCGTCACGGACGGAAGGGCTGCAAAGGCGGGCTGCACTCCCGCGCCACCGGACCTCAGAAACTCGCCCGCATTTCCGAGCGAGGCCGGAAGGAGTAGCAGCCCGCCATAGTTGGGGGCGACCACCGTTCGGGTAGTTCCCGTGGAGATGGCCGAAACATCCCACGCCTGTACCTTCGTGGGGTCGTCCCCGTCTGTGATGTGCCAGCGGGATCCGAACATCCTCCCTAGAGCGTCAATACGGGCGAGCGCGATGGTGCCCCAGCCCACGCCGAGCGTGATGCCCTCGGTCCCGGGGCCCATCTGGATCAGCCCGCCCGCAGCACATGCGGCCTTGGCAGCGGCTAGTCCCGCGGCGTCCCCGTCTTCTAGGGTCGAGCCGAAGGTCCCCGTAGCGTGGTGGTAGATGGCTCCTGAGCCGGACACCTAGAAGGGCCTCCAGACTGGCTTCTCTCGTTCGATCCACATGCTCGTCCCGGGGGCCGGAATCTCCATCGGCATCCAGGGCAGCATGAGAATCGGAGAGGTATCCGCGGGGGCCGGCGTTTCCCGCTCAGACCATGCGGGGAGTTGAGACACGCGCTCAGTCGCCGCGGGGGCCTGTGCCACCCGTTCGATCCAAGTGATGGGCACTAGGGCACCGTCCGTTCGATCCAGGAGGTGGAAACCGCATGGCTCGGGGTTCCGTAGTCGAGCTGGATCACGTCCAAGACCTTCTGGAAGGAGCCTCCGTCTGGAGAGTATCCAGTACCGAGTCGGTCTCTACCGGGCCACTCGAAGGTGATGAACTTGGTTCCGAAGCCCTGGGTGGGAGCCGTGCTTCCAGAGAAGCCGTTGATCTCGGCCAGATAGACTCGGTCCCGTTCGTCCAGGTTCGAGACAGATCCAACAGAGTCGTAGTAGTCCCGCACGGGGAGCACGTTGGTGGCACCGGTTGCGGGCCAGGTGAATACCACGTTCCCGTCTTCGTCCGTCACACCATCGAGGACCGCTCCATCCACGTCCGAGGTCATATAGACGGGGATGCCGGACACGGAGTTCCCGGTCGGATCCACCACCTTCACATCATAGGATCGGAAGTCTGCGACACCGTCCTGGGGCAACACAATCCCACCGGAAAAGGCGATTCTCGGCACGCCAGGGGTGTCGCTCCATCGAATGTTGTTCAGGGTCCAGAATGGGGTTTGGGTGCTGCATCGTAGGTCCGCTACCGTTGGGGCCCCCGACAGTTGAATGTCCCCAAGGACTACGTTGGAGGCCGCGGAAGATAAAAACGAGCCTGGGGCCGTACAAGCCAGGATATTCCCACCTCCCGAAGTCACAAACGAAGCGGTGATGATGTTCCCGGTGCCTGCACTTACCAGGGAGTTGTTCCACAGTTCGAGTGCCGTTCCCGTGGAATTGCCCAGCACGAAGGAGGAGCCAGCTTGCAGTATGCACCCGGCCACCGTCATCGAGAGGCCCGTACCGTTCAGGAACTGAATCTGGACTGTCGAGTCGATGGCGGTGCCGTAGAGATTCACCGTGCCCCGGAAGATGAGGTTTGCGCTCATGTGGATGGAGCCGCCGTTTTTCCCGGACATCCGTTCCCCGGTCCCGATCTTGGTTCCCATGGTGAACGATGTGGTGGTGGCATTCGCGGTCGTGAAAGCGAGCCTTGACCCGATGACGAAGAGGTCAGCGTCGGTAGCATCCACGAACGAAGTGGCTGCCGTGTTGCCTGCGGTGGGGTGCCCGATCGTGACCAAGACCGCGGGAAGGTACTGACGATTCGTGGCGCTATAGGTCGCCCCAGCCGCAGACTGAAGGCGTGGGAAATCTACTGGGAAAGTCGTGTTGCACTCTAGCCACGTATGAGGCGAGCCTGCCGCATGTCCCCCAGTGGCGTCGGCATCATCGTAGCAGTAGATGGCCGTCCCCGCCCCGCCAGGCTGGAACCATCCCATCTACGGGAGACCCGCTGCCAAGGTCTTGATCTGGGCGATCACCGCGGCGCGTTCTGCCAGTTTCGCCGCTCTCTGGGGTCCGGTCAGCGTGTAGTAAGTCTCCCCCTCAATGTCCTCGCTGGGAATGGGAGAGACCGTGGTCGCCACAGCCGCCTGTGTGATCCGGACCGCCTTCATGGAGAGCTTCGAGATCGTTACCAGGTCTTCAACGAGCGCCAATCTACACTCTCCTCATCACATGCCAGCCGCAGACGAAGCGGGGTGCGCCGGTGGTGAAGGCGTAGGTCTTCTCCCGTACGAGTCCTGGGATGTCCTCCGGGACGGCGGGCTGCATCATCCCGAAGCAACCTCCCACCTTCAAGATTCTCCTGACCTCTTTCAGAATCTCGAACTCTGTCGGGAGCTTGTTCGGGATGCCGTAGAAGGCCTGGTTGAAAAGTTCGCTTACCGGAGGATCGCTCATGACCCACTCCACCGAGCCGTCCTCGAGCGGGGTGTGCCTGACATCGCAGCAGTGAGTGGGGTTCGTCTCGGGCCTAAGGTCCACGGTGATACCCCGTCTCACCGCGCCCCCGAAGAGATGCACCACTCGATCCGGGTCTGTGACTCCCAATCGCTCGAACGCCCAGGCCAGGAATCCGCCCGTGGGGTATCCGGTATCCTCGTCTCCGAGGAACTCGACTTCCAGGATCTCGTCCAGGACTACTCTCAATCGGTGAAGATCGCTATGGTGAAGGCGTCCGCCGCCGTGAGCGCGCCGATCGTGAGAACTCCCGTTGACGCCACATATGCGAACGTCACCGCCGTCCGAGGCGTGGCGGACGTGAAGACCGGATAGCCTACCGAGACCAGGGCCTTCCCTGCCGGTAGCGTGACGGTTTCCGTTGCGCCTGCTGCGGAAGCGCAAGTGACCAGGTACATTTTCCCATTCCCGAGGTGAGCAACTTTGCTAACGGTATTCGCCACCTAGTTAGTCTCCTTCACAGTGGCAGCTCTGCACCTTGGAGTGGCCGCAGGGCTTGTGCCACGGCATCTGGGGCATCGTGATTCCGGGCCGGAGCCGGTGCTGGCATAAGCCCGGATACGTGGCTCGGAGCATTTGTTCTTTGTCGGCTCGGATGAGATCCGAGGACCCGTCCGCTCTCGTGATCCTCAGGTCCCCGCCGTTATCGTTCCACTCCTTCATCCCTTCGTGAATCATCTGGGGTGCGGAGTCCTTGAAGATGCCTTTCAGCTCCTTCACGTACTTCACCCCTCGAGCCTTGATCTCCCACTGAGGGATCCGCTTCTCCGTGACGGTGCCGTCCGGGTTGACGGTTTGCTCGATCCGAGGTGGGAGATCGATCTTCTCGATCCCCTCCTTCTCGGGCTCTTTAGTTAGCAGTTTGCTCAACCGCCACCTTCTTTGGGCGTCCGCGCTTCGGCTTCGGAGGCTGCTTCAAGTGGTCGTAGAACGGGGCCAGGTCCTGCACCTCGGTCTGAATGACGAGATGCTTCCCCAGCTTTCCCGTTACCGGGTCTATTTCACGGGTATTCCCTGGGATCGAGGTTCGATCGGTCAGGATCTGCCAGCCATCCTGCAAGTAGTGAGTCGAGGACGTTGGCCTGCCTTGCTGCGAGATGCCGCAATAGACCACATGACATGGCGCTGAATCGACCGCCCCATTTTTCTCTATGATGACATTGACGGGGCCGATCCTCCCGTACTGAATGAGAATCGGACACCCGCCGCCAATCGATGCAAGACACCCCAGCCCCACTTCATCCCCGCCCTTACCACACGTCCTCACATGGGGCTGGGGGACCGCCATGAGTTCCGGAATCAGTTTCAGCGGGAATCCCGGGTAGCGTTGCCCAGAGATTGGGACAATCGTCTTCGAGTCGCTGTTGACCTTCATCCTTCCCGCAACTGGATGCTGGATGTAGGTGAAGCGGGCAGCCGGAGATGTGAACGGCGTCCGGTTGGGGTCAAACGCTGTCTGGCTCTTCGGCTGCCCCATAACGTACTCCCTTACGTGGTGGTCGTGACGATATGCACGCCGCCCGTGGTCTCGTGGAGCACCTTGCAGGCGTACATGGTAGAAGCCACGACACGGGTGGAGAGATCGGTCCTCTCCATCTCGATCTTCGGGCGGTTCTTCCGCACGAGGACGATCGACTTCTTGGAGAGGATCACATTGCGAAGCGTGGTCGATAGCAGCACGTTCTTCGTGAAGTTGAAGTTGACCCCGAACGCCATGCCGACATTGCCGGTCTTGGCGGACGAGTTGGACTCGCCACGCACGGACGCGGTGTAGAAGTCCGCGATCCCCATGATCGTGTCCCACATCTGGGGGTGATACCAGCCGTCCAGCTGGCCGAGCTGCACCTTGTCTCCGCCGTTCGTGAGGATCTTGGAGACCAGGGTGTGGAAGTTTCCTTCGGTGAACGCCCCGCCGTCCGTCTGGCTATTGGTCGTGAAGTTGACCGCCTGGGCCAGAATATCGATGTCGATCTGCTGGTAGAGGGCCTCGGCCAGTGCAGGTGTGTAGGTCCGCACCGTGTCATAGGCTGTGGTGAGAAGAACGTCTTCGAGGAGAATCATGGCCGCGTAGGTCACGGTCGGGGTGACTTCCACCTCGGTCGGCGTGCCAGCTACGGAGTTGGCGATCGCCACGGACATCGCAGCGCCTAGAGCGGTCGCGGGAATGGCCTCCACGATCGGGAAGTTGACCTTGAAGCCAGGGCCGAAGTAGGTCTCTCCGGTATCCCAGATCGACTTCGTAACGCCACGGGTGTTATTGACCGCATACTCGGGCTGTGCGGCCCAGAGTTCGGAGAGTAGCTTTGCCGCAGTGGTTTGAGTTGTTGGAGCGTGAGCCAACTAAATCTCCTCGTTACCCGGAGCTGACCTTCGTTCCATCGGAGAGTCCCCTGAATCCTGGGGCGAGCGATTCGAGCGCGGCCTGGAGTCTCATGGACTTCTGTTCGGGGCTCTCGCCATCTCGATCCGCAATGATGTCCTGGATCGATCCGAACTGGTTCATGACAGGCGGCGTGCTTGGGGCCATGCCTGACGGAATGACGATCGGTGCTCTCGGGTTTCGGTTGGGGTCCCCATATTGATAGGGCGACGGACGGTAGCCGCTGCCCGTTCCGTTCGTGCGGATTCCCATGTACCGGGCCGTGCGTTCCACCGCTTGCGCCGGGGAAACACTCTCAGGAGGCCCGTCGGGCCAGAGTTCCGCCATGGCACCGAAGAAGGCTTCGGGCTGAATCTGGCTCTGGCTTGGAACGGCTCTCATCACGGTCTGATAGTGGGAGTTCAGTTCCTGTCCGAGTCTCTGAGCCTGGGCCGACTTCCGATCCATGTCCTGCCTCTCCCGCCTCTCCTCCAAGAACATCCGTTTCATCTCTTGGAGTTCGTTATAGACGGGGCGGACGGCGGGATCGATCTCGTAGGTTGGCTCGGGCGGCATGTACTGCCGGGTCTGCCGAGACATAGCTTCTAGCTGTGCTTCTTTGAGTTCGAGGTCCCGGGTGCGCTTTCGATTCTCCTCGTACACTCGGCGGTTTTCTTCCTGGAGCCGCATCGAGCTTTCGAGTTCATCGGGAGACATCCCATACTGCTGGGCGGCGATCTCGAGCGCAACACGCGGGTCGATCTCTTGGGGCTGCTGGGGCTGCGGCGCTGGCGGCGCTTCCTGTTCCTGCGGGACTTCCGGGTCCATCGTTACCCCTTCTGTGATTCGGGACTCATGTGTGGCTTCAAGGGATCGAGCCAGTTGTCATCGTGAAGGTTGGTCTTCTGGAACGCTCCGAGCGGTGGCGCATCAACTTCCTTCGTGGCTAGCGACACGGCTACGAGCGGTGCTGGATCATTGGTGGAATCCAACTCATGGAAGCGGTCGGCGCTCGCGGTAGAAGCGGCATCGTTCGTGGGTGTCGGGAAGCTCTGGTACCCCAACCCTTGGACGAGCGGGCCCGTGTCGATGGGTAGATCCTTACCTGCCATGGTCCCTCCTACTTCTTCTTGATCGGGGTGCGGGTCTTGGCGGCTTCTACCTCGGGCTCGGGGTGGGTGGCTTCCCACACTTCATCGATCTTGTCCTGGAGCTCCGAGAACGCCTCAGCCGGGGTCACGAGACCATCGTAGATTTTCTTGTCCAGGGTCTGGACGTAGGTCTCGATCATCTTGAACTTCTTCACGTCCTCTTCGGTGGTGCCGGTCTTCCAGGGCATCAGACTCCCCCGATGTCGTGGGCGGACGGTCCTACCGGAACCTTCTGGGTGTTCGAGGTCTCGATCACGGCCTCGATCAAGGGGCGGCCTGGATTCTTGGAGTTTCGGATTTCCTCCGAGATCTTGGTCGAGTAGGGGCTCACGTTATTGAACATGGGGTGTTCGCACTGGCTACTGGCCTCGTTCATTTGCGGGCTCTTGTTATCCAATGGGCATCCCTCCTTCGGGCATGGGTTCCATAGCGGGCGGCGCGGGCTCAGGGGCACCAGAAGGCGGCCCGGATGCCGGAGCCATCTCCTGCTGAGTGCCGCGCCGCACCAGCATTTCCTTGATCCGTGCCGGAGGGAAGCCGATCGCCTCCAAGACATCTGGGAAGTAGGGGCTTTGCACCATCATCGGATTCGTGAGCACGGGGACGGCGTTCTGTCCGAGCAGCTTGTCCCGGAAGGCGGGCTGGGTGTTGACCTCGACCCGGACGTTTACTTTGGGGAGCTTCTTCACTTCGATCTGGATGGACTGCACTTCCGAGTTCGCCATGGTTACCGGGACTTCCTGAGCGTCCCCGTAGAACTGCTGCATCATCTGGCGAATGATGTTCCCGCCGTCACTCATGAACTGAGAGAGGCCCGAGGCGTGTCCCTTCATCCGATCGGAGAGCCGTGCGTTACTGATCTCGGCTTCCGTGGCGCTAACCGGCGGGGAGCCGCTCTGCCCCCCCAAGCTCACCGAGGAGAGTCCAGAGACCACGGTGAAGTGGTACTGGAGCGCACCCAGGACTCCGTTCCAGAGCTGCATGTCTGCAGAGGCTGGGTTGATGAAGCGAGCCTTCCCGCAGAGGTGGTCCGGGGTGGGGTGCTGCTGCTTCGGGCCGTTCCCCATGGCGGTGTAACTCTTGGCGCCGATCGGGTACTCGAATGGCCCGAACATCGCGAGCACGACACCATCGACCCCCATCGAGACGACGGTGTTCTCCGCGATCTGGAGTGACTTCAATAGACTCACATCGTTCGAGCCGTAGAAGTCTCCCGGTACTCGGTCGTGGTGGTAGACGAAGAAGGGATAGACCCCTTCCAGCTCGTATGGATTCTCTCCGTCATAGAGAAGGGTGGTGCCGGAGTAGACGATCAAGCGTCCGTAGGGATACTGGCGGCGAACGATCTTGTTGTGCTCGATCTTCGGGGGGATGGTGACTTGTTCCAGGGTTCCGGCGCAGGTGGGGCAGGGTTCTCCGAGATCGAGTCCCGGAGTCGCGTCCTCCTCGTAGACCGTGCCGCACGAAACGCATGAGAAGCCCGGGCCCGCGTCCTTCAACATGACACTCTGTAGGTCTTCGATCAGGGACTCGTCCCGCACCCAGATGAAGGAGACGGTGGCCTTGCGTGACTTCAAGGTGTTCTGGGAGTCGATCACGAACTCCCCAGCGGTGCCGAAGATGAGATTATCGTCCGTGTTGTCTGGCTTGTAGGTCCAGCCGCCCGTGACCTGTCTGCTATTGGGCTTTACCTCGTTCGCCTTGGAAGGCCACATCTCTCGGATCGTGCTCATGTCGAGTTCGGTCTCCCAGACCACGAATCGACAGTTGGGAGAGGTGATGGAGTCGGCAGAGGGATCTCGGTAGAACTCGTCCGATCGAATATTGTGCAGGGCCAATTTCATGGCGCCTGTAAGTGGGTCGGCCTTGGCGGAGACCATGGCGACTCCGACTCCCGAGGCAGAGCCCCAGAGGTAGGCGTCTTCTTTGACCTGCCGGAAGCGGAGCCGCGTCATCTCGTGTTCCAAGGCACTCTTCCAGAGGAGGCGATCGTAGTAGGTGCTCTGGTCGTCCAGGGGATCGCAGAAGAGTTCGGTGGGGGCCGAGCAGAGCATGGCGGCTTTGGTCTTCACGGTGGCATAGGTCCAGTTCACCACTCCCTTGAAGGCCCACTGGTCGATCTGTTTGGCCGCGCTTGTCTGGGGAGTGCCCCACTGTTCTTTCCCGAGGAGGAAGTTCCAGTTCTCCTTGAAGGACTTGACACGTTCCCCTGCGGCGGAGCGAGCGGTCTCGCAGAGAGCCTTTCCGTATCGGTATCCGGGGAGTTCTTGGTCTTGGGTCTTGATGGATTGTTCGGGGGCGATGGAGTTACCGGGGACGTCTAGGTAATCAGCCATGCCGCAACTGTGTACGACTGGCCCGGTATTATGTCAACTAGGAATCGGGGGTCGGATCTGGGCAATGATGGGACTGGCCCATTTTTTGTCGATGTGGATGCGTTGTAGGTAGTGGTAGTCGGAGCCGTACCCGTCGCTCACCCATTGGGGGGAGGCGAGTCGGGGGACCAAGAGGCACTGGCCCTGCTGGTTTCCGGGCATGATCTTCCCCGGGACCTTCCACATCGGGTCCCCACAGAGGAGGATGCGGAAGATCCAGCAGACCTCGGGGTCTTCCGAGATGGCCTGGTGGAAGGCTTCAATGGCTCCGGGGAGGGCGATATCGTCGTCGTCCAGGAACCAGAGGTGGGTGCCCTGGGCTCGGGCGATCATCTCGTCCCGGCACCAGTTCCCATCATCCTTGTGTGGCTTGGAATCGACCTGGATGAGGAGTTCGTCCCCGGGGAGGAGCTGGCTCAGGATGGAGTCGATCGATCGCTGGAGGGTGGGCCGTCCCAGGGTGGGGAGGATGACCGAAACGCTCACCTGGCTGGGTCTAGTTGGTGGGGATCGTGTTTCCCCATGAACCAGGGGGTTTTGACTCCTGGGCGGAAGGAGTGGAAGAGGTAGACCCCGGTGGCGACCCCTAGCTTTAACCCTTGGGCTTTGACGGCTTGGGAGAAGGTGATGTCGTGGTTCAAGTGGCCTGAAAAGCCTCCAGCCTTCTTCCAGGTCTCCTTCTTGAAGAGGAGGAAGTGTCCGAAGAGGAGGTCTCCGGCCCCCGGGTCTGTCTCGTAGCCTGACGGAACCACCTCGGCCCAGTGGGCCTGTTCTCTCTCTTCTGCGATCTCGATATGATCCAGTATGTTGTAGTTGTCGCTCAGCCTACCACCGGGCATGCAGTATCCGGGGTAACAGCGGTTCGTCATGCAGCTTATGAGGTCGAAGTCCGTGGTCTTCGTGATCTCCTCGACTTGGTGCTGCTGGCGCCAGGTAAGGAACATCGTATCGGCGTCCCGGACACAGACCCAAGAATCCTCGGGGACCATCTCCACGGAGCGGTTGATTCCTTCTCCGATATTGCCTTTCAGGAACGGGGTGAAGTGGTAGACCACTAGTTGAAGGCCAGGGTCTGGGTGGTCTGGGTCTGTCCGTAGCGGACCTTCAGCTTGTTGAAGTCGGGCCAGTCATAGACCGGCTCCTCGTAGTGGACCGCCAGGGCGATCCCGGAGGCCATGGTCAGGTCATCGTGGAAGCCGTCTGCGTGCTCGACTCTCACCTTCCCGCTCGGCATGACCTTCTTCATGACGTGGGACATCTCCTCGACCAATCCGTAGCTTGGGGTCCACTTGTTCTCTCGAAGGGTCCTCTGGAGGGCGTCCACCATCCTTCCTTTGCTCTGGTCGTTCGTGTTCCAGCCGATCTTGTCGGTGTAGAGGGTTTCCAGTTTCCCTATGTTCTTCTGGGTGTATAGGTTCTGGTATTCAGAGTCCTTTGCAGCCTGGACCGCAGCGCCTCCGCCCTGTCCGTTAGACTCGATAATGAGGAGGGCGTCGTTATAGTAGAAGACGGCGGGCTGGACGATTTCCCGGAAGAAGCGTTCGGGGTCCATGTCGTTTGTGGCGGCGTGGAAGACTTCGCACAGGTCTGCGCGGTCGAAGACCACAAAGGCACTGGGGTCGTGTCCCTTACCCAGTCCCGAGCTAGGATCCCAAGCCGCGATATACGTATGGGCGGTTTCTCTCTCTCGTTGGAGCTTGTTGGGGCCACCATCACAGTCCTCCGGGGCGTATCGGGTCAGGCCGGGCCTCTTCCACCGGATGCTTCTCGATTTGGGGGCCCTCTCTTGGCATGCGAGCAGGAACTTGAAGGAAAAGGCCGGTTTGGTCATGAACGGGGTCCACATACCCCGAAGTCGAGCGTCGGCCTCGTCGGGATCGACCTGTAGCTTCCTTCTCGTGACGTATTCCTGGGTTAGGAAGCCTCCGTGCTCGATCAGGCAGTCATCGAGGTCGAACTGGAAGCACTCGGTGCCTTGAATGAAGTCTTCGTGGGGTTCTTTGCCTTCTTCGACCCACAACTTCCGTCTCATCCACTCCAAACCGATGTCCATCTTGGGCGTCAAGGTGAAAATCATGTCTAACGGCTGATCCGGGAGCCCTCTAGCCTGAAGTTCTCCGAAGTTCTCGTTCCCACGCTCTCCGCCCATGGCCTCATCGATCCAGATGGCCCGGCATCGCTCGGCCAGGAGGCTACTTTCCCCTTCTTTTTGGCTCTTAAGTGCAATCACAGAGCCATTTTCCAGCTCGAAGAGGTGTTCTTGCTTGAAGTATTTCCAAAGTGGCTTCCCGTCGGGGCTTCTGGGGAGCATGTCACTGATCTTCCGGAACATGACCCGGCCCGCACTATTGTATTCGACGCAGACTCCCCAGCTAACGCTGGGTGTCTCATAGGTTTCGCCCCGAATCGGATTGTATCCTAGAGGGTAACTGACGAAATCGGCGGCTCCCGCGGTACTTTTCCCTCCCCCGTTGGGGCCGGAGAGGACTCGGTAGTGGGCAAGGGACTCATGGAAGGGGAGGATCTTGGGGACAGCGGTCAGGGGGTAGGCGAGCCAGGGTGAGGTCCGGGCTCTCTGCTTATACTCATTATATAGGGGGTCAGTCGTGGGCTTCGACATCCGATACCGGAGCTTTGAGCCGTTCCACTCGGCGTGCGTATTGTTCGAAGAACTTCCGATCCGAGGTGGTGTCGCCTCTGGTTCTGTTATCGATCGCGACGTTGACCTGACTCCGGGGTCCGGACTCGATCAGTCCTGCGATATTGGCGACGGCTTTGAAGGCTTGGATATCTTCCTTGGCTTTCTCGGCTTGGTGAGGGAGCGCCAGGGCGGTTGCGTAGACGGCGGCCTTCTTGAGTACCTGGGGGTCTGTGATCCAGAGCTTCACGAGTTCTGGTTTCACCTTCAGCTTCTCTGCAATCCTCCGGATGTCTCGGGAGGTCTTCAATCGGCCTCGAATGACCGCTCTTGCCATGATCTCCAGCCGGTAGTCGATCTGTGCTCTCCACTTCTCTAGGTGGAGTTCGGTCCCGGGAGGGTCGAAGAAGCCTGGGGTGGGTTCGGCGTCTATGTTCGCGGGTTCCGGTAGAGGGTCCATCACGCGGTGGCTACGAGATGCGCGGTCCAGCCTTCGGCCCTCTTCCTATAAAGGACGTCTGGCTTCGCTCCTGAGTAGGTTTGGATCGTCACCACCTTGGGGTCGATCTTCTCAAAGAAGGCGATACAGCCCGACATATCGCAACATTTCCCATCTGGGAAGTGGGCGACCCCGGCGTGGCATACGAAATCGTAGACCATGGCTTCGAGGGAGCACTGCATGAGGTCACTCATCGGAGAGGTAGTCATCGATCCGCCCCTTCTTCCACTGGAGGATGAACTGATCCAGCTCTAGAGACTGAGCCGCCCTCTCTTCCTTAGAGGGGATGGTTTCGAAGTTCTCCAGCCTCTTCAGGGCCACCTCGTAGCGAACCACCAGCTCCTCTAATCGAGTGATGAGGCTACCGAGGGTCGGCTGGGCCATGGAAAGAAAATCACACCCCAAACCCACTGAGTCAAGCCCCCTTAGAGAAGTGGGTGAAATGACCCATTGACGAACTCTCGCGCTTAGCCCAAAAGAAGGTTGCGGGGGGGCAGCAGAGGGTCCAGGATCCGCTCTAGGAGGTAGTACGTGCCGTCCAAACTCACCGCCCAAGAACAACGCAACAAGTGGGTCGGCATCTCCCGTAAGAAGAAGGCTAAGGCGCTGATCGAAAAACAGGTCAAGCAACCCGGCCTGGGACCTCGACTCCCAATCAAGATCATCGCCCCCAACTGACGCGCTTCGCTTGTCGCCTTCCGCTTCGCTCCAGGGGGAAAGGATGCCTTCGTATTCATGAATCCTCTAACGCTAAGGTATGAGCCACCTTGCGCCGCCTACTCGCGAGTCCCCCCGTATACACCCCCCGGGGGGGCCTTTTGCAATGGCGTTGCTTTATGCACGATGCAAGAAGCAATGGAGTGCAGATAGCACGGTGCATCCTGCACCCACCGATGCAGTGCAAAAGCCGAAAGGCTGCACCGACATCAGGCAGACAACACTACGAGTGCAAGGCCACGAACTCCTACTAATGAATGCAGATGCGCAAGCTTTGGGCCTGCCGTTGAGTCGGTACATCCCTCTCTTGTGGCGCAACTGGCGCAGTCTGTCCCTTCCTCTGAGGATAATCCCTCCCCTGCCTGTCGATCCGTGGGTTCCGCCGAGTCAGCGTGTGGTAGACTCGAAGAATGCGTGACGAGAGGGCGAGTGAAGCGGCGAGAGTGTTGGTGAATCTGCGATGGTCGAGGCTGACCAAAGAGGAGAGAAGCCGTCAGCAGAGTGAGAACGGTCGTAAGGGCTGGAAGACTCGTAAGTCTAAGTACCCCACACCACTCCCCAAAGACTAACTACCTATAATAATAGAGCTCCATATTTCACTAAACCTTTCTTCCCTTCTGTCGATGAATACGTTATCATAGACAGTAGTTCCTTCTATCGACGGAGGATCTGATGACCCTACTCCAGCATATCGAGCAGCTCGAGGCGGAGAGTGTGAAGCGTAGCGAGAAGGCTCTGGAAGAGTGTGAGGCGGCCTGGCTCGAGGTGCAACGTGCCGAGTTGGCCCTGATCGTGGCCGAAGATGTCCTCTTCACCTGGCCCAAGATCGAGGCTTCCCGTGGCCGATAAGACTTTCTGGGGCAGAACGGGCTCCTACATGCTGATCCTTCTCGCCGTGCTGATACTTGGATCGGCTGCCACGGTCGTCTGCTCTCAACCAAAGACGGCAATAACAGGAGCGGCGATAGCGGCTTGGCTCGGAGTTGCTACCTGGCTCACCTGGAGGAGCGAATGACCTGCGAAGTCTGTGAAGGCCCCGCGAGCGAAGATGATCGCTCCGACGTGTTCGACTGCTACATCTGCAAGACTTGCCATCTCAAGGCGCTAGAAGGATGGAAACGCTTCAACCTGGGCACGGATCCGCCCCTGACCCTGAATGAACGCGTCAACCGCATGTACGAAAGGGGAAAGTGATGCTAGTCACGGGACGGCTCTACCCTGAATGGAAGGACCTCGTTACCGAATGCCGTGCCACTGTGGCCGGTATGGGCGAATGGCCCAAAGACCGAGGCATCGGGCCCGTCTGCCCCATGCACGGAGCCCGACACATGAAACGAGTCGCCCACTACACCTACCGATGCTCCATGGAACCCGATACCTCCCGGGACTACTTCCTCTACCTGGGATCCCAAGGCATCGAAATGCGCCCTACCTCCCGCATTGCAGGGGTGAACCCGTGAAGGATCGCAACCTAGTCCGAGCCGATCTGGCCGGGATAGCTGAATACTTCCGGGAAATCGTCTGGGATCTGTCCTTCGACCGGGAATATTCCGCCCGAGTCTCAGACGCTCAGGTCCGTGACCGCATCGACGAGGGCATCCGAATGCTTACGAGACTGCGAACCGAATGGCCCGGGGAAGGGGTGAACCCGTGAGTGCCTTCATCCCAGGAAGCGCCGAGTCCGCGATCGAGGTGACCGTCGACCAGCGCCACGATATGCAAATCCGCTCCCTAGAGGATGCCTATAAACGTCTGTACGAACGCGTGTTGCGGCTGGAGGCCAAGTGAGCGAGGAACTGGAGCAAGTCCTGATCATGGAGGAAGCGGCCCTCATGGGCACCCCGGTCCCGTCACCTCCTTCCCTCCGGGAGAAACTATCCCGTGTGGCAGCCCACTGCGCCTATGTCCAAAAAGGCGGAGTCAACGAGTTCCACGGATACCCCTATGCCATGGCCTCCCAAGTGTTTGCCAAGGTCAACGAGGCCCTGGAAGCAAACCGGCTGCTCTCGGTTCCACACTTCCGCCGTGAGGGAACCGATACCTTCTCCATGGTCGAGTGCCGCCTCGAGATCCACGACCTCGACTCCCCAGAGGTCATCTGGACCACCGCCTACGGCTCCGGCATGGACAAGGGCGACAAGGCAGTCATGAAGGCCCAAACCGCCGCCCTCAAATACGCCTGGATGATGCTCCTCAATATTTCCACGGGAGATGACCCCGAGGCCGACTCCACAACCGACTCCAGGGCCTCTGGCGAGCCCATCAAGCCACGACAGACCCAGGAGGAGCATTCCGCCAAGGTCGAGCGGAACAAAACCGCTCCACTGAGCCCCAAGGCGGTCGAGCTGTCCCGGCAAATCATGGAGGAACTGGCCAAGGAAGGGGTCAAGCCCAACTGGCCCGGAGCGCCCCAACCCGAAGTGGTCCTGGATGAGGAAGAAGAGCAGCGCCGTCGCTTCATGGAAGCCGTGGGAGGGGTCGAAGAGTGCTGGTGCGGGTCTCCCTTGATCGAACGTCACGCCAGTAAAGCCAAGGGCGGATATGCGTACCTGACCTGCGAGCTCTCGGACAAGGCGTTCAAGAAAGACCCGGCAGCAGTCCGGGAGATCAAGCAGATGGAAGACAAGAAGCACGTCTGGAAGAGGGTCCCGTGATGTTTCGGCCCGCCTTCTGGATCGCCTGTCTCATCGGCCTCTTGTTCTGGGCCTGTGTCTGGATTCTGGTGCTGGGGAAGAAATGACCACCCGTATTTCCGTGAAAATCGCTAAGGAGATCGCAGATGTCCTGGAAGGGAAGGTGGGCAAGACCGCCGACCTGATGGCCTGTAAGCAAGTCCCCACGATCTGGCTCCAACGATGGTTCCTGACCCTCGCGCCTCCACCGAGGAAGGCCCCGACCAAGACCGCCCTTTCGAGACTGGCGAACCGAGTCACGGTCAAGCAGCTGGACGACCTCTTCCGGGAACTGATCCGAAAGCGTGACGAGATGCGATGCCGCCGCTGCAAGAAGGAGTCGAGGCTCCAGGTCCACCACATCTTCTCCCGGAGACACCACCGGATCCGCTGGGCCAGCACGAACGGACTTTTGCTCTGTGCTGGCTGTCATCTCTGGGTCCACGAGCCCGGGAAGGATCGAGAGCACACCCAATTCTTCGAGGAGATGATCGGAGCCCGGGAGTACCTGAAACTCGGCGACATCGTGCGCGTGGGAGGGAAACCCCAGGACCATAAGCTAGTGAAACTCCTACTGGAGAAGGAGATGCGGCCATGACCGTAGAAGAAGCCCTGGAGCTAGGGCAGTTCTATTGCCGCAACCTAGCCAATCACAAGCAGGGGGCCGAGGCCGCAGCCACCCTCGCCCGCTGGAAGCCCTTCATCCTCGCGGCTC
>Ga0105347_1000578_pt1 | contig 17224 bp, 18 predicted proteins | sample EasRivMeERMLT890_FD_89677 | JGI IMG/M metagenome (GOLD analysis project Ga0105347, IMG submission 89677) | Soil microbial communities from meander-bound floodplain in the East River, Colorado, USA - East River MetaG ERMLT890 | ecosystem: Environmental > Terrestrial > Soil > Floodplain | place... | reverse complement strand
TTGCCAGCCTTCGAGATGGCGCTGAGCGTTTGCATGTCCGCACCGGCGCTGAAGGCGCGTCCGGCGCCGGTCAGCACGATGCCGACGACCCGTTCGTCCGCCTCAGCCTGGATCATCGCGTGCTTCAGCTCCACCTGGGTGCGTCCGGTCAGGGCGTTGAGGCGCTCCGGCCGGTTGAAGGTGATGATGGCGACTGGATCGCTGACTTCGTACAGGATTTCTTCGTACATTTCGTCTCCTTGTCTTACAGCACGGGCTGAATGGTGAGTGGTAGACGTTGAATGGTCAAGATACTGCGACAAGACGATGGTTAGAATGAGACCAATGGCAGAAAAGACATACGACCTCGTTGTCCTCGGAGCGGGGCCGGCGGGTGAGAAGGGGGCCGCACAAGCGGCGTACTTCGGCAAGCGGGTGGCGATCGTTGAAAAGGCCGTCCTGGGCGGGGCCGTCAGCAACACGGGCACGTTGCCTAGCAAGACGCTTCGCGAGACCGCATTGACGCTCTCGGGGCTCCGTGCGCGGGACCTCCACGGAGTGGACCTTTCGCTGCGCCGTGATACGACCGTTCAGGACCTGTTCGCGCACGAGAGAAAGGTGCGGGCCGCTCACCACGAGGAGGTCCAGCGTAACCTCGCACGGCACGGGATCGAATTGCATTCTGGTGTTGGGTCGTTCGAGACCGCGACCACGATCCGCGTCACGCCGGATGGACGCGATCCCTATACGCTCGAGGCAGAGAAGATACTGATCGCCGTTGGGTCGACGCCCTCGCGGCCGGAGATGTTCCCGTTCGACTCGCCACGCGTCTGGGACTCTGACGATGTTATCGGTCTGTCGTTCATGCCGAAGCGGATGGCGGTGGTGGGAGGCGGGATCATCGGCGCGGAATACGCCTGCACGTTCGCTGCCCTGGGGATCGACCTCGTCCTGCTGAACGACAGGCCAATGTTGTTCCCCTTCCTGGACGAGGACCTGCGCGACATCCTCGAGCGCCAAATGCGCGCCCTGGGCGTAAGGACCATCCGCGAGGACCGAGTCGTCTCAAGCACTGCGACAGACGAGGCTGTCACCCTGGTGCTTAAATCGGGCGAGTCGCACGAAGTTGACGCGGTCCTGGTCGCCGCGGGAAGGCGAGGAATGACGGGACTGCTGGCGCTGGACAATGCAAGCCTCGTGGCCACTGAGAAAGGCACGATTGCCGTAAACGAGCACTTTCAGACCGCCGTGCCGAATATCTATGCCGCCGGCGACATCGTTGGCTTTCCGGCGCTCGCGAGCACGAGCATGGAGCAGGCCCGGTTGGCGATGGTCCACGCCTTCGACCTCAAGTACAAGACATCGGTTGGCCCCGTTCAGCCCATGGGCATCTTCACGATCCCGGAGATTGGCATAGCCGGGGAGACCGAGGAGAGATTGAAAGCGGCCGGCCGCGATTACGTTGTCGGACGAGCGCTTTATCGCAGCAACGCGCGTGGACTGATCATCGGCGACACGGACGGGATGCTGAAATTGATCTTCGACCCGGAAGACATGCGCCTGCTGGGCGTGAGCGTAATTGGAGAGGACGCGACCGAGCTGGTCCACGTTGGGCTGATGGCGTTGATGACCGAGGCCACGAACGAGGTGTTCATCGAGGCCTGCTTCAACTACCCGACACTGGGACAGCTTTACAAGTACGCGACCTACGACGCGATGGGAGAGCTTCAGAGACGAGGTGGCGGCGAAGGGTTGGAGAAATTGGTGCCCCCGGCGGGATTCGAACCCGCGATCTCCACCTTGAAAGGGTGGCGTCCTGGGCCACTAGACGACGGGGGCCCAACGGAATTGTAGGTTAGCGGCGATAGGGCGGCAAACGGGGCGAGCGACTATTGCGCCGGGACCGGAGTGCCGGTCGGCGGCGCTGGCGAGGGCGTCGGTGTTAAGACGGGAGTGTCATCCAGCACCACGGCATACACGGCCTCGAGGCCACCCTGCGGTCCTGGTTGAGCCCATACGATAACCCGTGTTCCTACTTCTGGCTCGCCACTGACGTCTACGGTCGAGTCAGCTCTCACCTGGCCGAATTCCATAGTCCAGGTAGCGCCCTGGATGTCCAGAATTGTGCCCTGCAGCCGGACTAGCTCAACATCGCCCCTGGAGTCGATTGATTCGTAGGCGGTAACGACCAGTTCATTGCCATCACGCGTTGTTACGACGAAGACCTGAGAACCCAGGGCGGGGTCCTCGCCGGTGGCGGGTGGGATTAGTTCCAGGCCGGAAACGCGCCAGATCCCTTCCGCCTCATCGTAGCCGTCAAATGTGCCGACGATGCTTACGACCTCGACCGGATCGGAGCTACCCAGGACAGTGATCCGGTTCGCTCGCAGTGTGCCATCGTCGTTGATCGCTTCAACCTGAACACGGGCGCCACTAACTGCGCTCCCGGTGCGGGCATCGAAGGAGGTTGCCGGTGAAATTTCAAACTGGCGGCCGCCGATGGTCCAGATGTTGGTCGACCTGATGTCGCCTTCGATCGTGCCTTCAAACGTAAAGGGTTGGGCCTCAGCATCGTCTGCTCCGGCCACACTGACTGAATCCGCGACCACGCCTTCGGTGGTGGAGCGCAGCTTTACTCGAACGCGCTGGCCGACACGGACCTTGCCGGTCTGCAGGGTGGTGCTGGAGAACGGGATGAAATTCCCGGCGACGATGATGCCGTCGTTGGTGACATCTTCGACTTCGCCAGAGACGAAGGCGCCTGTGGAGGCGGGCTCATCCTGCGGCCCATAAAGAGAAAGGGCATAGAGTCGCCCGCCCGCGGATCGAGCGAGGACAAACCGCGCGGAAGAACCGGGCTGGAGCTGATCGCGCCCGATTGTGCGTTCATCAATATTGACCTCGACACCGCCAACGTCCCAGACGCCGTCTCCGATTTCGGTAGCCTGCCCGGAAATGTCGACGATACCGCCGGAGAGTTCTTCCGGCCTGACGGCGGCCACCACTGCGCCGGTGCCGCCATCCAGCCGAGTATTGTGAAGTTGCGCCACCGTCCGAGCGTATTCGGGTGTGGTGTCAGGAGCGACCTGAGGCCAAAGGGCGACAAGAAGATCCTCCTGCCGCTGGGCCTGGGCCAGGACGTTTGTGCGCAGAGTCGTGTCCTCCGGGCTGTCGAGCATAATCTCGGCCGCCCGTTCGTTTCGCGAGTGCATGTCAGCCAGCGCGTTCTCGGGCACGGCCTGCCCCTCGCTGACCATCTCGACGATGTCGTCCATCCGGCTGTCGGACTGCTCAAGCAGGAGCTCGGCCTTGCGGCTGTCATCGAACACAACCCAGAGGCGGACATCCTCGGCCGCGAGCTTCACGCCGTAAAGTGGTTCGTCCGGCTGCGAGTCCTGCGCGGCGTAAGCCAGTGCGCCTCCGGCCGAAACGAAAAACAGCAGGCCAACCACGGCGAAGGCGACTGGCTTGAGAATCGCGCCGAAACCGAATGAGCGTGGAGCAGCCATCGGTGCATGAGGTATCTCTCCTGACCGCAATTGACGGATCCGGTCTTGCGCGGCTGCCCACCCCTGGTCCTGGGCGCCGGCACGCGACTTTGCGAGCGGAGTGTGCGAGATCCGATCCGCGAGGAGGAGGTCGTTGAGGAGCCGGTCGGAGTGCCGGGGGTATTTATCGAGACAATCGTCCAGTGTCGCGCCGTCTTGCATGGAGTCGATGCATTCGAGGAGTACGGACCTGTAACTTCGGAAGATCACAGCACGTACCCGTCCGGATAGATGATTCGCTTGAGGGCGCCCAGGGCACGGTGCTGGAGTGATTTGATCGCGCCCTCGCTGCGGCCCATGATCTTGCCGATAGAGCGGTTGTCATACCCCTCGATGAACTTGAGCACGATGACCTGGCGTTGCTCGGGAGTCAGGTGCTTGAGGGCGACCTGGAGCTGGCCCCGGTCGATCGCTCGTTCGGCGAGGACCTGCGGGTTCGCCAGCGCCGACGCGACCGTCTCGCTGAGGTCCACCTCGCCGCGCCGCTTGCGCTTGCGGTGCAGATCGATGATTCGGTTCCTGGCGATGCGGAAGACCCAGGCTCCGAAGGGGAGGCCGCGGAACTTGTAGCTCTGGATGGATTCGATCATCTTGAGCATAACGTCGGAAGCGAGGTCTTCCGCGGCCTGCACATCGCCCATCTGCATGAAGGCATAGTTATAGATCTTCGGGTAATAGGTTTCGTACAGGGAGCGGAAGGCGTCCTCTTCGTAAGACTGGGCGCGGCGAACTATCTCCCACTCGACGGACATTCCGCCGGTCTGCTGACTGGTGGAGTCTTCGGACGCCCGTGGTTCTTCCAGGGGTTTAGTCAATCTCCAAGTAGCCTGTATCGCTTGCATGGTTCCGTTAGTGGAACGTATGCAATTTGCCTATAGATACGGCTGGATTTCCGCTCGTGGTTGCTCACTCTGACAACCCGAGGAGGCGGCGGCGCGCCGCATCATACCTTTCCTTGGCCCGCGCTTCGCGGTTCAGCAGCCCCTTCAGCTTCGGCGGCTCCGATCGTTCGCCGTTCAGCAGCACGGCGTGCAGACGCTCCAACTCGGCGGTCCAACCCTCGTAGGCGCTCCGATACTCCTCGTTTTCGCCCATCCCAGCCTCACAGCCAGCGCGACTTGACGTCCCCGTCGATCGCGATGTCCAGCAGCCGCGGCTCCTCCGCGGATTGCGCTTCCTTAAGGGCGTCTCCGATGTCCGCTGCGCGTTCGACGCGAACGCCCTTAACACCGAAGGACCCGGCGATAGAGGCGAAGTCCAGAGCAGGGCCTGTGAGATCCATCTCCACGAACTCGCGGCCCGCCGCGCCTTCGGCGAGGTATTCGAGCATGTTGAGCTTGAGGATGCGGTAGCTCTGGTTGTTGGCGATCACCCAGACTACAGGGGTGCGGTGGTGGGCTGCCGTCCAAAGGGCCTGGATCGTGTACATGGCTGCGCCGTCGCCGACGATGGAGATGACGGGGCGGTCGGGCCGTGCGAGCTTAATCCCGATGGGCGCGGGCATGCCGGGGCCGAGGCCTCCGCCGATGGCGCGATAGTGTCGTCCCGTGTCCTCGAAGCGGAGGTAGCGGGCGAGGAATCCGCCCGACGTGATCGACTCGTCGAAGAGCAGGGTATCCGGCGCCAGCGCGTCCGCGATCTCGCTCATCATGCGGCCGGCGCCCATGGGCTCGGCGTCCCACTTCGCTTTGGCAGCGGCATCAAGGGCTTGCATCAGCCCGCCGCCACCGGCCGCCACCTGCTCGGCGCGGACTCGAGCCGCCTCCCTTTGCTCGTCGGTGTGAATGCGGCGAAGGGCGGCAAGCAGTTCGATGAGCGACATCCGGGGATCGCCCAGGATACCGAGATCGATTTTCCAGTTCTTGCCGATTTCCCGGACATCGTCGTCGATATGCACGATCGGCGCTGAGGGCGGGAACGGGGGCTCATCTAGTGGGAAGAGGAGCGTGAGTACGGGCGTGCCGATTGCGACGATAAGGTCCGCCTGGGCGAGTTGCCCCCGGAGCATGGTGCCGGAAACGACGGCGAGCAGGCCACCGTAGAGGGGGTGCTGCGAAGGGAAGGGTAACTCGGCGGCGAACGAAGTGTACACTCGCGCACCCGTCGCTTCCGCGAGTTGGACCAGCTCCGCCTGCCCGCCACTGATGGAGACCCCGTCGCCAGCGATGATTACCGGGGATTGAGCGTCGGCGAGCATCGCGGCGAGTCGCTCGATGGCGATCGGATCGGGTCTGGTGGCGGTCTCTACGCGATTGGAAGGGGCGATATCGATCTCCGCCTCTTCGTCCATCACGTTGGTAGCGACGGAGAGGAAGATGGGGCCTCGCGGTGCTTCCCCGGCGGACTTGAAGGCACGGCGGAGCATGACAGGCACTTCAGCGGGATCCGCGACCTCCGCTGCCCACTTGGTCACAGGCTCGGCCATTCGTACGAGGTCTCCGGCCAAGATCGGCTCCTGGCTGGCGCCACGATGCGGATGCTGGCCGGCGTAGACCACCAGGGGCGTGCCGGAGCGGTAGGAGTTGTAGAGCATTCCCATGGCGTTGCCGAGGCCTGGGTTGATATGTAGCTGGAGGAATGCAGGCTTGCCGGATGCGCGCGCGTAGCCGTCGGCAACACCGGCGGCGACGCCCTCGTGGAGGGAGAGGATGTACTCGAGTTGAGGGAAGTCCTGGAGGGCGTCCATGAACCCCTGCTCGGTGGTACCGGGATTGCCGAAAACGTACTTTACGCCCTCGGCGGCGAGTTGTTCGAGCATGGCATAGCGGCCGGTCAAAGATGGCATTCGCGATAGCTTCCTTTGCCGAACAAGGATAGCAGGTTGAAGACGCCAGACCAGCAGAGCGGTGAGCCGTAGAGGGGCCGACATAGAACCCTGCAAACCGGAGATCCAATTCCGGTTTCGTTAACCACTCGTTCACCGACGTTTTGATAACGTGTCACGTTTCCCACCGTCTACCTATATGAGGAATAGATGATGACTATCACAACAAAGCCGGTCACAAGGTACGCGGTGGACGTACAGCCCGATTCCCAGATCCCGCCGATCTGGCGAGAGGCCTCCTGGCCAGTGGAGTGGCTATCCCTGCGTACTTCCGCTGTTTACCACGGCTGGGGCGTTCCCCGCGGGGACGGCAGCGCGGTCATCGTGATCCCGGGGTTCATGTCGGGCGACGCTTTCATGTACGAGATGTTTGCCTGGCTGGGGCGGATCGGCTACAAGCCTTACCTGTCCGGCATAAGCGTCAACGCCGGATGCCCCGGTCAGACCGCCGAGAAGTTAATCAAAGTCGCGGAGCGTGCGTACATGGAAACCGGTCGCAAGGTGCGGATCGTTGGCCACTCCCTGGGCGGTCTGCTCGGGCGACACCTCGCGTTGAAGCGCCCTGATCTCGTGGCGCAGGTCGTTTACATGGGTTCGCCCATACGCGCGGTCCACGCACATCCTGCAGTCGTGATGACAGCCGGCGCATTGGGCGGGTTGCGGTCCATGATGAGCTCGGGAAGGCGTTGCGTGGCTTCGGGCTGCGACTGCGGCCTCACAGCGGAATCGACGATGAGGATGCCGGCCTCGGTGCGGCACGCTGCCATCTACACCCGATTCGACGGTGTGGTCGATTGGCAGGACGCACTGGAGCGAGACCGGCGCCGGAACTTCGAGGTTGGTGGCAGTCACGTTGGCCTGGTGTTCAATCCCAGGGCCTACAAGGTCCTGTCACAACTACTGGCACAGACCCCTGTGGCGTAGTCCCGGGGGGGTGAGAGGGAGAGGCCGCCCATGAGGCGGCCTCTTTTAGTGTCGGGCTGCGGGGGCCACCTCTACAACAAAACGATAGAAATGCAAGGTGGCAAGGGGTTGATGAAACGGTAGCCGCAGGTAACAGATAGTTAAATGTGTGCAGTGGCCGGTTGGGGTGTTAATCGGCAACGGCTGGCACCCGGCGGCCACCTATCCTGAGGAGAGAGGTGAGCTACATGGCAGGCAGCAACATTTGGCTGGTTCTGATCATTGTCTTCATCGTCCTTGTTCTCTTGGGCGTAATTACTGTTGCCGCATAGGTCAGGAGTCATGCTGCAGCAACGACACGTCGTGCAGCACCCGGAAGGCGGCTGGGCGGTGGTGAAGCCGCACGCCGACCGGATCAGTTCGCGGCACGAGACGCAGGCCGATGCGCAAGCCCGCGCGAAGGATATCCTGGCTCGTGCTGGCGGTGGTGAGGCCGTCACCCACTCCCGTAACGGCAGTATCCGTCAATCGGACACGGTTCAGCCGACGACAGTCGATTGGTCACTGCTATCACCCCAGGGACACGTCCTGCTGTATATCGCGCTCTGCCCGGATAGCACCGCAACCGACGTCGCCCGCGCCATGGGTCGCACCCGGCGACAGGTTTGGACGATCATCAAGGGTTTGAAACAACGAGGGATGCTCACAATTCGGAAGAAAGACCGGAAGCACTTTTTCAGGATCAATTTTGATGCGCAGTTTCTGCACCCGACGATCGATGAATTGACACTGAACTCGGTATTGAAGGAAGCCGTTGAGCAAGTGCAAGCCGATAATCCGGACGTTTGCGAAGAAATCCGGGCTACAGCGTCCGCCTGAACTCCGACCGGAAAAAAAGCCCCCGTTTCAACGGGGGCTTTTGAGTTGAGTGGTTGGTGGCATACGGGATTCGAACCAGTGATGTCCGCCTTGAGAGTTCCAGAATAAGCCGTACCACCCTGTCCCATTTCGTCCCGTTTCGTGCCAATCTGTGCCTAACCACGTCTTCAGCCAGACCGGTCCGTTTGGCACCGGCTCGTCCCGGCAAGGATGGACACAAAATGGTCACAATTCTTCGACCTACCGTGTCTGGCACCTCCAAAGCCAAGCTGGAGGTTGCGGGATGGAGTTACTACTCCGTAGTCTTTCCGTCGAAGTGCTCCTCGGACTCAGCAGCTTCCGCTTTAGTCGCGCGCACGATCCCATCCTTGTGCTCCGGTGGTCCATAAAGCGTGTAGAACAGCAAAGGCTTGGCGCCCGTGTTAGTCACGTTGTGGCGCGCCCCTGATGGTACGAGCATTGCGTCGTCGCTCTTGATCGGTGTGACGTTACCGTCGATCAAGATCTCACCCGTGCCCTTCTCGACTCGGAAGAACTGATCCCTGTCCGGATGCACCTCCTCACCGATCTCCTCGCCGGGATTGAGCGCCATCAGCACGAGCTGCATGTATTTGCCTGTATAGAGGACGCGGCGGAAGTCCGTATTTGCCTCAGTCAGCTCTTCGATATCCTTGACAAAACCGTTCATCGAGTCATCTCCTTTTGGAACTCAAACCATTGCATTGTTTATTGTCCACTCCCGGCAGGTCCTCCTAAACGCCGAGAGCCGGTAAGTCATGACACTGAGCCTATGCGGGACTCTTTGTTTGTCGATAGGTGGCGATGGTCTTGCTAAGCTCCGCACCCAGGTCTTGAATGCTCATTCCCTTCAGCAGGCAACAAGACGCGCCAGCCGCCTGGAACGCCTCTCGCTCACCGTTGATGTAGTACGACGAGTACATGACGAACCGAGTACCAGGGCTCACGCTGGCGAACCAGCGCAGGATGTCCGGGCGGGCCGCAACCCCCCATGTGAAGTCCGCGATGATTAGGTCCGGTGGGGACTCGCGTGCCAACTCCGCCGCCCGGAGCAGGTTCGTTGTGTGCGCCACAACCTTCAATCCGGGCAGACGATCGAGGCTGCGAGCCAGCGATTCGCATACTTCCTCGTGCTGATCGACAACCATGATCGTGACCGGCTGTTCGCTGTCCATGAATCCAAGGTAGCCGTAGACAGGCGGCGCTCGCACAGGCAGAGGACTCAAGGTCAGCGGGCCATATGGCACATTAACTATAATTTCTAGGCCGATGCCCACAGAACCAACATACTCCGCCGAGGATATTAGAGGTCTCGTTGAGGCCAGCGTCAGCCTGACTTCGGACCTCTCGCTGGATACCGTGCTGCAGAAGGTGGTGGACGTCGCGCGAGGGCAGATCGGCGCCAGGTACGCCGCATTGAGCGTCCTCAACGGTGACGGTGGTATTCAGAGATTTGTGACAAGCGGAATAACGGAGGAGGAACGAGAGGCGATCGGACCGATTCCGACCGGTCATGGGCTTCTGTCGGTGCTCTTGTACACAGGCACCACGCTCCGTATGGACGATCTGAGCAAGGACCCGCGCTCGGTGGGCTTCCCCCCGCACCACCCCCCAATGAAGTCGCTCCTGGGCGTATCCGTTGTCTCCCGCGGGAATGTCCTCGGAAACCTCTACCTGACAGAAAAGGAAGGAGCGACCGGCTTCGACGACCGCGATGAGGACCTGTTGCGCTTGCTGTCTGCGCAGGCGGCGGTGGCCATCACAAACGCCCACCTGCATGAAAGATTGGAGAGCCTGGCCCGCCTCGAAGAACGGGACCGCATCGGAATGGACCTGCACGATGGCGCAATCCAGTCTATCTACGCCGTCGTTCTGCACCTGGAAGACCTGCATGACCGGTTGCCACCATCCGCGGAGGAGCTAGGGCCGGAGGTCGAGCGGGCCATGGACGATCTGAACAAGGTCATCAAGGATATACGAAGCTACATCTTCGACCTTCGCCCACAGCTGTCCCACGTCGATGACCTCCCGGGGGCACTGGCGCAACTCGTAGAGCAGTTCAGCGTAAACACCCTAGTTACCTCGACACTTGAAATCTCGGATCCTTTCGAGGGCGTAGGCGGTGAGGATCCCGCGATGGCGTTGTTCCACATAGCACAGGAAGCTTTGAACAACGTCGGTAAGCACTCGAAGGCAACGACCGTGACCGTCCGTCTCCACTCAAATCAACTTAACGTAACGTTGGAAGTCGTGGACAACGGAATGGGTTTCGATGTGGCGCCCGAGGGCACAAGAGTTGGCAACGGGCTACGGAACATGCGGGACCGGGCACGCAGTGTCGGGGCCGCGCTGACATATGACAGTGCTCCCGGCCGTGGTACAAAGGTGCGGGTGGAACTCCCGGTGCAAAGGGGGCGCTGATTTGGCTGAAAAGGTAAAGATTATGCTCGTCGATGATCACGAGATCGTGCGCATGGGGATCCGCACGCTACTGGAACGGCGGGAAGGTTTCACGATCGTGGGCGAGGCGGGTACTGCTGCCGAAGCCGTGTCAATAGCGCGTCAGAGCGAACCAGATGTCATCGTGATGGATATTCGCCTGCCGGACGGCAACGGCGTGGAAGCCACCCGCGAGATCCGTGGAGAACGTCCGGCGACCAAGGTCATCATGCTGACCTCGTACGCAGACGACGAGGCTATCTACGGCTCCATCATGGCCGGGGCGTCCGGGTATTTGCTGAAGCAAACAAGGGGTCAGAGTTTGGCGGAGGCCATCGAGCGGGTGGCGAAGGGTGAGTCGTTGCTGGACCCTGGGGTGACTGCCCAGGTGCTCGAGCGAATGCGGTCGCTAGCGCGCGGTGAGGGTGACGAGCTGGCCGTACTCTCCGATCAGGAACGGAAGATTCTAGGCCATATCGCGGAGGGCATGACGAACAAGGAGATCGCTGAGGTCGTGTTTCTCAGCGACAAAACCGTTAAGAACTATGTCTCCAGCATCCTTAGCAAGCTGAACCTTCGGCGTCGCTCGGAAGCCGCCGCCTTCATGGCGGAACGCCGCACCAAGGCATCCGATTCCGAGTAGTCACCGGCGGCTCCGGGGAAGATGGCAACCGCCCTTCGTTCGACTGGGGCCCTTAAGATGGGCGCGGGTCGTGGCGGTGATCACTGTAAGGTGCCGCATTACCGTGTGTCATGCGGAACACCCGGTAGTGGGCCAGGATTTCGCTGGTAGACGCGCATACCAACAAGAGGACAAGCCAGGCAGCCAGCATCAGGTAGGTCATCACAAGGATTGGCCAGTCGAGGTTTGCCAGATCAAGCATGAATCATTCCTTTCTAACCAGGCTTCGCCAGCATTACTGCAAGAGGACAGATGTCCTTCGCGTCACTCGCCACCTTGAACTGCCATCCTTCGGTGGAAAGCCACAGCCCGCTGCACGGTAGGCGCCCGGTGGAGTCCTTCCAGGGACATGACCCCTGCTGTTCGGGTCCGTCGCACATACCGACGAACGCCTTGCCGTCTTCGTCACAGATGACGACCGACGAGGGGTACTCGGTCGAAACTGCCTGGTCAGTGTCCATAACGGAGCGCGAGAGCTGAGCCAGGTCATGCACCGCCATGTCCATATCGTCGGCAGCCAGATCACGCAAAAGGGCGCGCACTCGCTTCGCGACCGCCGGTGAGAGTTCGCCAGCAAGCATCTCCTTCAAGGCCCCCTCAGCCTCGGGCCCGATTATCTTCCTAACCTTCATATTCACTCACCTCCATCTGAACCATAAGCAGACTGATTGGGGACGCGGGAGTGCCGAACGGCAGGCATTCCGCAGGCCGTTGCTCTACAACGTGAAGAGCGGGGAGGCGAGCCTCGCGCTCTTGCCTCCCCGCGCTCGGAAAGAGCCGGACATTTGTCTAAGCCGCCTGAGTAGTCGTCGTCCCTCCTGCGGCCACCTTCTTGGTTGCTTCCTCGTGCTCTTTCGCGACCTCGGCGGCCCAGTAGACGGCCGGGGCGAGGAATAGGACCGTGACGAGGCCCATCACCAGCATGAAGACGCCCATGCCAACGACCAGGTCAGAGACTTTGAAGCCCATGACTGCCACACCCAGGCTGGTGCGCAGGAATGCGGAGTCCTTCGCGGTATTGCGAAGTTGGTTCTGGACGGGTTGTCCACTGGCGTCCTTGGCGGCGAGTTCTGAATTGTTGGTCCAGGCGCGGATGGGTTGGTCCTGGGCATTCGTCGCAGCCTGGGTCTCGTCGGTGGTGACGTTGATCGGGTTGCCGTCCTCGTCCGTCGCGGCAAGTGCAGCGTCCGTGGTCGTGTCACCATCGTCAGTCAGGTACGTACCGAAGGGCAGCATGTAATTTCCCTCGGGCATCATGAACCGACCAATCTGTGCGTAGAGGTATCCACCAGTGGAGGCCAGCGTGTGCTGAAGGATCGCGTCTGACTGGGCGTCGGCGGCGGCTGGTGAGTCGACCGTCTCGCCGGCGAATGCGGGGGCGTCATCGGCAACAGTGATGTCCTCGCGGACAATATTGTCACGGACCTCGTCATGGGCGTCCCGGCCCTCAGAGATCATGTAGACACCGCCGCCAATGAAGCCGATGCCAATTGCGATAGGCACAATCCAGAACCAGTGTCTTGCCCACCTGAAGTACTTTGTCATTTCTAGTCCCTCCTTTTGCGCGAGGCTCGATTTGCTTCTGATGTCACATTAGGCGCTCGTTGCCCTCTGTCTCATCGCGCGAATGGCCTTGCTTCACAATGACCAACGGCCCCTTGTTCAGGGGCCGTTCGGGTGTGAAAAGCAAGGTTCGCTATGGGTATCCGATGTCCACGGCGACGCGGGTGGGATCGGTGAGATCGATGACTCTGAAATCGAGTTCCTCACTCAGGCCCAGGACCCATGTCACCTGGCCTTCAAAATCGCCCGTGCGCTCTAGTTCGACAACGGTGCTCAGTCCCGGCTTGATCTCTAGTTCGTCGATCGTGGTATTGCCGGCTTCGTCGTGCGCTTGAGCACCGAGGAACCGCACCTGGAGGAACGATTCACCTTCGATCTGCACTTCGTTGCCTGACGCGTCGGCCACGATAGGCGGATTTACATACTCGATTTTGTACCCGGGCGCATTTCCTTCGAAGTCGAATGTCACTCGGTCGTAGTCGGAGTGAGCTGCGTACCGCGTGTCCGTCTGGATTGCAGTCGGTGGGACTGCCGGCGCATCCTTTTCAACGGGGTCGCGGGCACCCTTGAAGGGCTCCTCGGTGGACGTAGACGTTGCAGTTGGATCATCGGAGGCGAGGGGCGAATCTGTTACGGTGCTGGCTGATTCAGTCATGGTCGGCGACGAGGTTTGTTCGTCGTCTCCGCAAGCGGCGAAGGCTAGCGCCAGCACGCTGATCGAGAGCAGGAGAGCGCCCCTCGCCTCGAACAGGGTTGCCTTGCTTACCCCCTTGCGTTCCGGCCGGTGAGGCCTGACGGGTGGAATCTGCTCACCACGCGGTGGGTCGAGTTGGTGCTCGGCCAACGCTGGTGGCGGAACGACGGTCTTCGCGACAGTTATTCCCGGGGTGACTTCGACTACGCCGGACGTGCCTCCACGTGGCTGGTCCTTCGTGATCTCTGGTGGCCTGATTACGAGGCACGGTAGATCAGCACGCCTGACCACGCTGTCCGCGACGCTCCCCATTACCCATCGCCCGACCCCGGTCCGTCCGTGGGAGCTCATCGCAATCATGTCCACCTTGTACTCTGCAGCGGCGGCCAGAATACACTCAGCCGGGTATCCAAACGAAACCTCGCATTTGACGTTGAAACCCTTCCGGCGCAGACCTTCCGCGAGCACATCTATCGAATCTTTGACCGCAACCTCGATGTCATCGAGGACAGGCGGAGCGGAGGGCGCAACCTGCCCAGGGTAGAGCACAACGGGTGGTACGATCACCCGTTGGAGAACCAGCTCTGCGTCCAGGGTCGTCGCTAGCTCCTCAATCACCGGGAGAACGGATTCCGACAGCGCCGAGCCATCGACCGGGACGAGGATCCGCTCGAAACCCACCCCTGTGGCGGGTGTCTCCGATGCGCGTACGAGGAGCACAGGCCGGGTCGAGGTACGGACGACTTCATCGGCTACGCTGCCCAGGACAAGTCGCGGGAGACCGGAGCGACCGTGAGTCGTCATCGCGATGATTCGGGCACCCTCTTCGTTTGCGACGTCCTGGATCGATTGCGCTGCCCTGCCGAATACCACCCTGCCTCTGGCGACGACTCCGTCCTTCTTCAGTTCGTGCTTCACCCATTCCAGAAACGCTCGGGCAACCTCGGCTTCTTGAGCGATGCGTTCGTCAGAATCGATGCCGCCCACGGCCTCGGACCACGTCTCAAGTGGAACGATAACTGAGAGCAAGACCACTTCCGAGCGAGTCTTCTTTGCCAATGCGCGGACAAGCGGCAGTATGTGTGTACCAAGTTCAGATCCGTCCAGTGGGACCAATATCCTGTTTGTCATGATCGGTTCCTTCCCTATAGTTCGATCGCTTAGAAGACGCTGTAGGCGAGCCCCGGCTCCATCGCGATGGCAATCACGATTACAACCAGGATCAGTCCGATCGTGACCAGGATCGCTCCGTGATGACGTGTAAGCATCGCTTGTGCCTCCATTCCTTCCTGTCAGCCTCAGGTTAGCTCCGCACGCCAGTTCCCAATCAGTGCCGTACGGCATTCAGCAGCCAGTCCGTTCGACGTCAGTTCAAGATCAGGTTCCCTACCTGCTGTGTTGGATGGAGGTCGCACCGGAATGGGTATGTGCCGGCATCATTGATCTTCACGAGAAGCGTCCCTTGCTCACCCCCGCTGAGCGAGTTCATCGTGAAGTCATCCCGGGTCCCAAATTCCTTGTCGAGGCCGGACACGGACAGGTTGTGAGCGACCGATCCCTCGTTAATTAGCGTGAATTCGATGACTTCGCCGGCTGGGCCGGAGACTTCTGTCGGATCGAACGTTGGGTTGTTGGCCTGACCTTGATCGTCGGCGACGATCTGCACTTGCTTCTCAATGGGCAGGCCGGCGACCCGTGGATCCGGTACGGGAGTCGCGGCAGAGCTACCGCCGGAATTGCCGCCCTGCAAGAGATAGCCCACTGCTATCACGGCAATGACCAGCACGCCCACCCCGCCGGCCACCCAGGGCAGTGCCGATCCGGACGCTTTACGCCGCTCCTTCTGCTTTTTGCGGGTTTCCCATTCCTTGATCTGCCGGGCGCGCCGCTGTTCCGTGGTCTCGCCTGGTGGATGCTCGTGGTCTTTGCCGCTTTTTGTCTTGCTCATCCTCACTCTTCTCCTGTTGGTGGCGCCGAGGCCACCCGCCCGGCTACGTTCTTGCCGTACTTGATCCCCGCCTCTACTGGCCTTGAGGAGTTGGTTCAGGCTCCGTGATATTGAAGATGCCGATCATTCCTGCGTCAGCGTGAGCCACGACGTGGCAGTGGAATAGCCACATTCCGGGATTGGTGAACGTGAATTGCAGGGTGTCCGATTGACCTGGGATTAGTGGCAGCACCTGGGCTGACCACGAGGCCCCGTCCAGGGTACCGGTAGAGATGTGCTGAACGCTGTGCGCGTGGAAACTGTGGATGGCATCTCCAATGTTGATCACGTGGACGCGCAACTCCTCGCCGACCGTCGCGGTGATTAGCGGCACTGTGACGCCCAGTTGAGCCGCCACGCCATCGATGCCCTGCTCGTGAAAGATCTGCTCCAGGTGGTGCTCGCCGCCAGGTATGCCGCGCCCGTTCATGATGTAGATGGGGACATCATCGCCTTCGGTTTCGCTACCAATCTCGCTCATGAAGATAACTTCGCCACGGACTGCCGGCTCGTCCGGCGAATTCACGATGATCGCGCCATACAGGCCCTGGTGGATGTTTGCAACGATCGTGCCGCCGCCGTCAGCGGAGTGGTCGTGATAGTAAGCCAGGCCCGGCTCTGTCAGGTCGAATTGGTAGGTGTAGGTGTCGTCCGGTGCGATCATCGCCCCAGCGCCGATGCCGCTGATCACGTTCATCTGGCTTCCATCATTTTCGAGCGAGTAATTGCTGAGGTGAGTGTGGAAGCTATGCACATGCGGCAGCTTATTCGTGACGTTTACGACCAGCCTCTCCCCGACCGTGCCAGTCAGGGTGGGACCCGGTACCGTGCCCACCGGGGAATCGGCGAGCTTGTATGTCCATGCGTGCCAGACGTTCCCGCCGCCGTAGTCGATGTCCGCCGGAACAATGTCGAGGTTATACTCCCGAATGGTTTGCGCCTCCGCCGGGCCGCTGTCCTTACCGAGGAGAACCATCGTTGCGAAGATTGCCGCAAGGGCAGCCACGACAACAAGTATCAGAAATCCAGACATGGCCAGGTGGCGGTTCTCCCCGGGGTCGGGATCTGCATAATCGGTCATCGGGTCTTGTCCTTCTAGCCTGATGTCGTCATCGGCGGTGCGTTGCCTGCATTGAATAACGGGGTTGGCTTCGCAGGCCTATGCCCAAGGACACGGAAGCAAGGGGCCGTTCGGCCCTTAGACGAATCGGGCCATCAGGCCTACGTGGCAGTGCTGGTTCGGGGGGCCGTAGAGGGGTGGTCAACGCGCCGCTTGATCTCGGCGAACATCTTCCGTTCCATGATGAGTTGCCCCGGTTCCATAATCGCCATGACCAGAGCGGAGGAGGGTGACCAGCGCTTGACCCTGGCTCGAACCCTCGAAACCAGGCGCGTGCGTCCCGGGCCGTCGTCATAGACTGCGAGTGTCCAAACGGTTGAGAGCCAGAGGTCAGAGGATTCGGGTGGTCCAAGAGCGATCCAATGGCCTTCGTCAACCCCGCGCACTGTCATGGTTCCCTTGCCGTCCAGGACATCGCCGATTCTGGGGTGCTGATACTCGGGGAGTATGCTGTCAGCGTTCGAAACCTTCATGCCCATAAGCCGTTCGACCCAGACGTAGCTGTAAAACCCGCCGCGCGGAGACTCACCGATCTGAGCGAGCCATGGCCAGACATCTGTCGCTGTCGCTTCAAGGGAGACGGCGCGG
>Ga0105347_1000576_pt1 | contig 17256 bp, 16 predicted proteins | sample EasRivMeERMLT890_FD_89677 | JGI IMG/M metagenome (GOLD analysis project Ga0105347, IMG submission 89677) | Soil microbial communities from meander-bound floodplain in the East River, Colorado, USA - East River MetaG ERMLT890 | ecosystem: Environmental > Terrestrial > Soil > Floodplain | place... | reverse complement strand
TTCTAAGAATTCTGGTTTCGCGAACTTTCACTTTGACAGTGATTGAGCGAGTGGGGAGGTCCTAGAGTTCAAGGTTCAAAGTTCAATGTTCAAGGTCCGAAACGAATTAAGACATTGAACCCGGAACATTAAACCTTGAACATCCTTTCCCGGTGCAAGAGACAATCGTTCAGTTCTTGATCCGTCCCAGCGCCTTTTCGACGAAGCTGAAGTCGAATACCTGGCTGGGCGGAATTTCTTTGGTGACGTTTAAGCTCTTCTTGGTGAAGTCGATGGCGCCGCGCATCCAGGTTTCGTCGAGATAACTGAACCCGCCCAGGCGGCTAACGTGAAGGTCATAGACCTCTGCGGCCAACGAGGGGTCCTTGATACCAAGATACTTGGCAATGTGGTCGACGGACTCCGCGCGATTTCCAGTATAGTATTGAAGTCCCCTCAGGCTCGCTCTGACAAAGGCAAGGACTTCGGATGGATTGGTTCTGATCTTTTCCTCCGTTGCGCCGATGCCCCCCGACGGATAAGCGGCCAAATAATCGCCCGAATAGGCGAGCTTGCTAAAGCCCTCGCGATAGAGAACGAGTTGCCGCGGCGGACTGAGGAGACATGCCGCGATGCGGTTGGTTCGGAGAGCGGTCGCGAGCTCTTCGGGAGTCCCTATGACTATCAGGGTCGCGTCCTTATTGGGCGTGACCCCGTGATGTGTGAGGATTAGCTGCGTCAGCAGATCGACAGCGCCGCCCCGGGAGGAGATCCCGATGACCTTGCCTTTGAGTTGCTGAACCGACTTTATTTCAGGTTGGGCTACGAGTTCGAACTGCGGCTTCGAATTGACGATCAGGACGAGCCGCACGGGCAAGCCGCGGACCCCCGCCGCGATGATCGATCCGGCGGCAGATGCATAGTCAACCGAGCCGCCGATGAGGGCCTGCATCCCCACCGATCCTCGTATGAGCAGCGTTTCGAGGTCGAGTCCTTCCTCGCGATAAAAACCTTTGAGATTGGCTATTCTGAATTGCAGCTCGGTGACGGCAATGGAGGTGGTGGAAAACCGGATCTTCTTGAGCTGCGGCAGGGCAGGCGATGACGTGAGAATCAGGAAAGAGAATGCAAAGAGGCCAATACCTAGTTTCGGCATATAGACCGTCCTCTCGCTAGCTACGACTCTTGGCTCACCAGGGCGGAGCCTAACAAAGCCCCCAGACAGCGTCAATCTCCACCGACCTACTAGCACCGCATCGAGGAACCTCCCAAACGTTTTGAACGGCTTGAACGTTTTGAACTTTTTGAACCGCCGTTAAGCCGTAACCTTTACCCTTGACAACAGCAGGTGGCCTAACTTAGAAGAAGGTTAATCCACCGGCTAAGGAAGGAGTCCCCCTATGTTCGCAAGAATCAGACACGTAGCAGCCCACACCGAGCACTACGACAAGCAGTTCAAATTCTACCAGACGATCTTTGGCATGAAGCAGATCACCACCGGGCTGGTAGACGAGACCGGCAAATCTAATCCGGATCGGGGACATATCAGCGACGGTGTCATCGGGATGGCACTGTTGGCGAAACGGCCGGGAGCCCAGCAGGGCCTCGACCACTTCGGCTTCGAATGCGAGGACGTCAAAGAAGTGCTCGACCGCATCAAGCAGCGCTACCCCGAACTCTTGTATGCCCAGGCGCTGAGTTACGTGCCCTTCGCCGGCATCAGGGCCCAGGATCCCAGCGGGACTCAATTCGATCTGTCACAGAAAGGGCTGTCTAATGTCCGGGAGGGTTATTTAAGCGACGGCTGGGAACAACCGCGATGGCTGAATCATATCGCGCTCCGCGCCCGGGAGCCCGACGAGGCGGCGGAGTTTTACACCACCGTCTTAGAGCTGGAAGAATTGCCAGAGCACGCCGCCGATGGAGCGATCTCGCTCACCGACGGCAAAGTGAAGCTCATCCTCCGCCGCTGCCACAATGGTTTTTACCGGACTTTGAGACAGGGGTTCGATCACATCGGCTTCAAAGTAGAGAATCTAGAACAAGCTAAGAAAGATCTCGATGAGATCGCCACGACCTATCCAGAGTCGGCGCCCCGTAAGATCGCCATGGGACGCAGTGGAGCCGATCTAGAAAAGGACCTGCAAGGTTGCCCCATCGGGAAGCACGTATTCGCCGACCCCGACGGCGTGCTGCTGGATATTTCGGATTAGATCGGCTTTTTCTCGGCTCATTTGTCTTGTTCAGTCTTTTAGACTCGCAGTTGATGAAAAACTTCTCGGAGTCCTTCGACGAGTTCAGGACGAACGGAAATGATTGAAAAATTCCGTTCATGCTGAGGTTCTCCAAGCATGAAGAACTTTCTTCCAGTCACCTGCAAGACAAGGGCTAGGAGATCGACGTGGACCGCCGGGTGCACGGCTAGTATCGCCGCGAACAACAACCACTCTCACTTAAATCTGCTGAAGCCATTCGGCAGTCCGAAGGTTAATATTTAATGAACTAAATTCTTAGGGCTTGTCGCGACCCCGGACGATTTGTCGGAGCGCGTCCTCGTAGATGGTTTGTCGCGGTCCAATCGCGACGATTTCGATGGCGCCTTCAACGGGTCGATAGATAATTCGCGTTCTTCCTATTGGCAGACTCCAGTAGCCTAGAAGTTCCTCCTTGAGCGGTTTCCCGCAGTCTGGTTCCGCAAGGATATCTGCCAGCGCAGCGCGAACTTTGCGCTTTAGTTAGGATGTAGCCGCCGGATGAGATTACGAATCTCGGCCGGGGCTTTGAGCGTGGAGACCGGCATGCAAGGAGTTCATTCGGCGAAAAGGTTATCAAGCGAGTAGCGCTTCTTTGTGCGCTTGAGGGATCGTATGCCGCTGCGAATCTCTCTCATAAACTTCTCGTCCTTCATGATTGCCACAGTTTCATGCCAACCCTCGTACTCATCTTTGCTGACAACAATCGCAACGGGCTTTCCGTTGCGGGTAATCGTCACTACCTCATCTCGACGCTCCACGGCGTCCACCAACTCGCTGAGCTTGGTCTTAACTTCCGAAAGTGGCATGGTCTTCATAGGCGCGCTCCTCATGGCACTTGGTCTGAATTGTGACCAAAGTCTATGTGCTTTTGATGCCAGGGTCAACTTCTGGTGTTGTCCTAAAACAAGGGTGAGCTTACATGGCCTCCCGAGTATGCACGGCACGTCCTGGCGTGCGGGGCCTTTCGGCCGAGCGCCTAATTGACAGAGGAGGCCGGCATCGGATAAAAAATTGAGTCCATGAGAATCATCGATTTACATTGCTATCCCAACACGGAGCCTTGGATTAAATCGCAAGGGCCTTATGTGGAAGCGCTGGCGAAATACTGGAATCGCGCCTGGACGTGGAAGACCGAGGCGGAGGTTATCGAGGAGTTCAAGCAATACTCCGTTGAGGCCGTGCTGGTCGCTTTCGATATCGAATCGGTAACTGGCGCGCCGCCTTGCTCGAATGAATATGTCGCTCAAATGCGCGATCGTAACCGCGGCGTGATCAAACAAGCCTGGGGCGCGGTCGATCCCTTGAAAGGCGACGCCGCTATCAAAGAGGCGAAAAGGGCGATCGAAGAATTCGGCCTGCTGGGTTTTCACTTTCATCCGATTATGGGCCATTTTTCGGTGGACGAGCGGCGGTTTTATCCGTTGTGGGAGACGATCAATGAGCTCCGGGTTCCGGTGATGATCGATGTGGGTACCACGGGAATGGGGGCCGGCATGCCGGGCGGTTTGGGCGCAGTCATACGGCATGCGCACCCGGCCGCGGTGGACCAGCTCGCCGCCGATTTCCCGAATCTCAGCATCGTCGCGGCGCATCCGGGCTGGCCCTGGACCGACGAGATGATCGCCGTGGCGCTGCACAAGGGCAACGTGTCATGGGAACTTTCGGGGTGGGCGCCGAAATATTTTCCCGAGGCGCTGAAGCGCGATATTAAAGGCAGGCTCAAGGACAAGATCATGTTCGGCAGCGACTATCCGAGCATTCCCTATGACCGGCTTTTCACAGAATGGAAAGAATTGGGCTACTCGGATGAATTGATGGAAAAAATATTTCATGGCAACGCCGAGCGAATTCTTGGGTTATAGGAGTTTTCACCACAAAGAACGCAGGGCGGCAGAGCCGCAACCAAAAACTCGGAATATCTCCCGCAAAGGCGCAAAGGCCGCAAAGAAATTAAACTTCTGAACTTGGCGATCTTAGCGTCTTGGCGCGAGCAAATCCCCGTTGTGATAGCCACTGGCCACTGGAAATTTGCGCAAGCCGCGAAAATTTTCAAGCATAGCAACGCAAAGGACGCAAAGATTTACTATGTGAACTTTGCGTTCTCTGCGGTCAATCTTAATTTTTTCAACAAGCGCCTGCTCACGTTTCAGTTGATCTTTGAATCGGTGTCAGCTAAGCGAGTTAGATGTATTTCTCGCCGCGTTTTCGCCAAGGCGTGAAGGCTGCCATACCGATCTGGATCGCTTTCATTCCTTCTTCTCTTGCCTTCGGAGTGGCGGCTCAAGCCCATGGCCTGCACCTCGGCGAAGTAATACTGATGTCCGCCTGGGTCTATTCGGGGCCCGCTCAGTTCGCTATGTTGGCGCCCATTGCGGAAGGGAAATCTTCGCTGCAGATTTTGCTTGCCGCTTCCGTAATCAATCTTCGCTTCCTCCCCATGAGCGCGGCCCTGGCGCCTTATTTCCGGGGCGCGCCACTGAGACGCTTGCTCGGGGCCGCTCAGTTCATCGTTGCCAGCAGTTTTATCGTGCCGTACCTTCGCTTCCGTCAAGAAGCCGAGTCGCGGGCACAAGCTACCGCGGAGGACCCTCCTGCTGAGGGACCAAGCAATCTAATTTTCTTTCTAGGCGTTGGGATCACCAGCTTTTTTGTCTGGGTTGTGGGAACGGGGATCGGGCATGAGTTTGCCCAAGGGTTGCCGAGCGGCTTCGAGGAGGGCCTCAAGTTTATCCTTCCCGGCTATTTCGCCGGCATGTTGGTGATCGACATGCGCGGGCGGGCTTTGCCGTTGATTTGTCTCGCGAGCCTGATCCTCACGGTTCCGGCGATCGTCCTGAGTCCGGATTGGGGCTGGATCATAACCGTGATTCTAGTTGCGACCGCAGGCTGGAGGATGGAGCAATGGACGAAACGCGCGTAACGGTTATTCTGGTGATGGGCACTCTCGCTTACGCGGGCCGCGTACTGCCGCAGATTCTGTTTGTCGGCAGGAAGTTTCCCGAAGCCTGGGATCGCTTGTTGCGCTATCTATCCTACGCTTTTATCTGCGGCATCATCTCCAATATTCTATTCGTGAGCGGCGGGCGCTTTGCGAGCGAGGCAGCGCCTCATCGGGCGGTGGCATTGGTCCTTGCGATCTTTGTAGCCCGTCGGACCAAGAGCGCGGTGACGGGGATGATCGTCGGAACTACTGCGGTCTTGCTCCTGAGCTGGTTCCGCTAGCCGGGCGGGCTTCAACGCCTTGAAGAAGTTCAAATCGTTCAAGCCGTTCAAGTCGTTCAAAACGTCGCTGGCCCGCCAGGTTAGGGAGGTAGAATACGACTTCGTTCCCGCACCGCGCTGATGAGGCAGCCATAGAAAACCAGCGGGAGCGAAGAAACCAAAATCAGCGCCAGGATAATATCGCCGGTGCCGGTAATGAGACGCGCGGCAATCAGTGGTGCCACTACCCCCGAAGTGTAATGCAGCGACATGATAATGCCGGCGGCGGTGCCGGCGCTACCCGCGGGGGCGGCCTCCTGGGCCAGCGCGACCACCAAGGCCGGTACTGAGGCCTTGAGAGTGCCGAAGGCAAAGATGCCCACTGCCAGGGCTGCCGCCGATTCCAGCCAATAGAACACTATGAAGGCTGCTAACGCTGCGGGGAAAGCGCTGAGCGCGATGACCCGTTTGCGGCCGAATTTATCGGACAATGACCCGAGTGAAAACGATCCGAGCATGTTTGCCAAGCTCAACACGCCCATCAACCAACCAGTTTCTTGCAAGGTGAGCGCCTTGGCTGTGCGTAGCAAGGTCGGTGTCCATGCTGCGGAGCTCCAGAAGACCGAGCCGCCGATGAATTCAGCCAGCGCCAGAATCAAAATCGGAGTGGTAAGCGCCTCTCTGAACGAGCCGCTCCGGCTCGCGGTCCTTATCGAATGAATATTTCGAATCCAATAAAGTTGCAGCAGCATGTCGGCGGCGGCAATGACACCGACAGTCACAAAGGCGGCGCGCCAGCCGAAGCCGTCGATGATGCGGCTCGCCAACACGGCGCCGATGGCGCCGCCGATGCCGTAGGAGACCGACACGAGGCTGGCGCCGAGCCCGCGGCGATGGGGCAGCAGATCGGACATGATCGCGTAAAGCGACGGCGGTGTAAAACCATAGCCGATCCCCGTGAGTGCGAGAAAAAAGAAAAAGAGCACTCGATCGCCGGTGATCCCCGCAGCGCTGAAGCCCAATGCGAGAAAGCTCAGGCCGCTGATGAGCACGGTCTTTCGTCCCATCCGGTCCGCCAGACGGCCGGCGATGAAGCTCGTAAGCGCCGCAATGACCATCATCACCGAAAATAGGCTTCCGGCGGCGACCGTGGAAAGTGAGAAAGTTTGGCTGATTTCAGGAAGCGCGATGCCCAAGGTCGCTACCATCATCGAAGGCATCAGATTGGCGCAGGGGACGATGCAGAGCGTTAAACGTTGCATCGTGCCGTGACCCCGGGATTAGGATTTTCGATGGATAGCCCTTACTTGAGAGGAATCATGATGCAGTCGCGAGGCTGGCCGCCGATCACCCTCGTGATGTGGCCATGGCCAGTGGTATCTTCCGCGAGCATGACGTCGCCCGGCCCGAAACGCCTCACCGTACCGTCGCCGATTTCGATTTCAACTTGTCCGGCAAGGGTAATAACATATTGGCGCCGTGGCGCCGGGTGATAATTGCTCCGATGGGTTGCCGGCACGCGGCGAAAGAGCATCCCATGCGCCGGCTGGAGCTCGGAAACTTCCATGTGTCCACTGAGGTTAAGTTCAACATCGATTTCTTCGAAGTGAGATTCATTGTCTGCGCCGGTATAAAGTCTAACGATCTTCATCTGCCGGGTTTTAGGGGAATTGGTGGAAAAAAGCAAGGCGCTTAAAAATAATCTAGTTCCAATCGTTCCAGCCGTTCAAATCGTTCAAAACGTTATCAAATTCGGAAGGACCAAGAAGAGCCAAGTATAAAAGGCGCGAAACAATTTCGAAATTCGAAATTTCTGGTCCTTCATGGTCTTTGCCGTGAGCAAGAAAATGGCCTATAAACGGGGCTAGTGAATTTTCTCAATCAGTAACGAGGGAGAGCTTCCATGAGCGAAGACATTTTAAATCAGCTGGCCGCGGACATGAACAAACTGCTCACCGAGCCGGTCGGGAGTCGCAGTGTAAAAATAACCGACCTCACGCCCCGGGACGGCCAGCAGTGCAAGCTGGCGACGCGGGTTACCACCGACGACCTGCTGCCGTTGTGCGCGTCCATCGACAATTGCGGTTTTTACGCCGTCGAAGTTTGGGGCGGCGCGACCTTCGACGTCTGCATGCGCTACCTGAAAGAAGATCCATGGGACCGGCTACGCCGCATCAAGTCGGTGATGCCCAAAACCAAATTGCAGATGCTGCTGCGCGGCCAACATATTCTGGCCTACCGCCCCTACACCGACAAAATCGTTTGGAAGTTCGTCGAAAGAGCCATCGCCAACGGCATGAACGTGTTCCGGATTTTCGAGGCGACCAATGATTTTAGAAATATTGAAACAGCGACCCAAGCGGTCAAAGAGCTGGGCGGCGAGGCCCACGTCGAAGTCAACTACACCGTGAGCCCGGTTCATACTCCGGAGAAATGGATGGAGTATGCCGAGCAGCTGATCGAGGTCGGCGCCGACTGGTTGTCGCTGAAAGATGCCACGGGCATCATGACGCCCTTCGATTGCTACAGAATTATCAAGGGTATAAAAGATCGCGCCAAGGGCAAGCTGCCGGTGCTGCTCCACTGCCACGACATGGGCGGGACCTCCAGCATGTGTCACCTGATGGCGATTCTCGCCGGCGTCGACATGATCGACACCGTGTTGTCGCCGCTCTCCTTCGGCTCGGCACATCCCGCCACGGAGACCATGGTGGCGTCCTTGAAAGGCACTCCCTTCGATACCGGTATCGACGTGAAGATTTTGGAGGAGCCGGCGCAGATCACCCGGCAGATTAAGGAAAAGTATGAAAAATACGAGACCGGATACACCGGGGTGAGCGCCGATGTGTTCATTCACAAGGTGCCCGGCGGCATGATCTCGAACATGGTGGCGCAATTGAAGGAAGCTAAGCGCATGGATCTGATGGAGGCTGCGTTAAAAGAGACGCCGAGCGTCGAAAAGGACTTGGGCCATCCGCCGTTGTTAACGCCGACAAGCCAGATCGTCGGCGTCCAGGCCGTGCTCAATGTTCTGGCGGGTGAGCGTTACAAGATCGTCAGCCGGGAGACCAGCGACTACGTAAAAGGAAAGTACGGCCGCCCCCCGGGTCCGGTAAGCAAAGAGCTGATCAAAAAAATCATGAAGGACAAAGAGCCGGATTATTCGCTTCGCTCCGGCGAGCTAGCCGACCCGGCGGACTGGGAAAAGGCTGCCAAAGAGCTCGGCCCGCTGGCGAAGAGCGAGGAGGATGTTCTCCTTGGCGTGCTGTTCCCGATGCAGGCGAAAGAGTTTTTGACCCTCAGGGAAAACGGCGGGATCCAATAAGAAGTTCAAGACGTTCAAATCGTTCAAGCTGTTCCAATCATTTTTCGGATGACTCGCGGAAATGGAGCCAAGACAAAACTCGAAATTCGAATTCTGAGATTCGAAACAAATCCAAATGACCAAAGCTAAAGTTCAAAGTTTCAAACCACCCGTTTCGGATTTTAGGGTTCCCAATTCGGATGTAATTCTTTCATTTGTTTCGGATTTCGAACTTCGAATTTCGGATTTTGCTTTAGTTGCGACCTGGCGCGATGATAAGGTTTGTAAGGTGGGTTGAGGAACAATACCACTGTCCCGCTGATGCCTGAATTTCCCGATGTTACCGTCTATATCGAGGCGCTCTCGGAACGCGTCCTGAATCAGCCGATTGAGAAAATCCGCGTCGGCAGCGCCTTTGTTTTGCGCTCTTTCGATCCGCCGATTGGTACCGCTGAAGGAAAGAGAGTTTTGGCGCTTCGCCGGCTAGGCAAGCGCATCGTCCTCGCGTTGGAAGACCAACTCTTTCTCATCGTTCATCTCATGATTGCCGGACGGTTTCACTGGAAGCCGAAAGGCGCGAAGATCGCCCGCAAATACGGCCAGGCCGCCTTCGATTTTCCTAACGGCACCTTGCTCTTGACCGAAGCCGGGACCAAGAAGCGCGCGTCGATTTACCTGGTGCACGGGGAGGCCGCTTTGCAGGCGCATGATCCCGGCGGCCTTGAAGTCTTCGATGCAAGTCTCGAACAGTTTCGCGAAGCACTGACGCGCGAAAATCATACGGTGAAGCGCTCGCTCACCGATCCCAATCTATTGAGGGGCATCGGCAACGCCTACTCCGACGAAATTCTCCATCGCGCCAGGCTCTCACCGATTCGCCTCACGCAGCAGATGACGGCCGGCGAAATCGAAACGCTCTATCGCGCGATCAAAGAATCGCTGAACGATTGGGTGGAACGGTTGCGCAAAGAAAGAGGGTCGGGCTTCCCGGAAAAAGTGACCGCCTTTCGTCCCGACATGGCGGTGCACGGAAAATACCGCAAACCCTGTCCGGTGTGCGGCTCCCCGGTTCAGCGCATCGTCCACGCAGACAATGAAACCAACTACTGCGCAAAGTGCCAGACAGGCGGAAAGCTGCTGGCAGACCGGTCGCTGTCGCGGCTGCTCAGAGCGGATTGGCCGCGGAGTCTGGAGGAGTTGGAGGAAAGGCGAACTCAATAGGCCGTGAAGCCGTGCCAATCCCGGTGAATTGTGTTAGGATTACGCTATGATCGAAAAAGACGTGACGAAAGTGGAGTTGAAGGAATCGTCGAATACACAATTCGATTTGGCCCACTGGTTAAGGAAGACGCCCGAAGATCGGGTTTCTACCGTCGAATATTTCCGTCAACAGTTTTATGGAAGTGCAGCCAGACTTCAGAGAGTTGCTCGCGTTATTCAACGATCATCACGTTAGTTATATGATCGTCGGGGGGTACGCGCTTGCATTTCACGGCGCCCCTCGTTTCACTGGCGATCTCGATATTTTCATCAAACCTGATCTTGAAAATGCTAAGCGCGTCGTGGCCGCCCTTGATGCTTTTGGTTTCGCCTCCCTCGGCTTGACGGCAGCCGATTTCGAACGACCAGATCAAGTCATCCAACTCGGTGTCTCGCCCGTACGCATCGATCTCATTACATCCATTACCGGGGTTTCGTGGGATGAAGCCTTTGCCGGAAGGATTCCTTCAACTTATGGCGATATACCCGTACACTACATTGGCCGCGAACAATTCCTTTTGAATAAGCGAGCGACCGGTCGGAAGCGGGACCTTGCGGATCTCGAAGCCCTCGGGGAAAAGTAAATCCGAAATCGACTACTCACTGTCTGCGGCATGCGAAACGCGTACTACGAGGAGATTCTCCATTACGCCAAGGTCTCACGGATTCCCGCACCTAGTCGGTGTATGTCCAAGTACCTAATTCGTACAGTGTTCCTGACTAGCACATCGGTAGAAATCCCAGCTGTCCTTTAACCCGTTCAAACAGTTCAAAACGTTCAAGCTGTTAAAACCCTTCGAGGCGAGAACCATAAGGACTGCAGACTGAGCGCTCTTGGGTTCGAACGATTTGAACGACTTGAGCTGCTGGAACTTTTTGAACGGTTTAAGCCGCGCTTAAACTTGACTTTCGAGAATCTCCAAGCCGTCCAAGCGATCGATGAGGTAGAGCTTACCGTCGTCTGCGCGAAAAACGTCATTACTCTGGACCGCCGCTTGTCCCTTGCCCGGCAGTGGAACGTAGTAGCCGACTTCCTTGGGGGCGAAGGGGTTCGAAAGGTCCAGGGCGCGCAGACCGCCGGCGAACCAGGTGACATAGTGAATATTGTCGTAGACCTGTTCCGCCGGTTGATGAGCACCGAAGCGGCTGCCTGGTTTGAATTCGCCGTCGTAAGGGATCATGAAATTTGCGATGGGCATGGGGCGAGTTTCTTCGGTAATGTCCACCACCCAAAGGAAGGCATTGGGCGTAGGCGTAAGTTTCTCGCCGACTTCTTCATCCGTGACGATCATGAAATCGCGGTCCATAATCTTATTTGCCAATGGCAAGGTTGTATGCGTCGGACAGGGGTAGGGCGGGCTCCAGTCGAGTATGCTCAGGGTTTTAGGTTTACTCATGTCCGAGATGTCGACGATTGCGAAGCCGCCGAACCAATAACTTATATAAAGCCGGTTGTCCTTACGAATCGGGTGATGGCAGCGGTGGTCCCAGCCGTGCCAGGTGGGCTTCTCGCCGCCGGCTGTCCATTGTCCAGGCATCCACCAGCGGCCGACTTCTTCCGGTTTCTCGGGGTTCTTCAGGTCTAGAATTAACGCAATGTTACCGACGTATCCTTCCATGTGCGGGGAAAGGTAGGCATAGCGCCCGTCGAAGGTAAATCGATGCACGCCTTTCTCGGCTGCCTTGAAGAAGGCGATCTCGCGCGGCTTTGCACGATCCGAGATGTCGAATACTTTTAGACCCGCTTGCGGTTCCTTTTTCGATTTATAGCGCTCGTAGTTGATCAGCATGACGTCACCAGTCACGCGGACTTTGTGAGAATGAATTCCCTCCGGCACTTCGAGCTGAGCTATAAGTTTGGGATTTTTGGGATCCCGGACGTCGATGATCGATGTGCCGTGAGGCGGCTCTATGTGACCCACGTACGCATAACCATTCTCCACAACCACGGAGCCGCCACCAGGAAGATCCGTGCGTCCAATCTGTTTAATCTTTTGACTTATACCAACCGGTGGGTTTCCGTTCGTTGCCATGAATGCCTCCTCTTGGCTGTTTAGATCAGCTTTTCGCCTTCTGAATCATCTCCAGGACTTGGTCCGTCGTGCGCACGCGCGACATGCGCGGGAAGATCAACTCCATGAGTGTGTCATGGGCGCGCTGGTCGTGGGATGTGCCGCAGGCGTCGCTGACGACGATCATGTTATAGTCCAAGTCCCGGCCGGAATAAACCGTCGACGTGACCCCGACGTCGGTGGAGCCGCCGGAAATAATGATGGTGTCGACGCCCCGCGTCCGCAGCGCCAGGTCCAGATAGGTTTGGTGAAAGGCGCTCCAGCGGTACTTGACGATGTAGTAGTCCTCCGCTTGCGGTTCCAGGTCGGCGAGCACGTCAGAGCTTTTGTCACCGGCGATGACGTGCATTTTGGTTTTGGTTACTTCGCCGTTCGGCCAGGGCGTGAGCGAGTTGTTGGTATCGGTGAGCAGCAGCGCGGTGGTCGCGTTGTCAGGGCGATGGTTGCCTTTGGCGAAGAAAACGGGCAGGCCAGCGGCGCGTCCTGCCTTGCTGAGCCTGACGGCGTTTTGAATCCACGGTTTCAACGCCCTCGGTTTGCCTGGCTCCAGGGCCGGCAGGTAGCCGTTTAGAATATCGAAAAAGAGTAATCCCGTATTTTTGCGGCTGAAATCGGCTACATTCATAAGACGTCTCCTAGCGGATTTTGATGCCCCGTTTTTCTTTTTCCTCTATCACTTTCCACCCCTGACCGATATACCACTCGATCTGGCGGAACAGGCCGGTAAAAATCCGCACGTCTTTATCTTCCAGCCCGGCGCGTCCCAGGATTCGCCGGAAGGCCAAGAGCATATGTTCGGGATTCTCCGAATCGAGAAAACCGATTTTCAATAACACCGTCCGCATCCGGTCAAACAAGCGCTCGATGTCCTCAGTTTGGGCGCGCTGAATTCCGCCATGTTCCACCGGGACAAGCGCCGCCACATAAAATTCATAAAGGCAGATGACGGCGGCCTGGGCGACGTTGAGTGATTGGTAGTCTGGATGGCTTGGAATGGTCATGAGTAGCTGGCAATGTTCGATGTCCTTATTACTCAAACCGTGATCTTCCGGCCCAAAGATGAGAGCGACTTTGCCGGTCTTTGCGCTGGCGATGATTTCGCCCGCCAGCTCTCGCGGGGTCTGACTGTGTTTGCGGTAGAGTCCGGATCGGCAGGTTGTGCCGACGACGAGAGCGCAATCAGCGATGGCTTCCCGGAGAGTCTCGTAGCGTTGCGTGTTTGCGAGGATATCGCGGCCGTGAACGGCCATGGCCCGTGCCCAAAAGCTCCGGGTTCGTGCCGTGCCTACGATGGCGAGCTCGGTCTGACCCATGTTCTTCATCGCCCGCGCGATGGAGCCGATGTTCCCCGAGCCCCGCGGTCTTACGAGGACGATTCGAATGTTGGCCAACATAATGGCATTGGGCGTGAGGTTTGAGGCAACAGGCAATTGGGCAACCGTAGGGCGACCGGCCGGTCGCCCCTACATCTATTTCGCGAATGAGCACGACCTATTCTTCAAAATCACGCTCCGGTTCTTGTCGTCGAGTTCGGTTCTGTAGCCCAGGTCTTCGTGCATGATCGATCGACGATCGTCAACATGCTCCGCGCCGAAGATATGGGCAAGTTCATGGATCAAAGCAATAACGTCCGGCTCCGGATCGGCATAGGCACCGGCGTAATGGAATGGTTTGTTGACCGGGTTGATGACATAGTTTCCCAGTCCCTGCTGACAGTTGCCGATTCGGTCGACCCGGGGCCGGCCGGTGGTGAAGTACCGGCTCACGCCTTCCGCGGTAAACGCCACGATCAAATCGTAGCTCCCGTCCTTTTTTTGGCTGGGGAACTCTTGCTCGACTTTAGCCAATAGCTGGGGAGTGGAGGGTATGCGTTCCTGCGTGGGCCAGGGTAGGACGCTTTGGGTAACAAACCGAATACCGAATTCGCGTTCGTAATAGTCCGAGGCCGCTTCGACCAAGCCGCGGGCTTCCTCGCTCCAGCGGGAGTTCCGCGCCCTGAAGCTGACATCGGCCAACGCTTTGACTCGGACTACCCGCTGGGTCGGTTCCGGCGCCGAAAGGCCGCAGGATGAGAGAAAAAGCGCGCTAAGGATGGAGCAAATTATCTGTCGGCGCGTAGTCATCGGTCATTACAGGAACGTCTTGATCGGGTAACGGCCCGTCGTAATAGGCCACGCCAATGGCGCTGATCGGTTCGGGGAAAAGACCTTTGTCGATGACGGTGGCGCGTTTGACGATCTCTTTGATATCCAACCGCTGGTTGTCTTTGGTGGCGATGACGATCACGTTCTGGATGGTATCGACACTGACGTTGTCCGGACGGCGCGCGGCGAAGACATAAGTCTGGGGAAAGATCCGGCGCTGGGTCTTGACGAATGCGCGGACGATTTTGCCGGACGGTCCCGTGACTGCGCTGATAAGGTTGGCGACGATAATGCCATTAGGCGTCAACTTTCGCTGCGCCAACTCGAAAAACTCCCGGGTGGCGAGGTGGAACGGCATGGCATCCGAGTAATAGGCGTCGATCAAGATGATATCGTACTGATGGGTGGTTCGATTCAAGAAAAGCCGCCCGTCCTGTGCATGGAGCCGCAGATTCTTGCCGTCACGGACGTTGAAATGATTTTTCGCCATCTGGATAACTTCGGGATCGATTTCGACAACGTCGACCTCCAGTGAGGGAAATTCTTTCTGCAGTTTTTTTGGGATAGAGCCGCCGCCGAGTCCGATAATCAGCATCTTTTTTGCGTCGGGCCTAAAGGCGAAGCCCAGGGAGGTATAGCGCGAATAGATCAGCCGCAGGGCCGTCGGATCCTTCAGGTTCATCGCGCTTTGCAGGGTTCGGTCGAAGTACATGTAGCGAGCTTCTTCGTCTTCCTCGATCCGGATGCGATGATAAAAAGTATCCTTTTCCACCAGTGTCTTCACTCGCGCCCAAATAGCCGGTGTCCAAGCCATCATGATCGAACTCACCAGCACCGACAATGTGGTTACTGCCCGGGCCACCGCAAATTTCCTGACCTTTATCAGCGGCACCAAAACCAACGACAGAAACATCATGATCACGCCAAGAAAATGGATGATATTACTGACACCCATTACAGGTATCAAGTAGAAAGCGGTTAAAAGCGTGCCGAAAATGCTGCCGCAGGTGGAAACCGCGTAGAGAGTTCCGGCGGTGCTGCCGACGGTGGAAAGTGTCGTCGCCGCCAGCCGTATGACGTAAGGCGAAATGGTTCCCAAAAAAACCCCGGGCAAGAGAAACAGCAGGCTGCAGGCGATCAGGGGGTTCAGCCGCACACCGAAGTCGATACCGGCGACCCAGCCGTTGACGTCACGATAAATAAAGGGGAGCAAGAATATGAGAACGCCGGGGATAAGCAGCAAGGTGAGCAGCCGAGCATAAGAAGGATTCCGTGCTGAAAGCCACCCGCCCCAATAATAGCCGATGCTTAAGGCCGCCATGACCACTGAAATCAAGCTGCCCCACACGAAGATCGAACTGCCGAAAAAAGGGGCCAGCACCCGGCTGCCGGCGATCTCAAGCCCCATCAACACGGCGCCACTCACGAACACCACGACGTTGAGCAGAAATTGCACCATAGTTATCGCTCCCAACTCCAGTTTCTTTCCTCATCCACAACCGTCATCGGCTCCAGCAGATCCTCGGAAATGCCTTCGATGAATTGAGACGGACGAGATAGGACCATGCGCAGCCCGCGGTCGAAGATTTTGATCGGATAGCTGATAAAAAGATTTTCTTTCGCCCGTGTCGCTGCGACATAGAGTAGCCGGCGCTCTTCTTCGATCTCCTCGTCCGTGTTGATGTTATAGAAGGACGGAAATCTTCCCTCCAGGGCCCAAATAATGAACACGGAGTGCCATTCCAGCCCCTTGGCAGAATGAATCGTCGAAAGGATCACCGGCCCCTCGTCGGGGTCCACCGCCAACGCGCCGGCCACGCTATCGGTGGGGGGCTCCAGAGCCATGTCCGCCAACAGCCGTTCCAGACTCCGGTAGCGATCCGTAATGCCCTGAAAGTGCTCCAGGTCCCGGAGCCGCTTCGGATGATCCTCCGGGTGGTTGCGCTTGAGGATCGGCGCATAGTACTGCATGAGATAGTGGGTCTGTTCGGCGGGCCGTTCGGCTTCCGCGGCGTATTGTAATACCTGCGCCAGGGTTTTGAGTTCTTGCGCAATCTTCCCTTTGGCTTGAAAGGTCCGCAGCCGCTCCACGGGTTGGCTGCCATCCAGGAGCCAGCGGGTGATTTTCTGGCTCATTTGAGTTCCGACGCCTTCCAATAGCAGCAGCACCCGGTTCCACGAAATCGAGTCCTGCGGATTGGCGAGAATACGCAAATGCCCCAGCAAATCCTTGATGTGGGTGGTCTCCATAAACCGGAAACCACCGCGCTTGATGAATGGAATATTGTGCCGCGCCAGCTCGAGCTCCAAATCGAAAGAATGGAAGCTCGAGCGAAACAACACCGCCATGTCCCACAGTGGCACGCCTTCCTCGCGCAACTCCAGGATCTTCTGACAGACGAAGCGGGACTGCATCTGCTCGCTTTCCGCTTGCACCAAAACGGGAGATTCGCCTTCCTGTTTGTGGGTAAAGAGGCGCTTGTCATAGCGCTCCTTGGCGCGCTGGATGATCGTATTGGTCAAATTCAGGATCGGTTGGGTGCTGCGGTAGTTTTCCTCGAGCTTGATAATGCGAGTTCCCGGAAACGCGTTCGGGAAATCCATGATGTTGCGGAAGTTGGCGCCGCGAAATGAATAAATACTCTGGGCGTCGTCGCCCACAACGGCTACGTTATTATGGGTTGCCGCCAATAGGCGGATAATCTGGGCCTGCAGTTGATTCGTGTCTTGGTACTCATCGACCATGATAAACTGGTAGCGTTCGGAAAGGCGAAGGCCCACCTCTTCGCGGTTGGCGAGCAGATCCCTGAGCTTGGTTAACAGGTCGTCGTAGTCGAGGAGCGTTTTGGTGGTCTTGTAGTCGACGTAACGATGATAGAGCCGGAGCAAATCATCCAGTGAATCGAGCAGGTGCGGGTACTCCCGCTCGAGCAAGTCCGGCATGGCGGTTTGTTTGTTGAGGGCCATGCTGAAGATTTCCGCCACCGTCTGCTTGCGGGGAAAGCGCTTGTCTTTGTAGTTGAGACCCAGCTCGGTGCGCA
>Ga0105347_1000574_pt1 | contig 17267 bp, 14 predicted proteins | sample EasRivMeERMLT890_FD_89677 | JGI IMG/M metagenome (GOLD analysis project Ga0105347, IMG submission 89677) | Soil microbial communities from meander-bound floodplain in the East River, Colorado, USA - East River MetaG ERMLT890 | ecosystem: Environmental > Terrestrial > Soil > Floodplain | place... | reverse complement strand
CACGTGCCTTTGGCTTTGGTGGCGGCTGGAGGCCATCGTCGGTAATTTCTGCCTTCGCCTTCGCCTTTTTGGTCCGTCGTAACCGGCCCGCCTGCGACGGAGCCGGGTCCGGTATCTTGGCCGGCTGAGGCGGAGTGGGTGTCGGCGCCTCTTCCTCGACGACTGGCTCAGTTTCCTTCAATACGTACCGCGTCTTCAGCATGTCGGCCGTCGCTTCGGCTGCTTCTGCGTCAGGTTCCGGCGCTACTTCGACGGGCGCCTCTTCCGTCGCTCCTTCGACCACCACTGAGGCCGTCGCGTCCATCTCTTCGGCGACGACCTCCGGGTCGGCAACAACTTCCGGCGGCATCAGCTGCGCCCATGGCTGCCACAGGGGGTGGAGGAGCGCCTCATCGGCGACGGCTACCTCGGCGGCGGCCACGTCGGCAACCGCCTCCGCCGCCTCATCCACGCCGTCGTCGTTCAAGATCGGCTCGAACGTGGGCTCAGCCTGCGTTTCCTCCGGCGCAGCCCCATCCTCGGCTGCCGCCGCGGCCTTTGCGATCCCTTCGTCGTAGATCGCCCGCTTCTCCGGGTCGTTGAGCACGGCGTACGATGTATCCAGGAGCGCCAGCAACTGGACTCGTCGCTTCGAGCCCGGCGGCAGTCTCAGGTACTGCTGCTTCATCACCCGGTACGCATCGGGAATCGACGATTGCAGTGTCGTCGGGTGTAGCCCCATCACCTCGTACGGGTCTGCCGTTATGTGCAGCTTGTTGCGGCCCGGCAGGAAGCTCAGGCGGGAGTTCTTCGCCCGCTGGAACTTGCGCCTGGTGAGCGGCTCTTTGTCGAGGCCGATAGACGCGTCGTACTCCTTGCGGACTTCGGGGTCAGACAAGGTCTCGTATGCCCGCATCGCGTGGTAGAGCATGGTATCGATCCGCGGGTCATCGCCCCGGTACGCCTGCAACTCCTTGACCAGGTTCCAGTAGCTGGCGCTAATCAGATCGACCGGCGCGCAGGGGTCGATGCCCAGCGCCTCATACGCTGTTGCGGTTTTGACTTCGCTCGCGTCGATCGCCATGGCTAGTTACCTACTCGTTCAGGTAATTCAGGAAGTGAATTGCCATTGGTCCAATCGTCACGATGAAGAATGCCGGCATGATGAACAGGACCAGCGGGAACACCATTTTGATCGGCGCCCGCCTCGCAATCTCTTCCGCCCTTTGCCGGCGCTGCACTCGCAACGTAAAGCTCTGCGCCCGAAGCACGCGCCCCAGGCTTGTGCCGAGTTGTTCCGCCTGGATCACGGCGTTCACGAAGGTCGTTACTTCCTGCACGTCCACGCGATACACCATGTCTTCGAGCGCCTCTCGTCTCGGTCGTCCCATTCCAACTTGCCTCAACGTCAATGAGATCTCGCCGGCCAGCGGCCCCTTGAGCTTCGTCGAAACCTGACGCAGGGCAGCGTCCAACCCGAGGCCCGCCTCCACGCAAACCGTGACCATATCGAACATGTCGGGCAGGCGACGCCAGATCTGCAGCTTCCGATTTCGTACCGTTCGTCTCAACCAGACAAATGGGAGGATCAAACCCACGAACACAAGGAAGATCACGACCAGCGTCGCGACGGAACTGTCGGAGCCCGCCGACACAAAAATAATCGCGAAGAGCACCGGAACCAGCACCGCAAACATCAGGACAATTGTGAAGAATGCCTGCGTAGATACTGGTGAACCCGCCGATAGAAGCTGGCGGCTCGTTCGAGCCACGAAGGTGGTCGGTAACAGGCCAACAAAGAATTTGACGACTCCGTCGACAACGGGGATGAATACGCGGTCCGAGAACGGAGCCTCCATCGGTGATGCCGCCTGTGATGGCGTCATCCGACTTAGCCGCGCCTCAGCGGGATTGCGGATAAGCCCACCGGCCCACGCGAATAGCGCCGCGACCGCAACGAACGCCGCTATTGCTGCAACTAAAGCAACCATCGTCCCTATACCTCCAGCCGCAGCAATCGGCGAATAGTAATGACGCCAATTACCTGCAACAGTACCGCGACCGCAAGCACTATGCGTCCTGTTGGGTCAGTGAATAGTATCGTCCAGATATCAGGTGCTATCGCCGTGAATACCAGTAGCAGTAACGCTGGGTAAATCGACAGTATCAATCCGGCAAAACGCTGCGATGCTGTCAATGCTCGAATCTCACCCTGGAGCCGGTGGCGTTCTCGGATGGTCTCCGCGACGTTATCGAGGATCTCGGAGAGGTTTCCTCCCGTCGTTCGCTGGATCAGGATCGTGGACACAAGCATGTCCATGTCGTAGGTGCCAACTCGCTCGGCCATCCGTTCTAGCGCCTCTTCTGAAGGTGCACCGAGCGACGTGTCACTTAAGTACTGCTCGAATTCGCCTTTGATTGGCTCATCGACTTGAACTGCAGCCAGTTCCATCGCCTGGGTGAACGCGAACCCGGATCGCAGCGAGTTGGCCATCAAAGCGACCGCTTCCGGTAGCTGATTGCCGAGCTTGTCCTTGCGTCGCGATTTCCTGAATCCGACGTACCAGCCCAGGATCATAAAACCCAGCACTGCAGCGCCGATCAATATAAGCGGCAGCAGGGAGGAGGAAGCGAAGATCAAGAGAAACGGCAGCGTTACCATGACCGCGAGGAAGATCCGAAGGAGCAGGTACTCACTCACCTTCAAGGTCAAACCCGCCTGCGCCAGATCGACGCGCGCCTTCTCACCCCATCCGGTCCCGCCCGTTAGGCGTCGTATCAATGGGAACGTGCCGCTGTCGGTCTTCAGGACATTTTCGACGTCTGCGCCCTTCTTGTCCTGCTTCTGCATCGCCGCGAGCCGCGTTTCAACTCGACCCGAATTACGTGCAGTTAGCAGCCAGAGCACTAACGCTGTCACGGATACGAAGACCAGGATCGCTGCCAGGACTTCCATCACGCCCACCTACCCACGTTTGGCAAGATTGTCTCGATAGGAATCCCGGCCTGAGTAAATCTGTCCGCGAAACTGGGCATGATCCCGGTGCCCTGCATCTCTCCGATGATCCGTCCGTCCTCTGCAATCGACGTTGTGTGGAACAGGAAAATATCTTGCATCGTTACCGTCGCTTCTTCCATTCCGACTACTTCGGTGACGCTGACGATGCGGCGTGAGCCGTCGGAGAACCTTGCGAGGTGGACGATAAGATGGAACGCCGATGCCATTTGTTCGCGTATCGCTCTTGCTGGCAGATCGAATCCCGCCATCAATACCATGTTCTCGATCCTAGACAGCGCATCGCGCGCGGAGTTCGCGTGCACCGTGGTGAGGGACCCCTCGTGACCGGTGTTCATCGCCTGCATCATGTCGAACGCTTCCGGACCACGCACCTCGCCGATGAGGATCCGATCCGGCCTCATGCGAAGGGTGTTCCTCAAGAGGTCGCGCTGTGTCACCTCGTTCTTGCCTTCGATGTTCGGCGGCCGCGCCTCCGCCGAGATTACGTGGCGTTGTTGCAGCTTTAGCTCGATCGGGTCCTCGATGGTGACGATGCGCTCTCTTTCTGGGATGTACTGCGACAGCGCATTGAGTATCGTCGTCTTCCCAGTTCCAGTTCCTCCGGAAACCACGATGTTTAGTCGTAATTGGATGCAGGCCCGCAAGAATTCTGCGACCTCTTCGCTCATCGTCCCGTTCCCCACTAGGTCCGTCATGTTGTACTTGTCTGGCCGGAACTTCCTGATCGTGATCACTGGTGACTTGGGGATCAGCGGCGGAATGATCACGTTCACACGCGAACCGTCGGGTAGTCGCGCATCGACGAACGGTGACGATTCATCCACGCGCCTGCCGAGAGGCGCGATGATCCGGTCCACGACGAGCATGATGTGTTCGTTGTTCCTGAACCTCAGCGCCGCCAGGTAGATGATGCCGTCCCGTTCGAAGTACACCTCATCGGGAGCGTTCACCATTACTTCTGAGATGGACGGGTCGCTGACTAGCGGTTCCAGCGGGCCCAACCCGATCGCGTCGTCGATGACGCGACGTACTATCAGCTCCTTCCGCTCTCCGTAGAGTTGCGGTCCAATGTCACCCACTAGCTTTTTGACCCCGGCCTCCACCGCCTCGCGGCCCCGCTCCGGGCCAAGCTTCTCTACCGCCGACAGATCCATCTCCTGGATCAGCCGCTGGTGGACGCGCTGTACTAGCTCCTCGTCTTCTTTAGAGAGCGGCGCGATGTCATCCGGACTCTGCGTCTCGAACTGGAACGGTGCCTCCCATGTCGTGGCCTCCCCGTCGACGATTTCCTTCTTCGATACCATTGCCTATCCTCCTTCGGCCACGGCCGGCTCCGTCACCGCGTCGTCCTTTCGTTCGTCATCCTTCCTCCGGAACAGCCATCCGCCCCTCTTGGTCGTCTTTTGTGGCTCTACCCTTCCCGAGCCCGTCACCGCTTGTGCCAATTGAGTGAGCGCCTTCGCGCCCGTGCTGTCGGGTGACGACATCACCGCCGGATTGCCCACCTGGGCGCCCATCCGCACCTGCTTGTCGTACGGGATCGACCAGAAGAACTTCCGCTTGAGGACTTCTTCGATCTTCGCCGGGCGCACGTTGTCGTCCGGGTTGTTCACGTTCAGGACGAGCCGGATGCGAGCATCCGGGTAGTTAATCTGTTGTAGCGCCTCCAGCCCCTGCAGGGAGTTGTTGATGCTGGAGAAGTCCGTGGACGTTACCCAGAGGACCATGTTCGCCTCTTCCAGTATTGCCATTGACATGTCGCTCAGCATCGCGGCAGTATCCACCACCACAAGGTCAAACCTTCGTGCCAGGAGGTCGATGACGGAGCGGAACGCTTCCGGCGTCACACTGCGCCAGTGGAGGCTTTCTCGCGGCGCCGGCAGTACCCACAGGCCGCTCCCGTGTCGCATCAAGTACTCTTCGACATTAGACCTGTCGATCTTCTCGCGGTCCCGCAAGACATCGATGATCGTCTTATCCGCCCTCAGTTCCAGCGAGGATGCCACGTCTCCGAAGGCGTTGTCGCCGTCAACGAGGACGACAGACTGGCCCAGTTCCGACGCCAGCGCAACGCTGACGTTGGTGGCGACAGTCGTCTTACCGACACCGCCCTTCGCGCCGAAGACCGCAACAACGAGCCCGCGTGGCCCGATTCCCTTGGCCTGGCCTGACATCCGCAGTCGCTTCCGCTCCTCTGATTCAAGGACCTTGCGCACCGACTCAACGAGCTTCTCGGTGTCCGCGGGAAGGGCGAGGAAGTCGCGTGCCCCCGACTGCATCGCCAACCGGACGGCGTCGACGTCATCGCTGCGGCCGTACGCAATTACCGGGGTCTCCGGCAGTACGTCCATGAGCGCTTCCATCGTCTGGAGCGAGCGCTCCGGTGGCTGCGCCATCCCGCAAAGGATGACGTCCGGCGTGGTCTCCGCTGCCAGCGAGACACCTTCGGTTCCTAGGCCAGCTTCGCCGGCGAAGCCCAGCGCCGCACCGCGGAGGATTCGCTTGAACTCGAAGCGTGAAGCCGGGTCCTGGTCGATTACGAGTACTTCGGGTACGCGGGCCATCCCTTTCTACTCCATTCCTTCTCTAAATAAGGTTCCTATTTACTCGATGACACGTTCTTCATAAGGTGGCACGTCAACGATCGCTGCGTCACCGAAGGCACGCTGGATCGCCCAGACTCGCACGACTGCTTCACTGTCCTGCGACCCTACCAATAGTTGTGACTGGGACGAGTCCAACGCCACCGTGATTGTTACAGCGTTTGGCTGTTCTTCGACGTCGTCCGGGAGCTGGCCGCTGGTCGTCGCCGTGTCTGTTGTGTTACTTTCGGCCGGCGCCTGCGCCGAAGCCTCCTGCGCCTCTTGAGCGACGGAAAGCACTTCCACGTTCTGCAGGATCGTCTCTGTCCTCAGGATGTACTCCTCCTCAGCCAGACCTGGCGCATTCTTGATCTGAACCGTGCGAACGATGTCCACCCGATCGCCCGGGAGCAACAGGCCACCCACAGCGGTTACTTGATCTACGCCGATTGCCACACCCCTCTTCCCCACCGGGATAACGCCGGAAATGCCCTGGTCGGGAACGGCGACGCCGAGTTGGGATTCGGTAATTTGAGCGTTCTCGAGGATGGTTACACGCGCTGTCTCGCCGACGACAAGCTCCGTGTCCTCCAGGGACCCGCTCACGAGCAGGTCGTTGGGCACATCGGAAACCGTGACCATCTCGGCGGTGATTTCTTCTCCCGCGTCGATCTGTTGTGAAGCGACAACCGCAGGGGTGGTGCTCGAAGATACAGCACCGCCGCTGTCGTCGCTTTCGCTAACGATTACAAAGACGATTACCGCGGCCACGAGGCCTGCCAGCAGCGCCAGCAGGAGCAACCCCTTGCTGCCGCCGGATGCCGCCATTTCTTGTAGTCTGGCCATTTTGAAATTTCCTCCCGTGGTGTTCCGTTTGGGGGAGGCCCGTAGGCACATTGCCCCTACACGATAAACACCGGTTACTGTCGATTAGTTACCGCTGGCCAAACGACAAGCGTATGGCTGCGCTGCTATTCCACCAGATATATACCAAGTGTTGTCGAACTGGAGTTTCCACCTCCGCCGGGGCTGCCCCCACCGATCACGAGGTTGAAGATGTTGCCCCAAACCTCCACGTGACCGGAGGGCCCGATCGGAGGCTGGGTTGGAGTTGGCGTTGGTGTCGCCGGCCCTGGCGTTGGGGTAGGTGACGGTGTTGGCGACGCCGTTGGTGTCGGAGAGGGTGTCGGCGTCGGTGTCGGGCAGGGTCGTGCATTTGGCCCTGAGTGAGGTCCCTGGTGGGGTCCCGGGCAGTGACCTGCCGCTGGTATTGGCAGCGGACCAAGCCCTGGCGCGGAGACATAGAGGCCACTCAGGTCTCCAATCTCCATGGTTGAAGGGTTGGTGCAGTACCGGTTGAGGTCATTAATGTTTGTTATGACCTGTTCTTTGGGTGCGCAGCCAGCGAGGTAGATGCTCGCCAACCCAACGATCGGGTACGGCGTGTTGTTGTCATCCGGGTACTCGTCAAACACGATGATTGTGACGATGCGCGGGCTCATCTGGAGGCCCTCGGCTGGGTCGCAATCTCTGGCCCCGTAATTGTCCTCCGGACCTGCCCCGCTGGGCGGGTTGTCGGTGATCAAGACCACAGTCTCGTCGAAGTCATCCCAGGAGTTGCCGTCAGGTCCGTCGCAGAGGCCGTCGCGGGCAAGACGTGCTGCTGTACCGTCGAGGACCTTCTTCGGATTGCCGGTTTGCGTCGAGGCACAATCGATCCACGCGCCGCCTCCGCAGCCGCTGGCCGGGTTAATCAAGCACGGGCCTGGAGCCCCCCACTCGATAAGCTCCTCGATATCACCATCTCCATTGGAGTTACTGCAGTAACCGTCGGGTGCCTGCAAGTCGATGATTCCTCGCGGATTGTTGCCGTTGGGGCCGCCCTGCGCCCCGAATTCCAATGGACAAAGTGAGGTCAGGACGGGTTGCTCGTTGTTGTCAAAGCAAGGGGCCGTGTTGTTGTCCAGCTGGAACGGAACCAGGTTCCCACCCGAGACGGGACCGGCGCATGCTTTGGCATGCGCGCCGATTTCCGGCTCGACCAGTCCAAAAATCGTAAAGAATAGTGGCACTGATTCGTGGTCCACATCCACCGCGACACATCTTTCGGCTAGGTCTACGTCTGGTGGGCTCTCGAGGGTGGCGTTCAGTTCACCGTCATTCGCTGCTAAGGCGGCAAGAACTGCGTCGTTTACCTCACCGGCGTCTGCGGATGGATCTAGTAGCTCCCACGCGCCTGCGAGTGCAAGGAGGTCGGCATCGGTCTGAGCGCCACGGCGTTCGCTCAACCACAACCCAATGTCGACCGCTATCGCACCTACGACGAATACCACAGTGAACGCCAAGATAGAGAAGATCAGGATTTGGCCGCGTTCCTTCTTCAGTGGGTCATGGCTTACGGACATGGAGTAACCCCCGCGAGAGATGTTTCCATACGCGCCTCCGCGTCTGGATCAAGCGTAATCGTGAAATCGTCATCGTCAGTAACGCCGAACCAATCGAGGAGTTCTACACCGAAGAACAGCTGGTAATCGTAGCTCGCCCCAACCCTAACGCTTGAGCCCGCGGTTGGGTTGGACGTGGGGTCTCCGTCACTGTCGACGTAACACACTATGGGTACATCTACATTATTGGGCTCTAGCACGCCCTGGGATTGCTCGGAGACGATGGTCCGGATTTGCGCTTCGCCCGCGCCGATGGCCCCCTGGCGGGCTCCTTCTCGCACGGCATGCTGAATGACTTGGCGTCGGTCTATCGCGACCCCGAAGTCGAGGATTAGAAGCAGTAGCGCGAGGAGAAACGGCACAATGAAGGCAAACTCAATGAGGGCTTGCCCGCGCTCTTTCTCTGTCGGTTTCGTTGCGTTTACCATATATTAACTCGGTAGTTTATTTGCGGGGTTCGGTGATTATAACAGATAGGGCAGGGAAATTGTTTCCCCGCCCTATCCGTTCTTCTGCTGGTAACTCCCTGGCCTACGTGCAGTTGAGACCGTCGAAGTCGATGCAGTTGCCGATGCCGGTGAACATGTTGCCCAGCGGCGTGGCGAGCGCGGCAGTGCCGACGGCGATAATCGCGAAAGCGATCAGACCGCTGAGCAGCGCGTACTCGATCAGGTCCTGACCGTCCTGGCGGACCATCCGAGCCTGGATCCACGTGACTACTGTGTTGATCATGCTGTTCTCCCTTCCTTTCTTTTTGATTGCTTGACGATTGTTAGCGATTGAGGCCGAACTACGTGCAGTTGAGACCGTCGAAGTCGACGCAGTTACCGATGCCAGTCATCATGCCGTCGATTGAGCCAGTCAGCGTAGCGGTGCCGACCGCGATGATTGCGAGCGCGATCAGGCCACTGAGCAGTGAGTACTCGATCAGGTCTTGACCGTCCTCTCGGACCATCCGGGCCTGAATCCAGGTGACTAAGTTCTCGATCAATTGGAGTCCCTCCCCTTTTCAAGTGTTCGATGTAATTGCTTTGACGTTTCGCCAGCACCTGCGGGGTTAGCGCTCGTCTTTGGCAAATGTACCTTGGTCAATCTTCACAAGAGATAAGAAACAGTAAAGAAAAGTGTTAGAACCTTGACCTGTTACGAGATCCGGATGGTGCTTGGTGAGACGGAGGTGGGTTGAATTCCGGGGGCGCAAAACGGCCCACCGTTGGGGGGCGGGCCGTTGCGGGTATTGTCCTGCCCCGGGTTTGTCCTCGAGGCACCTTCACCGTAACGCGGTTAACCAGACGTAAAGATAAGAAAACGTTAAGAGAAATGTTAGATTGCGTCCTCGAACACGACCGTAAAGACGAGTTAACGCTGGGTGAATTCGCGAATTCCACCCCCTGGCTGACATAACGCCAACCCCCTTATCCGCATCTCAACTTACGGAATGAGAACGACATCCAGGCAGACTGAGCGGGGCCAGACGCTGGTCCTTTTCCTCTTCGTTTTGGTCGCCCTCCTGGGGATCACGGCGTTAGTGCTGGACGTCGGGCTTGCCTTCAATGAGAAGGCTGCTCTCCAGTCCGATGTTGACGCAGCGGCACTTGCCGGCGCCTCTGCCCTTCCCGACGCCGACGCGGCGAAGGTCCTCGCCGCTGACTATGCAGAGCGAAACGGTCTCGACCCGGACGACGTAAAGCTCACTTACACCACTCCCTATAAGGGCGACTCGACGCGCATCGAGGTTGTCGCGGAGATCAACCGTACCCTCTTCCTTGCGAAAGTCGTCGGCAAGGATTCCGTCGACATCCGCGCCCGCGCGGTGGCGTCAATGACGAAGGGTAGCGGGGTCGACGCAGCCTTCCTCGCGCTCTCGCCGAACATGTGCAGGTCGTTCGACAAGTCGGGTAGCTCGGATCTGATCATCAACGGCCCCGGCGGCATAGTCGCCAACTCGTCTTGTACCCCCTCCATCAACCGTACGGGCGGTGGCGACGTCAGCGCGGCAGCCATCAACTACGTGGACGGATCCGGCTATAACGAGACCGGCTCCGGGAGCCTGTCGCCCACCCCCGAATCCGTCGGCGAGCCCATCGCGGACCCGCTGACCAGCATGGTCGCGCCCGACTTCACAGCGCTGGGCATCTCCCCCGATTCCGGCGGGACCGCCGCTGCTCCTTCCACGAAATCCATCAACTCTTCTACGACCCTCCACCCCGGGGTCTACTACGGCGGCATCGAAATCCGCTCCAGCGCCGACGTCACCTTCGAGCCAGGCACGTACGTCATAGCCGGTGGCGGCTTCAAGATCTCAGGGTCGGGGACGATCACCGGAACCCACGTCACCTTCTACAACAGCTTCGATCCGCAGAAGAGCACCGGCGCCGGCGCCTGCGGCGCCATCGACCTCGGTGGAAGCGCCAAGGTCACTTTCACGGCGCCGATCTCCGGAGTCTACAAGAGCATCGGCGTGTGGCAGGACAAGGCCTGCACGAACGAGATGAGCATTGCCGGCGGACAGGGCGGCTCCACGGGGGTCATCTATGCCCCGACTGCTAACGTGAAATTCGTCGGCTCGGGTAACCTCGGCTCCATCCAGGCCATCGCGAATTCCTTTAATGTCGCCGGGACCGGCAACCTCGTGGTCAACTTCGTCCCCTTCATTGATATCCCGCTCACCGGCGGCCTGAAACTCGACGAGTAGGGCCTGACGTTCCGCCTCAACAGGCGCTCCTCCACTCCCTGCTTCTACCCGACACCAGTATTCACCCGCTGTTTACGCCCTGTCCGCGCCTTGACGGTAACTGGGGCCCGCCTCCCTTACGTCTTATTAACCGTAATGGGGGAGGCCAAATGGTTCGCAGAACAAGCAGAGGCAGCGTTATGAACAATTCGTACAAGATCCAGGAACGAGGGCAGGTTCTACTGCTGTTCACACTGATGCTTGCGGCCCTTCTCGGCATCACGGCTTTCGCCATCGACGGGGGGCTTGCCTACCAGGAGAAGAGCAGCGACCAGACCGCGGCAGACGCCGCTGCACTTGCTGCCGCGCAGGCTGTCGCCGATGGCGACGGCGAAGACGCAGCGACAACCGAGGCCGAGGATTACGTCGCGGCAAACGGCGATGAAGACGCCGTCTCCGAGGTGAACATTCCCCCGGAAGAAGGTCCCTACGCTGGTGATAACGACTGCGTCGAGGTCGTCGTGGAATCGGAGTCGCCGGCTCTATTCTCCCGGGTCTTCAATTTCGACGTCTTCCCCGTCGGGACCCGGGCCGTTGCCTGTGGCGAAGCCGGCGTCGGCGGCAACTACGCGATCATCTCCTTGAACCAGACGGCCTGCCAGTCCTTCTCGACAAACGGAAATATCAACATCACAGTGATCAACGGCGGGACGTGGACGAACTCCACGTGCGCGAGCGACGCCTTTTACGCAAACGGAAGCGTCACGGTAAACAGTACCGTGAATCATGTCCGCGGCGGCTGCAGCACCGGCAGCGCTACGATCACGCCGGGCTGCACTCACCCGAACCAGTACCTGGCAGATCCACTGGCGGGCCTGCCTGTGCCCACGCCGCCGTCGACCCCCGTTCGCAGCTGCCCCGGGAACGGAACCCATACCCTCCAGCCAGGTCGCTATAATTGCCAGATCAGGCCCACGGGAAGCGCGAATTACACCTTTTCCCCAGGCAACTACCACATAACCGGCGGGATTCGGCTCAACGGTAACGTCACTGCGACCTTTGGCGCCGGCACCTACACAGTGGGCGGCAACGGCTTCTGGGTTACGGGCGCGGCCGATATCTCCGGCACCGGAGTGACTTTCTACGTGGACCAGGGGTCAATCGACATGAGCGGGACGGCCGACCTCGACCTGTTCGCGCCGACGACTGGGACTTACGCCGGAGTCCTCTTCTTCCAGCGGCGCGACAACACGGCCGGTGTAAGGATCCACGGGGGCGCGGCTCACGGGAACTGGGGCACGGTGTACGCGAAGGGCGCCACGGTAACCTACCAGGGGAGCGCCTCCACGAATTACCAATTCATCGTCGACAAGTTCACCACCGGTGGGACGACCAATACGACGATCACCTTCAGCGACAACTTCCAGGTGGAAGGCGATCCCTCTTACAAGCTCGTCGAGTAACTGGCTCCTCGACGGGGGATATCGTTTCCCGTGTCCCGAGCCACAAAGCGCGTTGGGGCTACTTGACGAGGACGATCGACACGGGCGAATTAGGATCCGGGTCGCCAACCATTTCCGGGGGTTTTAGGCTCTTCACGAATATTCCAAGTACGTCGTATTGACCGGTAACATGCTCGCAGCGGTTGAGGAACGATCCAAAGTCTGTAAGATCGGCCTCTACCTGCGCCTTGGTACTCGCTGAAGTGTTGTCACGGAAACATCCGATCACGTAAAAGGCGGCAAATCCCGTGATCGTGACAGTCTGCGACTGATTGCCCGGCTCAAACTCGTCGACGAGAATCAGGTCCACCGCGCGGGGAACATAGGTATGACTGTGGCCCGCGTAAAAACCATCGGCAGGCACGTCAACACCCGTTGTGACATGGCAGGGGTTCAGCGTGAAGACGGCAGAGTTGGAGGGGACGACTGGGCTGGCGCCGCCCGCGATGCTGAAGACTTCGTCGAAATTGTCGTAGTCCGGGCGTGTGGTGGAGAACATCTCGTCACACTTGCCCTCTTCGGAGAGGCGGTCCTCGAGACCCTGGAGAAGGCCGTTGATGGTGCCGGTTCCAGTGTTGACCTCCTGGCCGATCTCACAGTAGGTCCCGGCGCCGTAGTGAAAATTGTGCCGCATGTCGTTCGCGCTCGTGCCGCTGCAACCCGTGCTTCCCGCCGTCAGCGTTAACTGGCCGCGAACGCCACCCACACCTCCCTGGCCGGATGTCTTGAGGACGCATACTGCTCCGTAGACGGGCCGCGTCCTGGTGGTGTCGTCGGGATCGGGCTCCATGCAGTCGGACAGCGGGCAGCCGTCATCCTCCTCGCCATCACCATCGTCGTCGGTGCCATTGTGGCACTGGGCACCATTTTCAGGAGGTCCGGTGCTGTCAGAAAAATTCGTCTGTATCCCGTAAGGCGCAAGGTCGCTTGAACTAAGAAGCGAACCGACGCAGGCGCGCGCGACTGCGCCAACGTCAGCGCCTGTGATGCCGAATGCCGAAGTGAATAGCGCCGGTCCCGGCCTGCGGATCTTGGCCTCCACCCAGGGCATGTTGTCGTCCCCTTCGCCATGGCAGTCGGACGTGCCGACGTTGATGCAGGTATTTCCAGAGGAACAATTCGAGGTTGCCGCCGCATCGATCGCGGCCGGATCAACGTAATTCGCGATGGCCATGTCGACGGCGCTGTCGAACGCGGCTCCCCTCTGGGTCGCGTCGCTTCCCGCTAGAAGGTCTTGCGCTCCTCCGAGTGCGGAGAAGTCAGCGGCGGTCTGCGCTCCCCGGCGCTCGCTCAGCCAGAGACCAAGATCTATCACGATGGCGCCAATCACCATCATGACCGTGATCGCCAGTATCGAAAGTATGATTATTTGGCCGGACTCGCGCGAAGCAACCATGGACTCCCCCCGTGCGGTCTATTTTCGCGGGAGGCTAGTTTACCATAACTTTACATGGCGCATGTGGCCGGCGCATAGGATTCGGATGGCGGATGCCTCACGCTTCAGTCTCAACAAACCTCACCACCTGCGACCCAATCTCTATCTCGTCTCCATCCTCCAACACCACCCAGGTCACGGGCCTGCCACCGATGCTGACTCGCCCCGCCCGCGAAAGGTTGTGCAGCATGAAGTTTCCGTCCCGCCACCATACCCGCACTCGCTCCATCGAGGCCGCGCTGCCACCGTCGAGCTTCACTGTGCAGTCGGCGGAGTAGCCGACCGTCACGGGACTCATCCCCAGCGGCGTCCTGATTCCGTCGGGCCGGACCAGCCAGGCCATCGCTTCCTCTGGCTCGACCGCCCGCGAGATTTGCTGGACTACGGGGGCGGCGTCCTCCTGCCGGAACCGCTTCACGTCGAACTCGGCCTGGTGGGCAACCCGACGACGCCTGCGGCGCATGAGGAAGAACAGCGCGCCGAGCAGGAGTACGCCGATGGCGACCGCCGCCGCGGCGATCGCGACCGGGAAGCCGCTGGATGATCCCTCTTCGGGCACGCCGGGGACCGCGGTGACCTGGGGCGCGTCACTGGGAACGGATGTGGGCGCCGCCGTGACGCCCCCCGGGACGCTGATCGCGGCCGTTCCTCCCGCCGTGACCCCGCCGACGTTGACGTTGACGGTCAGTGGCTGGCCGGCGACGGCTGCGCCGTCCACGTCAGTGGCGTCGAACTCGACGACGTACTGGTTGCGCAGGATCGAGGCCACCGACTGGTAGACGCCTGTGAGTTGCTCTGGAGTCGGCGCCCGCAGGTATTGTCCGCGGCCCCGTGCAGCCAGTTCCGTGAGATACGCCTCGTCGATTGTCGGACCCAGCCCGATCGTGAAGATGATCGCGTCGCTTTGGTCGGCGAGCGCGAGGGTTTCTTGGGCGCTGACTCCGCTGACACCGCCGGAGTCCACTCCGTCGGAGAGGATGATGATGGAGCGGCGTGGCAGCGGCGCCGTGTCGGCGAAAGCGATGCTGTCCCGGACGCCGGCGTAGAGCGCGGTGTCGCCGATAGCGACCAGGGAGTCGATGGCGGCGTTGAGAGCGTTGGGGTCGCCCGTAAAACCCTGCACGACCGTGACGCCGTTCGCGAAGGAGATGATGGCCCCCTGGTCGCCCGGCCGAATCTGCGCGACGAGGCCCTTTGCCGCGGCCTTGGCCTGCGCCAGCGGCTCCCCCACCATGCTGCCGCTCGTGTCGAACGTGGCGACAACGGCGATCCCGACATCGTCGGCGCTGGCGGGCGTTGCCGATCTGACGCGCAGGGGCTGACCGCCGATATCGCCGGAGAAGGCGTCAGCGCTGAGGCCGGTTGCGGGCCGTCCTGATGCGTCGAGTACGGTGACCGTCGCTTCGACCGTGGGCCAGTTGTCCGTGGAGACGGTAGTTACCTGGACGGTTGGCGCGGTTTGGGCCCCGCTGGTGTCGCGTTCGGACACGAGGAGCAGACCTGCGACGAAGGCGAGGGCGAACAGGGCCACGAGTTTCATCGGCATCGTGGTCAAGATTAAACGAACATACGAATTAGCGCGCCAGAAAATTCCTTGCCCGTTGCCCCGCGCGATCTCTTGCCTCGAGTAAGCGTAGAGGCGTCAGCATGCGGCGCCCCTATCGGTGCTCGGCAACCACGCCCTCGCAGCCAACTTCTAACTTCTAACTTCGCTTAGAATCAACTCGCCCGGCGTAACGGGGATTTGACCGGGCGGTTAGAGAGATGTTGGAACGCGAGAAGGAACTCCTGCGGGCGGAACAAGAGGCGAGGCTGCTGCTTGAGCAGGGGCGTCGGCGCCTGATGTTCCTGGCCGACGCCAGCGGCGCCTTGACCACATCCCTGCGCTCCCAAAAGATGACGCTCGCCGGCATCCCGGCGCTTGCCGTTCCGGAGATCGCTGACATCTGCGTCACTTACACGTTCGGCCGCGGCGGCGTCGCTTCCGACACGGTTATTGCTGCCCGGGACCAGGAGCTTCATGACCTCGTCACCGAGTACGAGGAACACTACGGGGTGCCCGAAGGGGCGAGGCACCCTCTCGCGCGGCTGCTCTCCAGGGGTGTGCCGATAATGTTCAGCGAACTCCACGAACCCAACCTCTTGCTTCTGGCCCAGGAAGAGCGGCAGCGCGAGATCCTCAAGAGGCTCTCGCTCACGTCGTACATCGCCGCTCCTCTCGTCGCCGCTGGCCGGATCATCGGCGCCATGACCTTCGCAACGGTTGACCCCGAGAACCGGTTTGGCGAAGCGGAGCTGGCGGTGGCTGTCGTCCTCGCCCATCGCGCTGCCGTCGCCCTCGACAACGCGAGGCTCTTCGAGGAGTCTCAGCGCGCCCAGGAGGAGCTTCGGGCCGCCGCCACGGCGAAAGATGAGTTTCTCGGGTTGCTCTCGCACGAGTTGCGTAGCCCAATCACCCAGATCATGAGCGGCGTCGGCATCCTTCGCACGCGCCACGAGCGACTGGACGATGAAGACAGGAAGAGTGTTATCGCCGATATCGATGCGGAGTGCGACCGCATGTACAGGATGGTCGAGAACCTGCTGGCCCTCGGGAGACTTGAACTTGGACAGGAAGTTCCGACCGAGCCGGTGCTCACCCGGATCGTGGTCGAGAAGATGGCCGCGTCTTTTATGAAGCGGAAACTGGACCGGGTCGTCACGGTAGAAACCGGCGAGCAACTGGAGCCGGCTGCGGCGTCGCCCTATTACCTGGAGCTTGTGATTGCGAACCTTCTCAGCAATGCCGACAAGTACAGCCCACCGGATTCTCCAATCGAGATCCAGGCGAGGCAGTGCGGGGACAGCCTGGAGATCGCCGTGCTCGATAGGGGCCCGGGTATCGATCCCGGTGAGGTGGAAGCCATCTTCGATCGTTTCTACCGGTCGGACTCGACCGCTAACAAGGCTGCCGGCGTCGGGCTCGGTCTGACGGTCTGCAAGCGCCTCATCGAGGCTCAGTCCGGCAAGGTCTGGGCGCGGCCGCGTGAAGGTGGTGGACTGGAGGTTGGAGTCAGTCTGCCGGTGTACGGGAACGGCGTCGACTGATGGGCGTCGATTAATGGGTGTCGATTAATGGGTGTCGATTAATGGGTGTCGATTAATGGGTTCCGGCCTGAAGCACGCCGGTCCCCTGGTCCTGGCGGTGGACGACGAACCCGGGATCCTGCGCATGACGCGGATGGACCTGGAGGAGCGTGGATTCCGGGTCATCACCGCTCCCAACGGCGAAGAGGCGCTCCGCGTGGCCGAAGATGTGCGGCTGGATGTCATTCTCCTTGACGTCATGATGCCGGAGATGACCGGTCTTGAGGTGATGCGAAGGCTGCGCAAGACGACAGCCGCGCCGATTATCCTTGTTACGGCCCTCGACGGCGATCGGGATAAAGTCAGAGGGCTGGACCTGGGCGCCGACGATTACATCGTGAAGCCGTTCAGCCTCGACGAACTGAGTGCTCGCATACGCGCGCTGCTGAGGCGGGCGGGCGTGCCGCAGTCCGCTCAGACCGTCCTCGCGGGCGATATCGCCATTGACCTCGAGCGGCGCCTTGTGACCCGTGCGGGTGAGCCGCTCAGCCTGACGCGCACCGAGT
>Ga0105347_1000567_pt1 | contig 17329 bp, 12 predicted proteins | sample EasRivMeERMLT890_FD_89677 | JGI IMG/M metagenome (GOLD analysis project Ga0105347, IMG submission 89677) | Soil microbial communities from meander-bound floodplain in the East River, Colorado, USA - East River MetaG ERMLT890 | ecosystem: Environmental > Terrestrial > Soil > Floodplain | place... | reverse complement strand
ACCGACGCCTGGCATCACGAAAAGCCAACAGAGCTCCATCAATAGGCATTGACTAGGGAAACGCAGGATAGAGAGCTTCACGCTAGGCCCCTTTTTCAATCGCCTTGGGGATCGGCGGACGTGTTGCTAAATCCGCCAGGGGAGCACCTACCCGCTGAGAATGTGGACTCCCAGCACTAGCCTTGGTAGGGCACAAGAGATCGAGTCGCTCAAGCCCGGCCAATCGGTCGCCAATCCCCGGATTTCTATCGAGTAAGGTCGGGCACTTCCCGGAAACCGCAAGAAGAAAGGATTGACAATTCTGACTATTCGTTGACATTTCTGATCATTCAGCTCCCCGATCTCCGCCTTTTGTTCGCGCCTGAACTTTGGCTTGTGCGCGCTGGCGATAGTCCGACGGCGTGACGCCGAAAGCGCCCCGGAACGCACGGTCAAAGATGGCCACCCCCTCGAAACCGGCGCCGAAGCAGATGTCGGAAACCCGCTTATCGGTCGTTAGTAACAGCCTCGCGGCGTGATGAAGCCGCAAAGCGCGGACATAGCGCCCCAGCGGCACGCCAAGATCAGACTTGAAGAGACGCCTGAAGTGAGACGGGCTGATTCTTAGGCGTTCTGCGAGGGACGTTGCGGAAGTCGCACTGTGCCATTCCGCCTGAAGTACCTCAAGGGCCTGTCTGACACGCGGATCGCGAGGCTTGCCCGGGTCTACCAACAGTGCCCGACCAGGGCGCAAGAACGCGGAAAGGGGGCACACTTCGGCGCAGCCATCCACACCAGGTCGCCGCTGCCTGCAAAAGGAGCAGACCGCGCACTGCACCAGTCGTCTGGCTTTCCGACCCTCTTCTGGCGACTTGGACGCTTCCACGCGTCCTCCCTGGCTTCTCACCGGCTTGAGGCAAGAAAAACAAACGCATGCCGGTCATCGATATATGGGCAATTAACAGAAACGCCGAAAGTGGCGCAATAGTGAACTTACGGTGGCTCGTCTCTACGGACGAAACTCACTAGATCTGTCCTACGACCGAGGCGCCCCTAGAATAGGGAGGCAAGATCACCGGATGCACCATGAGGTCCGCGAAGTGCGCTGCAAGGATCGGACTGCACAAGGCTCGGCAGCCGGACGTACAGGCTGTGAGACTCTAGCTGCCAGACAGCCGATGCCGGTCAATCCAGTGTCCCCAAATGACCGCCAGCCACTGGGCCTGGCCCACTCACGCAAGAGCGGCGTTTCCGGTACAGTAAAAAAGGGCCAGCACACTTTTCCGAGATGGAAAAGTGTGCTGGCCCCTTTTTCATGGAAAGTCGAGTCTGACCCTGCTTCTTAGCTGGCTTCGCTGAGCTTGTAACCGACGCCGCGCACCGTGCCGATGCTGCGCGGATTCAATCCGCAGGTGCGCATCTTTTCCCGGATGCGGCGCATGTGGACATCGACCGTGCGGTCGGTGACCACCACGCCCGAGCCCCACACGCGATTCAGCAGTTCGTCACGGGTGAAGACGCGGCCGGGCCAGCGGGCCATGGCCCACAGCAGCTTGAATTCGGTGGCCGTGAGATCCGAAGATCCTCCCGGACCGAACACGCGATAGCGATTGAGATCGAGACGCAGAGGCCCCACCGAGATGACCGACGGATCGTGCTGGTGGGCCAGCTTGAGCATGTTCTGCACGCGCGCCGTCAGCTCGCGGATGGAGAATGGCTTGGTGATATAGTCGACGGCTCCCTGGCGCAGCCCTTCCACGCGCTCCTCTTCGGCGGCCCGCGCCGTGATGATGATCACGGGTATGCCGGCTGTGTCGGGCGCCTGCTTCAGCGTCTTGAGAACCTGGAGGCCGTCCATGTGGGGCAGCATGAGATCGAGCAGCATGAGCGCCGGCCGCTCCTGGCGCGCCAGGCGCAATGCATCGGGGCCGTCCTCGGCGATCAGGCAGGTGAGTTCGTGCTGTTCGAGGCGCGAGCGAACCAGTTCGGCGATGTCGGGATCGTCTTCGACGATGAGGACGGTGCGGCTTTCCATCCCGCGACGGGGAGGGGCGGACTCGTACGCCGGCGACTCGGCGGGATTCCGCGTTCCCCACTCCTCGGTCTTTTCAGCGCGCTTACGTGGCGAATTCATAGCCGCCTGGGAGGTTGGCAACACCGGTTCAGAGAGCAGTGGAGACGTTTCGTCCATGTAAACCCCGTGTTAAAAGCGGACGCAGGCCGCCGAGCAGAGCCTGCGTCGCGCGTGTAGAACCGGCTCGGGCCCACGTGTGCCCGGGCACTATTCACAGCCTCTAGCCTGGTCTATCGTTTCTCTCTACTTCAGGAGCGTCATGGTGCGAGTCTCCTGGAAGGAGCCCGCATGAGCGCTGAAGAAATAAGTCCCCGAGGCTACGGGCTGGCCCTGTGTAGAGCGACCATCCCAAACGATCCGGTGCGATCCGGCCTCGACATGCCCTTCCATCGACTTCACAAGCTGGCCGGCCACGTTGAAGATCCGAATCGAGTAGTCGGACGCCTCGGGCAGGGACAGTGTGAAGCTGGTCGTGGGATTGAACGGGTTCGGAAACGCCTGTGACAGCGCGTACTCCAACGGCCGCGCCACGTCCTCCCGGAAGTTCACGTAGGCCTCGAACTCGGGCACGAGCTCCTTCACCACCGGCTGGCCGTCCACGTTCTCGTTGTAGAGAAAGGTGAGCTGGTGCGCCGGCGCTTCGGAGGTGAACGTGCCGAACTCTAGTTGGGCCCCCGGTTCCGCCTTGAATACCAGGTCGGCCACCTGGGTGGACCCGGAAGCGGCCACCTTCAGCTCGGCGGCCGGCCGAACGTTGACCAGCTCCGAGATGAGCCCGATCACCACCGTCTTGGCTGAATTGTCGATCTGAGCGTGTCGGAACTCCCAGTCGGCCACGCGATCGGAGAACTCCACACGCACCAGTTCCACCTGAGAACCTGCACCGGCAAACCGCAGCGGGAGGTCGAGGCCCGCCAGTTCGCGGCTGTTCTCCACGTGCAGGGCCACGTGCCACTCACCGGCGACCTGCTGAGGATCCGACAGGCGCACCACGTCCCTCGTGATCGCGCCCTGGGCGGATCCGGCGGCGGCCGTCACTGTCAATGCGGTGGTCGCCAGGAAGATTTGTAGGTACCACTTCATGCTGTCACTCCTTCCAATGGGATGAAATACGGTTCGTCCATGATCACGGGATACAATCCTGCGCGGCCGGAGTGTTGCAGATGTCGCACGGCGGCGGACCGGCCTTGAACACGAAGTTGACGAGCGTGATCACGTCGGCGGAGCTGACCGATCCCGAGCAGTTCACATCACCGTTGGCCGCGCACGGCTCCGGCTCTGCACCGCCCTTGAACACGTAGTTCACCAGCGTGATGATGTCGGAGGACGTCACGGTGTTGCTCGCGTTCAGGTCGCCATCCACAATAATGGCGCAGGCGTTCCCGTTGCCGAAGTAGCCGTGAAAATCGAGAGCGGTCCAGCCCAGGGCCCAGTTGGTGCCGTTGGGATCGAACGCGCCTTTGTAAGTCACCACGTCAAAGAACGGATCGACCGGGACCACGCCGCCCGACGAGGCGGGTCCGCCCACCTGCGGGATGGGATTGAAGCTGCCATCCGCAGGGCGGCCCGGCTTGGGCCAGCTGGTCAGCTTGGGATTCACGCCGAACAGGTTCTGATTGGCCGGTGCCGACATGTGTGCCTGGGTCCAGGCCTCGGGGAACAACTGAGCCACTCCGTCGCCCGAACCGAAGCTGTACCAGATGTTGCGCTGGAACTCGATCTCGCCGGAGTCGAGCCGCTCGCGGCTGTCCTTGCCCGACACCAGATCCTCGATCTGAGCACCGAAGCCGAAGAAGTCGGCGAAGATCGAGTTGGAGTACTTGCCGCCCGCATTGTCGCGGATGTTGAACGCCATATCATTGAATGCACCGCTGGCGTCGCCCGCGCCGATCCACGTGGCGTTGGAGACCACCGGGACCGCGTAGGGCATGCCGTCTTCGGGCGTGGTGCCGCCGTCGTGCTCGCCACCCGAGTTGCCGTCGGCGTCGTCGAAATAGAGCAACCAGTACTGGCCTTTTCCACGCCAGCCTTCGTCGTAGTCGTAGCCATCGTCGTCGCAGCGCGCGGAGACGAAGTGCTTCACGTTCACCGTACCACCAAACCACTCGATGCCATCGTCGGCATTATTGTAAGCTTCGACGTAGTCGACGGTGGTGCCCGAGCCTACTCCGCCCATGGTGAGGCCGTTGATTTCATTGTTTGCGCCGATGACGGTGCCGCCGTAGCGCAGGGACACGTAACGCACGATGCCCGAATTGTCTGCGTTGTTGAGGGGGAACGCCGCTCCCGGCCCATAGCGGGCGCGCGGCTCAGTGGCGGGAATGCCTTCGATCTGGCCCGAGTCGCCGGCACGGTTGGTACCCGCCACGCCGAGCAGCACCAGGCCGCCCCACTGGCCGCGGAGATTCTCAGGCAGGTCGAACGGATCCGTGGGATCGTCGGCCTGGCAGGTAAAAATGATGGGTTCTGAAGGCGTGCCGTCGGCGATCAGGTACCCACCGCGAGCCACGATGAGCGCCGAAGCCGAATCGGCCGTGCCGGGCTCGCCCTTGATCACGGTGCCGGGCTCGATCTCCAGCGTGTCGCCGTTTTCGACGAAGATGAATTCGGTCAGAAGGTAGAAATTGGCCGAATCGGGCGACCACACCACGTGGTCTCCGGCGAATCCGGCATCGGTCACGATGATACTATCCAGCTGCGCAAGCGCGGCAGCCGGCACAAGCAGCACGAGCAATGCCACCATCCATCTTTGAAACATGTCGCTCCTCCTCATGGTATGCGGTATGGGACTGCGGTTCGTAGGAAGGACCTACAGGTGGGGATTTACGACCGGGCGTGGGTCTACTATTACGGCCGCGTTACCGGATCGTAATGAGGCAGCCATCTCGCTATTCAAACAAAGAGACCCGTGTCAAACCGGGCCTCTTCGAGGACAATGCGTCGATACCGCGGATTAGAGGTTGTAGCTGAACCCCATCTTGAAGGTTCGCCCCAGCTTGTACTCGCTGACGATGTACTCCTGACCCTTGAATTCCTGAGTCTTCTTGAGGCTGGCATCGAGGAGGTTCTTGGCCTGAAAGCCGAAGGACAGGCCGCGCCAGAGGTTCTGGGACAGACTCAGATCGAGCAGCCCACGCGGCTGCTCGAACGTGTGCGGGCTGCCGCCCACGGCCACCTCCGACATCCGCTCGCCGAAGATGTTATAGAACAAGCTGATCGAAGTACCTGTGCGCGGGCTGTTGAAGCCCGCGTCCAGATTGATCAGGTAGGGCGACTGGCCCTGCAGCTGCCGGGTGTCGGGCGCATACGGATCGAGCGACCGCCGCTCCCCCAGCTCGGTGGGGGGAACCTTCACTTCCGACTCCATGAGAGTGAGGTTGCCTCCGATCTGAACATTGCGCAACGCCCCCGACACGTGGTCGAGGCGGGTCCTGGCTTCGAATTCAATTCCTGTCACGCGTGCCATCGGTACATTCTGAAACTGGATCTCGTTGTTCTGGCTGGAAATGATGGCGCGTTCAATGGGGTCGCGGAAATTCTTGTAGAACCCGCTCACGGCCAGAAGCTCACCAGGTCGCACGAACCACTCCAGCCGCAGGTCGTAGTTGTCGATGAGGCTCCGTCTGAGATTGGGATTCCCCGAGACGATTCCATCTCCCACGAAGTCGAAGGTGGAGTAGGGGGCCAGTTCGCGGAACGTGGGTCGCGCCAGTGTCTTGGTGAAGGCGGCGCGCGCGTTCATATTGTCGCGAAGCGCATACACCACATTCACCGACGGCAGCACGTCGTTGATGTGCAGGAGTCCCACATCCTTGTTCTTGTCCAGGCTCTCCACCTGCATTCGGGTCGCTTCGTAGCGAGCCCCTGAAATCAGCCGCAATCGCCTCGTGACGGGCAGGTCGATCATGGCGTAGGCCGCGTAGATGTCCTGCTCGCCGTTGTAGTTGGAGGAAGGGGACGACGACTCATAGACGTACTGGCCGAACGTGTAGAACTTGTTGCCATTGGGCGCCGTGTCCACCCTCACGACTCCCACATCCTCCGTGAAGTAATTGTACCAGTCGCCATCGTAGCGCGACTCGCCGTCGCCCGAGTGATCGTACGTGAATCGCCGCTCACGGAACGTGCGCATCTTGTGGCTCAGGCTGCCTCCCAGCTTCACGCTGCTCTTGAGCCCGCCCCACACGTCGAAGGGGAGCGTGGTGTTGAGGAGTCCGTCGTAAATGTCCTCGTCGAGATCGCGATAATACCGGGTGGGCAGCGTGTAATTGGACTTCTTGATGTCGAAGAATGTGTCCACCGGGTTGGCCTCATCCGGCGTGAAGTCGTTGGAGAAGTACCTGAGGTCGGGTTCGTCCTGCCTGGAGTTTGTGTACGACGCCGTCCAGTCGGTGTTGAGCCAGCTGGTGAGATGATGATCGCCGCCCGCCTGAACGGCCTGGAGCGTGCGCTCGAGGTACGAGAGCGTGCGGGTTTCGAAAAATGTGCCGTCGGTAAGCGTGTGCGGGAAGATCCCCGTCTGGTACCGCGTGGACGATTCGCCGCGACGGTTGTAGTTGTATGTGGCGTGGAGGTTGTGAGCCGGATGCGGCTTGAAGGAGAGGTTGGCCATCCCACCCCACAGTACCTCCTCCGTGCTGCGGTAGTCTTTCAAGGACAGGTTGGTCTCCAGCTCCGTTTTGGTGTCGACGTGACCCGCGAGGTAGTACCACCCGGACGTCCCCTCCTCGTAGGACGACAGACTCTTGTTGTAGCTGAAACTGGCGAAGTAGCCCAGCGGCTTGCCGAACACCAGGCTCTGGCTGCCAATCGAGAGCGCCTCGCTGTGGTAGCCCGGCACCGTGCGAGTGGAGGGCCCCATGTTCGGATTGAAGGCCTTGCTCAGGTGATCGAGCGTGTAGGCTTTGGTCGAGTCGCGAAACGTGGTGCCGATGTTCGGGAGCTGACCCGGCTCCTCCAGCTCGTCGGGGATTGCGCGCGTGCCGTCGTCCGTGGCCATCCAGTCTGTCGCGCCGCCGGGATACGTGAGGAACTTGTCGTCTCGTGGCGCCGCGTCATTGCGCGAGGCCGACATGGAGAACTTCACGCTGAGCTTCTCCGGAAACGTGGTGGTGCGGATGTTTACGCTGCCACCCGTGAAATCGCCCGGCTGATCGGGCGTGAAGGTCTTGGTGGTGACGATGCTCTCCAGGAAGTTCGAGGGGAACATGTCCATCGACACCGAGTTGCGGTCGGGGTCGGAGCTGGCCAGCGAGGCGCCGTTGAGGCGTGCGTTGGTGTAGCGGTCGCCCAGGCCGCGAACGTAGAAGTACTTGCCGTCTTCCACCGACACGCCGGTGACCTTCTCCATTGCGTCGGCCGCGGTGCTCGAGCCGGAGCGACTGATGTTTTCCTGGCTGATGGCATCCGACACCGACGAGGCCTTCTGCCGCTCGCGCAGCAGCGCCGCCTCGTTGTTGTTCTTGATCGCTTCTGCCGTGACCTCGATTTCCTCCCCCATGATCACTTCGGGAGTCAGGGTGAGGTTCAACGGTTCGGCGTCGCCTTCGGGAACCACCACGCTTGTGATCACGCGCTTGGAGTAGCCCACCATGGTGACGTTCACCTCGTACGTCCCGGCCGGGACCTCTCGGATGACGAATACACCTTCGAGATCGGTCGCGGCGCCTTTGTTGGTGCCGGTAATCACCACGCTTACGAACATGAGCGGCTCGCCGGTCTGGGAATCCACGATCTTTCCCCGAAGTGTGCCGGCGAATGCGCCCTCGGCCCACGCACCGCACACTGTCAACACAAGCGCAAACAGTGCTCGCGTGAGCGTGCTGCCATGGAACCATCTCTGCTTTTGAATTCCACTATGTGAAAACGTCACTGTGTTCTCCTGAATTCGCTGTTTCTGTGCCCGTGACTCTTCGTCAAATCCCTTTGGCTATTTGCTGTTACGGGGTAGACACACCCCTCCCCGTTGACCCGAGGTTAGGAGCCAGCGAGTAGGTTTTATGACGGGCGAATGACAGAACCGTAATACAAGCTAAATCCAAGTGGAATAAATGGTTGGGGGAAGCTTGCCGCCGCTTTTCGGCGGGGCGGGTTCAGCCGTGCAGGCAGGAAAGCAGGGTACCGTGAAGGCGTGGCCCAGCGGCCACCAGGGAACGTCCGTACATTGAAAACGGGCGTCCTTCCATAGTAGTGATCCTCGCGCCAGCTTCTGTTGCGACAAGCGAGCCGGCTGCAACGTCCCAGGGTGCGAGCTTCAGCTCCCAGTAGCCGTCGAATCGGCCGCAAGCTACGTAGCAGAGGTCGAGAGCCGCCGAGCCCAGGCGGCGTACCGCGCGTGCGCGCTTCGACAGTCGCCTGAAGTATTTCAGATTGTCGTCGCGCGTGGTGTGCATGTCGTAAGGGAACCCGGTCACCAGGAGGCTGTGGTGGAGGTGTGACCGTGTGGACACCGAAACTCTCCGGCCGTTGAGGCGCGCTCCGCGGCCCTTCTGCGCCGCAAACATCTCGTTGAGCACCGGCTGATATACCACGCCCACCACTACCTTTCCGTGGTGTTCGAGCGCGATGGAGACGCTGAAAATCGGCAAACCGTGTGCATAGTTGGTGGTGCCGTCGAGAGGATCCACCACCCAGCGAAACTCCGACCCGGTGGCCACGTTGCGCTGTGCTTCTTCCGCCAGAAAGTCGAATCCGGGGAAAGATCGCGACAATTCCGAGGCGATGAAGCGCTCCACTTTGCGATCCATCTCCGTCACCAGGTCGATGGCTCCCTTGAAGTCTACGGCCGGCTTCCTGCTCTGAGCGGCGCGCAGCTTGCAGCCCGCGGCCTTGGCTACTTCCTGCGCACGAGCGAGGCAGCGGGCGTACTGCCTGGTTTCGGAACTCATAGGCGCACAAGCTACTGGAGAAGGGGTTCCGGTGCCAGCGAATCGCCTTGTGAGGCGGGGCCGGATTGGATATCGTGACGTTGTTCCGTAGGGGTCGGTGCCGAAGCGAACGGCATCTGAGATCACACCCTTCGAACCTGATCTGGGTAATACCAGCGTAGGAAACGGAACGGACATTGCCTTGCCGCATGCCGTTTCCCGCGCTGGAACGGTATTTTTGTCGGCCCTCCGGGGCCCAACGCGGAGTTCTGGCGATGTTTCGAAGTGTTCTTCTTGTGGCGCTCCTCCCTCTACAGGCACAAGCCGTTGTCCTTTCGGGAAAAGTTGTCGATCACGAGTCCGGCGCAGTCATTCCGGCGGCGTCGGTGCGGCTGGTCGAAACCGGGCAGGCGGCGTCCACCGATGATTCGGGGGAATTCAGTTTTGAATTGGCGTCCGATGGTCGCTTCACACTGGCGGTGAGCCATGTGGGCTATGCGCCCGTTCGACAGGAGGTGGAAACCGCCGGCCTTGCCATTGCGCTCGAACTGCGGCTGGATCCCATCGTTCTTCCCGGTGAAGAGGTCGTCATCACCACCACGCGTGTGTCGTCGCAGACTGACGCCGTGCCGCACTCCAACCTCACACGCGAAGAAATCGAGCGGGATCACGGAGTGGAAGACGCACCGATGCTTTTGGCCAAGCAGCCGGGGGCCTATGCCTACTCGGATGCCGGGAACGGCGTGGGCTACAGCTATCTTCAGATCCGGGGATTCGACCAGCGCCGGATTTCCGTGCTGCTCAACGGCGTGCCACAGAACGATCCCGAGTCGCACCAGGTGTACTGGGTGGACATGCCCGACCTGTCCGAATCGGCCTCCGACATCCAGATTCAGCGCGGCGTGGGCGCTTCGCTGTACGGCGCGTCGGCGGCGGGCGGTGTGGTGTCGATCGAGACGCAGCCCTATACCCAGGAGCCGAAGCTCTCGCTCGACCTGGCAGGCGGTTCCTATGACACCCACAAGTTCAAACTCGAAGGCAACTCGGGGTTGATCGACGGCCGCTACGCCGTGTACGGCCGCTATTCAAGCATCACGTCCGACGGCTACCGGGATCAGTCGTGGACGGACATGTGGAGCTACTTCGTGGGCGTGGCTCGTTACGACCAGGGACTCACCAATCGCTTCCACGCCTATGGCGGACCCGAACACCTCCACCTGGCGTATTACGGAATCGATCCAGTGACGCTGGCTTCCGACCGGAAGTTCAATCCGCTCACCTACGAGGACGAGACCGATACGTTCAACCAGCCGCACTACGAGCTGCTCACCGACTGGAAGATCTCTGAGACCTGGAGCCTGTCCAACTCGCTGTTCTACATCAAGGGCGACGGCTACTACATCCAGAGCTGGCCGTATTCGAGCTTCGGCGACCTGGGCCTCGGATCGATCCAGACGCGCGACAGCCTCGCCTACGACCCCATCCACTACGAAACCGTGGTTACCGGTACTCAGTTCGTGCAGGACTCGGCCTTGTACGGCGACACCCTGTGGCATGAAGTGGAAGTGTCCACATTTCGTCGCGACACCCTGTCGTCGGGCGACACGGTGTTTACTGTGAATCAATACAACAACGCCGTGCTTCAACGCTGGGTGCAGAACGACTTCTTCGGCATGGCACCGCGCTTCAAGGTGGCGCACGGCGCAGGCACGCTGCAGTTCGGCGGCAGTTTCGATTATCATCATGGCTACCACTTCGGCCAGGTGCGCTCGGCTCAGCCTGCGCCACCGGGGTTTCTGGCAGGACAGGACTATTACAGCTACGACGGGTATCGCACCTCCGCCGTGGCGTTTGTGGAGGAGAACCTCCAACTCGCACAACGCTGGCACCTCTCGCTGGCCGTGCAGTACTCCTGGCGACGCTATTCGTTGCGGCACGACAGTCGCGGCAATGTGAACTACGATCTGGATTACTCCGCCTGGTCGCCGCGCCTGGGAGTGCTGTGGAGGTTCACGGAGCCCGACGCGGTGTACCTCAATGCCGCGCGCAGTGAACACGAGCCGGCGCACACCGACATCTTCAGACCCGATGAACTCGAGGATCCCACGCAATTCTTCGGCTCCTACGATCCGGTGTCGGGCGCCGCGTCCGATCCGTTCATGCAGCCTGAAGAGGTGACCAGTCTGGATCTGGGCTACCGCCACACGGAGGACCGGCTGCTCTTCGACCTCAATGGGTTCTATCAGTGGTTCGACAACGAGATCGTGGCCGCGGGAGGGCTCGACATGAACGGCTTTCCCATTCGCACAAACGCAGGCGAATCGATCCACCGCGGTGTGGAGGGACTCCTGAAGTACAAGCCCCTCCGGGAGCTGGAACTGTCCGCGAACGCCACCTGGTCGGATAATTATTTCGAGACGTTTACCGAGTACACCACGGTGTTCAATTCGCCGACGGGCGGCGACACGGTGTACCTGCCCGTGGCGAGCACTGAGACCATCGATCACGCGGGGAACCCGATCGCGGGCTTCCCGCAGGTGCTGGTCAATCTGGGAGCTTACGGAGAAGTTCCGTTCAGCAAAAGCGTCCAACTCACCGGCGGCGTAGAGTTTCGGTATGCCGGTCGCATTCAGCTCGATCAGACCGGCGACGCTGCACTCTCGATGGACCGGTACAACGTGCTCAACCTCAGGCTGGGTGTGCGACTGGGCGCCGCTCCCATCGTGAATCGTCTGACGCTCGAGTGCGCGGTGAACAACGTCACCAACGAGTTGTACAGCGGTTCGGGGTACACCTATTTCGGCGTGCCGTACACTCTGCCGGCGGCTGAGCGCAACGTGTTCGTGCGCCTGCGGACGGAATGGTAGGCAGACGCTCCACATGAATCCCCTGGCCGAGAGCCTCGTGGCCCGCATGCACTGGGTCGACTGGCTGGTGGTGGCGGCGTATGCGATCGTGGTGCCGGCCCTCGGCTTCAAGGTGGCCAAGCGCAGCACCGACGCCGCCGACTACCTTCTCGCCGGTCGCAGGCTCACTCTTCCCGCATTCGTGATGACGCTCGTCACCACCTGGTATGGTGGCATCCTTGGCGTGAGCGAGTATTCGTACACATACGGCCTGGCCAACTGGTTCGTGTTCGGACTGCCGTACTATGTGGCCGCGCTTCTGTTCGCAGTGTTCCTCGCTTCCAAAGCACGCAAGACCAACTACTACAACCTGCCGGACCAACTGCTGTCGGCCTACGGGCCGAAGGTGGCGCGCGCCGGCGCCTTCGTGGTGTTCGTGGCTTCGCTGCCCGCCGCGTACGTACTGATGCTCGGCGTGCTGGTGGGAATGCTCTTCGGCTGGCCGCTCCCCGTGTCCGTGGTGCTTGGCACGCTCCTGTCGGTAGCATACGTGTACCGCGGCGGTTTCCGTGCCGTGCTGAAGACGGACTTCATTCAGTTCTCGCTCATGTTCGCGGGCTTCATCGTGCTGGTCATCGTACTCTGGCTGGACGCCGGGCCCCTTTGGTCGCTGTGGGATCGCCTGCCGGCTACTCACAAACAGGTGACCGGCGGTCAGGCCTGGGGCGACATCGCAGTGTGGTATTTCATCGCCCTGGCCACTCTCATCGAACCGGCCTTCTACCAGCGCTGCTACGCCGCGCAGGACCACGCCACCGCCCGGCGCGGCATTCTGGTGTCGGTGTGCTTCTGGCTGGTGTTCGATCTGCTCACCACGACATGCGGCCTGTATGCCGCCGCGCTGTACACGCACCTGGACGACCCGGTCTCCGCCTTTCCCCGGCTGGCCGTGGACTTCCTGCCCGCGGGGCTTCTGGGGTTCTTCTGGATCACGCTCTTTGCCGTAGTCATGTCTACCGTGGAATCGTACATGTTCGTGTCGGCCGTGACGGGGGGACGAGACCTGTGGCTCAATGACTCGCGGCGGAACACCGACGTGGGGCTTACGTATTCCCGACGCGCGCTCTGGGTGGTGGCGCTGCTCGCCGTCGTGCTGGCGCTTTACTTTCAGTCGGTGGTGGGTCTCTGGTACATCGTGGGCAGCGTGTCCACACCGGCCCTGCTTTTGCCGGTGCTCACCACGTTTTCGTCGAGGCATCGCTTCAAACCGTCCGCGGCTCTGTTGAACATCGTGCTGGCCGGAGGCGCGGCGCTCACCTGGGAGCTGGTGCGAGGGGCGGGGCACACATCTTCGTGGTTTGCAGTTCCGGGGATTTATGTGGGTCTGGGAACTTCACTTCTCATCTGGCTGCTGGGGCGGGAAGGTGGCACATTGCATAGAATCGCTGAAAGGGAGGTGGGGACTTGAACGACAAAGTGCAATCGGTGCTCGTGGTGGGGGGTGGCGCCCCGGTAGGCGTCGAGCGCCTGCAACAGTGTGCCGCCGGCTATGAAGCATGTCTGGCCGCCGATTCCGGACTCGCCGCAGTCAAGGAGGCCGGGCTTTCGCCGCTCTTCGTGGTGGGCGATATGGACTCCGTGTCGCCTGAAGTTCTGGCATCGATGGGCGCCGACAAGACCCGCCGTTCCACCGACCAGAGCACCACGGATCTGGAAAAGGCCGTTCTCCTGGCGCTCGAGCTGGGGGCCAAGAAGATCGGGATCGTGTGCGCTTCGGGGGATCGAATCGATCACACGATAAACGGTGTGAGTATGATGATCCGCTACCGCGGCAAGGCGGAGTTCGTGTGGCACGATGCCCAGGGCGACGGCACGCTGGCCTTCCCGTCCAGTACCAACATCGTGGGTCAGCCAGGGGACAGGATTTCGCTGGTGCCCGCGCCCGGCGCAACGGCCGTGAGAACTTCGGGACTCAAGTACATGCTCGAAGGAGTGGACCTCATCATGGGGAGCCGCGACGGCATCTCCAATGAACTCATGGTCGCCACTGCACGGGTGTCGTTCAAAACCGGAAGCCTGCTCGTGTATCGATTCCTCAACAAAACGGCCGCTCCTCGTTGAGAAGCGGCCGCTCTTACACATTCAATTCTTCTGCAATGCCACCCATCGGGGTGGTCTGAACACGTCTATCGCGACGGAGGCGTCCCCGTAGTCTGCGTTGCAGGCGGCTCGGTGGCCGGCGGCTCGGTGGCCGGAGGCTGCGTGGCCGGCGGCTGTTCCGTGGGCGGCTGCTGCGCTGGCGGCTCCTGAGGAGGCGGCTGTTGTGCCGGAGCCGGCTGGGCCGGGGCCGGCTCGGACGCGGGAGGCGGCGCAGGCTCCTTGCCCTTCTTTCCGCCGAGTTTGATGGTCACACCTGCCATGAGGGCACCCTGCAACAGTGCGTTGCCCCCCAGACCAACGCTAGCTCCGCCCGTACCCACTCCCACCCAGGCATCACTCGTGAGCATGGTGGCGTACAACTCCCCCTGAAACCGGAGGGACACTTTGGGATTCAAGGCGTACTTGAGACCGGCGCCCCAGGCGAACGAGAACTTCGTAACGCTCTCGCCGTCTGAGGGATTCAACTGGGTGGCGCCCAGCCCCACCTGCGTAAATGGAACCAGGGCCGGATTGTCGGTCCTCAGGTTGTAGAGCAATCCGCCGTGCCAGTAGTGAACCGTAATATCTACCTTTCGCGGCGATGCATCGAACTGAAGGTTGGTGGGTTGCACTCCCCACATCAGCATCAGGCTCGTTCCCGTCTTGAACTTGAGCGGAAACTCGATCTCAGCTAAGAACGCAGCCGCGTCGTTCAACTCCAGGTCGCCTTCCGACGTCTCGATCTGGCCGCCGAATTGATACCCTCCCATGCCTGTGAGCTCCGCTGCCACGGCACGGTCGGTAGCAGAAAGCATGGTCGCCGCTACGGCGATGCATATCACGAGTCTTGCCAAGCGCTTCCTATTCAACGAATCCTCCCGTCCCCGAAGGTGAACCTTCAACCGCAAACTGAAGCCTAAGCTACGCTTCGCGTGCAGGGCAGGCAACACGGTTTCCCCGCCTCAGACTTGCCCAAATCCGGTCGGGACGCTATGTTGATGCCGGCTTTTTCGACGAGGAGTGTAAACGTGTCAGACGTCAGCACCTACATTCAGAACAACCGCCAGCGCTACGTGGACGAGCTGGTGGAACTGTTGAAGTTTCCGTCGGTGTCGGCCGACTCAGCGCACAAGAGCGACATCGAGAAGTGCGCCGACTACCTGGCCGCGCACTTCAAGAGCCTCGGGCTCGAGGCCAGGAAAATGGAGACGGGCGGCCATCCGCTGGTGTACGCCGAATGGCTCGGCGCCCCCCGCCAACCCACCGTGCTGATCTACGGGCACTATGATGTACAGCCGCCCGATCCGCTCAACCTGTGGGAATCGCCTCCGTTTCAGCCGGAGATCAGAAACGGCAAACTGTTCGCGCGAGGCTCGTCGGATAACAAGGGACAGTTCTATGCGCACGTGAAGGGCATCGAGGCGCACCTCAAACAGAACCAGAAGCTGCCGGTGAACGTGAAGCTACTGATCGAAGGGGAAGAGGAGATTTCCTCGAGGCACCTCGAAGAGTTCATTCGCAAGAACGCGGCGATGCTCAAGGCCGACGTGGTGATTGTCTCCGATTCGGCCATGGCCGGACCCAACCAGCCGGCGATCACGTACGGGCTTCGTGGTCTCGCCTACCTGGAGGTCCGCGTGGACGGTCCCAACCGCGACCTTCATTCCGGCGCCTACGGTGGTTCCGTGGCCAATCCGGCGGAAGTGCTCGCCAGGATCCTGGCGCGCTGCAAGGACGACAGGGGACGCGTGCAGATTCCCGGCTTTTACGACGACGTGCTCGCTGTCGATCAGAGGGAGCGCGATCTCATGAGCAAGGTGCCCTTTTCCGACGAGGCCGATCGCGAGAATCTCGGCGTGCCTGCGCACTTCGGCGAAGAAGGGTTCTCCACGCTCGAGCGTCGCTGGGCCCGCCCCACCTTCGAAATCAACGGAATCTTCGGAGGGTACATGGGCGAAGGTCCCAAGACGGTGCTGCCGGCCTGGGCCGGCGCCAAGGTGTCGATGCGCCTCGTCCCCAATCAGAATCCTGAGAAGATCGCTGATCTGTTCGAGAAGTTCATCGAGACCCTGAAGCCCACCACGGCCAAAGTCACGGTGAAGCGGTACGAAGGTGCGTTTCCTTCTGTGGTGCCGATCGTGGGCCCCTACGTGGAAGCGGCCACCCGCGCGGTCACGCGCGGCTTCGGCAAGGCGCCCCTCTTCACGCGCGAAGGAGGCACCATTCCCGTCGTGTCCACATTCAAGAAGGTGCTGGGCATCGACACCATTCTCATCGGGTATGGTCAGAACGACGACAATCTGCACTCACCCAACGAAAAGTACACCCTCGACGACTATCAGAAGGGCATCCTCACCTCCGCCCACCTCCTGGAGGAGATGGCCCGCTGAGTTTGTCCCCGGCCGGAATTCCGGGCCGCCGCGCGAGTCACCTACTATAAGGAAGCAGGAGCTGCTCAAGATATGATCCTGTCCACTACCCCCACCCTCGAGGGACGCCCGATCCGGGAATACCTCGGCATCGTCACGGGCGAAGCCATTCTGGGCGCCAACGTGTTCCGCGACCTGTTTGCGTCCATCACCGACATCGTGGGCGGCCGCTCGGCGGCTTACGAAAAGGAACTGGCAAAGGCCAGGCAGATCGCACTTCTGGAAGCCGAAGATTCGGCGCGGGAGCGCGGCGCCAATGCGGTGGTGGGAATCGATCTCGATTACGAGGTGATCCGCGAAGGAATGCTCATGGTCACGGTGTCCGGAACGGCGGTGAAGGTTGGCTGAGCGTAGCACTCGCCCGATCGCGGCGACCGTTTTGAGTCTCTCCGTACTTCTGCTCTGCCTCCTGTCGGCGGCCACCGCCTTTGGCGCCGCACAGCTCGACCCCGCGCTCCAGGACCAACTCCGCGTTGCTTCTGCGTCCGAGTTCATTCCGATTCTTGTGGAAGTGGCCGACCCAGGCTACACCGCCCCGCAGGCCAACCTGGTCCGTGAACGCAATCGGGCCGCACAACACAGCCGGGTGCTGTCACAACTCCAGGAGCGTGCGCAGCGTTCACAGGGAGACCTCAAGACTCATCTGTTGGAGGAGAACCGCGCAGGTCGCGCACGCGGAGTGCATCACTTCTGGATCGACAACGTGGTAGGACTCGAGGCCACTCCCGAACTTATCACGGAGCTTTCGGCGCGGCCCGACGTGGCCGCAGTGCGCTTTCTGCCACCTGTAGAGATCGATGCCCCCGAGGTGCCCGCACCGTCCGCCGCCACCGTGGAGAATGGCCTGGTTGCCATCGGCGCGCCCGTGCTGTGGGCGCAGGGATACACCGGCCGCGGACGCCTCGTCTGCGGCATCGACACCGGTGTACGCGGCACGCATTTCGCCCTGGCCGCGCGCTGGCGGGGGCTGTCCGTGCCCTGGTGGCACGCCTGGTT
>Ga0105347_1000565_pt1 | contig 17349 bp, 15 predicted proteins | sample EasRivMeERMLT890_FD_89677 | JGI IMG/M metagenome (GOLD analysis project Ga0105347, IMG submission 89677) | Soil microbial communities from meander-bound floodplain in the East River, Colorado, USA - East River MetaG ERMLT890 | ecosystem: Environmental > Terrestrial > Soil > Floodplain | place... | reverse complement strand
GATCATCTTCGATGTGGACGGAGTCCTCACCGACGACACGATCTGGATGGGTCCCGGTGGACTCGAGCTGAAGCGATTCCATGTCTCCGATGGCCTGGCCATCGCGCTTTTACAGAAGCGCCTGGATGTGAAGGTGGCCCTTGTCTCCGGACGGATCTCTGAAGCCACCACTTCGCGCGCCGCAGAGTTGCGAATCTCACCCTGCCTTCAGGGCGAGCACGACAAACGCAAAGGCGTGCGCCAGGTACTGAAAGCCCACCGCGTGCGCGCGGATCGAGCTGCGTTCGTGGGGAACGAGATCCTCGATCTGTCGGGATTTGCGGAAGTGGGCCTGAAAGTGGCCGTGGCCGATGCGGCGCCTGAACTGGCCGCCCAGGCCGACCTTGTGCTGAAGCGCAAAGGCGGCTGGGGTGTGGCGCGCGAATTGTTCGAACTGATCTGCGTGGCCCGCAAGGTGGACTATGTCAGCTGGTTTTGACGAGTCCGTGCTGGCTTCGGCGCGTCGCGTGATTCAATCGGAGGCCGATGCCGTCTCTGGCCTCGCCTCGAAACTCGACGCGCGGTTTGCTCGCGCGGTGGAGCTGTTGCTGCAGCTCCAGGGCCGGGTGGTGACCACCGGTGTAGGCAAGTCGGGCCTGATCGCGCGCCGGGTGGCCTCCACGCTCACGTCCACCGGAACACCGGCGTTCTTTCTGCATCCGGTGGAAGCGCTGCATGGCGATCTGGGGATGGTGCGCGAGGGTGATGCCGCGCTCGTGTTCTCGACTTCGGGAAACACGGACGAAGTCATGCAGCTGGTGCCGCTCCTGCGGCGTCTCTCGGTTCCGATTGTCGCGTTCACGGGCGATCCCGCAAGCAGCCTCGGTTCCAAGTCGGATATCGTGCTCGACTGCAGCGTGGGGAGCGAAGCCTGCCCGCACAACCTGGCACCAACATCGTCCCTGGCGGCCGCTTCGGCCATGGGCGACGCCCTGGCCGTGGCCCTGATCGAAGCACGCGGCTTCTCGCAGAAGGACTTCGCCGAGCTGCACCCGGGCGGCCGGCTGGGCCGGCGGCTGCTCATGCAGGTGCGCGAGCTGATGCATCAGGGTGCCGATGTACCGAAAGTGGAACCGAACACCAGCATGCGGGCCGCCCTGGTGGAGATGACCGGGAAGCGGCTGGGCTGCACCCTGGTCGTCAACGGTGCGGGCCGGCTCGAGGGCATTTTCACAGACGGAGACCTGAGGCGCCTGTCCCAAAGCCGTGAGGATTTCCTGGCTGTCCCGGTAGGCGAGGTCATGCATCGCAGCCCGCAGACAATTGAAGCGTCCGCGCTCGCGTCGGCCGCCCTCGCCCGCATGGAGGAGCGCTCGATCACCCAGCTTGTGGTGATGGACTCCGACCGACCCGTGGGCATCGTACACCTGCACGATCTTCTGCGTGTGGGCGTGGTATAATCGACGCATGCGCGCCCTGGCCTCGTGGTTTCGTGTGTCGCTCGCGAGTGCGGCAGTTCTGGCCGTCTCGGCGTGCAGTGAGGAGTCCCCACCCGCGCCCGGCGGCAAGTCAGGACCCTTTCCGGATCAGATTCTCTCAGACTTCAGCACCGAGATGACCAAGGGCGAATTTCGAAGCGCGCTGATTCAGGCCGACAAGGGAGTGCTCTATCGCAAGCGCGACAGCATGCTCATGGTGAAGCTTGTGGCCAAACTTTACGACGCACAGGGGAACTACTCATCCACTCTCGCCTCGGATTCCGGACTCTTGCGGGAGCGGCAGAAGCGCATGGTGGCCCATGGTCACGTCACCGTGGACACCCACGATTCGCTTCACCTGAAATCCGACAGCCTGTTCTGGTATGGCGAGCTGTCTACCGGGAAAGACTCGACGCTCGAGCGCTACATGGTGGCCAAGGGAAAGGTGTACCTCGTGACGCGCGACTCGGTACAGCTATGGACCGACACGCTGCTCTGGGATGACGTACACCGCAACGTGGCGACGGATGCCTTCGTTACGATCGTGCGCCAGGAGCGCGACACCCTGCGAGGCTACGGCCTGCGCTCCGACGATCAGCTCGAAAGAATTACGATTCAGGAGAGCGTGTCGGGCACGATGCGCGAGAAGAAGCGCGCAAGCGGGACCGACTCAGCGGGCCCGTAGCTGGGGTCAGACCCCAGCCGTCGGTTTGCACACTCCGCCGGCCTACAGCACCTTCAGAAACACCACCTTCGCGTCGCCCGGGGCGTAAAAGTCGGTAAATGTAGCGGCTACGCCGTAGCCGCAGCGCTCGTAGAAGGCCCGGGTGGGCACGTATTGCTCCCGGCCGGCCGTGTCGATGTACATGCGTGTGGCGCCGTGGCGGCGGGCCAGCTCTTCCGAGGCCAGCACAAGCCTGCGACCAATCCCTGAGCCCTGTGTGCCCGGGCTCACTGCGATCCAGTACAGATCCCAGCTCGACACCGTGCAGGCCACGGGGCCGAGGCACGAGTAGCCGACCACGTGACCTGAGGCCTCGGCGACCATAAACCGGTACTCGGAGTCTTCCTGCCTGTCGAGCCCGTCGTCGATCAGCTCCAATGCGATGCTGATCTCAGCGGGATTGAAGAAGCCCGTGCTCTGAAGAATCGTTTGGATGGCGGCGCGGTCTTCGGGCACCAGCGCGTCCCGCAGCACCACCTCCTGCGCCGAATCGACACTCTCTTTCATACCGCGGCAAGTTGGGGACCGCAGGGAATTGGTTCAAGAGAGGAGTTTGTGAGAAAGCGCCGCAACCCCGCTGGCCTTTCAACCCAAGGGACTAGTCCCACTTTCAATCCTTCGGCCGATTGGCCGGGTGTGTGGACCCAGCTATGTTCTGTTCTGCATGAATTCGTGACACTTCGGTGCAATTCCACCTGGGGTTTCCAGGGCATGCAGATATTGAAGAAGGCTCAGACGTATACACCCCTACCCGGACAGGAAAAACCCTCTCCGACAAAGGAGCAGGCATGTTAAGACGAATAGGAATGTACCTGGCTGCGGTGGCGCTTGTCATGGCGTTCGGAGGACGTGCGCAGGCACAAGACAAGCTCAAGAACCACTTCAGCGACGTGGCAAACAAAGTGAAGGCGATGGAGGATCCATCGGCAAAGCGTGAGGTCCTGAACGAATCATTGAACAAAATGCAGAGCGCGCTGAGCACGGTGCAAGGCTCGCCGCTGGTGTCCAAGAACGACAAGGAAGGGATTGCACAATTCAAGGTCACGCTACAAGACAAACAGGACGAGCTCGCCGGCCTCAATGGATACGCTGGCGTACCCGATGCGCAACTGAACGACTTTGCTGATTACATTGTGCAGGACATGGAGCAGGCTGAGACTGTGACCATCAGCCTGGTCGCTCTGCTGCTGATCATTCTAATTGCGGTTCTCATCCTGTAGTGGCTCAGTGGAGAGCGTCTGCTCCAAACTCGCTGGGCGCAACGGAGCGCATGTGTTCCTTGGCAAGCGGCGCCCCTCTCTAGTCGATGCACTCAGAGGGGCCCGTTGCCTCGCGCTCGGGCTGCTCTTCTGCTCGTGTAGCTCTGCTCCTCCCATCCCCTTAGATCCATCCCCTGCGCTGGAGAGTGCTCTCCCGATTGACTATACCGTCGTGTTCGTCATCCACGGCGATGGCGGCTACGGATTTCACGACTCGGAGGGCCGGGAGTACAAAGCAGACGTGGAAGTTCTCGCAGGGGCGAAACAGGTTGCGGAGCGGAACTCTCAAGCCGAGGTGTTCATTTTTCACGAAAAGCGCAGAACACATACGCTGCTGTTCTTCCCTCGCAGTGACGGAGAGTTCTTTTACTACCGGAGCGGGCGGCTCATCGCTCAGGAGTCGTACTGGCGCGACCACGGTGAATCACGCTTCGACCCTGTCGTTGACCTCTTTGATCGATTTTATGTGGCCGGGCAGCCAAGGCGGGCGAGATTCTTCCTGTACTTCGGTCATGAAATTCCTGAAGTGGGCGGCAAGGGCTACGATGCATCGTACCGGAACTGGACGTTCACTGTCCATGACCTTGCCGACGGATTGAGCCGGATCACGGGTGATTCGATTAAGTTCGACCTGGTTGCACTCTCGAGCTGTTTCGGTGGCACGCCCCACACGATCTCTGCGCTCACGCCGCAGGCACGGTACATCATCGCTTCTCCGGGCAATCTTCACCTGTCCTACCTGGATGTGCAGCCATTTGAGACATTGGATGTTGGACTACGTGCCGGTGACGTGTCCGACTTTGCAAAGGATGTTGCGCGCCAGTCATACGTTCGCCTGACCACGGAGCTCCAGACGGAAATCACCGTGGCTGTCTATGACGTGGATCGGGTGCAGGGATTCGTCTCGTCCGTGGACAGTATCTACGATTACAGTCTAACGGCAGAGGAAGGGAAGGCGCCCGGTGGCCTTGTGCGCTGTGATTGCGCCGATGACTCCGCCTACCTGCGACCGGCCATGAGTGAGGGAGTAGAAGTGTTCTACCGTCCAGCGCGCTTCGGACGAAGTGCGGCCAAGTTGGATCATTCCGGATGGGAGTGTCTTCAACTGCGGAAGCCGTGAGGTGCCCTTACGAAGGCACCCCAACCGGCACACGTGCCGGGCATTCGATTCGGTGGGCCAACCCCACAACGCCACACGTTCGCATGGAACGAGGCCGAGACCGCCATGCGAGCTAGCTCCTTTTTCAACCCTTCGGTCGATAGACCCATCAAGCGCATTGTAGTTAACTCAACACTGTAGCTCAAGTGGTGCCAAGAGTCTGTAGAAGCGTTGGTACCCGTGAGTTTTCGTTCACAACCAAACCTCGATGAATAAAGGAGCACAACGTGTTCAAGAAAGTAAGCCTGGGCGTCTTGTTCGGCATTCTATTGCTACTGCCGGCGACTTCGCATGGTCAGTCAACTGAAACGGATCCCCCCAAAGTGTACCTTGGCCCTCACTTCGGCATCCAGAAGACTCCCGATGTTGAAGGAGTGGATTACCTGGTGGGTGCCACGCTGCGCGTGAAACCACTGACCTTCCTTAGTGTGGAGGGGGACATTGGGTATTGGCAGGAGGATTTTGGTTCAGGCGCGGTCACCGTCAAGAGTTGGCCGATTACGGTGTCGGGCCTGCTGTATCCTGTGCCGATGCTCTATGCTGGCATGGGCGCCGGCTGGTACCATAGCACCTTCGACTTTTCGGACAGTATAAACCAGGCTGGAGTAGACGACGAGACCGCCGAGGAATTCGGTTGGCATCTGATGGGAGGGCTCGAATTGCAGGCTTCGCGGAGCATCATTGTCTTCGGAGAAGCCCGCTACGTGCTTCTCAATTACGACTTTGAAGACGTACCGGGCGCTGCGCTGGATGGTGTCGATGCAGACTTCTATTCGTTCAACTTCGGATTGCTCTTCGGTTTCTAAGACGTTGGCCGGATCCGAATCCGCACCGCGTTGCTTCCGTGGCAGCTCCCGTGGGCAGGGTTAACCCACGGGTCCTGGCTCCGGCAGGCAAAGCTTGGTGACCGAGGAGCCAGTAAATTGCCTCTGACCCCATTTACAGGGGGTCAGGGGGCAGGCTTGGTCTGAGGCTGAACGCGGTTGTTCGCGTCGGCGAGGATGCGAGCGACGGCTTCGTCGAAGCGCATGCCCGCCTTGTCCACGGCGGCCTGGAAACCGCAGCCGGAGGTCAGACAGGGATTGCAGTTGGCCTCGAGCACCCAGGGCTGGCCCTGCGCGTTCACGCGGAAGTCGACGCGGCCATAGCCTCGCATGCCCAGAAGCTTGTACGTCCGCACCGCCAGGCTTTCGAGCTGTGACAGGAGCTTGCGATCGGCGGCCGGGAAGTCGAACACTCTCGGTGTGTGTCCGAACTCATACGAGTTTTCATCCCACTTGGCCTCGTAGCCCACGATTCGGGGCTTGCCGTGAGGGTACGACGAAAAATCGATCTCGGACGCCGGAAGGACCTGTGGACCCTCGGGGGAACCTAGCACCGAAAGGTTGAACTCCCGGCCGTCCACGAAGGCCTCCGCAAAACAGGGGCGCCCCACCCGCTCCTGGTGGCGATTGAGAGCGAGAATCAACTCGTCCTCGTCGCGCGCCTGAATCACGGCATCATCGTGCATGCCAAAGGAAGCGTGCTCGGAGGTGCACTTGAGAATGTACCGCCCCGGGAACGACAGTCGCGACTGGCTCCCCTCCGCCAGCCACCCCGGCGTGGGAAGCCCGGCCTCCTGAAGCAGGCGCTTGGTGGCCACCTTGTCGGACGTGATCAACAGAGCTGACGCCGGGCTGCCGGTGTACGGCAACCCCATCGACTCGTACAGGAGCGGCGCCACCGAGATCAAGCGGTCGGAGCCTCCCAGCGCCTCCACCAGGTTGAACACGAAAAGCGGCTTCAGAGAAACGAGTTCCGCCCGGTGTTTCTCGAGGTCGAGATCGCAGGTGAGCCGCAGCACTCGATATCCCAGTGCGGAGAGCGCCGTTTCCACTTCCTCGGCCTGGTCCAGCACGTCGGCCTCGTCAATCGTGGCGTTGGGGCCGAGCGCATTGTGCACGACGACCGCCAGACGGGCGTCACCGCCATTGCCGCTCAGCGACTGGCTGGCCACTTCGGGCGGCGCCTGGACCAGAGCGTCCATCAGGCGGGTGTCACTCTCGAACCCGCGGGAATTCGCGTGCGGGCTGACTCCACAATTCTGCGGATCAGGTCTTCATACGGGATATTGCAGGCAGTACAGATCATGGGCAGATCGGAGTGCGACGGGTGCAACCCTGCCAGCGGGTTCACCTCCATAAACAGCGGATGGCCCTTCGCGTCGCAACGCAAATCGATGCGGCCGCCGTCGCGGCAGTCGAGGGCGCGCCAGGCATCGAGGGCGATCTCCTCACAAAGCTTCACCACGGGGTCCTTGCCAGCCCACACCGGCACGTAGTCCACCAGCTCCTCACAGCGCTCCTTGTTGACATAGGAGTACACATTGGGCTCGGCCGACTCGCGCAGCACGATCTCCAGCGTGCCGATTGCCTCCGCCTCATCACCCGTCCCCCACAGGCCCACGGTGAACTCGCGGCCAGGCAGGTAGGTCTCCACCAGCACCGGCTGGGCGAACTGCTCGAGCAGGTAGCGGCAGCGCTCGGCAAGCGCCTTCGGGTCGTTGACGATCGAACCCGGATCGATCCCCTTGCCGGTGCCTTCCGCGATCGGCTTGGCGAAAAGCGGAAAGGCATGCCTCACGCGCTTGAGATCGTCGAGCGACTTCACCACCGTGAAATCCGCTGTGGGCACCCCATGGGCTCGCAGGACGTTCTTGGTCATCCCCTTGTCGAGCGTGAGGGCCATCACCAGCGGATCGGAGAAGGTGTAGGCGATGCCGTAGACATCGAGGATGGCGGGGACCTGTGCTTCGCGGGCGATGCCGTGCAGCCCCTCGCAGATGTTGAACACCAGGTCCCAGCGGTCGCCGCGAACCAGCCGACCCATGAGCTCGCGAGCGTGCCCGATCCGATCGGTAGTGTGACCCAGGGACTCCAGCGCACCCGCCAGAAGGTCGATGGTCTCCACCCGGTCGAACTCGGCGGTCTCTTCCTCGGTGCAGCCCTCGGCGAGATAGACCTCACGCAGATCGTAGGTGAGCCCGATGTGCAAGCCCGGGGTCGCCTCGCCCCAGGCATTCTTCTTACCCATTGTGAATCTCCTTACGGTGCTTCAGTTCAAGAAAGGCGGTACGCGAGTGCCGAGCCGTTCGACCCCGGGACGGAGACGGGAGATCTCCGCCCCCTGATCAACGGACCAGAGCCTGAGCCCTGGACTTTGCCTTGGGCTTGCTGTGCCCCTTCGGGTCGTAGTAGCGGTACTGATGCCCCTCGAAGTTCCTCAGGAGCACGTCGTCGCCGTCTCTGCCCTGCAGGTAGTCTGGCTGGATCGGGATCTTGCCGCCTCCACCCGGGGCATCGATCACAAGCGTGGGCACCGCGTAGCCGGTGGTATGGCCCCGCAGGCCCTCGATGATCTCCAGCCCCTTGGCCACCGATGTGCGCAGATGGGCCGAGCCGGAGATGGGATCGCACTGATACAGGTAGTACGGCCTCACACGCATGATGAGCAGACGGTGCATCAGGTCGCGCATCACGGCCACCTCGTCGTTGACGCCCTTGAGCAGCACAGTCTGGCAGCCCAGCGGGATCCCCGCGTCGGCCAGCATGGTGCAGGCACGGTAGGCCTCGGGCGTGCACTCGGCCGGGTGCAGGAAGTGCACCGACATCCAGAACGGGTGGTACTGGCTGAGCATGCGGCACAATTCGGGCGTGATGCGCTGCGGCAGCACGGCCGGCATTTTCGTGCCCAGCCGGATGAACTCGATATGGGGGATGTCCCGCAGGTTTTTCAGGATCCACTCGAGGCGGTCGTCCTTCATGGCCAGCGGATCGCCGCCGGAAATGAGCACGTCGCGAATCTGGGGATTGCGCCTCAGGTAGTCGAAGGCCATTTCCAGCCGCACCGGATCGGGCACGATCTCGCCGTGGCCCACCACCCGGGAACGCGTGCAGTAGCGGCAGTAGGTGGAGCAGAAGTCGAGCGCGAGCAGAAGCACGCGGTCGGGGTAGCGGTGGACCAGCCCCGGCACCGGGCAGTGAGAATCCTCGCCCAGCGGATCGTCGGCTTCGCCCGGGCCCCGCACGAACTCGTGGGTGGTTGGGATTACCGTGCGGCGGATCGGGTCGTCGGGGTTCTCGCCGTCGATCAGACTCATGTAGTAGGGCGTGACACCCACCGGCAGCATGGTGCCGCCCTGCCTGAGGGCGAAGGTCTCATCGTTGGTGAGGCGGATGACTTTGGAGATTTCCTCGAGATGCCGCAGGCGGTTGCGCGTCTGCCAGCGCCAGTCGTTCCACTCGGCCAGGCTCACCCCGGGATAGTGGATGTGGCGGAAGGCGTCCGTCCGCACGTTGACACCGCTCTGGAGGAACTGTCGGATAGGAACGGGTGGGGCTGGGGGGGCGGACTGTGGCGAGCCTGTGGGCTCTGCCGTGGCTACGCCGTTGCCATTGCCGTTGGGCGAGCGCTTGCGCGTCGCCGCACGCCGCTTGGGCGAGAGCGTGGGCTCGTCGAGCAGGGACATGGGCAAGCCTCTGGAGGGAGGCTCACCGTCCTGTGAGTTTTCTTCGGCTTGCGGAGCCATGTTCAGACCGTCTCCCTGGAGGAACTTTTCTGACCCATAATGAAGAAGCCGGCCGTGGGCCGGTCTTTTGGCAGGCTGCGTTCGATGGACTCTTGGTTCCGGCCCCCATCGGTCCGGACCCTGGTCGCAGTCATTCGCGAACTCTTGATTCTCGTATTGTCATTCGAGAAAGTCGCGTGATTATAAATCATCAGGATTCACTGTCAATAGGTGAAATGCGAAATCGCGAAAAAAGTTCCGATTCACGGCGGTGAACCCGGCGCGATCGACGTCATTGGATGTGGACAAATCTATGTTCGTCGCGAATCGCCGGCCGCAAAACTTCGGCGTCATGAAGTTCGATCGGAGTCCGGGTGAGCAGACCTTCGGTCCCATCATCCAGCCTGTCGAATCGCTCCTCGAGTCGCGCGGGAGAATCGCCGCCGCGATCGACTCCGTCCTGTTGCTGCCCACAACGATCAAGCCTCCTTGCTCAGTGCTCTCGGACGTCGCGCCGCTGTCGGGGCGGACGTCGTCTGGGCTCGTTGCTACTCTCCACTTTCGGCAGAGTCGTTTCGTGTCTTAATCAGATCGCCTCCCGGCCGGGCGGCGGAGTCGGCTCGACCCCGCTTTCTGTTCTCATGCTGACCATCTTGGAAGTGAGGGATGACGGCGTCGAGGGACAGCGTCGCTTCGGCTCGAGTCGTCTGGAGTCCTCTGGACTCGCTCTTGGAGGTGGCTGCTCGAGATCTCGAATCTGGGAGTTTGTGTTCCAGGGCGGGAGTCCGTCCCCCGGCTCCCTCTACGGCGAGCGAAACAGGATTGTGAAGCGAGCCGGAGCGGTTCGAGGGTCGCAGGGATGCGACCCGAGATTGAGCTGGAGGTCGGACTCCCGCCCTGGAACCCGGCCAGCCCCAGACGCCCAGGGGGGCCACACGCCCCTTACGCCGAAATCCCGCTTGAAAAGCTTGACTTCCACCGGGCGGCCGGATAACGTGTCGGATTGCCGTTTTGTCGGCGAAAAACAAGAGCAGAGCAAATGAAACGCACCTTCCAGCCTTCCAATCGCAAGAAACTCAACGACCACGGCTTCCGCAAACGCATGGCCACCAAGAACGGCCGAGCGGTGCTGAAGCGGCGCCGCGCCAAGGGGCGCAAGCGCCTGGTGGTCCAGTCCGCCGCCAAGCGCAAGTAAGCTTGGGCCGGCACTCCCTCTCGGGGCGCTCCAACTTCAGTCGACTGTACCTTCAGGGCAGATCCTGGTCGTGCGGGGGCGCCAGAATACGCTATATAATTGAAGACCTCGACGCGCCCAGATTCGCCGTATCAATCCCGAAAGCATGCGGTAACGCAGTGATACGCAACAAGATACGCAGACGGTGGCGGGAGGCGATCCGTATCGTAGAGGCCAACCTTCCCACGGGCTCATACCAGGTCCTGATTCGGGGCGACGAGAGCGCCTTCGAGTACTCAGGCGCCCTGAAGATCCTCTCAGACTTTCGGAGCAGCATTGGTAACTAGCGTATTGACAACAAGTTACATGAGCGCAGTTCGGACGGTGGTCGGGATATATCGGCACTCGGTGGGACTGCTTCTGCCGACCGCCTGCAAGCACTACCCCACCTGCTCCGAATACTGCATTCAAGCCTTTGACAGTCATGGAGTTATAAAGGGCGCACGCCTCACGGTGCTGCGCCTGCTTCGCTGCCACCCCCTGTCTCGCGGCGGCTATGACCCTGTCCCTCCGGCCAGAGGCTAGCACATGGACAGGCGAACAGTCATAGCCCTGGGCGTCATCGGACTCATCTTCGTCCTCCTCCCCTTTTACTGGGAGTGGATTGGATTCGCGCCTCAGACCCCGCCTGTCGCCACTGACTCGCTGAGTGTGACCGGCGATTCGCTTGGTCAGTCTTCGTCTCCGGCCCCACTCGATTCAACAGTCTGGACCTCGCCCGACAGCACCGTTGCCGCCGGGTCCGCAAACGACACGACTCCCGAGCAGTTCACCACGGTCGAGACCGATCTGTACAGCGCTCGCTTTTCATCGCGCGGCGCCACGCTCGTATCGTTCAAGCTGAAACGCTTCCAGTATCTCGACGGCAGCGGGCAGATCGAGCTGGTTCCGAATCGGGCTGCGCACCCTCTGCACTTCTCGCTGCCGGAAGCCGGCAACCTCGTGTTCGAGGACATGTCGTTTTCCCCGTCCGCGCTCGAACTGAAGCTCGAAAAGGGCGCGGGGGATTCCACGCGTCTCACCTTCGACGGCCGCACGCAGGGCGGTGCGCCCGTTCGGGTGGAATACACCTTCCGCTCTTCGTCGTACCTGATTGGACTTAAGATCCACGTGGCGCATGAAGCCGAGTTGGTGCGCGCCACCCGGCTCGAAGTGGGCTGGCGCGGCGGGCTTGACCCCACCGAAGCCAACCGGTCCGACGACTATTCCTTCTACTCGGCCTATGTGCGACAGGCAGCCGAGGTCGCCAAGTTCGATGACTTCGAAGACGGCCAGTTGAAAGAAGGATCCGCCGGCGCCATCGACTGGGTCGGAATCAAGTCAAAGTACTTCTTCGTGGCGCTGATCCGCACCGACACCCAGGCGGAAGACTTCGAAGTGGCGGCCACCGAAACGGGCGTGTTGGAAGCGGGCCAGCAGGTAAACCGGCGCGAGTTCAGCGTTCGGCTCGGCAATCGCATCCAGGACGGAGCCGATCCGTCCTTTGATCTCTACCTCGGGCCGGTGGACTACTGGATCCTCGGCCAGGCCGGACGCGATCTGGACCACGCGGCGGAGATGGGGTACTGGCTCCTGCGTCCCTTTGCGGTGGCTATTCTCTGGTTCGTGACCATGCTGTACAAGGTGATCCCCAGCTACGGCTGGGTGATCGTGATCTTCACCATGGTGATGAAGGTGATTCTCTTCCCGTTCTCCCGGAAGAATTACCTGCAGATGCACCGCATGAAGGCGCTCCAGCCCAAGCTCAAGGAGATTCAGGAGAAGTACAAGGACGACTCGCAGGAACTGAATCGCCGGATGATGAAGCTGTACAAGGATGAGAAGTTCAATCCGCTGGGGAGCTGCATGTGGATGCTGCCGCAGCTGCCGATTTTCTTCTCCCTGTTCACCGTGTTCAAGTCCTACATCGAGCTGCGCGGCGTCGGCTTCCTGTGGCTCACCGATCTTTCGCAGGCGAACCTGCTCTTGTGTGGGTTCATGTCGGCCGCGATGCTCGGCCAGCAGTTGCTCACCAACAAGGATCCGAAGCAGAAGCTGCTGGTGTACGGCATGCCGGTGCTCATGTTCTTCTTCTTCCGCGGCCTGCCCTCAGGCCTGGTGTTGTACTGGACGGTGTACAACATCCTCTCCATTGCGGAGCAGTGGAGCGTGGAGCGGAGTCTGCCGCCCGTGACGCCTGCGGTCGTGGTGGCAGACACACCGCGGAAATCCGCCAAGAAGTAGACATGCCGTGTCAGCCTCGTATCTGGATGAGGCGCGTTCTGCCCGCAGCATAGCGGCGATCGCTACGGCACCTGGCGCCGGCGCCATCGGGATCGTGAGAATCTCGGGTGCCGACTCGCTGGCCATTGCCGCTCGCGTGTTCAGCCGCCCCGCAGCACTTGTTGGCGCTCCTTCCATGTCTTTGGTGCTCGGTCGCGTGATGTCCGGGGGCCGTCTCCCGATCGACCAGGTTCTGGCTGCCGTGATGCGCGCGCCGCACACCTACACCGGTGAGGACACGGTGGAGTTTCACGCGCACGGTGGTCGAGTGCAGGTGGAAGGAGTGCTGGCCGCGGTGATCGCCGCAGGCGCGCTGCCCGCGCTGCCAGGGGAGTTCACGCTGCGCGCATTTCTCAACGGGCGGATGGACCTGGTGCAGGCGGAGTCGGTGGCCGATCTCATCGCCGCCCCCACGGCCGCCGTGTCACGGAACGCTCTCGGCGCCTACGCGGGCACGCTTCACACACAGCTTCTGGATTTGTCCGCGAGGCTCACGAGTCTCAGGGCCCGCTTCGAGGCGGGCATCGACTTCGTGGACGATGACATTCCGGAGCTGGAGCTCAAAGCGATTCGCCCTGAAATGGAATCGCTTATTGAGATCGCAGGCGGGCTGGCGTCCACCTACAGCGTGGGAAGACTCCTGCGTGAAGGTGCCAGAGTGGTGATCTGCGGGCCGCCGAACGCCGGTAAATCATCGATCTTCAACTCGATTCTCAGGATGAATCGTTCGATTGTCACCGAGGTCCCCGGTACGACACGAGACGCCATCACCGAAATGGTAGATCTCGGGGGCATGCCTGTCATTCTGACAGACACTGCCGGATTGCGCGTGTCACATGATCCGATTGAGGCGGAGGGTATCAGGCGCGCGCGCGAGCTTGTGAACTCGGCGGATCTCATTCTCAGCATCGTAGATGTGACTACCATGTTGGAAGAGCCTGGGTTACGAGATGACAGGTTGACCGTTTACAACAAGTCCGACCTGACAAACGGCTCAGGACCGCATCATGTGGTCCAGGGCAGCACACTTCGGGTGAGCGCCTTCACCGGAGACGGGATCGCTGAACTTTGCGAGCAGATCTCGAAGCGCCTGGGTTCTACCATTCTCAGTTCGAGTGAAAGCGCCGTTACACGGCTGAGGCAGTATCAGGCGTTGCAGGCATGTGTATCCGGACTCGAGGATGCACGCCGCTGCATCGACCAGGAGGAGCCGCCGGAAGTTGTGGCACTCGAACTGCGAGAGGCGGCACGAGCGATTGACGAACTCGTGGGCAAAGTGTACGATGATGAGATCCTGGAGCGAATCTTCTCGGAGTTCTGCATCGGCAAATGAGCATTCAGCAAGATTTTGACGTCATCGTCGTAGGCGGTGGGCACGCGGGCATCGAGGCCGTTTCGGCCGCCACACGCATGGGACTGCGTTGCGCTCTGATCACAATGGACTCCACTCGCGTTGGCGAGATGTCCTGCAATCCGGCCATCGGCGGGCTGGCCAAGAGCCACCTGGTAAAGGAGATCGACGCTCTCGGTGGAGAGATGGGCAAACTTGCCGATCGGGCCGGGATTCAATTCAAGGTTTTGAATCGCTCCAAGGGGCCAGCCGTCAGAGCCACCAGAGTGCAATGCGACAGAAAGCTCTATCGCGAAGCGGCGCAGAGCCGTGTGAAGGAGCTGCCGAACCTGGCCATTCTGGCGGATGAGATCGTAGGGCTCAAGCTGTCCGGCTCGACAATCTCAGGACTCGAGTTGAAGCTGTCCGGGACAGTCTCCTGCCGCGCCGTGATTCTTTGTACCGGGACGTTTCTCGAGGGACTGACCCACTGCGGCCGGAACCAGAAGCGCGAAGGCCGATTTGGTGAGTCACCTAGCATTGGCCTCAGCACCCAGATGCGGGATCTGGGGTTCCGCACGGGCCGCCTGAAGACCGGCACACCGCCCCGAATCGATGGTCGCACTGTGGACTGGAGCAGGACCGCCCCTCAGCCGGGGGATCATCCGGTTCAGCCATTCTCTCCGGAGACGGCAGATATCCGCCTGCCCCAGCTCGTTTGCCATCTGACCAGGACCAACGCCTCGACACACGACCTGATCCGATCCAGACTGGCCGAATCGCCCATGTTCAATGGCCAGATCTCTGCTGTGGGGCCACGGTACTGCCCTTCGGTCGAGGACAAGGTGGTGAGATTCAGCGAGAAAACGGGTCATCATATCTTCCTGGAGCCGGAGGGACTAGATACTGACGAGCTTTATGTAAACGGCTTCTCGACCAGTCTGCCTGCGGACCTCCAACTCAAGGCCATGCGGACGATTCCAGGGCTGGAGAATGTCTCGATGACTCGGGCGGGATACGCCGTCGAGTACGACTTTTTCCCCCCGGACCAGATTCGGCCCACCCTGGAGACCAAGCGGATCAGGGGCCTCTATCTGGCTGGCCAGATCAACGGTACATCAGGATACGAGGAGGCTGCTGCCCAGGGGCTTATGGCAGGGATCAACGCGGCCTGCGCGCTCCAGAATCGACCGCCGGTAGTACTTGGCCGCCACGAAGCCTATATCGGGGTTCTAATTGACGATCTTTGTACACTTGTCCCGGAAGAACCTTACCGCATGTTCACCTCCCGAGCCGAGTACCGTCTTATCCTCAGGGAAGACAACGCCGAGGAGCGGCTGATTGAGCAGGGAGCCGGCCTGGGGCTCATAACCACCAGCAGATTAGAGCGTTTCAGGTCCCAACGGCAGGAGGCCGACCGTCTCAAGGAATTGTTTCACGTGAAACATCCTGACCAGGATGGTCTCGACCCGTCACTCAGGGGACGGACGGTAGCCCAGATAGTCCGGCTCCCAGCCATGGCCCCCGAGGACGTTTTTCCCATGGACTCAGCCTGGTCACGGCTCGAACGCCGGTTTGCCGAGAAGCTTGCGATCGAAATAAAGTACGACGGATACCTCAGGCGCCAGGAGAGGGATATCTCACGGCTTTCAGCCATGGACGGGGTACCGGTCCCGGACGGCTTCGACTTCGAGCTGGTCACTGGTATCAAAGCGGAGGCCAAGGAAAAGCTGGCGAGGATTCGCCCTGCAACATTGGGCCAGGCCAGCCGAATCGCGGGCGTCACCCCGGGGGACATGGCCCTGCTATTCGTCCACATGAAACGCCATAAGCCGCCCAAAGCGGCCTGAGTGTTTCACGTGAAACACTCCGCCTCCACCACGGCTGTCCTGGAGTTCCTCAGCAAGATAAACCCCGCGCGGGACTGGGCCGTGAGCACGGGACCCCTTGAGAAGTACGTGGATCTTCTACTTCAGCACGCAGCTCGCCGCAACCTGCTGTCAGCATCACAGCAAAACCCGCCGGCAATCTGGTCCCACATCTTTGATTCGGTCCAGCCGCTCGCGCTTGGGATTCTCACGGGGCCCAGGACTCTGATCGACGCCGGCTCCGGCGGCGGACTTCCCGGCGTTCCACTCGCAATCGTGTGTCCGGACTGCAATGTGCTTCTGGTCGAGCGAAGCAACGCCAAAGCGGAGTTCCTCGAACTCGTGAGAGCCGTGCTCCCTCTATCAAATGCCGCGGTCTGCTCTGAGGAGTTGAAGTCCGTGCTTCGTAAGCAGCCAAACGACTCTGTCCTGCTCGCGCGCGCATTGACACAGCCTTCCAAATGGCGCTCGCTTCTCGACAAGTCTCCCATGAATTCAACATGGATCATCTTCGCAACAGAACACAATCAGAGTGAATGGTCCGTCGCAGCATCCGAAATGAGTCTTCACCTTGCGGCCACACACGAGTACTCACTTCCAGATTCTTCTGCAAAGCGCATTCTGCTTCAATTCTCCTGAGCCTGGATAATGTTCTTGCGGGCCGGCCGGCTCGGGCCTATAATTGTGGCGGTTTGGGAACTCAGCGCGACGCCTCGTTCAGGCTCGCCTAAGTCAACGCTTTTTCATAAGTTGGGCCAGCGTGGGCAAAATAATTGCGGTCGCCAACCAGAAGGGTGGTGTTGGCAAGACCACTACTTCTGTAAATCTCTCATCGTGCCTGGCGGTGGCGGAGAAGAATACTCTTCTCGTCGACATCGATCCACAGGCCAACACCACTTCCGGGATCGGTCTCGGCAAGCTTGGCGATCAGCCTTCGATCTACGAAGTACTCGTCGACGATGTCCCGATCCGCGACATCATTCGCAAAACCGACATCCCATTTCTCGATGTCGCGCCCTCGAGTTTGCGCCTGGTTGGCGCTGAAGTTGAACTGGTGCAGATACTTGCAAGAGAATACAAACTCAAGTCTGCGCTCGACAAGGTTCGTGACGAGTACGACTTCATCATCATCGACTGCCCGCCGTCATTGGGACTTCTCACCGTCAACACGCTGACCGCCGCCGACTCGATCATCATTCCGATTCAGTGCGAGTACTACGCACTCGAAGGATTGGGACAGCTGCTCAACACCATTCGCCTCGTGCAGAAACATCTCAACCCGAATCTCCAGATCGAAGGCGTGCTGCTCACCATGTTCGACGGTCGGCTGAATCTCTCCAAGCAGGTGGCCGACGAAGCGCGAAAGTATTTCGATGACAAAGTCTACGAAACTGTCATCAGCAGAAACGTGCGGCTGTCCGAAGCGCCGAGCTTCGGCAAGCCGATCATTCTTTACGACATTCTCTCTGCCGGTGCGGAGAGTTACATCAACCTTGCAAAGGAAGTGCTG
>Ga0105347_1000564_pt1 | contig 17355 bp, 19 predicted proteins | sample EasRivMeERMLT890_FD_89677 | JGI IMG/M metagenome (GOLD analysis project Ga0105347, IMG submission 89677) | Soil microbial communities from meander-bound floodplain in the East River, Colorado, USA - East River MetaG ERMLT890 | ecosystem: Environmental > Terrestrial > Soil > Floodplain | place... | reverse complement strand
GGACTGAAAATCCGCGTGTCGGCGGTTCAACTCCGTCCCAGGCCACCACTTACAGCCGCCACCGTGACTTCACCGTGACGAAGGCGGAATCACGCCCTTCCGGGCGTAAGGGACAGCAAATGACCCGCTTCCTGGCCGTCCTCCTGGGCGTTCACCGCCGCCGCCTGCGCTGTAGCCCGCCCCGACCTGGGGCCGAACCCCGGTGGAGACATCCCAGGCCGGCGCGGCGGTCGCCGTAGCGGCCATGACCGCCTGCCACGCCACCTGGCTCGCCCTGGCCACGCCCGAGGAGTTCCCCGAGGAGCTGGGCCCGTGGGCCGTCCTACTCGTGCCCCACGCGCACACGTCGCAGATCCGGCTCGGAGCCGTGGCCGACCCGGAGGTGCCGGTGACGTTCGGGTTCGTGACCCTGCCAGAAGGGATCGCCCTACGCCTGTCGGTCCCGCCCGACTCCGGAAGGGTCAGCGTGGCGGCTACAGCTACCCGGCCGTGGGACTGCTCCAGCCTGACAGTCTCGTTCCCGCGGCCCTAGAGCCCGCTCAGACCGAAGGGGCTCTCGACGACGACGAGATCCGTGGCGTGGACCGACCGCAGGATGCTCTGGCGGTCGGTCCACTCCGCTGGCACCCGGCCGAAGAGGACCTCGGGCCTGCTGTCGTCGGGCACGAGCACGATGGGCTCGGCGCCGTCCTGGCACCGCCGCCTGACCTCCTGGCGGAACTGCTCGAACGAGGCGTCGCTCGTCTGTAGGTAGGGCAGGCGGAGCGTCCGCTGCGGGTGGTCGTTGAGGTTGAAGGGGCGCTCGCCGCCGTCCTGCCGCTTGTTACGGACCTGGGGCCGGAGATAGTCCCACTGCCAGTCGGCCAGGGCCGGGTGCCGCGCGTCCGTCAGGAGCGTCTGGGTCTGCCCCAGGACCAGCTCGCCGACGGAGACGGGGGCCGCCAGGGGCGTGCCGCTGAACGTGAACTGGATCCACCGCTGGTAGAGCGTCGCCGCGGTGACCCCGTAGAAGGAGGGCTCCTTGGCCGTGTGGCTGCTGATCAGCGTATAGGGCGCCGGCGCCTCGACCGCGGTGTCGGTGGCGCTGTACTGCCAGAGCACACTGATTCGCGGCTCGATGTTGTGGCCGTGCATCGAAAAGAAGTTGACCCCCGGGTATAGGTAGACGTCGTCGAAGTACACGACGCCCCCGGTGGTGTCGGTGTAGAGCCGCAGGGCGAGCGTGACCTCGTCCGCCTGGCAAGCGTCGTAACCCTCCACGGTGAAGGTCTTGACGTGGTTGACGTAGGCGGTCGGGGCCGTCTCGGTCTGGCAGTCCGTCGGCGCGACTTGCCAGCCGCCCTTCGCCAGGTACTTGCCGGTCCGCTTGTTCTGGATGCGGACGCGCGCGATGCCGCCGCCCGTCGCGGACATCATCCACGTGTTGAGCGTGAGGGTCTCGCCCGCCCGGGCGGTGATCTCCATCGCAACGCCCGCGGACCCGCCGCTCGCGCTGACACCACACGAGAGCGCCATGGCCCCGCTGTGAGGGAAGAGCGCCACGCCGAGCGCCCCGCCTCCTGTGGTGAAGGGCGTCCACCCCTTCGGGAAGTTACCGTTGAACACCTCGAAGCCGCCCACGTCGGCGTCGTCGGCTGGGTCGCGCACCTGGTTGAGGTCCACCTTGATCCAGCCGTCCTCGCGAATGTCGGCCGCGCGATACGGTACGGCCGGGTCATCGTCGTAGAGACCAGCGCGGAGGTAGTTCTCGTCCTCGTCGCTCACGTAGACGAGGCCCCGCCCCATGAGGTTGAACGCGGAGCCGGCAAGGAACTTCGTGGTCGCGGTCATATGTGTTCGATCGAGTAGGTCTCGGTCAGGATGGTCGCCAGCAGATCGCTCGTGCTGATGGTGACGGACCCGGTCAGGCTCAGGGATACAGCAGTAGGCGACGGGTCGCCGTCCGCCGTGATGATGAAGATCCGATCGTTCGCGTTGTCGTCCGGCGTCAGGATCTTTCTATACGGGTCGGCCGGGCTCACGTCGGCGAAGTGAAACGCTATCGAGCCGCCGTTGTCCCAGGTGATGTTTTCGAGCGGCACCACGTTCCCGTCCCCGTCCCGGCCCTCGATGCGAAGCGTATAGGTCGTGTTGAACGGCATCCCCGTGAACTTCGGCTGCGCCTGGAGGGCGGGATTCAGCGGCGCCAGCAGCTCGTCCGTCGAGCCGGCCTCGGTGTAGTAGAGGACGAGCCGCGTCGCCACGCGGTAGACGATGATGGTCACGGTGTCCGTCAGCGGTACGTCCGGCACGTCCGGCTCCGAGTCGGCTCGAATGGTGAGGGTTGCCGTTCCGACAGACACGGCGCGGATTGCTATTTCATCGTCGGGCGGTGGTGCGGGCGAGATCGGTGATTCCGGGTCTTCTACGAGGAAGATTTCAGGATCGCTCGACTCCGCAGTCACGTTCTCAATGTCCCGCGGGATGTCCCCACCGATACCAACAACCTTGATCCGCGCCCGGAAACCCATTTGCAGATAGAGGGTGTCCCCAAGTGTTAGGGTCGGGTCGATTGTCGAGACCGCACTCGTCGGAGATGAGGCGTACCTCCGACGAGAGCGCGGATCGGACGGGTGGAACCTGCCCACTAGTTACCTGGGCGGGATGTTGTCGCCGAACAACTGCATACCGTGGACGGTGATGCTGTTCGCGTTGTTGAGCGACCACGTGGCGAACAGGTCCAGGGTGAACGCCGCGGTAGAGTCCCAGCCGGTGCCTACCGCGGGTGTCGCGTTGGGCAGCATGTGCATCGGCACCCCGCCCGTACCGGGTACGGGAGCGGCGATGACAGACTCCGACGCCCACGTGCCCTGATGGAAGAAGGTCGCCGCGGTGATGGAACCGACCGAGCGGCACTCCAGGACCCACTCCAGGACCCACGGGACGTTGGTCTTGGCGACGATGTTCAGCGCCATGGCGCCGCCGTTCGCAACGACGATGCCCTGCCCGCGGAGGTCCAGTGTCAGCGTGCCGGGGGTCGTGACGATGTTGGACACGCGCCCATGGGCCTTGAGCCGAAGCACCGAGCCCACCTGAAACTCGTTCGCCAGGAAGGTGTATTTCCCGGTGGCGTGGAGGATGGACGTCGGTGTCGTGGAGGCGGTCAGCGCCGCACCATCCACCGACTGACTGATGAGCAACTGTGGCCAGAAAGGCATTTCTACTCCTTACGCGGCGTTGACCCGCCGCAGAATCTCCTCGTCCGAATGAACCCGCGGCGTGAACCAGATGCCGCGCATGGCAGCGTTGGCGGCCCAATCGACATCGTTGCCGCCGATGTAGAGCGTGGAAGTCGCGGCGTCTGTCGGCAGGCCGCCGGGCAGGGTCACGTCCGTACCCTTGATCCCGTCCACGAAGACCGACACGGTGTAGGGCAGTAGGTCCAGCTCGCCCTGATCGCTCGTCCAGCGGATCGTGATCCACACCCCGTCCTGGTCCCAGGCCACGGGCGAGAAGGGTGCGTGGGCTACGACAGGAGAGCCGCCCCCAGCCTTGACCTCAAGGTCCAGGCGCGACCCGATCACGCCGTTGTAGAAGAGCTTCCAATAGTTGCCGACGTCGTCGGGGTGCACGAGCGTCAGGTAGTTGGGTAACCCGCTCGCCGCGTTCATCGTCGCGGCGCTGAACTCGGAAAAGAGCTTGATGTAGGCCGTCCCGTGCTGACCGAACCACGCCCGCTTCCCGTCGTCGTTGCTGACCTGCAGCGACTGGAGCGCCCGGGAGACGGAGGCCCCGTTGGTGACGATCCGGCTCGTGACCCACGGGGTCGGCTCGAACTGCATGTGGGCGACGTTGTCCATCTGGCCGCCCGCGGTCGCGCCGTTGAGCTGGATGAGGTGGAAGACGAGGCCCGTGCTGGATCCACCGACGTCGACGTTTTCCAGCATGTACCGCTTGCCGGGCTCGTGCCAGTCGGGCACCACGGGCAGCGTGATCGTGGAGACGCCCGCCTGCCAGGCCTGCGTGGATGGGTTGTAGTACCAGCCGTCCACGTTGCGGGTGATTTGAAACTCCAGCGTCCCGCCCGAGGTGTTCTGGTAGTCGAGAGAGATCGAGCCCACGGTGTTAGCCGGAATCGTCTCGGTGTTAATGGTGAAGCCGAGGTCCGAGGCCTGCGGGGATCCCAAGGCCGTGATCCGGATGCTGTTGGGGGTGATCGTGGAGCGGAACTTCAGGACCGCGGTGTCGACCACTACGGTCCCCTGCCCGCCGCCGTTGGCGTTCACCATCGTCAGGCCTGTGGTGCCGGAGACGAAGCTCGACCGGCGGATGTTGTTCTCGGAGTAGTTCTCGCTCAGCAGACCCAGCCGGTCGTAGGGGTAAAGGTCATCTCCCAGCTCGTCCACGTAGCCGTCGTTGCTCTCGATCCAGGCCTTTGAGTCACGTTTGTAAGAGCGCGTGCAGCCGGCATCGAGGCGCATCACGCCGTCCCCAAAGGCGTTGGCCGACTTGTTCGTGTGGCCCGACTCGAAAAACGTCGTCAGGAAGGACCGCGGGTCGTAGGCGAGGACCCGCCCCAAGTCGGTCACGGGGTCGATCTCGGCCCTGGTCGCGACGAAGAGCGACCGCCGCCAGGTCTTCACGCCGGCCCCGTTGCCGTCCGCCGCCGGCATCATCCGATGCGAGACTTGAAAGAAGTCCAGCAGCTCGGGGTCACAGACCTTGTCGGACGGGCCCACGATCTCGAACAGGCCGACGCCCTTCCGGTACATCCGGACCTCGCGCGACAGCCGGAGGATCACCTGGCCCGTCTTCTGCGGAACGCCGACGAAGCCGATCTCGATCCATGCCGAGGTCACGCGGTACTCCGTGACCCCGCCCGCCCAGGCACTGATTCCGACCACAAGCTCGAACGTGGAGTCCATGATGTCGGTGATCGTCCACGTCCCGCCACCGGGCCGCGGGAGCGTGCCGTTGCCCTCGGTGTAGGCCCCGAGCGCCGTCCCCAGGCCGGTCAGGACGAGCGCGGAGCCGTCAACGCCCTGGCGGCGCGCGAAGACGTTGAGCTGCTGGGAGGCTGAGTAGTTGTTGTTCGAGCGCCCGCGCACAAACGCCTTGACCGTGGAGAGGGTCTGGATCTGCGGCCGCGCCCCCAGCGTGAAGCCCTGGTTGCGCGGGGTGTCCGGGCTGCTCCGCGTGATGTAGGTCGTGTCGTCGTCGTGGACGACCGGGTTGAGCGGATCGACGGCCGCGGCCTTAGTCCCGGTGTTCGCGGTCCACGTGTTGTACGTGGCGCTGTTGGCGATCGGACGGATGTTGGCGGTCTGCATTAGGCGTAGGCGGGAGCCCACCGGAGGCTGGTGGACTTCACATTCTCCAAGCGCGTCGTGGTGTCGAGAGCGTCGATCCGATAGAGAGGCTGGCCCGCGGCCGTGTCGAGAAGATAGTCGGCGCTGATGCCGTCGACGATGACGGCGTCGTCGTACGGCGTGAACCGGAACGAGTCGCCCCGCTCGTCGGTCTCCTTGATGTGCGGGAGGTCCCCGTAGATGTCGGTAAAGCGGTGGTCGATCAGCCAGACCTGGAGCGTCCCGTCCTGCATCCAGAACGCGCGGAAGTCGAAGTCCTCACACCACTCGTCCAGGACAGAGATCGCCTGCTGCGGGCCGTCCTTGAAGAGGTGTCGCGAACAGGTGATGCCCATCGTGTCGAAGTAGTCCCGCGCCTCGCCGAACGGGACGGAGCTGACGCCGCCAGTCTCGTGCAGCGGCGCCCGCGTGTAGTCGTAGAGCCCCGACTGGTGGTCGTAGTAGACGGCGTGGTTCAGGTAGTGGACGATCGCCTCGCCCGGGTTTTCGATCAGATGGCCGGAGCCGTCGCCCACGTTCTCGATCCCGTCGACGTCGCAGGTGATCTCGTCGTCGCCCTGGTCAACAAGGATCTGGATGCACGTGAACTGCTTCCCGTTCACCACCGGGTGCGTGATGGTGTAGTCCACGCCCGAGGTGAGGAGCACCGCGTCGGTCTTGTTGAAGACGCGAGGGACGTCCTTCAGGTAGAGCGCGGAGATCAGCCGGACATCGTTCACCGTGTCGACGTTCAGAGTGGGAATCAGCCCCTTATCGCCCAGGCCCAGCGACGAGTGCCGCCCGTAGATCCACGGCGCGATCTTGTCGAGCACCGCGGCGTCGGCATTCGGCCAGTCGGCGCGGTTGATGCCCCAGCCTCGCGGCACGTCCTGGTACAGGGGCCGGTCGTTGACCCGGAGCGTGAGGCTCCACTGGTAGTTGCGCAGCGAGCCGAGGCGGAGCGTGCCGTTGAAGATCGTCCACCAGTCGTCTGGGTTCAGGAACGGGCAGGCCCGGCGCCAGGTCGCCGCGGACGACTCGATCAGATCCCCGTAGGGGCCTTCGCTCAGCTTAGAGATGAAGCGGTCGGAGTCGTCGGCGACGAAGCGATGCTCGTAGGCCTCCAGCTTTCCGGTCCGCTCCGATGCGTCACGGACGAGCGTTTCCGCCGAGACGATCCTGCTCTTGAACATCCCGGCGCCCTTGGACTTGTAGGGCACCAGCCCCCAGCGGTTCTCGCCGCCGGGCAGGTCCAGGTTGAGCAGATAGACCCAGGGCCCGCGTCCCTTCCGCGCCTTCATCGCGGCGGGGACCAGGCCCATCAGGACGGTCTCGCGGTGCGCTTGATGGACCGCGCGATGGCCGTGTCCATGCTCCGGGCCACGCCGCGGTCGATGAGCCGCGCCGTCGTGTTGGCGAAGACGCGGCCGTCCACGTTGAGGGTGACGGGGAGCGTGATCCCGCCGCCGACGTCGAAACCGGAGGACCAGCCGCCGCCCGAGCTGCTGTCGCTGCCGAAGGGGTTCGTGGGGTCCTGCGGCTTTGGATCGAAAGGTGGCGGCTCGTCGCCCGGTGGCGGGGGGTTATCGCCTGGCGGCGGGTCGCCGGTCCTCGCCAATGCCTGCACCGCCTCGCGGATTCGGCGCAGTTCGTCGAGCTGCTGGTATTCGACGTCGGGCACGATCCCGGCCTCGTCGATCATGGCCTGGATGTCCTCGTCGAGCGTCTGGTTCTGGAGGATGGCCTGATTGGCCAGCTCCTTTAGGAGCGGGTTGGCGACGGCGAAGCCGGCCTTGGTCGCCTCGTCCTCGGTCTTCCCCATGTCGAGGGCCCGCTGCCGCCCAGCCGCGAAGACGTTCCTGGCCTCATCTTGGAAGGCACCGATCAGCTCCGGCCCGAGGACGCCGGCCTCCCCCAGGGCCTTGAGCATTTTTGCCGCGGTGTCGCCCCGCTCCGCGATATTGCGAAACGTCTCGTCGAGGCCGATCTCGGAAAGGCTGCTGACGTCCCTCAGCCAGTCGGGGATCTCGATGCCGGCCGCGCCCATGTCGGCCATCATCTTTTTGATGGTTTCCCCGAAGAGCGCCGACGCGGCCGCGAGCCCCTTGTCCTTCACGACGGCGCCCCACGCCGCGGCGAAGATGGCGCCCTGCCGCTGCGCGTCCGCCTCGGTCGCGATGGGTCGCTGGGCGAAGAAGGCGGGGCCGAACTCCTCGATCCCACCGATGCCGGCGGCGCGCGACTCTCGCGCGAGCTGGTTGATGCGGGCCTGCTCGCGGCCGGCGGCCTCGCGCGCCTCGTCCTGCTTGCGCTTGTTCTCGGCGGCGATCTCTTCCTTGGACGGGCCGCCGCCGAAGAGGCCGAAGATCCCGCCCAGGAACCCGAGGCCCGAGCCGATCATCCCCAGCATTCCCTCGAAGGCGTTGCCGCTGGAGAACTGGACGAACGACTTTATGAAGCCGCCCGCCGACTGCGCGGCGATGCCCAGGCCCGCGGTGATCTTCCCCAGCGCGGATTCAGCCTTAAAGCCGAGGGCCTCGAAGACGCCGCCCAGCTGCCCGATGACCCCGGAGATGCCGATGAACTTGTCGCCCATCAGGTCCATGTCGGCCAGGACCTTCTCGTAGTAGCGCGCGAGCTCGTCTTTGGCCTGGGACTGGACGACCTTCGTGTTGAGGCCCACCTTTCCGAGCGGCTTGGCCTCTCGATTCAGCGCGCCGACCGACCCCCACTTGTCGATGAACTCCTGGAGCTCAAGGCGGGTCTTCTCCATCTCCTTCCGGGCCCGCTCCGCTTCCTTGCCCGCCGCGTCGTAGACGCCCTTCCCGAGGAACTGGCCGCCGGTGCGCCCCCGCGGCGGCGCCGGCGGGCCCATGAGGCCACCGAGGTCGATGCCAGCCGAACCCTTGACGTAGGTGTCGTAGAGACCGCCGAACCCGCCTATACCGGATACGGCGCCGCCGGCGCTCCTCAGCCAATCCGGGAGCGACGGCATCGAGCGGATCCGGTCGCCGAGCATCTTGAAGGCGTCCGCCATGAAGAGGACGCCTCGAGCGGCCGCGACGGCGATGTCGGCCAGGGGGACCACTACCGAGGTGATCCAGCCCTGCAGGATCGACTGGTTATCCTGGACCCAAGTCGAGAGGTCTCCTATCGCGGAGGCGATCGCGTTGATGGCCTGCTCGACACCCGGGGCCGTCGCGATGGCGGCGCCGATATTGGTCCAGAGCCCCTCCCAGGTCTGCGACAGGGTGTCGGCCGCGTCGCCGGTGGCGTCCAGGCCCGCCACCGTCGCGCCCGAAAGCACGAGCCCGAGCTCCTGCGCGCGCGCGATGGCGGTCTCCATGCCGCTCGCGAAGAGGGCCAGGTTGTCGGTGCCGGCCTTGCCGAAGATCTCGCGCGCGGCGGTGGCGCGCTCCGCGGCCGTCTGCAGGTTGTTGATGGCCGCTCCGACCTTGGCGAACTGCTCCTCGGGGGCGAGGCGCTTGAGCTGGGCCAGGTCGAGGCCGAGCCGCTGGAACGCGGAGCTGCCGCCCACGATGGCCACCTGCATCTTGTTGACCGAGGAGGCCACGCCAGCGAGGTCCGCGCCGGCGAGGGACGCCGCGTACTTGAGGCGCTGCAGGCTCTCGGCGGCGATCCCCGTCTTCGCCGCCATGTCGTTGATCGTCGAGCCGGTCTTGACCGCCTGGGCGACGGCCGAGGAGAGCGCCGCTCCGAGGGCTGCGGCCGCAGCTGTAACCACGCCGATACCGGCGGCTGCGGCCAGCCCGGCCGTCCCCATGGTCCCGAGGACCTGACTGGCGACACCACCCCTGGCGACGAGGTTGTCGGCGAAGCCCTTGGCCTGGGCCTCCGCCGTGGCGAACCCCTTCTGGAATCCAGAGGGATCAGCCACGAGATTGTATTTGACAGTCGGCGTAGGCCCTACTCCTCGTCCTCCTCGGGCCGCCGCTCTATGTCGCGGTCATACCCGGGGATCCTCTTCACCAGCCGCGGCCATTCGAGGTCGCTCATGTGCCGCCGAACCTTGGGATCGTCCCCGCCGCCCGCGGCCGCCGTGATGTGCTGGAGGATCTGACTCGTGACCCAGGCGACGACTCGGAGCGTCCTGTTGAACCGGACCTGCTCGCCCCTGCGGAGCCGGAGAACCTCCGCGGCGCTGAGCCGCTCGAGTTCCCAAGGCCGCAGGGCCAACTCTTCGACCGCTACGTCCTCGACCCGGGAGACGAAGGCCTCCCAGTTGTCCTCTACTCGGCCGCCTGGACCGTCGGTGGCGCGGCCGGCGCTTTTCCCGGCTCTTCCTCGTCCTCCGGCTCGTCCTTCATCCCGGGGAACAGCCCGGAGGCCCGGAACGCCTTGCGCACGGCCCGGTAGACGGGGCGAAGGCCCTCCTCGGGGTCGGCCTCCAGGTAGTTGTCCAGCATCTCCGTCACACGCTCCGCGTTGAGCTTTCGGTCCTCGTGGACGAGGCCGACCAGCAAGATGTGAACGAGGCAGTCGTGGTCGAGGACCTCCACCTGCTCGTCGTTCCGCATGAGCCGCACGCGGTAGAGCGGCATCCCGTACAGCTCCTTGAACCGCCGCGCCGCGGTGACGTTGAACTTGAGCCGCCGCTCCCGATCGAGCTTGATGAGCACGCCTTCCATGTGGCCCCTCCTGGGCTAAAAGACGTCCTCTGCGATCGCGCCGTCGGTCAGCAGCTCGGCCGTGAACGCGGTGGGGTTGTCGTAGGGGAAGCTCGTCTCCAGGCTGCTCAGCCGGCACTCGCCGCTGAATCGCGGCTTGCCGGAGGTCGAGCCGTCCGGCCCGTACTGGAACGTCGAGCTCAGCGCCTTCTCGTAGAGGCCGATCAGGTGACGGTAGGTGGCCGCCGACCCGTAGGTGAAGCCGCGGCGCGCGATGCTGACCTGGAACGTGATGCTCGACGCGCCCATGACCGAGATGATGGCGCGGACGTACTGGCGCACCGTGGCCGTTGCGGCGCCCTCGAGCCGCTCCTTGGTGATGGCGGTGACGTTCGAGAACGTACCGCCGGCCAGGTCCGCCCACACGCTGTTGTCGGCCGAGTCCTGGAGCTTGATCGTGCAGCCGGAGCCGGTGATCGCGGTGACGTGTAGGTGCGCGGCCCAGCCCAGGGAGGTGGCCGCGGTCTCGTTGACCGAGGCCCCGTTCATCGTCCCGACTTCGGCCGTCAGATCGTGGAGCGAAACGCCGAGGTCGATCCGATCGTCGGAGTCGAAGTCGGCCGAGGCCTCGGTGGTGTCGTCGTGGGGGCTGTTGACCCCGTAGCTGTTCACCACGAACTGCCCCATGTCCACGAGGTTGCCGATCGCGAAGCCGCCGGCGGCCGCCGAGATCAGGACCGGCGCCTGCGCCGCCAGCGCGGCTCGCCACACCACGTCGAGCGCCGCGGCCGCGCCGTCGAAGAGGCCCCCCAAGGCGAGGCTCCCGTCGAGCAGACCGACCAGGCCGCGCCGGCGCCAGGTGTCGTTGAAGACCGTGGTGTCAGGCAGGCTCACCATGCGGCGCAACGTCGCCGTGCGCAGGAAGCCGTGCATGGCGTACTGGTCGTGCAGGATCCGCGTGCTCTTGCCGTGGATCTTCGTGCCGGCGGTGTCCTGGCGGAGACCCCCCAGCGCGATCGGGCCCCCGTCGCGCAGGCCCAACAGCTGCCGCCGTTGGGCGGAAGCGCCGAAGGTGGTGGTCAGCGGTCTCTCGCTCTTGCCCTCGAGGCCCTGCGCGGATCGGAAGAGGGCGCTGATGTCGCTGGGCCCGCTGCCGTCCGCCAGGTCCAGCAGGAACTTCGTGCCCTTGCCGTGCGTGAAACCCACGTCACACCTCCTCGGCGGCGGGGGTGCCGCTCATGTCCGCCGGCTCGATAGCGCCGACGTCGATCCACTGCGCGATGTGCTCGGCCGGGAGGTCAGTCCGTACCTCGCCTTCCTCGGCGCGCTTCTCGCCGCCCTCATCCGCGGCGGCTGGCCAGTTGATCCCGCGCAGCACGCGGTAGCCCTCCGCCTGCGCCTTCTTCTTGCTCATGCGACATCCCTCCCGGAAAGACGCCGCGCCTTGCGGCGGAAGCGCAGGAACGCGGCCATCAGCGGATCCGGGGCCGGCTCCAGCGGCACGTTCGGAACGTCCACGGTCTGGGCCTCCTCCTCGGGCTCTGGCGCGGCCACCGCGCGGTCTTCCGTCACGCCGCATCCTCGAAGATGTAAAGGACCTCGATCCGCATGAAGACCACCGCCCAGCCCTTCACGAAGGTCTCCTCTGCGCTCATATCCACGAGCGGGATCTGGACGAGCAGCGCGGTGTTCCCGACCTTCAGGTCCCCGCGGATCCGCTTCCGGACGTCGTTGCGCATCCGCTGCTGGACCTTCCACCGATCCGGGTCCGGCTGGTTGAATGGGTCGACGTCCCCCGCCGGCTCGAACCGCTGCGCGAGGGCCAGGTCGATGTGCATCAGGGACTGCGTCCCGGTATAGGTGTTCTCGCCGCTCTCCTCGTCGTCCGGGCTGAGCGTGTAGATCGTGGCCGGCTCGGAGGCGGACCCCAGCGATGGATCGAGGCAGGCGTTGCACCAGGCCGCGAAGCGCAGGACCTTGTGCGGCGTATACCAGAAGTCCGAGCCGGCGGTGATCCCCTCGAGGCGCGTCTTGAGCGCGGCCACGATCAGCTCGCCCTGGGGCTCGGAGGCTGGAGGCATCCACCGCTACTCCCCGATGATCGACGCGATCGCAGCCTTGCTCGCGCGCTCGATGTCCGTGTTGATGGAGGGCGACCACCTATCGATCGCGGGCGCGAGGGACGGGTCCTTCCGGACCGGGCCGCCCGGGTGATCGACTCCCTTGGCGAAGACGAGATCGCCGGCGGCCACGAAGGCCAGGAGCGGCACGTTCTTCGGCTCGATCCTGTGGGGCGCGGTCTGGCCGCCGACCTCCATCATCGCGGGGAAGCCCTTGAGCGTCAGATCTACCGAGTAGGCCCCATACCGCTCCTGGACCTTCCCGCCCACGACGAGCTTCGCCACAGCCTTGCGGCCCTTCTTCGCGCCGATCTTGTCGGTCGCGCCCCAGAGCGACTTGCCGACGCCCTTCGAGCGGATGTTCTTCACGGCGGAGGCGCGTATCCGCGCGATGCCGCGCCGGAAGGCAGAACCCATGCTCTTCGGCGCCTTGTCCTTGATCTGGCGCAGCTGGCCCGGCACCTGCTCCGGGGTGAGCGTGGCAGCCATCAGGCCACCGCCTCGAGGTCGAAGTCCCGCTCCCACGTCCGCTCGAACTCGGGCCGGATGTAGAACCCGAGGGCGACGTCCTGTCCCGACGTCACCATCGGCGGCCCGGCCAGGACGAAGCTGCCCTGGGCCTCCGAGCCGCTCTCCAGGCCCTGGCGGCCGCTGGTGTTGTAGCGGTAGATCCAGGCGGCCACCGCGGCGGCCTCGTTCTTCAGGTCCTGCGGCACGCTGCCCGTCGTGAAGTAGCCGGCCGACAGCCGATCCTTGACGGTCCGGTATCCGGCCAGGAAGGGGAAGTCCAAGAGGTTCGAGATCCGGGCGATGCGGCGCCGCTCGCGCACCACGTAGTCGGTCCCGGCCACGAGGGCCGTGGTGGTGCCGTAGATGCGGTTGAGGTCCTCGTTCACCTCCACCACCTGCTGGATTGGCCACTCGCTCGAGTGGATCTCCGAGCAGGCGGAATAGGGCGTGTGGTACTCGACGTAGCCCAGGGAGGTGGTGACGGTGACCTTCCCGGCGCCGGCGGCCGCGGCCGCGACGATGGCCGAGATCGCCGTGAAGAACTTGACCCCGTGCTGCAGCTTCCCGTTGGCTGCGTCAAAGACCTCCGTCACTCCGGCCACGCCGGCGACGGTCCCCGTCACGGTCAGCGTTCCGCCCGTGGCGGTCTCCCAGGCGATGATCAGGGTGCGGCCCGCGGCGTTGGGGTCGTTGGCCTTTGCGATCGCGCCGTCAGCCCAATTCTGGGCGTTGACCACCACGGCCTCGCCGGAGCCCGGAGCCCGGTAGACGAACCGGCGGTCGTAGCGGTGCTCGAGCTGCAGCGACGCGCGCGTGCAGGCCTCGGCCAGCTCGGTGTCCTTGGCGGTTCCGCCGGCGGGGACCACCCGCTTGAGCTCGGCCGGCGTGATCAGGTCGAAGACGGCCATTCAGGCAGCGACGTCGGCGGTGACGGTGACGTTCGTGTTCGCCGAGAGCACGATCTTCATGAACCGCCAAGGGTGCTCGGCGCGCAGGATGAGGCTCGACGTCGTGGCCGTGGTGATCACGAGGGCAACCACCGAGACCGTCTCGGGAACGCTCTGAGCGGCGTAGGCGATGTTGAACCACGTCACCCCATCCACGGAGCCCTGGATGTTGATCGTCACGGTAGGCGTCGCACCGACGACCGTCGTTATCGTGAGAAGACCAGCCCTTCGGAGCGTGCCCCGGTCGACGATGTTCTGGCTGTCCCCGTTGCCGGTCTGCAGGGTGGTCAGGTTGACGTAACCGTAATCGCGCGCGGTGCCGCCATACACGATGACGGCCGCGTGTAGGAACGAGGACGAGAAAAGGATTGTGCACGCCGCCAGGACTGCTACGGCCCGGCGCCAGAGCTGCCTCATGCCGCCTCCAAGTGAAAGGGCCCCGGCGGGGCTTGGTTCCCGCCGGGGGCAGATGTGCCGCGGTCGCGCTAGTCGACCAGCGGGTTGACCACGGTCGCGCCCTCGTGGCCGTGCTGGATCCACAGGCGGGCGGAGGTGATGTTCGCGGCGTTACTGGCGCCCGTGGACACCGCGATGCAGTCGAAGTCGTTGGCGACGTCGAAGACCTTCGTCGGGTCCAGCTCGAAGATGACGATCTTCTTCTTCACCGCCGCGTCCGTGGTGTACGTCGTAGCCTCCGTCTGCTTGGTGAAGACGGTGAACGCCTCGTCGAGCTTCGTCCAGATCCGGGCCGCGGAGATCGCCTTGGACCCGGTGCCGGCGACGGCCGACGCCTGGAGCGGGCTCAGGAGCACGGTGGCGGCGTTGCCCTGGTTGATGTGGACCTCGATCCACGCCAGGACCGCGCCCTTGAGGCTCAGGTACGCTGACGTCCGGCCGGCCGCGTCGGCCGCGGGCGCGAGCAGGTCGTAGGGGGTCAGCTTCTCGGGGATGCTGAGACGCATGCTTTTCCCTTCCCTTTCCTGGCGCTTACCGCGCCGCGAGACCGACGAACGGCGAGAGCGTGAAGGCGCCCTTGTACGGGGTGAGGGTCGTCTTCCACGCCGGCCGTCCGTTGATCCGGTAGACGAAGCGGAAGGTCATCTCGTCGTAGAGGAAGCGCACGTGCATCGACTGCGCTGACTCCACGCCGCCCTTCTCGATGATCAGGTACTCGCCCAGGTTGGCCAGCGTGATGTCGCCAATGTCGCCGATCGCCGAGGCCTGCTCGATCGGTGAGATCGGCCGGCCCAGCAGCATCCCGTAGGGCGCGTTGGCCAGGGAGATCCCCGGCATGAAGATCGGCATGTTGGCCTGGTTCATGGCGAACAGCTGGGGCCAGACCTCGTTGCCGATGAACCATTCCGCGCCACGGATCAGCCGCGCCGGGACGCGCGCGAACATCTTCTGCACGTTGCCCGCAACCACGGTGTCGACGGCCTGGCCGCCCTCCGCGGCCTGGGAGACGGTCGCCGATCCGAGCACGCCCGCGGGGTACAGGCCCAAGCACTGGCCCACGCCGGTCCCGCGGAAGATCTCGTCGTCGATCTTGAAGCTGAACTCCGACGCGAAGCTGTTCTCGATGAGGGTGCCCAGCGCGGGGGCGTCCTGCAGGGAGCGCCCGGTCGCGTAGGCGACGCCCATCATGTCCTCGAGGCGGATCTCGAGCAGGCCCAGCTTCGGCTGCTTGTTGGTGACGGTGTCGGCCTCCGCCCGGCGGTAGACCTGAACCCCACCCCACCTCGATCCGGTGGCGCGCGAGGTCTCGTCGATGTAGGGCGCCTCGAGGCCATCGAAGCCCTCGCCAATCGGGACGCGCGAGCACTTCGGCAGGAGCTGCGCCTCCTCCCTGGCGCGGTCGAGCAGGCGCGTGCTGAAGTCGCTCCTGACCAGGAAGCCGCCCTCCGAGGCGACCGCGGTATTCATGCCGGTGGCCGCCCCCTGGATCAACCGCGGGTCGACCCTCCCGCCCGGCATGGCCACCATCGCCACGGCCGCCAGGAAGGCGCCGAAAGAGGCCGTGTAGGACTGGTTGCGCTCCTGCTCGGTCTGGCCCGAGATCTCGCCCCAGGGGTTCTTCCCCTCGCGGGCCGCGGTGGCCGTCTGCTTCGGGCCCTCGGCGGGCGCCTCGCTGGTCGGCGCGTCCTCACGCTCGCGGAGCAACCGACGCTCTTCGTGCTTGAGGGTGGCGACGACCTGGTCCAGCTCCGTCTCGAAGGCGTCCGCCTTCTGCGACTCGTCTTCCTTGAGCGGGCGCTTCTCTTTGTCGGCCGGGCTCAGCAGCTCGTTCAGGGAACCCTTCAGCTCGGCGAGCCTGGCCTTGAGCTCGTGAATCCTCGCGGACATCCTTGACCTCCCGGTGGCCCGGAAAGGCGAAACGCGCCGCCCGGGTCGCACCAAAGAAACCGTCCTCTGGTGAACCAACGGGCTGGCGCGCTCAGGTACGGACGCCGCGAGCTCGTGATGCCGGCCGGGAGGCCCGACGACTAGGGGCGGCCCGGTCCGGCCACCGTCTTCGGGATCAGCTTAGCACCCGTGTCAAGGGCCCTCGCGGCCAGGCCCCCCGCGCCGGCCCCGGCCAGGAACGCCAGGACGGTCGCCGCCACCAGGCGGCGGCGCCACTTCTGGGCGATCGCGGCGTCGAGGAGGTCGCGCTGCGTGTAGAGGACCTGGGCCGCGCGCAGCAGCGTTGACTTGCTGTGCTGGCGGTACTCCTGCCGGTTGCTCAATCCTCGGCCCTCCGCCGTGTTGCTGGCAACCGCAGCCGCGCCATCCTTCGCCACCCGGTCAAAGCCGTTCGTGCGAGGGCCGGCTGAAACGCGGCCGCAATGGCATCCCATGCCTGTTTGCGCTGCATATTTACGTCGAGAGGTAGGGGTCTTGTAGCTCCTTGGGCGAGCAGCCAGCTATTTTTGTCCGAGAGTCCAAAGGTAAGGACGCCGATGACGGCCGGCTCGGCCAGGGCCGCGGTGAGGTAGCGCGAATAGGCGGACGCCACTTGAGCATCGCGGGTCTGGGTGTCGGCTGACAGCTCCGTGTCGCGCACGTCCAGCTCAGTGATAACAACCTTGAGCCCTAGAGCCGCCGCCGCACGGATGCGGGACCGGAACACATCCGGGTCGAAGGCCACGTTCGCGCCGGTGACATCCCGGAACGTCCCGTCCGGCTGCGGGCGGAGGTGACCCTGGATGCCAAGGACGTCCAGCCGACAGCCGGAGCCCGCCTTGATGTACTGGAGCAGGGCGAGGGTCGCGTTCCACTTGTTAGTATCCTGCGTTCCGGCCAGCTCAATCCCAAATTCGTTATAGACGAGCAGGGCGCTCGGCGCCGCGGTGTTCGCCCGCGCGTAGGCGAGCCGGATGTAGTTCTTCCCGAGCATCTCAAGCGCAACAGCTCCGCCAGTGCCGCCCGTCGTGACGTTGACTGGTATCGAGAAATGCGTGGTGTCGATGAAGGTGATGACGTTGCTACCGTTGATGTTCGGCGTGCTCCCGGAGTGCTGCGCGATCACCGCCGTCTGACCGTTCGTCAGGCCATGCGGCGCGGCCGTCGTGATAACCGAGGGGCTGGCCACCGAGGAGGACGTGATCGTGACTGGCGTGGGGACGAGCCTGGTGTACCAAGGCGACGAGAGGCGCACTCCGTCAGGGGCGCCTTCCGCGAGGAATATCCCCTCGTTCACCACGTCCCAGTGATGGGCGCCCGGGTAGTGCCCCGCCACGACATCTATATGCCCCTCTAAGTAGCTCTGCGCGTTGGCCGGTGTGATCGTGCCGTCGAATATCCATGCCGGATTGGAGTTATGCCACGCGAGCGTGTGACCCCT
>Ga0105347_1000563_pt1 | contig 17418 bp, 14 predicted proteins | sample EasRivMeERMLT890_FD_89677 | JGI IMG/M metagenome (GOLD analysis project Ga0105347, IMG submission 89677) | Soil microbial communities from meander-bound floodplain in the East River, Colorado, USA - East River MetaG ERMLT890 | ecosystem: Environmental > Terrestrial > Soil > Floodplain | place... | reverse complement strand
GCGGGACCGCGTCGGACTTATCACGCTCAACCGGCCAGACCGCCTCAACGCCTGGACTTACGACATGGGCGACGAGGTCAACGCCGCCATCGAAGCTTGCAACCAGGACCCCGGCGTCGGCGCGATCGTCGTCACAGGCGCCGGCCGCGGCTTCTGCGCTGGCGCCGATGTTGCGGGGTTCAACCGCAGCATCGAGCAGCGCGAATCCGGCGAGACCAACACGAACGGCCTGGGTGAGGGCGAGTCGCGGCGCGAGACAGAGCACCTCTCTGCCTTCCTCCGCCGCTCGAAGCCGCTGATCGCCGCCGTCAACGGGCCTTCTATCGGCGTCGGAATGACGATGACCCTGCCCATGGACATCCGCATCGCCTCCGACACCGCGCGCTTCTCGATGCGCTTCATCCGCATGGGCATCACCCCGGAGGTCGCGAGCACCGTCTACCTCCCCCAGATCGTCGGGCTACAGAACGCCCTGGACCTCATCCTCACAGCCCGCACTATCGAGGCGGATGAAGCCCTTCGCATGGGCCTGGTCCGATCAGTCGTCCCCGGCGACCGGTTGCTGGACGAGGCTATGGCCCTGGCCAGCGAGATCGCCAATAACCCCACCGACGCCGTTATCGAAGGCAAGCGCATGGTCCACGCCCACATGGTGGAGCAAGATGTTGACGCCATAGTCCGCGAGGAAAACCGGACGTTCTACAAGGCCTCGAAAGGCCCGGCGCACAAGGAGGCGGTGAGGGCGTTCCTGGAGAAGCGTAAGCCGGAGTTCAACCGGGGATAGGGGCGAATCTGCCAACTGGGAAGTAAACCTGTAGTCCATCCTATTGAAGGTGTCGATAAGGCGGACATAAGATTGTAATCGTCCAACGGGAGGGACTTTCGTGGGGGTGCGGCTGAGACCTCCGCCCGTGAGGGCAGAACGGGGACCGGCAACGGCCCCCGTTTCTTTTTCTCGGTGCAACCACCTGACATGGCGTTGTCAGTTGCGTTGATACAATGCTTGCATGGCGCTATCTGATCGCCCAGCCCTGACCGCACTCCCCTTTGCCAAACCCTTCACCGTCACCTCCGACTTCGCCCTCACAGGCGACCAACCCGAGGCCGTCGATGCCCTCGTCGAGGGCCTGGCGAAGGACTTCAAGCACCAGACCCTGCTGGGCGTGACGGGCTCTGGGAAGACGTTCACGATGGCCAACGTCATCGCCCGCTACGGCCGGCCCACGCTCGTTCTCTGCCCCAACAAGACCCTCGCCGCCCAGCTCTACTCCGAGTTCCGCGACTTCTTCCCGGAGAACGGCGTCGAGTACTTCGTCTCCTACTACGACTACTATCAACCCGAGGCCTATATCCCCCGCTCCGACACGTACATCGCCAAGGACGCGGACATTAACGAGGAGATCGACAAGCTCCGCCACGCCGCCACGCGCGCCCTCTTCGAGCGCCAGGACCTCGTCATCGTCGCGTCGGTGTCCTGCATCTACGGTCTGGGTGAGCCGTCCGAGTACTACCAGTTCGTCCTCTCCTTCAAGAAGGGCGAGAAGTCGAACCGGTCCCGGGTCCTCCGCCGTCTCGTCGACATGCAGTACGAGCGCAACGACGCCAACCTCGTCCGCGGCCGCTTCCGGGTGCGCGGCGACAGCCTGACCATCCTGCCGGCGTACGACGAACTGGCCGTGCGCGTCGACTTCTTCGACGACGAGGTGGAGCGCATTCTCCAACTCGATCCCCTTACCGGGGAGGTACTATCCGAACTGGACTCCCTGGACGTTTACCCGGCGAAGCACTTCGTGACATCGCAGGACAAGCTCGAGCTGGCGATCGCCGGCGTGGAGGAGGAGTTGGCCGAGCGCCACCAGTGGCTCCTCGACCGCGGCAAGCTCCTGGAGGCCCAGCGGCTCGTTGAGCGCACCCGCTACGACATCGAGTGCCTGCGCGAGCAGGGTTACTGCTCCGGCATCGAGAACTACTCGCGGCACCTTGCCCAGCGGGCGGAGGGGAGCACCCCCTGGACCCTCCTCGACTACTTCCCCGACGACTTCCTGATGATCATCGACGAGTCGCACCAGACGATCCCCCAGGTGCGCGCCATGTTCCACGGCGATATCCGCCGTAAGCAGACGCTCGTGGACTTCGGATTCCGCCTGCCATCGGCGATCGACAACCGGCCCCTGAACTTCCAGGAGTTCCTGTCCCACCTCAACCAGGTCGTCTACGTGTCGGCCACGCCCGGCCCCTGGGAAGCGGAAATGAGCGAGCAGGTCGTCGAGCAGATCGTCCGTCCCACCGGCCTCATCGACCCGGAAGTCGAGGTCCGCCCCACGAAAGGCCAGGTCGACGACCTCCTGCACGAGATCCGCGTCCGTGCCGAGCGCGGCGAGCGCACGCTCGTGACGACGCTGACCAAGAAGATGGCAGAGGATCTCGCCGACTACCTGGTGGAGATGGGGGTCAAGACCAACTACCTGCACTCCGAAATACAGACCTTCGAGCGCGTCGAGATCCTCCGCGATCTCCGCCTCGGTATCTACGACGTCATTGTCGGCATAAACCTGCTCCGCGAAGGCCTCGACCTGCCGGAGGTTGGCCTCGTCGCCATCCTCGACGCTGATAAAGAGGGGTACCTGCGCTCCGAGTGGTCGCTCATCCAGACGATGGGCCGCGCCGCCCGCAACGTTAACGGCCACGTCATCATGTACGCCGACCGCGTGACCGACTCGATGCGTCGGGCAATCGGCGAAACCGAACGCCGCCGCAACATCCAGCGCCAGTACAACGCGGAGCGCGGCATCGAGCCCGAAGGTATCCAGAAGGCGGTGCGCGACATAACCGAGCGGGTCCGCATGGTCGCCGAAACCCAGGCAGACTACCGCACCGATGGCATCCCAAAAGACGAGATCGCCCGCCTCATCAAGGACTTTGAGAAGCAGATGAAGGCTGCCGCCAAGAACATGGAGTTCGAGAAGGCCGCGTTGCTCCGCGACCGGGTCGTGGAGTTGCGGCGCGAACTGGTCGGCGACGAAGAGGGCCTCCAGTTCATCGACGCCATGCGCAAAGGCGGCCGCAGCTCAGTGACCGGAGTCGGCCCGATGTCCCGCCCCCGCCACGGCGGGTCGCGGCCACGGAAATAAGCGAGTAGCCGCATCCCTCGCTCGATGCGGCTGATGTAGCCCTTCTTGTATCCTCCCCATATGACCAAATACCAGGCGGCACGCGGTACCCAGGACATCCTTCCGGACGACCAACTGTACTGGCACTTCGTTCGCGAAATCGCCGCCCGGGCCGCCGCTCGCTTTGGCTACGACCGGATCGAGACGCCAATGTTCGAGGACTCATCGCTCTTTCTCCGCGGCGTTGGCGATACCACGGACATCGTCCAGAAAGAGATGTACGTCTTCACGGACCGTGGAGATCAGGAACTGGCCCTGAGGCCTGAAGGAACCGCGCCGGTCTGCCGCGCCTACCTGGAGCACGGGATGCACAACCAACCGCAGCCGGTGCGCCTGTGGTACACGATGCCTAACTTCCGCTACGACCGCCCCCAGGCAGGCCGCTACCGGCAACACCATCAATTCGGCATCGAAGCGATCGGCGACGGCGATCCCGCTATCGACGCCGAGGTGATCGAGCTGCTTTGGCGGTTCTACGAGGAGCTCGGCCTGGCTGGCCTAACCCTCCGTCTCAATTCCATCGGCGACAGCATCTGCCGCCCCGCGTACCTTGATGCTCTCCGCGCCTACTATGCCGACAAGCTTGACCAGGTCTGCGCCGATTGCCGTAGCCGCTACGAGCGCAACCCCCTGCGTCTCCTCGACTGCAAGAATGAGCGTTGCCAGGCGGCGATTGCGGGCGCACCGTCCTTTGTCGACTTCCTGTGCGAGGCTTGCGCGGATCACTTTTCAAAGCTGAGGGTCTACCTGGAAGCCGTCAGCATCCCCTACGAAATCGATCCCCGCCTCGTCCGCGGTCTCGACTACTACACGCGGACCGTCTTCGAGGTGCAGCCACCTGAAGAAGGTGGCCAGAGCAGCATCGGCGGTGGTGGCCGGTACGACGGGTTGATCGAGGAACTCGGCGGCCGTCCGACGCCGGGAATCGGTTTCGGGACCGGGATCGAGCGCATCATCATCAACATGAAACGGCAAGAGGTGCCGCTTCCGGAGGCAGACGGTCTGGCCGCGTACATTGCGCACCAGTCAGAGGGAGCGGCGGCAACGGCATACAAGCTGGCGTCCGATCTGCGCCGGAGCGGCGTGTCGACGGTGCTGGCGACGGGTGATCGCTCGCTGAAGGCTCAGATGCGGCACGCCGACGCTCTGGGCGCGCGGTACGTTGCGATCATTGGCGAGCGGGAACTGGCAGACGGGACGGTGACGCTTAAGGACCTTCGCGACGGCAAGCAGGAGGCAGTTGCTCTGGGGGATGTGGCGGGGCGGATCAGTCCAGCGGCCTGATGAGGTGGTCCGCGATCGGGATCTCAAGCTGCCGAATGTGACCCATCAATGTGGAGCGGTGGTGAAGGTCATGGGCGAAGCGGTGATAGGCGACGTAATGTCCGTCGTATACTTCGGGATCTCCGACGTACTCCGGTCCGCTGTCTACTGGTGACTCGTAGGTCGCGTTCAGCTTCGCCTCGTCCGAGAGGAGGCTGTCCAGCAGGTCCCATGAAGAGGCGAGGTGCCTCTGCAGACCCTCCCTCGTCCGAGACTCCTGGATGACGGTGCTTATGAAGTCGGGTGGGGCACCCTGCGCCGCAACGTGATGGTGCCGAGCGAGAATGATGTGCACCACGATGACGCGGATGCTCCATTCCGTCGGTGCCGGGGTCCAGTCCAGCTTGTCCTCCGGGACGAGGCCAACTATATCGATGAGGTTCGAGTTCATCGTTGCCCAATGCTGGGTGATGTTTAGGGGTGGGTAGGATGTTGCGGGCATAGTGCGACCTCGATTCGCCGATTCTACAACGCCGCGCCGGTGATACAATCGCGATGAGGCCCCCATCAGGGGGTCTCGGTGTGTAAGGACATGTGGGACAGACTTTCGAGCATCGAACAGCGCTACAACGAGCTATCCGAGGAGATGGCGAAGCCGGAGGTTATGGCTGACTACGACCTCCTGCAGAAACTCGCCCGTGAGCATTCGCAACTCGGCGAGATCGTGCGTTTTGGCGAAGCATACAGCCGCGCTCAGGAATCACTGGCACAGGCGAGAGCGATCCTCGATGAAGGTGCCGATCCAGAGATGATCGAGATGGCGGAGGAGGAGATCCGCGCCAATGAGGCGGAGATCGAGTCGTTGGAAACCAAACTGCGACGCGCACTCATTCCGAAGGGTCAGTTCGACGACAAGGATGTCATCGTGGAGATCCGGGCCGCAGCTGGTGGCGACGAGGCGGGGCTGTTCGCCGGTGACCTCTACCGCATGTACACCCGCTATGCCGAACGCCACGGCTGGAAGGCCGAAATCATGGACGCTCACGACAGCGACCTCGGAGGCTTCAAGGAGGTCGTCTTCGAGGTGCGGGGCCAGGGCGCCTACAGCCGGTTGAAATACGAGAGCGGCGTCCACCGCGTTCAGCGCGTCCCGGAAACAGAAGCGCAAGGTCGCATCCATACCTCCACGGTTACCGTTGCCGTCCTCCCCGAGGCGGACGATGTGGACGTGCAGATCGATGCCAAGGACCTGCGAATCGATACCTACAACGCCGGCGGTGCCGGAGGCCAGAACGTCCAGAAGAACGACAACGCTGTCCGCATCACCCACCTCCCGACAGGGATCGTCGCAACCTGCCAGGACGAGCGATCGCAGCTCAAGAACCGCAACAAGGCGATGGCGGTGCTCCGCGCACGCATCCTCGACGTCGAACAGAGTAAGCAGCGGGAAGAGATCGATTCGTCGCGCCGGTCACAGGTGGGTAGCGGCGAACGAGCCGAGAAGGTCCGCACCTACAACTATCCGCAGGATCGGATGACGGACCACCGCATCAACTACACGCGCCACAGCCTCCCGCAGTTGCTCGACGGTGACATGGACGACGTCATCGATGCTCTACAGGAAGCGGAGCAGGCGGACTTGCTCGAGGCGCAGCTGGCCTAGGCGACGTGAAGGTCGGTGATGCTCTGCGAGAGGGTAAGGTCCGCCTCCGCGACGCCGACCTTGATCTCTCAGAACTGGAGGCCGAATCCCTCCTTCAACACATCCTCGGGTTGGACCGGGCAGGACTTTTCCGCGACCTCGGCCAGCCAATAGGCGACGTGCTGCTCGCGTCATACAGGAAGCTCCTCGACAGGCGCTGCGCTCACGAACCCACGGCCTACATCATCGGTCATCGCGAATTCTTCGGGCTTGACCTGCGAGTGACGCCCGCGGCACTGATCCCGCGGCCGGAGACCGAGGCCCTGGTGCAATCCGCCATCGACTTCGTGCGGTCCACGCTGCCCCACCGCGAAGTCTCGATCGTTGACGTCGGGACCGGTTCAGGTGCGATTGCCATCTCACTCGCCGCGAACCTGCCCAACGCCATCGTCACTGCAACTGACCTTTCTTCCGAGGCCCTCGACCTTGCCCGGGGGAATGCCGAAGCGAACGGTGTCGCGGACCGCGTCCGATTCGTTCAGGGCGACCTCCTGGAGCTCATCCACGAACCGGTTGATGTGATCGCCGCGAACCTGCCGTACGTCACGTCGAGCGAATGGCAGGGGCTGCCACTGGAACTCAAGGACAACGAGCCAAAGCTTGCCCTGGAAGGCGGTGCGGATGGGCTTGATCTAGTCCGTCGCCTGCTCGCGCAGGCTCCGGCACGGCTTGCTCCGGGCGGCGCGCTCTTCGAGGAAGTCGGAGACGGGCACGCGTCCACAGTGCTGTCCCTGGCAGCCGCCGCCTTCCCGGACGCGCGCATCGAGATGGCGCCGGACCTGGCCGGAACGCCTCGCGTGCTCTGTGTCTATTCTTGAGGTTTGTTGAAGTTGAACTTCGCGGCGTACAGGCGTCGCGCTTCGATGTAGGCGTATGGCGCCGTTCCCCAGAAGCCAGCATCGTCCCAGTCGTCCCCACCGTACACCTCACGTAGCTGCTCCTTGAAACCGTCATACTCTCCCGTCGATGTATCGATCTCGACGGCGCGTCCGTGGACGATCACCACCAACTGCTCGCCCCGCATGTGGGTGGCGCTCACCTGGGGCCGGGCGCGGATGTGGCGGAAGCGCACGGAGTTCGCGGCGGAGCCGAACCAGAACTTGCCCTGGTAGAAGTGGCCATCGACCGGTGCCACCAGGGGTTCGCCCGCAGCGTTCACAGTGGCGAGGGCCAGCAGGACCATCCCCTGCAGTTCGTTGGTAAGCTGCTCCGCCGATATCCGTTGCTCTGGCGTGATGATCGATCTTAAATGTTCCCCCGCGCTTGCGTAGCTTTCGTCGAGGAGGCGCTGGAGCGTGGCGTGTTGATCGGGCGTTTCGTGCATCGGCGCAACCATTATATCGCCGTCAGATATACTTTGAGACCGCTCAACTTTACCCGGAGGACGCCCATGACCACTCAAGAGCTTGATTTCCAGACAGCTCGCGGCATGTCCGAATCGGACGCCGCCTTCTTCTACCTGGGTCCACCACAGCGCGTGACGGACCGCGTTGCGTTTACTCCGGGATTGGGCAACGTCTCCACCTTCATCGGCGACGGCGGTCTCTTCCTCGTCGACACCGCCACGGGGCGCTTCACGCCCACCGTGCTGCAGGGGATCCGCAGCCAGTTCAGCGAGGCGCCGGTCGAGGGCGTCGTTTTCACCCATGGCCACGTCGACCACGTGACTGGCACGGGCGTGATTCAGAGAGAGGCCGACCAGCGCGGTGACCGCCGACCGCGCGTCATCGGCCACGACCTGGTCGTCCCCCGCTTTGACCGCTACCAGTTAACCGCCGCCCACAACGACCATATCAACCAGATCCAGTTCAACCTCCCGCCGGAAGTCCGCCCTTTCACCGATGCGGAGTGGACTTACCCTGATGTCACTTACAGCCAGGGAATGGAGACGCGGGTCGGCGGCCTGACCTTCGAACTTCACCACTCGCGAGGGGAGACCGACGACGAGACCTGGGTCTGGTGCCCTGAGGAACGGACATTGTGCACAGGCGACACCTTCGTCTGGTGCTCGCCTAACGCAGGGAACCCGTACAAAGTGCAGCGCTATGCGAAGGATTGGGCCGACGCCCTTGAGGAGATGGCTGCGCTCAAGCCGGCACACCTGCTTCCCGGCCACGGCCCAGCCATCAGCGACGAAGGCACGATTGAAGAGGCTCTTCTTTCGACGGCGCATCTTCTGCGTTCGATCCACGACCAGGTCGTCGGCGGAATGAACAAGGGCAAGTTGCTCGAGGACATCGTCCGGGACATCGAGTGGCCCGCGACCGATAAGCCGTGGTTGCGCCCGATCTACGACCACCCCGAATTCATCGCCCGCAACGTCTTCCGGCTGTACGGCGGCTGGTGGGACGGCGATGCCGCAAACATGCTGCCCGCGCACTCATCGGAGGTAATGGGGGCGCTCGTGGAAGCGGTGGGGGCGCAACCCATCCTCGATCGAGCAAAGGCGGCGCGCGACGCGGGCAATCTGAAGGTGGCCTGTCACCTGGTGGACTTCGTGAGAAAGGGCGATCCGGACAACCGCGAGGCCTGGGGACTGTGGCGCGACCTGTTCACAGCACGCGCCGCGGAGGAGGAATCGCTGATGGCGAGGGGCGCGTTTAAAGCGGCGGTGCGGGAGGCAGAGGCCCGGCTCAAGGAACTGGGATAGGCCGATGTCAAAAACCTCGGTAAATGGTGTCGAGATCGAGTACTACCAGGAGGGAGAAGGTCCACCGCTCCTGATGCTGGCCGGCGTCGGATCGCACTCTGGATCGTGGGGGCCGAGGTTTCTCGACGCCATTCGAAAGAAGTTCACTGTAGTCAGGGTTACCAACCGCGGGATGGGGCAAAGCAGCATCGATGGGACGCCGCTCACCCAACGGCTGATGGCGGATGACGCCGCGGCAGTCCTCCGGTCCCTCGGCATCGACAGGACGCACGTCTTCGGGTACTCGATGGGGGGATACATCGCACAGGAGTTCGCACTGGCGTACCCGGAGATGGTAGACAAGCTGGTGCTGGGCTGCACGAACTGCGGTCCAGCGCGGAGCCTCCCTCAATCGCCCGAAGAACTCACCAGTGTGGGACGCATCATGTCAGCAGCGGCGGGCGACCAGGTACGGGGGTTCTGCCTCGTGATGGTGAGTGACGAGTTCGCCGAAACTGAGGGTGCTTACATGGAGGAATTGATCGCCATTCACCGTGGGACTTCGATGGAGGCGTTCGGGCGGCAGATGCTGGCAATACAGGCATTCGATAGCCTCGACCGGGTTGGCGGGATCCAGGCCGAGACGCTGGTGATCTACGGCGACAGGGACTTGATCATGTCGCACCAGAATGCGGGCCTGCTTGCTTCGCGAATCCCGGGGGCAACCGTGGAGATGATGCCGGGCGTCGGTCACATGTTCATGTGGGAACGGCCGGACGAGACCGTCGACACGCTGGTGAAGTTCCTTGGCGCCTGACTTCGATCCCGTCGCCCACAACCGTGACGCGTGGGACAAGCTCGTCGCTGATGGCAACGAGTGGACACAGCCAGTCTCCTCCGAGGTCATCGAGAGGGCGCGGCAAGGCGAATGGTCGGTTGTCCTCGTCGGTTACAATCCGGTGCCGAAGGAATGGTTCCCGGCTGACCTTGGCGACGTCGATCTGCTGGCGCTGGCGTCGGGTGGTGGTCAACAGGCTCCGGTGCTTGCCGCTGCAGGCGCAAACGTCACGATCTTCGACAACTCACCCGCACAGCTCGCCCAGGACCGCGCGGTGGCCAATCGCGACGGACTTGATCTGCGAACGGACCAGGGAGACATGCGGGACTTGTCGCGCTACTCGGATTCGTCGTTCGACCTCGTATTCCATCCGGTCTCCAACCTGTTCTGCCCGGAATTGCGGCCCGTGTGGCATGAGTGCCATCGAGTGTTGCGGCCGGGTGGTTCTCTGCTGGCCGGTTTCCTCAACCCCGACGTGTTCATCTTCGACTTCGAGGCCGAGAATGAGCGTGGCGAACTAATCGTCGCCAACACTATCCCCGTGACTTACTCGGTTGGAGTCGCGAAAGGCGAACCCGTGGAGTACAGCCACACGATGACCGAGCAGATCGGTGGCCAACTCGAGGCCGGGTTCGTGATCACCCACTTTGCAGAGGCGCGGGACCATCCCTCGCCAACCGGGAAGTACATGCCGTATTACTATGCGACGCGTGCGATTAAGCCTCTCGATTGACCCATATACAAAATCTTGAGCAACTCGATGTCGCGATATATGGCTTCTATATTGATTAACAGGATGTTACAGGAGTAATCTAGGCGAAGCTATCGTGCCGGAGGACAAGTAAATGGTGACGCTTAAGAGTGTGTCGTACGCGGTGAACGCAAGGACGTTCATCGATAACCCATCCCACAAGGACTTGCGGAAGATGACCGCGGAGATGGAGAACGCACACCATACCGTCTTCGGCAACCTCAACGTGCAGACTCGGGTAGACTCCCGCAGCGCCGGCTCCACCTACATCGTCACCGACAAGCCCGAGAACTACACCGGCCTCCAGACTATGCCCCGCGCCGAGTACCAGAAGATTGTCGACCTGCAGGAAAACTACATGAACGACCAGGAGATGATCGTCATCGACGGGTACATCTCCAACGCTCCCGAAGTGCAGACCGCTGCCCGCCTGATCATCGAGGCCCGGAACGCGAACGTCGCCGGGATGCAGAAATTCCTTTACTTCCCGCGAGAGGGCGGCGAGGCCCAGGTCACGGTCATCGACACCCCCAACCTTCCGGCCCCTGGCTATCCGAACGACCGCTGCATCGCTGTCGATCTCGACAACGGCGTCACCCGCGTCCTCAACTCCGACTACTTCGGGGAGTCGAAGAAGGGCGGGCTGAGGATGTGGAACAAGATCGTCTACGACAAGGGCGGGTTGCCGATGCACGCCGGCGCCAAGGTCGTGGAGACCTCAGCGGGCCCGAAAACCCTGATCATCATCGGCCTCTCCGGCACAGGCAAGACCACGTCCACCTTCCGGCGCCAGGGAGACTCGAAGCCTGTCCAGGACGACTTCATCGCCCTCATGCCCGGCGGCGTTGTCCACGGCACCGAGAACGGGTGCTTCGCCAAGACCTTCGGCCTCCACCCCGATCAGGAGCCAGAAATCCACGCGGCCTCCACGAGCGCCATCGCTTACCTCGAGAACGCGTACATGGACGCCGATGGCAACGTTGACTTCTTCAACGAGTCCTACACCCAGAATGGCCGCGCCGTGTTCCCGCTTGAGGCCCTCGGCCGCTACGAGGACGCGCGGAACATCCCGCCTGTGTCCGCCATCGTCATTCTGAACCGGGCCCGTGCCGTCGTGCCAGCGCTGGCGAAGCTAACGCAGCAGCAGGCCGCGGCCTACTTCATGCTCGGCGAGACGCAGGGGACGAGCGCCGGTGGCAAGGATGAGGCCGGCAAGGCGCTTCGCATTCCCGGCACCAATCCCTTCTTCCCGATGCCCCACGAAAAGCAGGGCAACCGCTTCCTCGAACTCCTCAAGACCCACGACATCGACGTCTACCTGATGAACACCGGCTGGATCGTCGACGACCAGGGGCCCGGTTCCCGCAAGATCACCGTCGCAGACTCCTCGTGCTGTCTGCAGGCGATTGCTGAGGGCGGCGTCGAATGGGCGAAGGACGCGGATTTCGGCTACGAGGTAGCGAAGTCGCTACCGGGCCTGGAGGGCGAAGACGCCGAGATCCTGCAGCCGAAGAAGGCGTTCGAGCGCCTGGGGCGCGTCGACGAGTACGACGCCTGGGTGGCGAAGCTCAAGTCCGAGCGGAAGGCGTTCCTGCAGACGTTCCCGGGCCTCGACCCCTACATCGTCGCCGGCGTCTAGCAATCCACGCGCAAGTGTGACCCGCGTCACAGTCTTCCCCCCAGGATGCGATAATCTTAGCGCGGACTAAGCTTGCCGCGAGGAAGGGAACGACTGCCATGACCATCGCTGAGCCGCTCGTATTCAACCCGCTCGACCCTGCTTTCCGGGTAAACCCCTATCCAACATACAAGCGGCTGTTGCAGGAAGCCCCCGTCTACCAGACCGTGTTCGGTGTACCGGCCTTCTCACGCTACGACGATTGCCAGTTGCTGATGAAGGACCACAAACACTTCAGCAACGACGACCGCAAATCCCCCTTCTACGGCGCTCAGCGCGAGGCGTTTACCACGGCGCTGGGTGATTACGCCGACCAGGTGAACCAGAATGATCGCCCGTTCCTGTTCATGGACCCGCCCGACCACACCCGCCTGCGCCGCCTGGTCAACCTCGCGTTCACACCCCGCGCCGTCGAGGCGCTGCGGCCGCGCATCCAGGCGATCGTGGATGAGCTGCTGGACGCGGTAGCTTCGAAGGGGGAGATGGAAGTGATCAACGACCTGGCCTACCCCCTACCGGTGCGCGTCATCTGCGAGATGCTCGGCGTGCCCGAGGAGGACCACCCTGAGTTCAGCCGCTGGTCGAAGGTGCTGGTGAAGAGCCTGGACCCGGACATCGGAGTCGCGCCGGAGGAGTTGCAGCGCCGGGCAAAGGCGATCGGCGAGTCCAAGGAGTACTTCCGGGGGTTGATCGCAAGGCGGCGACAGGACCCGCGCGACGACATCCTCTCCGCCCTCATCGCTGCCGAGGAGGAGGGGGACAAGATGGACGAAACCGAGTTGATCTCGATCTCTCGGCTGATCCTTGTCGCCGGGCACGAGACGACGGTGAACCTGATCGGCAACGCTGTCTTCCAGATGCTGAAGCACCCGGAGGCGCTGGCCTTGTTCCAGTCGGACCCACGAAAGCACGCACGCGGCGTTACCGAAGAAGTCCTCCGTTGCGATCCGCCGGTCCAGTTCAACGGCCGATTGTGCGTCGAAAGCACGGAGGTGGGCGGATCGAAGATCGAGGCGGGGCAGTTCGTCCTGATGCTGCTGGGTGCGGCGAACCGCGACCCGGCGAAGTTCGAGAACCCGGACTTGTTCGACATAACCCGCAACGACGACCGCCACCTGGCCTTCGGCTACGGTATCCACTTCTGCCTGGGCGCCCCGTTGGCGCGGGCCGAGGGTGAGATCGCACTTCGGACGATGGCGGAGCGGTTCTCGGACTGGCGGCTCCTCGCGGAGCCGGTCTACAAGGAAATGATCACGCTCCGGGGATTGGATTCACTGCGCGTAGGGTTCAAGGCGGCCTAGCACCGCCCGCAACTGCTGGCCTAAAATACGCCTCAGTGCACGCGATCAGCCGCCCCGAGGCCAGTCTTGCGCTCTAAAGTCACCACCTGGGCCGCTCGCCAGGCGGTGAAACGCGCCCCCCGCCGCCCCTATGAACCGGCGGACCCGCTGCCGCCGGACGTGCGAGTCCCCCATCACCTTGTCATCATCCCGGACGGCAATCGGCGCTGGGCCGAGGGTAACGGCGTCTCGAAAGCACAGGGCCACCGCAAGGGTGCCGAGGTTGTCGAGCGGATCGTCTGGCAGTGCCGCGACTGGGGCGTCCGCATCCTTACCCTCTGGGGCTTTTCCACGGAGAACTGGGAGCGCCCCAACGACGAGGTACAGGCGCTCATGGACCTCCTCGCCGAGTTCATGGACCGCATCGAGGAAGACCTCCACGAGAACGAAGTGCGCTTCCGACATCTCGGCCGCAAGGACCGCCTCCCCCCGAAGCTGCTCGATACAATCCAGCGCGCCGAGGCGACTACGAGCGACTATGCGCAGTATCGGCTCAATCTCTGCCTCGACTATGGCGGCCGCGACGAGATTGTGCGTGCGGTTCGCGAACTTATGGAGGAAGGTGCAGCGCCGGAAGAAGTGACGGAGGACGCCGTCCGCGCCCACCTCGATACCGCAGACATGCCCGACCCCGATCTCATCATTCGCACCTCCGGCGAAATGCGTCTCTCCGGCATCCTTCCGTGGCAGTCGGTGTACAGTGAACTTGCCTTCATCGACGAGCACCTCCCCGACCTGACACCGGAGATCCTGCGCCGTGTCTTCGAGGACTACAGCAATCGACAGCGACGGTTCGGGAAGTAGCATCCGATGGCTTCTGTCACCTCTTCGGCAATCCGCGAATCCCTGACCGTGCTGGAACGAACGTCCGACTGGACGGCCTATCGCGATGCCTACCAGGATCTCTCCTCGGCGCTGCTGGACGAGATGTTTCCGGAGTGGCAGCGCAGCGTCTTCACCTCGGTCGAGATTCCTGACGAGACGCTCAAGGTGCTGACACAGTACGCCAAGGGCGGCAAGAAGATGCGCGGCGCAATGGTGCTCCTCGGCTACCAGTGCGCTGGCGGTACCGACCTCGACACGATCATGCGCTCATCCGTTGCCTACGAGTTGATCCACTCCGCATTCCTCATCCACGACGACATCATGGACCGCAGCAAGACCCGCCGAAACCTCGAGACCGCGCATGTCGCCTTCTCGAAGCTAGGGCAACTGGTCGGTGCGGAAGACCCCGACCAGTTCGGCGTTTCCATGGCAATCAATACGGGCGATATCGCCCCTGCCATGGCCTACAACGTCGTCTGCTCGGAGCCGATCCCGCCGCAACGTGTTATCGCCGGGATGGTTCACCTCAACACCGTCATCATCAACACCGTCCTCGGCCAATTCCTTGACGTGGCAACGTTTGTCGACCAGGCGCCGGACGAGGAGGACATCCTCAAGATCCACGAACTCAAGACGGCAATCTACACCGTCAGCGGCGCCCTCCAGTTTGGCGCCGTACTGGCCGGCGCGAAGGAGACGGCAGAAGGGCGCGAGACGTTCGACGCGCTCGCCCGCTTCGGCATCCCCGTGGGCATCGCCTTCCAGATCCAGGACGACTACCTGGGGATGTTCTCTACCGAGGACGAACTGGGCAAGTCTGTGACGTCTGACCTCGAGGAGCGCAAGAACACGCTCCTCTTTCTGCACACGCTCGCTGATGGAGATGCGGACCAGGCCAACTTGCTACGCGAAGCCCTGGGTAAGCACGACCTTGAACCCGCCTATGTGGAGCGTGTCAAGGCGGCGATTAGGGACTCGGGCGCCGGCGACTACTCGGCGGCCAAAGCGACCGAACTGGTGGATGTCGGGCGTGCGGAGGTGGATGGAGTGACGGATGACGAGCGGCTACAGAACCTCCTCGGCGCACTCGCCAGGTTCGTTATCTCCCGCGGCTTCTAGTCTGCGTTCCGGGCAGGGATGCATTTAGAACCCTCGTTCGCTCCAATGCACGTCCCTTCCTTGTCCACGAGCTCGATGATTCCTCCGGCCATCAAAGCGGTGCCCAGTAGCGTTATCACCACCAACACACCGCCGACGATGCGCGGCGCCCGGACAGACGGAGGGTAATCCGGCTCGCGGTGAAAGCGGTCTGCAAGAGCGCACAGAACGACTCCCCACAGCAGGAAGAGTGACGCGAACAGGGCAATGGAGAGCAGGACCGGCTCGAAGGTGCGAAAGTCTACGCTGTCCGGGTTGATGAGAAGGTTGCCCCCGGTCACCAGCGCGCCGTATCCGAAGGCGAGGCCGCGAATCGATCGCGGGACAGGCATCCACCTTCGTAAACCCAGGTAGATAAACGCGCCGACGACCCCCAGGAACGTGCCCAGCAAGACCAGGTTCATCGTGTCACTCAAAGACCGATCAGCCACGACGAACTGGTCCTGGGTCAGCGCGCCCTCTGTGCTCGGATCAACCAGCGCGATGATGAGCATCGCGATCCTTGAACCAATCCCGGCTACGAAGAACCCGGCGATTAGCCCGGCGGCAAGGGCGCCGCGCATCGGCGCCGTCCAGCGCCAGATCGCGCCGAGTGTGGTCTCCTGCGCCGGAACTGGCGTGGCTTCTGCACTCAACTTGGCCGCCTCTCGGTGATGGGGTTGTGGATTGCGCGGAGTCTACCATGATGTAACGCATCGCGCCGATACAATGGCTAGAGAAATGTCCGTACCCGTCAAGAAGTTCGATGCCCAATTGCGCGCTCTGCCCGCGAAGCCAGGCGTTTACATCTTCAAGAACGCCAGGGGCAGCATCATCTACGTCGGCAAGGCGGCGTTGCTCCGGAACCGCGTACGCTCCTACTTCGGTTCAACCCACGCTTTCGAGGCGAAGACACGTAAGCTCGTGGACAAGATCGAGGACATCGACTTCATTCTGACGAAGACGGTGCAGGAGGCCCTTCTGCTGGAAGCAACCCTGGTGAAGCGGCACCAGCCGTTCTTCAACGTACGGCTCAAGGACGACAAGCACTATCCCTACCTGAAGATCGACCTGCGCGAGGAATGGCCGCGTGTCGAGATCACCCGCCGCATCGGCACGGGCAAGGACGTCCGCTACTTCGGGCCCTTCGCCTCCGCCGGCTCCGTCCGGCGCAGCCTGGACCTCGTCAAGAAACTCTTCCCCTGGCGCTCCTGCACGAAGGAGATTACGGGCAACGACCCCCGCCCCTGCCTTGAGTACTACATCCACCGCTGCATCGCCCCCTGCGCCTCTCTCTGCACGAAGGACGAGTACGACGCGGTGATCGGTCAGACGATCATGTTCCTCGAAGGCCGGACCGACGAGATCGCCCGCGATCTCCGTCGCGGCATGCAGGCCGCTTCCGCCGCGATGGAGTACGAGCGCGCCGCCATCCTTCGCGACCAGCTCGGCGCCATTGAACGCACCACGGAACGCCAGGTCATGGAGGTCCGCGACCGCACCGACATGGACGCCTTCGGTCTCGCCCGCCAGGACCAGGAGGCCTACGTCCAGGTCTTCTTCGTCCGCAAGGGGCTCATCATCGGCCGCGACATCTTCCAGCTCGACGGCACCGTCGGCGAGACCGACGCCGAGGTGCTCCGCAGTTTTGTCGAGCAGTTCTACGAGTCCGCCCCGTACGTTCCCCGCCGGGTCCTCCTCCCGGAAAAGATCGACGATGCTGACCTGATCGAGCAGTGGCTCACAGAGAAGCGCGAGCGGCCCGTTCAGGTACAGGTCCCGGCGCGCGGGGAGAAACGCGAGCTCGTTCAACGCGCGGTCGAGAACGCCCGGGAGTCGCTGTCGCAGGCACGCGCTCGCTGGATGGCCGATCGCGGCAAGAAGGAGGAGGCCCTCCAACAACTCCAGGATGAACTCAACCTCCCGTCTCTGCCTGTCCGGATCGAGTGCTACGACATCTCGAACATCCAGGGAACTTCCAGTGTCGGCTCGATGGTCGTCTTCGAAAACGGCGACCCGAAGCGCAGCGAGTACCGCCGCTTCCGCATCAAGGGCGTCAGGGGCTCGAACGACTTCGCGTCCATG
>Ga0105347_1000558_pt1 | contig 17451 bp, 12 predicted proteins | sample EasRivMeERMLT890_FD_89677 | JGI IMG/M metagenome (GOLD analysis project Ga0105347, IMG submission 89677) | Soil microbial communities from meander-bound floodplain in the East River, Colorado, USA - East River MetaG ERMLT890 | ecosystem: Environmental > Terrestrial > Soil > Floodplain | place... | reverse complement strand
AGCAACCGGAGGTAGCCCCATGTCCGATGTCCTTTTCGAGAAGCGCGACAACGGTGTCGCCCTCATTACCCTCAACCGCCCCGATAGCCTGAACGCCATGGGGGGCCAGCTCATGCCCCTGCTTACCGAGCACCTGAAGGACTGCGCCACGGACCGCGATGTCCGCTGCGTCGTCCTGACCGGCGCCGGGCGCGCCTTCTGCGCGGGCGGCGACGTCAAGGGGATGGCCGCCCGCCAGGACATCCTCGGCGGCAACGGCAGCAGCGCGCCGACCTCTCCCGGCGGACTCATCGCCCAGAGCGTCACCGGTCTCCGCCAGTCGCAGCGCGACACGTCCTACATGCTGCACACGATGCCCAAGGTGACGATCGCGATGGTCAACGGCCACGCCGTCGGCGCCGGCCTCTCCCTGGCCCTCGCCTGCGACATCCGCATCGCCTCCGATAAGGCGAAACTGGCGACCGCCTTCCGCAACGTCGGCTTCTCCGGCGACTTCGGCGGCTCCTACTACCTGACGAAGATGGTCGGCACGGAGAAGGCCCGCTACCTTTACTTCACCGGCGAGACCGTCGAGGCCGACCGCGCCCTGGAGATGGGCCTCGTCAGCAAAGTCGTCCCCCACGACGACCTCGAGGCCGAGACGATGAAGGTCGCCGAGCACATCGCTTCCGGCCCAACGCTCGCCTACGCCCGGATGAAGGAGAACCTGAACCGCGCCGAGACCTCCGATCTCGCCACCGCCCTCGACGCCGAGGCGATGAACATGATCCTGTCCGGCCAGACGAAAGACCACATGGAGGCCGCGAAGGCGTTCGTGGAGAAGAGGCAACCCACGTTCACGGGAGAGTAGTTCCGTGGCTGGTTTAGAGCCTGATACGTATCGCGGGTTCGACCTCTCGCTGCGCGATCCGGGGATCGCCCTTGTCACGCTCAATCAACCCGAGCGTCTCAACGGTCTGACCCAGGATCTGAAGCGCGACCTCGTCGAGGTGCTGCTGCAGGCTCAGATGGACGACGCCGTCCGGTGCGTCGTCATCACCGGTTCCGGCCGCGCCTTCTCCGCCGGCGACGACATCTCCAGCAAGCCGCGCGAGGGCGGCGCCCGCGCGCTGGTGCCGAAGGTCCCGGGCGGGCACCACAACCCGATGGGCACGTACGACGGGCTGCGGATGCTTTCGCAGTCGCTCAACCTCGCCGTCCGCGGCCTCGACAAGATCACCATCGCCGCCGTCAACGGCGTCGCCGTCCAGACCGGCCTTGCCCTGGCACTGTCCTGCGACTTTCGCATCGCCTCCACCGATGCCCGGCTCACCAGCGGCACCCTCCGCTTCGCCCTCATGCCGGACGAAGGCGGCCACTACCTGCTGCTGCAGATGATGGGGTTGCCGAAGACCCTCGACTTCCTCCTGCGCAACCGGATGGTCTCCGCGCAGGAAGCGCTCGACCTCGGCCTCGTCCACGAGGTCGTCGAGCCGGACCAGCTCCTCGACCACACCCTCGCCCTCGCCGCCGAGTTCGCCCGCGGCCCTCAGGTCGCCCAGCGCCTGCTCAAACGCTCGATCTACACCGCCGCCGAGACGAACTTCACCACGGCCCTCGAAGACATCGCCACGAAAACGGCGATCTCAGACCACGACCCGGACGCGAAGGAAGGCGTCAAGGCCTTCCAGGAGAAGCGGGCGCCGAAGTTCGGTTAGGCGCCTACCTGATTAGCACCTGCCTGTAGGCCGTAGCTGTGTCGTTCCACGGATTCGCATCGCTGCCCGCGTGCGGACCGGCGCCGTCGATATCAAGGTGAATAGCGGTCACCGACACTGTCTGGGTGATGACCTGCGGCGCCGCCGGGGCGTGGCACTCGAAACGCACGCGCCACATCACACTGGCCAGGGAGCCGGGCGACATCATCCGCGCCGAGCTGCCAGGCATGAACTGCGCGACTGTCCTGCTGCAGCCGTCGGGCACGGGCTCATCGATCGTCAGTCCAGCCTGGACGAGTTCCTGGTGATCGCTGAGGTTCCGGACCGTAGCCGTCACCCACATAAACCGCCCGTTAGTGTCGCTCAGGTTGACCGCGGATGGGCCGGTCAATTGAACGTAGTCCACCCCTACGTCGTTTCCGAGAGCCTGGTTGGCCGCGCCCGCCGGCGGCGCGTTCACGGGCATCGCGAGGATAGCCAGGACCAGGACCGCACACCCCAGGACTACGGTGGCGATCCGTCCGCGTACTGCACGGATATTCGGCATCAGAGAACCCCTTCCCTGAAAACCCCCTCGTCTGGCGGCCCGATTCTACCACCTATTTGGGGACTTCAGATGTTATGAAGCGCGTTCTCGAATATTTACCGAAGGCTTACAAGACCCGACTCGGACAGGCCGGACAATACCACTTGACCCTGGAGTTAGACGCTAGCCGGTACCGGGGAGGGAGCGTTCGAGCGAATTGCTGGAGGGGCGGCTTGTACAGGATTATCTGCCTGTTGCGCCAGCGCCCGGTACACTGCCTCGTAGCCTGCGGCCATTGTTGCGGCGGAGAAGTTGCGCTCTACGTGATCCCGGCAGGCCGCCCTGCTAAGGCGGCGGACGCTCTCGACCGCCTCGACCATACCGGTGAATGAGTCGCAGATCACACCGGTCACGCCGTCCACTATCACCTCCGGTACGGAGCCATTCCTGTAGGCGATCACCGGCGTGCCCGTGGCCATGGACTCGACCATGGTCAGCCCAAACGGTTCCGGCCAATCAATGGGGAACAGCGTCGCATAGGCGCCACCCAGCAACTGGTCTTTTCCCGCCTCGTCTACCTCACCCACGAACTCCACGTGGGGAGATGACTCGATTATCGGCTTGATTGCCGCGTCGAAATAGGCCTGGTCCGCAGGATCTACCTTCGCGGCAACGATCAGCCGCATGCCGATGTCCCTGGCCACTTCCATCGCCCGGTCCGGGCGTTTCTCGGGACTGATCCGGCCAAGGAAGACGAGGTAGTCGCCTGGCCGGTCACGGAACTGGAAGTTATCGATATCAATTGCGTTGTACACATTGCCGACCCAGTTGGCTTTCGGAAGGTGAGAGGCCTGGTTTCGGCTGATCGAGACCAGGTTGTGATCGGGGAACTGTCCGTACACCTGGCAAACCTCCCCGAGATCGAGGCGGCCGTGCGTGGTGGTGACCGTGGGCGTGGAGGATAGTCGGGCGAACGGGAAGGCAAGATAATCGAGGTGGTTGTGGATGACATCGAAGTCTCCAGCACGGCGATATGCCTCGCCGAGCTGAATGAGATGGGGCGCGATGGTGTCCTTGATGTTCTCGTCCAGCCTGAGACCTCGTTCCGAGCAAGCAATTAACTTCGCCGCGGTCCTCGAATCTCCACTGGCCAGGAGTGTCACGTCGTGGCCACGGCGAACGAGTTCCTCGGTTAGCGTTGAAATCACGCGTTCCGTGCCTCCGTAAAGTTGCGGGGGCACTGACTCCGCGAGCGGAGCAATCTGGGCTATGCGCATTGGCTCTTCCTCGTTCAATGTTGGCGGCGGGGTACCCCGGCTACTTCCCGGGCGATTGAGTACATCCTAGACTCTGTCGCGTTGCGCGAATGTATCGCGGTTTCGTCCGAGATATTTCAAGGACGTGTCAGCAGGCAGGAGGAGGAGCCGAGAGGTGCGTGCTATAACGGGCCGGCGGCGACGAGCGACGGGCGTGATGTGGCACGCAACGAGGCTCCGGAATCGAGGAGCGCACGTCGCATCGCGGCGACCGCTCGAAACTGGATGCTCTTGGTCGCCTCCCTGGACCTGCCGATAGCCGAAGCTACAGCACCGACGTCATGACCGTCCAGGAACCTCATCACGATCACCTGTCGCTGGGTAGCGTTCAGTGTGGACAGGACTCTGTCGATCAAGTCGCGGTCGACTATCCGCTCATACTCCTTGTCCCGAACGCCCATCACGGACGACTCGTTAATCGGACCTTCGTTCCACCTCGCCGTCCGGCGAACAATATCGATCACCCGATTTCGGGCGATGCGAAAGAGCCATGCTTCGAACGGCACCCCGGACATCCTGTAATCCGGAAGCGCTCGCAACATCCTCTCAAACACGTCTGAAGCTGCATCGGAAGCCAGTTCCGGGTCTCTCAATCTCGCCAGGCAGAAGTGAAATACTCTCGGGTAACAGGCATCGTAAAGAACGGAAATAGCGTCATCGTCGCGCAGTTTTGCACGCTCGACTACATAGGCGTCGATCGGCGCTGGAAATGCCGCTGCTCCCGTGACGTTCGCTGTCATGGGCTCTAAGCGGCACGTTACGATCGGTCTCGTATCGTCTCCGATAACAGACTGGCCGCAATGATTTCAGGGGAGTGACATTCTGAGCAGCTTCTGGAGCTACAGAGAGGATTAGTCGGCGTAGAGCTCGCCGATCGCCGCCATGACGGCATCCGCCAATATCTTCCCGCCTGCCTGTGTCAGGTGCACTCCATCGTCTGCCCGTGCAATGACTCCCTCTCCTTCTGCCCCGGGCAGGACCTGCGAGTAGTTCCCGGCGTCGTCCGACGTGACACCCCATGTATCGACGAAGGTGACCCACGGGCGCTTCGCCGCCTCTTCCTGGAAGATCGTGTTGATCGCCGGCACGTTCGCCGCGAGCTTTTCCTGGCTTGAGTTCGGCTGACCAACCCATATCACGCGGCGCTCGGGCGCTTCCATCAGGTCCATTGCCTCGGCCACCAGCGCGCGATACTCCTCGGGGTCGGCGAAGAACTTTGCGTCGTTGGCGCCGATCATGAACACGACGAGGTTCGGGTTCTTCTCCGCCATCTCGGTGCGGATGTACGCCGGCCAGTCAAAGTATTCCGGCGTAATCAACCCGGAGCCGTTCTGGTACTCGGCTTCCGGCTGCGTCAGTGCCGCTCCCCGGGCGACCATTGCGTCGAAGAACCCCACCGACATGAAAAACGATGTCGAGTCGCCGTTGGACCAGAGCCGCACAGACGTGATCGAAGGCTTCTCGACACCCGATGCCACGACCGGCGTCGCCGCGGGGTCGGCCAGCGAAACCGACACTTCATCCACACCCGCCTGCGATCCGAGTCCAACCTGGGAACGAATCTCATCCAGGCCGCCAGCCTGGACACTCACGACGATCAGCGCGACGGTCAATCCCGCAGCCGCCAGGGCCAGAAAGAGGGGGAGGGCTGCGCCCCGTCTTTCGGGTGCAGCTGGCCAGGTGCGGATCTGGTCATCGCGCATATATTGAGTATGCGCCTAAGCGTTTACGCAGTCAAAATTGACCTTTCCCTACGGGATGTTCCTAAGATATGCGTCGTGGGACCATTAATCGCGCGCCTCCTGGCTACCGCGTCTATCACATTTATTCTCGCCTTCGTTGCGGGGTGTGAGGACGACGCTTCGAACAATGGCGATGGCGATGGCGGCCTCACCACTCGTCCGCTGCTATCCACCGATTACCTTGATGATGCTGCCACCGCCATGATCGAGTACGCACCGATTCCGGGACGGCCCAACGAGGCGATCGTCGCCAGCCAGTCCGGGCTCATCTACCGCGTCGCCCTCGATGAGAGCTTCGCGCCCGAGGAGTGGGGCAGCCTGAGCGACCTCGTCACCTTCGAAAACGAGCAAGGCTTGCTATCGGTCGCCTTCGCGCCCGACTTCGAGACCAGCGGCCGTGTCTACGCCTACTACACTCCAGGCACTCCCGAGCCCACCATCCTCGCTCGTTTCTCTGCGAGCCCGGAGGCCCTCGATGAGGACAGCATCGAGACGTTGATCGAAGTTGAAGAATTCGGCCCGAACCACAACGGCGGCCACATCGCCTTCGACGCCGAGGGCTACCTCTACATATCGCTCGGCGATGGCGGGTTGGCCGAGGACCCGCGCGAGAAGGGGCAGGCGCTGGACACGCTGCTTGGCAAGGTGATCCGGATCGACGTTTCGGGCAAGGAGAGCTACACGATCCCTCCGGACAACCCGTTCAGCGACGGAGACGGCCCTATCCGCGAGGAGATATTCGCCTACGGGTTGCGGAATCCGTGGCGGATGACTATCGACAGCGAGACGGGCGACGTCTGGCTGGGCGACGTCGGCCAAGGGCACTGGGAGGAAGTGAACCGGGTCACCGCCGGGGGAAACTACGGCTGGGACTGCCGCGAGGGCGACCACGAATTCGGCGACTCGGACCACGGAACGTCACAGGCACCATGCGACGGCGACTTCGTCCCCCCGCGCGCCGAATACGGCCGCGACGAAGGCAAATCAGTCACCGGCGGCGTCGTCTACCGCGGCGACGACATCCCGGACCTCGCCGGCAAGTACCTCTACGCGGACTTCTACACCGGCCGTCTTTGGGCCGTCGACACCGAAAGCGACGCCCCCGCCACGAAGCTAATGGACCTCGACTGGAACATCGCCTCCTTCACCCTGCTCCCCGACAGCGAAGCGGCAATCGTTACCTACGAGGACGGGGTGCACGTGCTGGCACGGGAGTGAGCGGAGTCGGTTGGTGCCGGGGGTGGGATTCGAACCCACACGCCCTTGCGGGCAGCGGATTTTAAGTCCACCGTGTCTGCCATTTCACCACCCCGGCGTAGATACGATTCTAGGCCAATGTGCGATGAAATGTCTCACGATTGCTAACATTCTGCTAACCAAGTGGGTAGGCCTGGGCGTCACGATTGGACGACACCAAGCCGGTTCCACTAGGTCACACAGAGTGATCTGCGGGGACGATCGGGACGAGATACAGCGATTTCCGAGTCCGCCACTGATGCTGTCGAATTAGCCTGCCGCGGGCAGGTTTCCGGAACTCACACACAAGCCTGACGGTGAGAAGATCACGGCCCGGGCGACGATACCCCGTCGTCAAAAACCTAACACCGTCAGGTCGATCGGCTTCACGGAGCGCTCGTCCCTTCGCGGCCGTAGTCGTCCTCGATGCGGATCACATCGTCAAGCTCAGCCGTCGACACCTCAAAGATGCGGGCTTCCTCGATAGCCTCAAGGCGATGGATTGCGCCGGGCGGTAGGATGACAACGGAGCCCGCCTCAGCCACGACTTCCTGATGCTCGTTCGGACGGTCGGCACTGCCGAGGACGTATTTTATGCGGCCGGAGTCGATGTATTGGGCTTCGTGCTTGCGCTCATGGTATTGGAGGCTCAGACGATGACCCGCCTTCAGCACCAGGATTTTGCCGGCATAACGCTCTGAGTGTGCGATCCACCGCTCTTCGCCCCATGGCTTGGGGACAACGCGAACATCGTCGGGCCGGATTACGATGGCTTCGGTTGGTGGATCTTGGGGCATGAGTGTCCGAGATTTAGCTGGTGCTCAGCTTAATTGAATCGTCCTGAATCCTTGGCTTCATGGCGGAATTGTACAACTAAGGTTGGCGCCGATAACACTCATTCTGCGACCTCTCTCTGTGGAGGGAGATGATGCCAAGTTGGCTTAGGCTGGAGTTGTAAGCGCATAGATCTGGGGGCTCGCCAAAGCAGCAAGCCGCGCTAGTACGAAGCCATTACAGGAACGAGAGGGTCAGCCGCGCCATAGTCCAGCGGGTCTGCGACGATCTTGTCGCGATAGCTCCAGATTGCATAGCCTACACCCCCTGCGCCAAAGAAGGCGTTCATCTTCGCGTTGAAGAAACCGGCCCGCTGCTGTGGTGTGTAACAGGCAGCATCGGAACAATTGCTCTTGATCCCCGCCTCTCCGATGAACAGTGGTTTGTTCAGTGAGTTGCACTGGTTAAACCGCATCTGCAAACCGTTCCACTGGTCGCCGGGCATTGCGACGGTCGGCGAATTGTAGTCGTGGTACTCGCACACATCAATTGAGGCGAGCGCGTGCAGGGACTTGTAGTCCTCGCCGGATGCTCCGCACTGACCACCACCCATCGTGCCGAAGCTGACGAGGTGATTGGGATCGAGTGACTGAATGTCGGTCGCTATGTCGTCGGCCATAGAGCGGAAGATAGTCGGGCTACCGCAGCCCCCTCCGCTCAGGCTGATTCCGGCCTCGTTCATGATCTGCCACATTAGTATCCGGTCGTCGTCTTTGTAGCGGTCAACGACAATCGCCGTGTAGTCCTTGAGTGACAGAGTGTAGTTGCCGTAGGGAGACAGGTAACCAGTCTTGTACCACGGCTCATGCTTGTCCCCCCCCTGCGTGCAGTCCGTCCACTGATTCTCCAGGACGGGGATGATCTTGATGTTGCGTTCACCGGCAAGGTTCAGTACGTGATCGAACCGAGAGAAATCAGTACCACTCGCCGTAAACAACTGGAACAGCCATAGGCGTATCGAATCGACACCCTGATGGGCTAGCTCGTTGAACCACGCAGCGAGGTCTGCGTCCGGCCACGATGCACCGCATCCCCGGTAAGGCGCGGCGCCCGGGGGGTCTATCGTCAGCAGATTGTAGCGATTCACGCCAACGAACCTGTAGGGATTACCGGCCAGGGAAAGGGATCGTCCGTTGGCCGTGACAAATCCGGAGGCCGGGCCGGGACCAGGCGGGTTACCCAGAGTGGGCGTTGGGGTCAGGGTTGGCGCTGCCGTAGGCGCCCGAGTGGGGATCGGAGTTGGCGTGGGCGCTGGTGTTGACACGGGTGTTGGCGTTGGTGTGGCAGACGCCGATGCAGTCGGCGCCGGAAGCGGTGGCAGCGTTGGTGATGGCACGATGGCCGGGGCCGTCCAACGCACGTTGAGCGACGGCCTGTTCGTGCTGGACTCCCTGGCCGCATAACTGGCCCCGTCGTGGGAAGAGCTCACAAGGTAGAAATCGAACGTGCCGTTTCCCGTAACCGCACTTGTCACGTTGAAGTCACTCCACGTCCTGAGGACAGAGTTGCCCTCGGAACTTCCGATGAGACCCCCGACACCGGGTGCGTTTGACCAGGTAGTCGTGCCTTCCGACCATGGACCGTTGACCCGGTGCACGAGGCTTGAATGGTCGGAGGGGTTGGTCACGAACAGGCCAAGCGTTGCTGACGTGACGGTAGCCCCATCAGGGATGCCCGTAACCCTGAAGCGAGTGAGCGTCCTCCGCACTGCCCTGTTGGCCCCTACTTCGAGGCTCGCCTTTGTTCCGTAATTTGATTTGGCCCGACTTTCCTGTATAAACGTATCCTCGACGGCGACGAAGCCCGCGCTCGAATTCGTTGCCGAGGCGGAGTCGGGGGTGGGTGTCGCGCCTGAGATCATGATCACCACCATGGCGATCCCGAGCCAGATCAACGGCCAGACTCTTTGTTGGGGCGTCCGAGTTGTTGTATCCATAACGAACAACAGACGCTTGAGCCCTTGATCGACTACACAAGTCGGCCGGTGTTTCGGGCACGTCAACCATAACTGCACTTACCATAACGTCCCCCTTTCTTCCCTCGCTTACATCCGGCGAGCTATTCGCGATCTAGAGGGAACTGCAGGGTGTAGGTTCGCGTGCTCCCGCGATTCATCGCGGCGGCCCCTAGCTGAATCACAATTCCATTACTTTCCTGGCAATCTAGTCAAACCATATTTACTTATGTTTACTCGTTATGATAAGAACTCGTACATAGTTAGATCGCCCTGCCCCACCAATATCGGACTTTCAACGTTTCGAGGGGGAAACATCTGGAATGCACCGTGGCCACATCGGCCGCCGCCATGGGCGGCGGCGTCACAAGATAGGTTCTTTTGAGCTTGCGTACGCTGCGCACCGGGGCGACCCCGTCTGATGGCCCAGGGCAGATTTGCGGCGCCGGACGCGGATGGCGCGCTTCCTCGCCGTTGGCTAAACGATCAGCGTGATCTACTCATAAAACATTCAATCTTGCCGCTTGGCCGTGAGAATGGAGTGATTCACATGGCCGTCGCCGACCGAGTCGATGCGGGCCTGGCGGAGCACCTGGCGAGAACCCAGAACGGGAAGGCCGAAATTCATGAGGCGCCCAGGAGGGCCATCGACGATGCCCTGGTTCGGATCTTCCGAGTTGAAGACACACACTATGCGAACTGGTCGCACGCCGAAAACCGGCCGGATCAGTCCGCACGTCGCGTGCTGACACCCGCTCAAAAACTGACTGGCGTTGCCTTGCTCGCTGCGCTTTTGGCCGGATTGGGATTCATGCTGCAAGACACCGTGGTGTTTGTGTTCGCACTCATCACGGGGTTCTACCTCATCTCCGCCCTGTACAAATCAGGCCTGGTGCTACTTCAAATCGCGAAACCGCGCGAAACCCCGATTTCGGACGATGAAGTACGCGAACTGGTGGACGAGGACCTACCCTGTTACACCATCCTTGTGCCGCTGTATCAAGAGGCCAATGTCCTTCATGGTCTTATCGCCGGTTTGGAAGCTCTCGACTATCCAAAACAGAAACTGGATATCAAGCTACTCCTGGAGGAGGACGACACCGAAACGCGGGAGGCCGTCGATCGTGAAGCGCTGCCTCTCCATTTCCAGAAGTTGATCGTTCCCAGAGACGGTCCTAGAGGGAAACCGCGTGCGTGCAATTACGGACTTCGCCAGGCGAAAGGCGAATACTGTGTGATCTTCGACGCCGAAGACCAGCCCGATCCCGATCAATTAAAAAGAGCAGTGGTTGCGTTCCGCAAGAGCACAGATAGAACAATCTGTGTGCAGGCCAAACTCTCATTCTATAACCACGATCAGAACCTCCTGACCAGATGGTTTGCAAACGAATACCTGACGTTGTTCGACCTGTACCTCCCCGCCCTCAATGCATTGAACACCCCTATACCCCTGGGCGGGACCTCCAACCATTTCTGGACTGATGCGCTGCGCCAGGTGGGCGGCTGGGACCCCTTCAATGTCACCGAGGACGCGGATATAGGAATACGGGTGGCCAGGGAAGGATGGGAGACGAGAGTTATCGACTCCACCACGTATGAAGAAGCGACGAGCCAGCTGGGGAACTGGATCAGGCAGCGGTCGAGGTGGATCAAGGGATTCATGCAAACATGGCTTGTCCATATGCGAAATCCGCGGAGGCTCTACTCCGAAGTCGGGGCTATGGGTTTCCTTGGGATCCAGGTGATGATCCTGGGCACCTTTCTTGCCTGCTTCATTAACCCGGTCATGTGGCTAGTTTTGCTGGCATGGTATGTCACCCATGCGGCGGGCATCCAGGAAGCTTATCCGGCGCCGGTCCTATACCCGGCGGTGATCGCCCTCCTGGCAGGCAACATGGCTTTTGTTTATGCGCCCGTTATAGCCTGCCTCCGGCGTGGCTATGGCGAAGGTGTCAAATACGCGCTGGTCATCCCCCTGTATTGGGCTCTCATGAGCGTTGCCGCCTGGAAAGCACTGTATGAACTTGTCTTCAAACCACATTACTGGCAGAAGACCCGGCACGGGCAGGCACAGACCTCGGTGGTCAGAAACTCGCAGCCAACTGGGCTGCCGGCGGTGTCGCCGGGGACCTTAGCCTTTCAGGAGGCATCGGCCTCACAGGGGATAGCCTTACTGGAGGCATCTACGTTGCATGGAACATCGGCCCTCCAGGAGGCACCAGTGTTCCGTGAGACATCAGAGGTACCGGAGTTAATCAGTGTCAGCGATCAATAGCCCGAAGTTCGCGCGAGACCAACTCGCTAACGTGGCCGGCTTAGCGACGCGGGCTGAATCGATGGCCGCGGAGGTCACCGTGCCGGCCTGGCTGGTTTTCCTGGCTGCGACTGCCCTTGGGAGCTGGGCGCTGTGGCTTTATTCGGAGGCCGACCGCACACTGGCTTACGGCGACGCCATAGCTCACCTCAATGTCGCGCGGTCGGTGGTCGACTCGGCAACCCCGTCGTTGTCGCAGTTAGGTGGCGTCTGGCTCCCGCTCCCCCATTTGCTCATGCTACCGACCATTTGGAACGATACGCTGTGGCACACAGGGCTCTCCGGCAGCATCGTCTCGGTGCTCGCCTTTGGTCTCTCCACGGCATATATGTATCGGACCATCCTTGCCCTCACCCAGAACGGGCTCGCCGCGCTGCTGGGGTCGGCCCTGTTCGCGACCAACGCAAACTTACTTTTCTTGCAGGCGACGCCGATGACCGAGGCCCTGACAATCTTTCTTGTCCTGGGAGCGACATTCCATCTCCTTCGGTGGGCGCAAGGCGGTTCTCTGATTCATTTCCTGCTGAGCGCCACTTTCGTCCTCGCGGCGACAATGACCCGATATGAGGCCTGGATCCTCGTACCAGCAGGACTTGCAGTCGTCGCGGTGACTTCATTTCAGCGAAACCGCACCCTTGGACACGTGGAGGGTTTTTCGCTGGCGTGGGGAACCCTGGCCTTCTATGGCATCTTCCTGTGGTTCGTGTACAACCAGGTAATCTTTGGAGACGTGCTGTACTTCTCATCTGGATCGGGCGCAGCCACGGGCTATGCCAATCTGGTAGAAGCCGACGGTCTCTTGCCGACAAAGCACGACCCCGTCCTCTCGGCGTCCGTCTTTGGGTGGACCGTTATCGACAACGTCGGCCTGCCGCTCGTCGTGGCCAGTGTGGCAGGCTCTGCGCTTCTGATGGTCAGTCGTCTTCCACTTGGGATAAAGCTGGCAGCGCTACTCCCTTTTTCGCTTTTCGTCTTTCATGTCGTATCCCTGACCGCCGGGCAATCAGTGGTCTGGAGCCCCCACTCGTTCCCGAACGATTTCTACAACACGCGATATGGTCTGCTGGTGTTGCCCGCAGCGGTAATCGCGGCGAGTTACCTGGCGGCTGGTCGGCTGAGGTCTTTTGGCCCCTTCGTTCTGGCCGCTGCGCTCCTGCCGCAATTGCTGGCGCTTCCCTCCATGGCAGGAGGAATCACAGACATCGAAACTCAGGCGGTCGAAAGACAAGAGTTCGCCGACGCATGGGTTGATTCGAACTTCCCTATTGTGAACGCGGGGAAGCAAGTCACGCTGACGGAGGCGTCGATCTTTGGCCTTAGCTACGAGAGAGTTGACGTGGCCGCAAATTGGATTGGCGAACACGCGCGAGACGGCAAGATCCTGGTATCTGCTCAAGCCAATTCTATCCTTATGTTCCGCTCCGGCCTGCCGCTCTCTCGCTTCATCAGTGAAGGCAATAAGCCGTATTTCAGCGAGGAGTTGCAGTCTCCTGGACGTCATACTCGCTGGATCGTGTATCAGCCAGAAGGAGCAGTGGATGATGCCGTTCGCCCTTTGGTGGAACCTGATGGACCGGCCGGCTTCCAGCTTGCTTTCGAGGGCGGCGGCTTCCAGGTATTTGAACGATCCGACGCGTTGCCTGCTGTCCCAGATAGCCAGAACGGATCTCAATCAGTGCCCGTTGGAGGGTCGTGGCCATGAAGTCACTCGCATTTCGCCTAAAGTACGTGCCCCTAATCCTCTTCGTCGCGCTGCTTGCGCTATCGAATACTGGAAATACGCAGAATGCCCTGGCTTCGCCGCCGCCCGAGTTTGAGAATCTACCACTGATTTCCGGACTCAACGAGCCTATGTCCTTCCGATTCCTGCCGGACGGCGATCATTTTCTGGTGGCAGAGAAGGCTGGAATCATCAGAGTCTTCCACATCGACTTGACCGAGGCACCAGTGCCGTTCTTGACGCTGCCGGTTTCGACCACCGGCGAACAGGGACTCCTGGCCATTGAAGTGGACCCCGACTTTGCGCTGAACGGGGACGTCTACGTTTATTACACAACGCCCGCTGGTTTCAACCGCCTTTCCAAGTTCACATCATTTGACTTCGGTCATACAGCAAACCCGAATTCCGAAGTTGTGCTCCTCGAGTCAGACGTGCCTTCAGATACGGCGCATCACGGCGGCGACATCCACGTCGGTGCTGCCGGCGAGATATGGCTGACAATGGGCGAGAACCTCAATCCCGGCAACGCTCAGAACCTCGGCAATATGCACGGGAAGATCATGAGAGTAAACAAGGACGGCACCATTCCCGCTGATAATCCCCACTTGGGTGACCCAACGGCCAACGATGCCATCTGGGCCCACGGCCTCCGCAACCCGTTTCGCTTTACCCTCTTGCCGAACGGCAAACCGCTCGTGGCGGATGTCGGTCAAAACGCGTGGGAGGAACTTAACATCATCGAAAAGGGCGCCAACTACGGCTGGCCGCTTCAGGAAGGACCGTGCACCAGCTGCCCCTATACGAACCCGGCATTCGCTTACCCAAACACGTTGGGCTACGCGTCGGTCACGGCCGCTATGGTCTATTCCGGGAGCACGTTCCCGCCCCAGTACCAAGGCGCAGTCTTCTACGGCGATTACGCCATCGGTTGGATTCGCTACCTCGTCTTCGACGAGAACTACGAGACCGTGATTTCTGATAACGACTTTGAGCCTTATGCGGGAACCGTCGTCGATATGCAGCAGGGTCCGGATGGCAGCCTCTACTATGCAACTATCTTTCCCGGCGGTCTCCACAAGATCGCACCTTCGGGCGGAAACAGGGCACCGGTTGTACAGGCGTCCGCCGATCCCACGGCCGGACTCCCTCCGTTGTCTGTCGATTTCTCATCGGCCGGCACCTACGACCCGGACGGGGATCCCCTGTCCTACCTATGGGAATTCGGTGACGGCGCGACATCAACCGATCCTAACCCCAGCCACGAGTACACATCTGCGCCATCTGCCTCGCCCCCCAGTGATACAGTCGGCCATTGGACGTTCGATGAGCCGCCGGGTAGCACCACGGCCGCCGATTCATCTGGCAACGGCAACCATGGAACGCTTGTCGACATGGACGCGCAGACCGCCTGGGTGGCAGGGAAGGTGGGTGGAGCCATCAACCTCGACGGGTTGGATGACTATGTAAGCACGGGGTTCGTTACCCAACTCCCCAGTTGGAGCGTTGCTGCCTGGGTGAAGAGTCCCGCTGCGCCCGCAGCAACGGGAGAAAAAGCACCGATATACCGGGGACAAGCCTTTCACTTCCACTGGAATCACCCCGACCCAGTTCATCGAGGAGCGTCCACCGTAATGGTGGGTGGCGAGTGGCACGCCGCGAGTTTCGGCGACTTGCAGCCAGACAGGTGGTATCACCTTGCTTCGATGTACGACGGCGAAACGATGAAGACATACAAAGACGGCATATTGGTCACTGCCAACACGACACCCTCCGGCCCTACAGAATACGAGAGCATGCCCCTTCTGTTTGGGAAACACGCCAACGACTTCTTCGGCGGCACTATCGATGATGTCCGCATTTACGGCAGGCCCCTTTCGACTCAAGAAATAGCTTCACTTGCCGGCGGGAACATGTACTCGGCGACGTTGACGGTCAGCGATACGCAGAAATCTTCGATAAAGACCCTGGGGATCGCTGTCGGAAACGAACCGCCGACAGCAACGATTGACTCGCCAAGCGAAGGATCGACCTACGACGCGGGAGACTCGATATCCTTCGGTGGTTCGGGCAGCGATCCGCAGGACGGGATCCTGCCCGCCAGTGCGCTGTCGTGGAAAGTGATCTTTCATCACCTTGAGCACGTACATCCTTACTTGGGTCCGATTCAAGGCCAAGCAGACGGCAGCTTCTTGATCACGACGGATGAGATGAACAATGCCGACACATGGTACGAGGTACAGCTCACGGTGACGGACTTAGGCGGTCTGAAACATACGACATCCAAGAATATCTACCCCAATCTCGTGGAGTTGACGGTCAACAGCAGTCCTGCCGGATCGCAGTTCACGGTCGATGGGCGTCCGTATAACGATGTGCTTAACGAGCAGGCTGTCGTTGGAGTCGAGAGAGTTCTGCACGCTCCCTCTCCTCAATTCATTGGGGGGGTCAGGTACAAGTTCGATCAATGGTCAGATGGCGGGCAGCAAACACATGCCATCGTTACCCCAGGCGTTGATACAACTTACACGGCTAATTTCGTGGAATGGCCGCTTCCCCCGCCACCGTGGCTCACTACCGACGTTGGCGGTGGCTTGCCCGGATCGGCGGAGTACAATGGCGGCGTCTTCACGCTAACCGGCGCTGGGTCCGACATCTGGGGGGAATTGGACGACTTCCGCTACGTCTATCAGCCGTTGTCTGGGAATGGAGAGATCATCGCTAGAGTCACATCCCAGACGCCCACCGATGGTTGGGCCAAGGCCGGGGTGATGATCAAGGAGTCCGCAACGGTGGGCGCTCCCTATGCGCTGTTGGCCGTTACGCCATCAAATGGATACGCGTTCCAGCACACCGTAGAGACTAGCGTGTCAGGCGAGCCTTATGCCTTCCCGAACGCGTGGATGAAACTGACGCGGAGTGGCAACGCTATCGAAGCTTACACATCAACAGACGGCGTGGTCTGGGATGTGATGGGGGCAGGAACAGTTCCAATGGCCACAGACGTGACGGTCGGACTGTTCGTTAATTCACACAACCCGTCGGCGCTTGGCACTGTCACTTTTGACAATGTGACGGTCACCGATTTCCCGCCGCCGGACCCACCACCACCTCCTCCGTGGGTTACCACCGACATTGGCTCTCCTACCATTCCTGGGTCTGCGCAGTACGCCAGCGGCGTCTTCACTCTCAGTGGCGCCGGAACTGATATCTGGGGCGAATTGGACGAGTTCCACTACGTCTATCAGCCGGTGTCTGGGAATGGAGAGATTATCGCCAGAGTTACATCGCAGACGCCTACAGATGGTTGGGCCAAGGCCGGGATAATGATCAAGGAGTCCGCCACAGCTGGCGCTCCATATGCGTTGTTGGCAGTGACGCCAGCAAATGGATACGCGTTCCAGCACACCGTCGAGACCAATGTGTCAGGCCAGCCTTATGCTTTCCCGAACGCGTGGATGAAACTGACGCGGAGCGGCAACACTATCGAGGCTTACACATCACCGGACGGGATCAGCTGGAGTGCCATGGGGTCAGCGACAATCCCTATGACCACGGCCGCAACGGTCGGATTGTTCGTTAATTCACACTGGTCGCCGCTCAGCACCGTCACTTTTGACAACGTAAGCGTCACAATGGCGCCAGATCTGGACGCCGACGGCGTTTCCGACGCTGGCGACAATTGCCCGGCCTGGCCCAACCCGGGCCAGGCGTCTTTGCCGTGGCCGGTTCCTGTAGGTGACGCAGATTGCGATGGATTCACAGCAACGATCGAGGCGTTCGTGGGCACGGACGCAGCCAAGCATTGCTCCAATACCTCAGCGACAAACGACGAATCAATGGACGCCTGGCCGACGGATTTCAACGACAGTCGGTTTACAACCCTGGCGGATGTAAACATGATGTCGGGGTCATACAACAAGCTGAAAGTGAATAGCGACGGTTACAATGGTCGGTTCGACCTGAACGCAAGTGACAGCGTGACGCTTTCGGATGTGGCTTTGATCGCCCCGTTCTACAACAAGAGCTGCACATGAACAGATCCATCCGAGTCACTACCTCTCTCAAACGCACACGTTCACCGAGGTAGCGGTTACTCGCTTCGTTAGACTTGT
>Ga0105347_1000557_pt1 | contig 17494 bp, 14 predicted proteins | sample EasRivMeERMLT890_FD_89677 | JGI IMG/M metagenome (GOLD analysis project Ga0105347, IMG submission 89677) | Soil microbial communities from meander-bound floodplain in the East River, Colorado, USA - East River MetaG ERMLT890 | ecosystem: Environmental > Terrestrial > Soil > Floodplain | place... | reverse complement strand
GCGCGACGAGTCTTAACCAGGTCTGAGGAACTGAGGAGTTGGCAAACTCAATCCCTGGTGAAACTCGTGAGGGGTTAGCATTTATTCTTGTCTCCTTTCAGACAAACGCCGGCACCCGTCGGATCTCGATTCACCCTGGTTGCAAACTTGGTATGAATTGGTTTGTGATTTCTGATTCAGTTTAGACGTACCCCATTGGAAATTTGCACGTCCGTGTTTTTCCCGCCGTCGTCCTGAAAACTCGAACAAACTTTTCTCCGCGTTTCTATTTTCCGAGCCGCAACTCCCAGCAAATTGTGGAATAACGTGTGCTCTCCAAGCTTGGCACGTCCTTTGTGTAACCACGCGACAGCGGGCCGATTTTGATTAATTAAAGGAGGCATATGAAAACATTTGTTTGGTCCCTTCCATTATTGTTCGGACTGAATGTTTTTTTCGCAGCATGCGACGAACCGCGACGAGAACCCACAACCCAAAACGCGACCAAGATGAGCGACGGAGATTTGGAGAAAGCCATTCGTGCAAAGCTTGAAAGCGACGTGCAATTGAAGGATGCGAAATTGGACGTCGACGCTGATGTTGACAAGAACGAAGTAACGCTTTCCGGGACAGTGCAATCACAGGACATGCGAGCGAAAGCCGTTGACTTGGCGAAAAGCGCGCAAGCCGGCATTACCGTCAACGACAAGATCGAAGTGAAACCGGCGGGGTAAAGTAACTGGACCCACCATAAAAAATTCAGCAAACAAAAGGGAGGCATCATGAATAAAGACCAATTTAAAGGCAGATGGACTCAATTCAAAGGCGAGCTAAAGAAGCAGTGGGGCAAATTTACCGATGATGACTTGCTCCAAATCGAGGGTGATTACCAAAAGTTTGAAGGAGCGCTGCAAGCAAAATATGGCGACCAGAAGGAAGAGGTAAGCCGCTGGGCCGACCAATGGTTTGAACGGCAGGACACCGCTCCGGAAACGGCACGGCGGGGAAAAGCCCTCTAAACTTGACCTACTTCTCCCTGTGGGGAGGGATTATTAAGGAGAGGAATTTGTGGAGAAGCAAGCTGGTCCCATGAACAACGGGACGACGCAAGATCGGTTTTCTCATGGCAGTAATCAGAACGAAGTGATTTGCGGACTGGTACTTGCCGGCGGAGAAGGCCAACGCCTTCAGCCTTTCATCAAATCCCTGGGAATGGGCACGCTGCCAAAACAGTATGTCAACTTCACGGGCACCGATTCGATGCTGGAGAACACATGGCAGCGTGCCAAAAAACTAATTCCTTCTGAGCGTGTATTCACGGTGATCAGCGAGCCTCATTTAAGGCATCCCGAGGTGCGGCAACAACTGTCCGCTAGATCTCCGAACACGGTAATTATCCAGCCCGAGAATAAGGAGACGGCCCCCGGGCTTTTGCTCCCGCTCATGCATTTATACAAACGGTATCCGAGTTCGGTGGTCTTGGTTCTACCGTCAGACCATTTCGTGTTGGAAGAGGATCGGTTGATGGGGCAGGCACGCCTTGCATGCCTGGCTATCAAGCAGGACGTGTCACGGCTGGTCCTGTTAGGGGTCAAACCGGACAGGGAGGAACCTGAATACGGCTATATCGTGCCGGGTAAAAAGGCCGGAATTACCCACCCTGCCATGTCCGAAATTTCATTATTTATCGAGAAGCCGGACCCCAAGACCGCCCGGCGCCTGATGCAAGGCGGCGGCTTGTGGAACACCATGATCATGGCCTTTCACACTGGGACGATGCTTCATTGGGTCAGCAGATTCGCACCCGTCCTCTATCAACAGTTTCAGCAAATCTACCAAGCCATCGGGACGCCGGACGAAAACCGAGTAGTGCGAGATACTTATCAGCAAATGCAACCGATCAATTTCTCCAAGGAACTGCTCGAGCCCTTGGTCAAACATTGTCCGTCGAATCTATTGGCACTTTGCATCCGCGATGTCTTGTGGAGCGATTGGGGTACCGCGAGTCGTGTAATGGATGTGCTCAGAAAGACCGGATCCATTGGCCAGCTCAACGGGTTTTCCAACGGCGCCGAGAAAAGAGCGCAGAATCGACGGTCCGCAATCTCCCGCTGCAATGACCACGATCTCCAGCCGTTTTCAGCCAGAGTAGCGGCTTTTCGGCGGGCGCGTCAGCCTACGAAGGAGGGCCGCGCAAATAATTTGTCTGTTCACGATCGCATTTCATGAAAGGAGGTCTTATGGGAACAATCCTCATAATCATTCTCATTTTGTTACTTCTAGGAGCACTGCCCACTTGGCCCTACAGCTCGGGCTGGGGATACTATCCAAGCGGCGGCTTGGGGGTCGTTTTGCTGATCATCATTATCTTGCTCGTTATGGGACGGGTCTGACGCGAAAATATCGCGCGGCGCAAGCGACAGATAGAGCAAGCATCCGTCACAGCGGGCCTTTCTGTAGTTAGGCGAAGGCAAACTTATTAACTCATTAACAATTAACAGGAGGAAACCGAATGATTAACAAACTAAAAATATCGTCAATCGCGCTGATGACTCTCTTGGTCCTGAGCGGCTGCACAGCCATGACCGGCCAGACCACAGGCGAGCTTGTGGATGATTCGACGATCACGGCATCGGTCAAAGCCAAACTCGTGGGCGATAAGGCCGCGAATCTTACGCGCATTGAGGTCGATACCACCAACCAGGTAGTTACGCTCAACGGTGTCGTCGAATCAGCAGATCAAAAAGCCAAAGCGGAACAACTCACCCGCCAAGTCGGTGGAGTCAAAAGTGTGAAGAATAATCTTCAAGTTCAGAAACAATCCTAACCAACCGACGTGAAATAAAAGAGGATAGTAAGATGACTAGAAACAATAATGAGAGAGAGACGTTTGGAAACGACGAATCGGCGGGTTTTGGATACTTGCTGATCGGCATTGGCATCGGTGTGGTGGCCGGTCTGTTTCTCGCTCCCCGCTCCGGGGAAGAGATGCGAGAGGATATTCGCCACCGCACCCATCAAGGGATGGACTATCTAAATCAGCAGGCGGAAAAAGCTCGCGATAGCGCCGAAACGGCTATTACCAAAGGCAAAGAATGGATCGGCCGGCAAGCCGAGGCTGTTCAGTCCGCCGCCGAGGCGAAAAAACCTTCCCACGAGCGAATCTAACCCATGTCCCCATATCCCGGCATCGTGCCGGGATATGGGGTCCGAAGGATAGACTATGAACACATCCTATCAAGCTAAAAAGTTTAATTTGTCCGGCCTGAACGGTATCTCCGATCAAACGCTGGAGATGCACTTCAAGCTTTATGAAGGCTACGTCAAGGAAACCAACCTGCTGCAGGAGAAAATTTCAGCGATTCTAAAAGACGGCAAGGTCGATCAAGAAGAGATGCCGGCCTATTCCGAACTGAAACGGCGCCTGGGTTTCGAATACAACGGCATGGTGCTGCACGAATACTATTTTGGCAACCTGAAAAAGGGGGGCGGTGACAAACCCAAAAGGGGCTCTTCGTTGGTCAAGGCTATGGAGGAGAATTTCGGCAGCTACGATATCTGGAAGACGGATTTTGCCGGCACCGGCAAAATGCGCGGCGTCGGCTGGGCGATTTGCTACCAAGACCCAATCAACGGCCACTTATCCAATCATTGGGTATCATTGCATGAGATCGGCAACGTTGCCGGCTACCGCCCGGTGTTGGTTATGGACGTGTGGGAGCATGCCTTTATATTAGACTACAAGCCTGCCGAACGCGCAAAATACATCGAAGCTTTTTTTGCTAATATCGACTGGCACGCCGTTGAAGAGCGCATGCAAACCCCGGCAGCCGAGAAGTCCACGCGCGCCCGCGCCGGCTAAAGCTCGCTAGGGGCATGACATGAACGTCGGCAAAAAAATCTCCCGGATAAAAACGATCGTCATCGTCGCTTCCACCACGTGTGCCATTCTCGGTTTGGCGACGGGCTGCGCTCTAGAGGCTGGCTCAAAAACGTCTCGCCAGCCGTCGAGAGAAGCCCGGGCGCCAAACGCTAAGTCCCTCGATGCGCGACAGACAGCGAGGCTTCAAAGCATCATGATTCCTCTATTGCGCGCCGGCAACAAGACGGCATCGCTCAAGGAAGTTAGGATCGGTGTCATTGAAGACGCCAACATTAACGCCGCCAATGCCGGGGGCGGCGAGTTCTACGTCACCACGGGTTTACTGCAAAAAGCCAACGATGATCAACTGAGGGGCATACTGGCGCACGAGATAGCTCATGACGATCTAGGTCATGTTGCGCGAGCCCAGGTATTAGGGGTCGGGTTGAATCTCGGTGTGATTCTATTGGAGCAAATCATTCCCGGGAGCAGCGCGATCACACCCATCGCAGGGACGTTAGTCGCCCGCGCGTACAGCAGGTCAGAAGAATTGGCTGCCGATCGCCATGCAGTGGAGATCTTGCAGCGCGCCGGTTACTCGGAAAACTTAATGATAAACGCGCTTAGCTGGATTTTGCAATCCTCACCCGCAGACGGCGGCGGATTTCTTTCGACGCATCCGGCAACGTCGGAAAGAATCGCTGCCCTGCGGCAACCACACTAGGTTGTGCGGGCTTGATCGTAGGATTTTTCCTGATAGGGCAGTAGTGGTTTTTCCTACAACCAAAAACCGGTCTAACGCTAATAACATTGGATTTGCCGCTTGCCGTGCCGTCGCACCGATTGAACGATCACTTTGGCTGTTCACGGGGGCCCGTAAGGGGAACTATAGGATTGCCGGAGATTCTGTCTCGCATGGCATCTATATTGCTCATTTACATTTAGGATGAGTGAAGTGAGTGTTTGACTCTTTGCCGAAATCCGCCAACTAATGACGGTTATGGGTAGAGGTCAGCAAAGGGGCGCAGCGTTTTGGAGAAAAATATACTGATCGTTGACGACGAAGAGAACCTTTTGTTGCTCCTTGAGAGAATTCTCAGCAAGCAGGGCTACCAGGTTATGACGGCAAAGAACAGTTACGACGCCCTTGCCTTATTGGAAACCAGGGTTTTCCAACTGGCTATTCTCGATATCAAGATGTTTCCCATCGATGGAGTAGTACTGCTTCAAGAAATCAAAAGCCGGCGTCCCGCCATCGAAGTTATCATGATTACGGCCTATCCGACGGTTGATACGCGTAACGAATGTATGAAAAAAGGTGCTTCCACTTATCTGACCAAGCCAGTGGATATTCAGGAACTCAAAAGCACCGTCAACGGTCTGTTGGCTCACTAAGGACCGTGGAACAATCCACTCCGCTCGGTTATTTTCCCCATCCTGACAACCATTTCGTGGCGCAATAGCGAGACCCGGCGAACCATGGCGTTTCCCTTTCCAACATCGTTTCGCCACGTGCCGGGCCAACGCAGAGGCGCCGCGCTGTCATTTGCTCGTTGATGCGCGTTGTCACTTCTTTACTTCCGGCATGCTTTAGATTTAGATATCACGCAAAAAAGACTCGCAACGCATTGGTTCGCCAAGTTTCGCTGGAGAATGAAGTACAATGAAAAACTTGGATCGAGGATTGTTGTCTGCAATAGCACTGGTAATCCTCATCTTGCTCCTCAATACCTGGTTCGCCTATCACAACATCCGACAGATGCACGACGATGCTCGGATCGTTGATCACACGCATAAGGTGCTGGCTGCTTTAGAGAGTATCATTTCGTTGGCGAAGGACGCCGAAACCGGCCAGCGTGGTTACATTATTACCGGCGAACCATCCTACCTCGAGCCGTATAACGCCGCCGTTAGCGCGATCCAGACACCGGTCAAGGCCCTGGAAAATCTCACCCAGGACAACCCAACGCAGCGAGCGCGTATTCCCTCGTTGAAGGAGCGCCTCGCGAACCGGCTAAAGATCCTTGAGGAACGTCTAGTTCTGCGAAAGGAAAAGGGGTTCGAAGCCGCGCGAGAGGCCATCTTAACCGGCAGAGGCAAAGCCGAGATGGACGAACTGCGCAAACAGGTCGACGAAATGGCCGCGGTTGAGCAGCAATGGTTAAAGGCCAGATCGGACCGGTCCGAGCGCACGTATCAAGTCGCCCTCTTAACCACTGTCATTGCAGATGTTTTCGCCTTGGTCATGGTCCTGGCATTTATTTTCTTGCTGCGACGGCATTTGCTTGCGCGGGATCGCGCCGCGGCAGCCATCCACGAGCAGCGGGAGACGTTCCGAACCGCCATTGCCAGTATCGGCGATGCCGTGATGACCACGGACACGCAGGGGCAGGTCACCTACCTGAATGCCGTGGCCCAATCCCTGACGGGCTGGACCCTGGAAACCGCGGCGGGCCACCCGCTGGAAGATATCTTTCATATCGTCAATGAGCAGACACGGGCTCCAGTGGAAAATCCGGTGGCGAGAGTCTTGCGGGAAGGAGTCATCGTCGGGTTAGCCAATCATACCCTGCTCATCGCCAGGGACGGCACCGAACGGCCCATCGACGACAGCGCCGCCCCGATCAGGGACCGGAGCGGAAATACCGTCGGAGTCGTCATGGTCTTCCGCGATGTCACGGATCGGCGGCGTGCTGAAATCGCGCTCCAAGAAGCTAACGTCCGGCTCGAAGAACGGGTGCGCGAACGAACGGCGGCGCTTGTAGAAGCCAACGCGAAGTATCAGGCCATCTTCGATCAGGGCCTGTTTGCCGGCCTCCTAACACTTGACGGCACGGTGATTGAGGCAAATCGTTCTTCCCTCGAAGCCTGCGGGTTCACGCGTGAACAGGTCATCGGCAAACCGTTCTGGGAGACCGGGTGGTGGAACCGCTCGCCCGAGGTCCAGGCGTGGATCAAAGCGGGATTTAACCATGCGCTTCAGGGCCGCACGTTTCATGGCGAAACGATCTATTTCACCGCTGACGGGAGCGAGCGGGTGGTAGATTTTGCCTATATGCCCATCAAGGGCGATACAGGAAAACTGCTCTTCGTCGTCCCCACCGGGCTGGATATTACGGAGCGGAAACGGGCCGAGGAAGCACGCAAAGCCGCGGAAGCGCTACGCGAGAGCGAGCAGAAGCTCCGCCAGCACGCACAGGAGTTGGAACAGCAACTGATCGCTTCCGGCCGTCTGGTCTCTCTCGGCGAAATCACCGCTTCGATGGCCCATGAGTTCAACAACCCGCTCGGAATCGTGCTGGGGTTTGCCCAGGATCTGCTGAGTGAGACCGATCCGTCGAGCACGCAGTATCGAGCGTTGCAAATTATCGATGAGGAAACCAGGCGCTGTCAAAAGATCATACAAGAGCTCTTGCAGTTCGCTCGACCGAGCAGCGCCGAGTTCTGCCCGGTCGACATTAAGCAGATCATCGAGAAGACGATCAACCTGGTGGCTAACCATCTCTATAAACAGAAAATCGAGCCGGCCATTCTTATCGATGACAATCTGCCCAAGATAGTTGCGGATCCGCAGCAGATCGAGCAGGTCTTGGTCAATCTTTATCTAAATGCCATTGACGCGATGCCGGAGGGCGGTAAGCTGAGGGTAGGAGCGAAGATGGAGCACCTGGACGGGAACGCCCCGACGTTGGTGATAATGGCAACGGATACCGGCTTCGGTATTGAAGCGTGCGACTTGCCGAAAATTTTTCAACCCTTCTTTTCGGCGAAAAAGGGCAGAGGCATGGGATTGGGTCTCTCTATATCCGAACGCATCGTCAAAAATCATGGGGGGAAAATCAACGTCGAAAGTCAGCCCGGACACGGGACGACTTTCAGGCTTTATTTACCGTTGGATCATCAGCCCCAGGAAAGCAATTCCGTTACGGCAACCTAATTGTCGAGGTGGTCAGAGGCTGCATCAATGCAAAACCCTCAATCTTCGGCCTGCGATTGGTTAATCGGCGGCGGTGAGATGGGCCGATTGATTCGTTCAATGGACTGGTCGAAGACGCCGCTCGGTCCGATCGAATCATGGCCTCAAAGCCTGCGAAGCGCGATCAGTATTCTACTGCCCTCTCGAGCTCAGATTGTTCTCTTCTGGGGTCACGATCTAATTGCACTCTATAATGATGCTTATCGGCCGGTCTTTGGGGCGAAGCACCCATGGGCTCTCGGCAGACCAGCGCGGGAATGCTGGAATGAGATCTGGGATGACTTACTTGGGCCGCTATTCGAGAATGTTATAGCAACCGGCGAATCATTTTGGGCCAAGGATCATCAATTCCTCCTCGAACGTCACGGCTACGTTGAAGAGACGTATTTCGACGTCTCCTATGATCCCATTCGAGATGAGAGTGGCCAGGTCGGCGGCGTCTTCTGCATCGTCAGCGAAACCACTGAACGCGTGCTGAGCGAACGCCGGCTGGGCATGCTACGGGAATTAGGAGCCGACCTGGCAGCGATCAATACCGAAGATGAGCTGTTCTCCACTATTCGGTCCCGTTTGGACGCCAACGCTAAAGATCTCCCCTTTGCATTGGTCTATCTATGCGAGGCCGACGGAAAGCATGCGCGGCTAGCATGCGCTCATGGCGCAACTGCCGGCGATGCTGTTGCGCCCATAGTCATCGATCTCGACTGGGAAAATGGGATATGGCCGGCACCACAGCTTCTCGCCACCGCTGCACCCGTGACCGTGGATGATCTCGCCGCACGCTTCGCTGCTATCCCCACCGGGCCCTGGGACAAACCTGTTAGGCAGGCAGTCATTTTCCCGATCGCTCAGCAAGGTCAGGATCGTCCAGCGGGTTTTTTGATCGCGGGAATCAACCCGTATCGACCCTTTGATACAGCGTACCGGGGATTCATCAATCTGCTGGCGGGCCAGGTCTCGGCCGCTCTTGCCAGTGCGCGCGCCTACGCGGAAGAACGCAAACGTGCTGAAGCGCTGGCCGAGCTCGACCGCGCTAAGACGGCGTTTTTCTCCAACGTGAGCCATGAGTTTCGCACACCGCTCACGCTCATGCTCGGGCCCCTCGATGACGTTCTAGCGAAGCCTGAAGGTCAAGTCTCGGCCGAGAACCGCGAGCTTTTGACCATCATGCACCGCAATGGCCAGCGGCTGTTGAAGCTGGTGAATACCTTGCTTGATTTTTCCCGCATCGAGGCGGGCCGGATCCAAGCAGTTTATGAGCCGGTGAATTTGGCCGCTGACACCGCCGCTCTGGCAAGTGTATTCGGTTCGGCGATGGAAAAGGCAGGAATGCGGTTAATCATCAACTGCCACCCGCTTCCGGAGCCGGCCTATGTCGATCGTGAGATGTGGGAGAAGATTGTTCTCAATCTCATCTCAAACGCATTTAAGTATACGCTGGAGGGCCAAATCCAGGTATCGCTCCGGGTCGAAGGCGCCTCGGCTATTTTATCGGTCCGCGACACCGGGACGGGAATCCCTGAGTCTGAACTCCTAAATATTTTCAATCGGTTTCACCGGGTTGAGAGTCCTAGGGGACGCACACAAGAAGGCACAGGTATCGGCCTTGCGCTCGTCCAGGAGCTCGTCAAGCTACACGGCGGAACAGTCGGGGTTGAAAGCATTTACGGAGAAGGCAGCACTTTTACTGTCACCATCCCGCTGGGCAAAGAACATCTTCCGCCGCACCGCATCGGCGCCCGCCGAACGCTTGAGTCCACCGCTCTCGGAGTCAGCCCGTTCGTTGAGGAGGCGCTCCGATGGCTGCCTACAGCAGAAGAAGGAGAGAGGGGGAGAAGTGGAGAAGGGGAGAAAGACGGATTACTCTCCCCGTCTCCCCGTCTCCGTGGCTCCCACTCTCGTATTCTCTTAGCCGACGACAACGCCGACATGAGGGATTACGTGCGGGGGCTCCTCCTGAGCGCGAATTACCAAGTCCTTGCTGTCGCTGACGGACAGCAAGCGCTGCGGGCCACCGTCCAAGACAAGCCGGACTTGGTGCTCGCGGATGTAATGATGCCGAACTTGGACGGTTTCGGTTTATTGAAGGCTCTGCGGGAAAATCCGGAAACGGTCTTCATCCCAGTCATTATGCTTTCCGCTCGCGCCGGCGAGGAGGCCCGCATTGAGGGTTTAGAGGCCGGCGCGGACGATTACCTGATCAAGCCGTTCAGCGCGCGGGAATTGCTTGCCCGGGTCGGCGGTGTGCTCGCTTTGGCTAGAGTCCGCCGCGAAGCCGCCAACGAGCTGCGCGAGAGTGAAAAGCGGATGCGTCAGCTCACGTCGCTGATGCCGGCAGCTGTATACAGTTGCGACGAGGAAGGGCGCATCACATTTTTCAACCGGCGCGCGGCAGAGCTTTGGGGTCGTGAGCCAAAGCTTTATGATGATGAAGAAGGGTACTCTGGATCCTTCCCTGTTTTACGGCCGGAAGGTTCACTGCTTCCTCACGGCGAGGGCGCCATGGCGATGGCCTTGAAAGCCGGGAAGCCCACTCGCAATGAAGAAGCTATTATCGAAAGGCCCGACGGATCCCGGATCGTGGTCAGCCTAAACATCGACCCGTTGTATGATATTAATGGCCGCCTCCGCGGCGCTATTAACGTCTTTGAAGACGTCACGGATTTAAGACAGGCCGAACAAGCCAGCCGGCGGCTGGCCGCTATCGTCGAGTCTTCGGACGACGCGATCATCAGCAAAGACCTCAACGGAACCATTACCAGTTGGAACCAAGCTGCAGAGCGGCTCTTTGGCTACACGGCTGAAGAGGCGATCGGCAAGCCCGTCACTTTTTTAATTCCGCCGGAGCGCCACGATGAGGAGCCGGGTATTCTTGAGTCCATTCGGCGCGGCGAGCGGATCGAGCACTATGAGACGGTTCGACGGCGCAAGGACGGAAGTCTGCTGGACATTTCCCTGACTGTGTCGCCCATCAAAGATACCAAAGGAAACATCGCGGGTGCGTCCAAGATTGCCCGCGACATTAGCCGTCGCAAACGCGTGGAAGTCGCGCTGCGTGAGAGCGAGCAACGGCTGCGTTTAGCGACGCAAACCGGTAAGCTTGGAGTCTGGGATTGGGACATCGTCACGAACCAGATCTCATGGAGTGATTCGCTCTACGCGATCCACGGCGTGAGGCCGGAGGAGTTCGACGGCACGGTGGCAGGTTTTACCGCACTCATTCATCCTGAGGATCGGCGTTCGGTATCGGCGGCGATTCAGCGCGCGGTGGACAATGATGCGGCCTACGAATTGGAGTTCCGCGCAGTCCGCCCCGACAGCGAGGTCATCTGGTTGTTTACCAACGCAATTGTGCTGCGCGATGGCCCTCGCCCGGTCCGAATGCTGGGTGCCACCATGGATATCACCCAGCGCAAGCGCGCCGAAGAAGAACTGCGGCAAAGCGAAGAGAAGCTCCGCCAGCAAGCTCAGGAACTGGAGCAGCAGCTGATCATGTCCGGGCGCCTGGTTTCCCTCGGGGAAGTGACGGCTTCCATGGCCCATGAGTTCAACAATCCACTCGGAATCATTATGGGTTTTGTCGAAGATATGTTGAGCAGCATGACCCCGGCGGACCCCAACTATCGCGCGTTGCAGATCGTTCAGGAGGAGTCCAAGAGGTGCAAGCAGATCGTCGGCGATCTGATGGAATACGCCCGCCCAAAAAGTACAGACTTCTGCTCGACCTCGATCACGGATGCCATTGAGAAGACGTTTCAGTTGGTGGAGAACCGCCTCTACAAACAGAAAGTCGCCGTGGAGAAAAAGCTAGAATCGGATCTGCCGCGCATTCAAGCCGATTCACAGCAGCTTGAGCAAGTGTTGGTGAATCTTTATTTAAACGCGATTGACGCGATGCCGGAAGGCGGCAAGCTAATTGTGGAAGCAAAATTAGCGGAATCTGACGGTCTGGCCCCGGTGGCGTTGATAGCGGTGGCGGATACCGGGTTCGGCATTGCAGAGACCGATTTGCCAAAGATTTTTCAACCGTTTTTCACCGCAAAGAAAAGAAGAGGAATGGGTTTAGGACTCCCCATCTGTCAACGAATCGTCAAGAATCACGGCGGAAGAATTGAAGTCGATAGCCAGCCCGGGAGAGGTAGCATCTTTAGGATTTTTTTACCCTTAGAACCGCAGCGTCGATCCGAGTCTTAACCGTAGCGATTGCTCATGAGCGCCACCCATCAAGGGTTAAACGCTCTACCAGGGTGCGGATATGACATGTTTCGAGAGCCAGCATGGACGGAATTTTCTTAGTCATTTCTCTTTCCGTTCGCCCCTATCTTGTTAAAGGGTGCACGAAGGTTTTTTCAGCAACAGGTTAGAGCTAGCACGGACGTTATAAAGTTAAAAGTTCAAGGTCGGAACGCATCTAAACGCTAAACCCGAAACCTTGAACATCCTGCCGTACCGTCTGCTGATAACATTCTCCGCTCTTTGTTCAAATTTCTCCGGTAGATTTACAAAGGCTTCAGCATCTGTCAGAATTTTTGTAGAGTCAGCGGCCAATCACGCAACGCGGGCGATCCCAGGCAGGCCCGTGGTGGGCGATCTACAAGATTGGCGCTTGAAAGAATACACCGCGGCACAAGGTCAGCAGTGCTCTCCGGCGTAGGTATCTCGTTCCGCCCCGTCCTCGAAAGTAGACAAGGAAGGTAACCAGGATCGATGGGCAGTCATAAAACCGCAAGCTTCTTCACCGATAACGATCTCTACCTCTTCAACGAGGGCAGCCATTTTCGCCTCGCCAGCAAACTCGGCGCGCATATCATCGACCACGATGGCAACAGCGGCACTCATTTCGCTGTTTGGGCGCCCAACGCGGCGGAGGTTTTTGTGATGGGAGATTTCAATGGCTGGAATAAAACCAGCCATCGCCTCCACGCCAACGGGCAATCCGGCATCTGGGAAGGTTTTTTTCCGAAGATCGGCAAGGGAGCGCTCTACAAGTACCACATTGTTTCTCGCTTCAACGATTATCGAGTCGACAAGGCGGATCCATTTTCGATCTTCAATGAGATCCCTCCCAAGACGGCTTCCATCGTCTGGGATCTCGACTATCAATGGGGCGACCCAGCATGGATGGCATCGCGCCGGCAGCACAACGCGCTCGACAAACCCATGGCGATCTACGAAATGCACGTTGGCTCATGGCGGCGGGTGGCGGAGGAGGGTAATCGTTCGTTGTCCTATCGCGAGCTGGCGCCGCGACTGGCGGACTATCTGCAACAGCTCGGATACACCCACGTGGAGTTTCTGCCCGTCATGGATCACCCGTTCTTCGGCTCCTGGGGTTATCAGATCACCGGTTACTTCGCTCCTTCAGGCAATTATGGCACCCCTCAAGATTTCATGGTCCTCGTCGATACTCTGCACCAGCGCGGCATCGGCGTCATCCTCGATTGGGTGCCGTCCCACTTTCCCGCCGATGAGCATGGATTGGCTTTCTTCGACGGAACGCATCTGTACGAACATGCCGACCCGCGCCAAGGCTATCATCCCGAATGGAACAGTTACATCTTCAACTATGGCCGCAAAGAGGTCCAAAGTTTTCTCATCAGCAACGCACTCTTCTGGCTCGCTTACTATCATATCGACGGATTTCGCGTCGACGCCGTTGCCTCGATGCTCTATTTGGACTACGCCCGTAAACCAGGGGAGTGGATTCCCAACCCATATGGCGGACGGGAAAACATTGAAGCCATTGAATTCCTGCGCCGACTGAACGAAGAGATCTATAGCAATCATCCGGACGTGCAAACCATCGCCGAGGAATCCACTTCGTGGCCGATGGTGTCACGGCCAAAATATTTGGGCGGTCTCGGATTCGGGCTCAAGTGGGACATGGGCTGGATGCATGACACCTTGGAATACATGAGCCAGGATCCGATCTACCGGCGTTATCACCACCAGCGGCTGACCTTTCGGATGATCTATGCTTTTCATGAGAATTTCGTCTTGCCGCTATCCCACGACGAGGTCGTCTACGGCAAACGTTCCCTGATCAGCAAAATGCCCGGCGACGACTGGCAAAAGTTTGCCAACCTCCGGACGCTGTTCGGCTATATGTACGCGCAACCGGGAAAGAAACTGTTGTTCATGGGCGGCGAATTCGGCCAGTGGCGGGAGTGGGCGCATGACGGCAGCCTGGACTGGGATCTGCTGGAGCATCCCCTCCATGCAGGACTGCAACGGTGGATGGAGGACCTCAATCGGCTCTATCGCAGCGAGCCGGCGTTGCACGAGCTGGATTGCGACCCGGGGGGGTTCGAATGGATCGACTGCGATGACGCCGACAGCAGCGTGGTAACTTTGCTGCGCAAAGGGAAATCGAGCGCCGCGCTTATTCTCGTGGTCTGCAACTTCACACCGGTACCGCGTTATAGCTATCGGCTCGGCTCCCCGCGCGGCGGCTTTTGGCAAGAGATTTTGAACGGCGACGCCAGCGAATACGGCGGCAGCAACATGGGCAACCTCGGCGGCGTGGAGGCGGTTCCCGTGCCGCTCCACGGTCGCCCCTATTCGCTCACGATCACGGCGCCGCCATTATCGGTTTCCTTTTTTAGGAATCAGACGTAAATGGGAAACGACGAGAGAGAGGTAACAGTCCCCGGTAGCTTGTTATGAAGCTCGCGATGCTGTCACCGGAGATCACCCCTTTCGCCAAAACCGGCGGTTTGGCGGATGTCGTTGGCACGCTTTCCATCGCGCTAGCACAGCGCGGGCATGAGGTCTTATTGATCATGCCGGCTTACCGTTCCGTTCTTAATGGTCCGTTCGCGCTCGATGAGAGCGGGATGCAACTGGCCATTCCGCTGGGGACGCGCACCGAAAAGGCGTCCGTGATCCGCACGCGAGCGGGGCAAAACGTCGCCGTATATTTCGTCCGTGCCGACCATTACTTCGACCGTGATTTTCTCTATGGGACGGCCCATGGCGATTTCCCGGATAACGCGGCACGGTTTGCCTTCTTCAGCCGTGCCGCATTAGAAATTCTCCGTCGCCAGCCCGTCGACATCATCCACTGCCACGACTGGCAGGCCGCATTGGGGATCGTCTTTCTGAAGGCTCAAGGCTCGCGCTATCCCGAAATCGCCTCGGCCAAAACCGTCCTAACGGCCCACAACCTTGGTTTTCAGGGGATTTTTCACGAATCGAATTGGCCCCTCTTAGACCTCGATCGCAGCTACTTCAGCCCCCGCCAGCTGGAGTTCTACGGTAACATCAATTTTCTTAAAGGCGCCCTGGTCACGGCCGACAAGATAACTACCGTCAGCCCGACCTACGCTCGGGAGATCATGAGCGCGGAACAAGGTTTCGGCCTTCAGGGGATATTGCAGCAGCGGGCGGCGGATGTAGTTGGAATTCTCAATGGCGTCGACTATAGCGAATGGAATCCGGAAACCGACCCCTTCATCGCCCAGCGATACTGCGAAGGTAGCCTCACCGGCAAGTCCTTGTGCAAAGAAAAGCTGCAGGCAAACCTCGGACTACCCGTCGAGTCCACAGTGCCGTTGTTGGGCATGATTTCTCGCTTGACGTCGCAGAAAGGTTTTGATCTCGTTCAAAAGATCTTCGATCAGCTGATGGAGCAACCGCTCCAGATGGTTCTCTTGGGCAGCGGCGAACCGAGATACGAAAGCTTTTTCACCCATGCCGCCGCTCGTTTTCCGGAAAAATTCGCGGCCCGCACCGGTTTTGATGAAGCCTTGGCGCACCAGATCGAAGCGGGCGCGGATATCTTTTTGATGCCGTCGCTTTACGAGCCCTGCGGTCTCAACCAGATGTTCAGTTTAAAGTATGGTACAATTCCGATTGTCCGGGATGTCGGCGGCTTGAAAGACACGGTGGACGACTATCATGCGGAACGCGGCACCGGCACCGGTTTCATCTTTCACCCATACGAACCGCAGGCCCTGGCAGCAACCATTGAAAGGGCGTTGCGAGTTTTTAACGACAGGCGAGCCTGGACCGCGATGATCCACAGGGCGATGCGCATGGATTTCTCCTGGGATCGCTCCGCCCAAACCTATGACAGCTTATACGAACAGATTTTTGCGTTAGGGAGGTCACCGTAGAGGTCGGATGATGTACGTTCTGGGCATCGTGCTCGCGGGCGGCAGGGGCGAGCGGCTCTATCCCTTGACGGCGCATCGGGCCAAGCCGGCAGTGCCCTTTGGAGGCCGCTACAGGATTGTTGATTTTGTGCTTTCCAACTTCGTTAACTCCGGCATCCTTTCGATCTATGTCTTGACGCAATTCAAAGCGCAATCTCTGTTAGAGCATCTGGAAAAGGGCTGGCGCACCACTGATTTCTTGGGCGAGCACTTTATCACGCCGGTGCCCGCGCAAATGCGCATGGGCAAGGACTGGTATCAGGGCACCGCCGACTCCGTTTATCAGAACTTGTACCTGATTGAGCGCCATCAGCCCAGGCTCGTGGCGGTCTTTGGCGCGGACCATATCTATCGGATGAACATTCGCCAGATGATCGACGAGCATCAGAAAAAAAACGCCGACGTCACGGTCGCGGCATTGCCGGCAAAAATCGAAGAGGCGACGCAGTTTGGCGTGATCGGGATCGACTCCGATTGGCGCATTGTCGGCTTCGATGAAAAGCCGAGCCGGCCCAAAACGATCCCCGGAGAGCCGGACTCAGCACTCGTCTCGATGGGCAACTATCTCTTTAACGCCGATGTTGTGATTCAGGCGCTCACGGAAGATGCCAAACTAGAATCGAGCAACCATGACTTTGGCCGCGATATCCTGCCCGCTCTAATCAACACAAAGAGAATTTACGCCTACGACTTTCGCAAAAATCGGGTTCCGTCGACCCAAAAAGGCGAAGAATCCAGCTACTGGCGCGACCTCGGAACCATCGAAGCTTACTACGAGGCTAACATGGATCTCTGCTCGGTGGATCCCCAGTTCAATCTTTACAACCGGAGCTGGCCGCTTCGAACCACGGACTTCGGGGATCCTCCGGCTAAGTTCGTTTTCGACTGGCACGATCGCAAAGGCGCGGCGCTAAACTCCATCGTGGCTCAAGGAACCATCATTAGCGGCAGCGTCGTCAAGAACTGCGTCGTGGGCCGCAACGTCAGAATCCATAGTTACAGCCAAATCGAAGACTCTGTAATTATGGACTGGGCGGAGATCGGCCGGGGCTGCAAGATTCGCCGCGCCATAATCGACAAGTCGAACGTCATTTTGCCGGAATCCGAAATTGGCTACAATCTCGAACAGGACCGCCAACGTTATTTTGTCTCGGAAAGCGGCATCGTTGTGATCGGCCGTGGGGAGCGAAAAACCAACTGGATTACCACGGGTCAATTATAGCCGGGAAAACCGGAGAACTCCGGAGAGCGAGGAACAACGGCCAGGGCTGCGGCAATGACCCTTCGTTCTTTCGCGTCTGGGCGCTGAAGGCAACTATGTTCGAGTCTCGATTTCTGTGCCTCTTTCGGACGGCCGTTGGCACACGGCTTTAGACTCAACCGACGGACGTGGCACGGCGCGGGAAGTACACTGCCGCCTGAAATCGAAACCCACGAGGTCCTGAAGCTGGCTTTACAACCCAAGTCGGTTACCGTATTCGCCCGCAGTGGTAGCAATCCCGGAAAGTAAATCTCTCTGTG